>VAPB010027032.1_pt1 | contig 17797 bp, 16 predicted proteins | sample 3395101 | NCBI WGS metagenome assembly VAPB01 (sample SAMN08290433, study PRJNA428436) | hydrothermal vent metagenome | isolation source: Deep-sea hydrothermal vent chimney | place: Indian Ocean: Southwest Indian Ridge | reverse complement strand
GATGAGAGACGCCGCTCTGGATATTATCCGCGAGATCGGCGTTGACACTGGAGGTTCCAATATCCAGTTTGCGGTAAATCCGGAAAACGGGCAGATGGTAATCATTGAAATGAACCCGAGGGTGTCCAGAAGCTCTGCCCTCGCGTCAAAAGCTACGGGATTCCCGATAGCCAAAATCGCGGCGAAACTGGCAGTCGGACTGACACTGGACGAAATTTCCAATGATATAACCAGGGAGACACCCGCTTCATTCGAACCGACCATTGACTATGTTGTCGTGAAGTTCCCCAGGTTTGCGTTTGAGAAGTTTCCCGCGGCTGACGCGACACTTACAACACAGATGAAATCAGTCGGTGAGGCCATGTCTATCGGAAGAACATTCAAGGAATCATTTCATAAGGCAATCCGCAGTCTTGAGATTGAGAGTTATGGTTTCGAACCGATTAAGGCCGACGTTGACGAGATAAAAGCAAAAATAAAAATTCCGAGTTGGGACCGCATATGGTATATTGCGCACGCTCTCAGGCTTGGAGTGAATATCGACGAAATACATGACCTGATAGGTATGGATCCCTGGTTCTTACTTAATTTTAAACAGATCATTGATATGGAAACAGAGATCCGGAGTCTGGCAGCCGGGATCAGGAAGAACAAGAGTCTCAGTCTTGCGCCGTATCTTATGAACAGGGACCTTATACAAAAAGCAAAGGAGTACGGCTTCTCAGACAGGAGAATAGCAGACCTGCTGGACATAGACGAACAAATCATAAGGCACTTAAGAAACAATTACGATATCAAACCTGTATATAAAATGGTGGATACATGCGCCGCAGAATTCGAGGCATATACGCCTTATCTGTATTCGACATATGAAAGGCCGTTCTTCAGATTACAGAACACAGAACACAGAACACAGACAGATCATGACAAGAAAGACGGAACACAAAATACTCAAAAAAACAATCTGGGTTCTGGGCTCTGGGCTCTGGGTTCTGCTGTTGAGTGCGAGGCAAATCCGACTGACAGGAAAAAAGTCGTAATTCTCGGAAGCGGTCCTAACCGGATAGGCCAGGGAATAGAATTTGATTATTGCTGTGTTCATGCCGTATTTGCCCTTAAGGAACTCGGGTATGAAACAATAATGGTTAACTGCAATCCTGAAACCGTGAGTACTGATTATGATACCGCCGACAGGCTTTATTTTGAACCGCTCACACTTGAGGATGTGCTGAGAATTATCGAGATTGAAAAACCAGAGGGTGTAATAGTCCAGTTTGGAGGCCAGACCCCATTGAAACTTGCCGTTCCGCTTGAAAGTGAAGGGGTCAGGATATTAGGCACTTCACCTGATTCAATAGACCTGGCTGAAGACAGAAAGAGGTTCAAGCAGCTCCTCCATAAACTGGACCTTCGTCAGCCTGAAAGCGGAACTGCAATGTCTGTTGATGAAGCCATAAAAGTGGCAAGAGAAGTAACTTTCCCGGCCATGGTGCGGCCGTCATATGTTCTGGGCGGAAGAGCCATGGAAATAGTATACGATGAAAAAAGCCTGAAAGAATATATGAAAAAGGCTGTCAAGGCCTCTCCTGAACATCCAATCCTGATTGATAAATATCTTGAAGATGCCATTGAAGTTGACGTTGACGCTGTCTCTGACGGGTCCAACGTGATCATCGGAGGAATTATGGAGCACATCGAAGAGGCGGGTATTCATTCAGGTGATTCCGCATGTTCACTGCCCCCTCATTCTCTCCCGGCTGAAATAATTAACAGAATCAGCAATTATACCAAATCCCTTGCGAAGGAAATCAATGTTGTCGGTCTTATGAATGTTCAGTTTGCCGTTAAAGATAATCATATTTATGTTCTGGAGGTAAATCCCCGGGCTTCGCGCACTGTACCTTTTGTCAGTAAAGCCTGCGGAGCGCCTCTGGCAAAAATAGCCGCAAAGGTCATGCTTGGCAAATCACTTCAGGAGGCCGGACTTACATCGGAAATTGAGTTGTCTCATGTTGCCGTCAAAGAAGCTGTTTTCCCGTTTGACCGGTTCATTGGTGTTGACCCGCTTCTTGGGCCTGAAATGAAGTCTACCGGAGAAGTAATGGGTATTGATAATGATTTCGGCCGGGCGTATTCAAAAGCTCAGGCATCAGCAAACAATACCATGCCCGTCGGTGGAAAAGTGTTCATAAGCGTAAAGAACAAAGACAAGCCTGCCCTTCCGCCAATGGTAAGCAAACTCATAGAGCTGGGGTTTGATGTTATAGCCACAAGAGGGACCGCGAAATTCCTGAGAAAACACGGCGTGAAGGTAGACACGGTAAACAAAGTTACAGAGGGAAGGCCGGACATCGTTGACTATATAAAGAACAGAGAGATTAATTTCGTAATAAATACTGTTACAGGCACAAAAGCGCAAAGGGATTCCTTTTCAATAAGGGAAAGCGCGCTTCAGCATCGTGTCACATATACGACTACCATTCCCGGCGCAAGGGCGGCTATTAACGCGATAGAGGTATTACTTAAGAAACAGGTTAATATTAAATCCATTCAGGAATATCATCAAAACATAGAAATGGGAAGTAAGAAGTGAGAAGTCAGAAGTTAAGAAGATGAGAAATTACGAAGATGGATTGTCGTTAAAGAAGCTCGTATCGAATCTGGAAGTCGAAGCAGGAAGCTGGACTAGTTTCGAGGACAAACCCGCCATAGGCGGACAAGCATCGATACCAGCATCGATACCAGCCCTGTACCATTATCGGTACGGGGCAAGCATCGATAACCTTAAACGTGTCTCTTGATACTATTAACGATTAACAGTTAACCAATAACGGTCTTATGGCTGTTGCGAATGTCGGGCTTTACCCCGTTAGAAAATCACGCTCTTCTAACGGGGTTTACATCATAAATCATAGCTGATAGAATTTAAATAGAGTGTTAAAATGAAAAAGTTTCCAATAACCCCTTTGGGATATAAAAAATTGCAGGAGGAACTTGAAAACCTCCTTAAGGTCGAGCGTCCCGGTAACGTCAAGGCCATCGCGGAAGCGAGAAGTCATGGCGACCTGTCAGAAAACGCTGAATATCACGCGGCCAAGGAACGTCAGTCTTTTCTTGAGGGCCGGATTCAGGAACTCCAGACCAAAGTTGCTACTCTTCAGGTGATAGACCCTTCCAGCATTTCTCAGGACAAAGCCGCTTTTGGAGCAAAAATAAAAATATTGGATATAGATACAGATGAAGAAAAGATATTTACTCTCGTCGGCCCTGATGAATCAGACATTAAGAACAACAGGGTGTCCATTACATCACCGGTCGGAAAGTCCCTCATCGGCAAATCCGTAGGTGATTTTGTTACTGTCAAAGCACCCGCTAAAACCATGGAGTACGAAATCCTAGAGTTAAGCTTTGAATAGACTATTTAAAGCAGCCATACAGGACAATAAACTTCTGTCGCCAAACCATTATCTCATTACCTTGAATCCTTTGGGAAAGATCAGGAAACCAAAACCGGGTCAATTTTTCATGTTGTCTGTGGATAAAGGCCTTGATCCTCTGCTGAAGCGGCCATTCAGCCTTCACAGATTTATGGGAAACAGTTTTCAGATACTCTATAGAGTCGTCGGCAAGGCCACAAACATGCTGAAAGACAAAGAGAAGGGAGATATTATTGATGTAACCGGCCCCCTTGGAAACGGATTCCCCCTGCCCCGGCCAGGCTCAAGGCCGCTGCTGGTTGCAGGAGGCATAGGAGTAGCACCCATGTTTGCCATGGCAGAGACAGTCAGGGATAAAAAACCTGTGTTTTTTCTCGGTGCCAAAAGCCGTAAAGAAATTCTATGCGTAAAAGGACTGAAATCAATAGGGATCAGTCCGGTGATATCAACAGACAACGGCACTCAAGGCAAAAGAGGACTTATAACAGATGTATTAAGAGATTTTTTGTCCCGTCAATCGCTCGCCTCGTGCGAAGCCAACGGGTCAATCGCTCGCCTCGTGCGAAGCCAACGGGTCAATCGTCATTGCCTCTATGCCTGCGGCCCGAAACCAATGCTGAGAGAACTCTCAACCCTGGCCCGTGAATTTGATCTTAAAGGATATTTGGCGCTTGAAGAAAATATGGCATGCGGAATCGGGGCATGTCTCAGCTGTGTGGTTAATACAACTAATGGTTTTAGACGCATCTGCAAAGAAGGCCCTGTCTTCTCCGTAGAGGAGATAATCTGGTAGAATTAAATAGCTCATTGTTCATAGTTCATAGCACGTAGCGAACAGGTCAGAACAGTGCAAAATGAATAAATGCAGGCGAACCAAAGGTGAGCAATAGTAATAATGTGTTATTCCTTACATTGTGTTTACCCGAAGGGTGACCACTAATTGTCAATCGACAATTAAACGGCATGGCTAAGAATAAAACATTGAACACGAAAGTCAGCATCGGCAGGTTAAAGCTCAAAAACCCAGTTATCACTGCTTCAGGCACATTTGGTTATGGTGAAGAGTATTCGGAGTTTGTTGATCTTGATAACCTTGGTGCTGTTGTTGTCAAAGGGTTGTCACTTATACCCAGAGAAGGTAATCCTCCACCCCGCATTGCGGAAACGCCGGCCGGGATGCTTAATGCCGTAGGACTTCAGAACATAGGCATAGAGAAATTTATCGCTGAAAAACTGCCTTTTCTCAAGAAACTTGATACCAGGATAATAGTCAATTTTTTCGGCGACACTATAAATGAATATGTTAAAGCCGCTGAGAGATTAAGTTCTGCTCGCGGCATTGACGCGCTTGAGATGAACATATCATGCCCCAACAAGCAGGCTGGATGGAGTATTTTCGGCACGGACCCTAAAGTGACATATAAGGTCGTTCGGGCAGTCCGAAAAGCAACCAGCCTTCCTCTGATAGTCAAACTATCACCTAATGTTACTGATATCGCGCTTATGGCGAGAACTGCCGAAGATGCAGGAGCTGACGCCGTATCTTTAATAAATACATTAACCGGAATGGCAATAGACATAAAGACGAGAAAACCAAAACTTGCCAATATCACAGGCGGCCTTTCCGGCCCGGCTGTCAGACCTGTAGCCGTAAGAATGGTATGGGAGTGTTATAATTCAGTTAATATACCTATAATAGGCATGGGTGGTATAATATCGGCTGAAGATGCTCTTGAGTTCATCCTTGCCGGAGCAAGCGCAGTGGCTGTGGGAACAGTGAATTTTATAAATCCGCACGCTGCTCAGGATATCATAGACGGTATCGGACATTTCATGAATGAAGAAGGCATAGTTAATATTAAAAAACTGATAGGAGGGTTAAATGTTTGAAAAACCAATCATCACGCTGACCACTGATTTCGGGCTTAAGGACCCTTTTGTCGGCATCATGAAGGGCGTAATCCTGGAAATCAATCCAAACGCGCATATCGTGGACATATCGCATAATATATCACCTCACAATATTTTCGAGGCCGCGCAGGTAATGAAAATGTCTTACAAATATTTCCCCTCAACAACAATCCATGTAGTTGTTGTTGACCCCCAGGTGGGCGGAAACAGAAAACCCCTGCTTGTAGTAACTGACGACTTTTATTTTATAGGCCCGGATAATGGAGTTTTTACCGCGGTACTTGATGAACAGCACACTAACAGCATATTCAAGGTTATGAACATAGATGCTACACACTATTTCCGTTCCCAAAAGGGATCGTCTTTTCACGGCCGCGATATTTTCGCTCCTGTCGCGGCATGGCTTTCAAAAGGTGTTGAAAGTTCCAAATTCGGTGAACAGATAAGAAACTGGCACAGGATACAGCTTCCTGAAATTACTTCACTTGGAGAGAATGCCTTTGAAGGCGAAGTTATTCATATAGACATATTCGGAAACGCTATAACAAATTTATCCTATGAAACTCTCGTCAAACTGAATTCGGACATTGAAGATAGGAGAATCGAAGTTACTTACGAGGGCAGTAACGTTGACTTCGTTAATTACTATTCGGAAAAGAACGTATCCAGCCTTGCAGCTCTGATAAACAGTTCCGGATTTTTTGAATTGTTTATTTATCATGGAATGGCATCTGAAAAGTATGGATTGAAAGTAGGAGACAAGGTAGTCGTAACGGCAGTATAAAAAATGCGTATACTTTTCATAGGCAGCTTTTCTCCCCTTTGCGAAGAAGAGAACCTCCATAATTTCACACTGTTAAACCGTCTGCGCAATGAAGGAAACGAATGCCGCGTCATAAATATCTCCGCATCACTCTCAAAAGACAGCGGGACTGTAAACATAAAAGGCTATTTTGACTTTGCAATTAAACTTTTACGGCTTAGCCGCCGCAGCGACGTAATTCACTTTCTCACCAAAGGGTATGTCCGGCCCGGACTAATGAAGCTTATAACCGCCGTTATTCTGGGTAAACTCATGCGATGCAGGATCATTATTACTCTTCACGCTGAACTCTTTTCTGTATTTGGACGGCTCAGAAGCAGGATGGGAGGACAGCAGTTGCTTCATCTTTCGTTCTCACTGGCAGACAGCATAATCTGCGGCGACAGGCATACATATGAAGTCGCACTCAGTCACCACAAGACAAAAGACAAGTTTCATATGATCCCTTCAATTATCGGAATTCCCGAGGACATCAATGAAAAAGATATACGGCTGCTAAAAAAGCTTGAAAACAAAAAAAGGGTTATTTTGTTTTCGAATGTAAGTTACCCTTCTCTGCTTTTTGATGTTCTCAATGTCATGCTTTCTGAATATCTTGATACTGATACAGGAGTAGCTGTTTGCCTGATCAATGAAAAATCACAAAAACTGGAAAAAGTAGCTGCTGAAACGGCAGGCAGACTTGCGGACAATATTGTGTCCATTGAGCCTGACAACGTCCATATTCTTTCTGCAGTTTACGGTATGGCTGATGTAATACTCAGGCCTCTGAGCTGTGAAGCGCTGACACTTTTTAAAGATATTGCGCTGTCAGTCAAAAAACCCGCGAGGGCCGGCACAGATATATTCTTCCCTGTAAGCCTGACCTTAATAAAAGAAGGCGAAGTCACTGACATATGCGTGAATGTAATGAAGGTCATTATTAATGCGGCGGATAAAAAACCCGTCGGGTCAACTGAAGATTTTTACTCAAAGATCAGGAAGTTGTATTCAAAAGATAGTTAATAGTGAACCGTTAATAGTGAATCGTAACAGCTTAAAGACAGAAAAGTCTGACGAATATTTTCCGTACGACACCTTATAAAAAAACGTTATCAGAATTAAGCACTTCTCTTAAATTACATAGCTAAAACAAGAATTAAATTGTCCCGTCGATTACAGAAGTTATGAGACAGTATTTTCTGTCGACGTAAATTTAAACTGTCAATTCTTAACTTCATAGCCTCTTATCTTCCGTCAGCCCTCGCGGCTAATTTTGTCATAACAAAATTGTGAGGGTCAACTTGTAACTCATCACCGATCACTGTCTATTGTTATGTATCTTTCTCAAACAATGTGTAATTCCCGGGAATCCGGTCCTTAAGGACATCGTTATAATGATTCAATACTTTATTCTGCGCCTGCTCCGGCTCAATATCTGCTATCATCAGAACCTCCTGATCCTCCGGCGCCCTTATCATGATCTTTCCATCCGGTGTAACTATCTCACTCATTCCTATGAACGTGAGAGCATCACTGCCCTTTCTGTCTTCTGTTCCAATCCTGTTGGCAGTAACTGAAAAGACCCTGTTTTCAAGACACCTTACAGGCATGGAGTCCGGACAGTACGGCAGAACAAGATTTGCCGGATGCGCAATAATCTCAGCGCCCTGAACAGCAAGACTTCTTGCGGATTCCGGGAAAAACCAGTCAAAACATATCATGATCCCTATACGGCCTGCCTTTGTGTCCCACACCCTGAAACCTGTATCACCGGGCGTAAAATAGAGGTTTTCTTCAGAATACAGATGGGTCTTGCGGTAAACACCTAAAAAACCTTCCGGCCCGGTAAGAACAGCAGAGTTATAGAATCTGCCGCTATCCCCTTCAGCAAGGCCGGCGGCTATATAAATTTGCTTTTCCCGAGACAACTGCACAAGAAACTCTGTTGTGCGTCCGCCAGGTATTGGTTCGGAAAGTTCAGATACCTCATCTTCCGAGACAAACTGATAACCAGTCGCGAAAAACTCCGGAAGTACCAGCAGGTCCAGGTCAGCACCTTGCAACGCCTTTTCTACTTTTTTGAAGTTCTTCTCTTTTTCTCCAAAAGACGGATCGAATTGATAGAAGCCTGTTTTCATATATCTAAGATATCATCTACAACACTAATTGCCAACCCCTTCACCCAGGCTTGTCTGCCTTAGGCATGACTAATTGAGCCATAACTAACCCATTAACCACTGAGCACGCTGAAATCACAGAAATTATAAACAGCCTAACAACACTACTGTCAGTTATTACCTCTTTTACTATTTTTTTCAGTGTATTCTGTGTCTTCAGTGGTTTCCGACTCAGGATCCTTTATGAATAATATCGATCACTGTAACTTCCGGAGGAGCAAGAAACCGGATTGGCGGCCCCCATGTGCCAGAGCCCCGGCTTACATATAATGAAGATTTATCACTTAATTTCGAATACCCCGCGTGCACTGGATAATAGAATTTCGTTAAAAGGCTGAATGGAAAGATCTGTCCCTTATGGCTGTGGCCTGACAGCTGAAGGTCAAAATGACCAACAGCGTCTTTATCAACGCGGGGCCTGTGCTTAAGGAGAATTGTAAACAGCTCGGCCGGAAGCTGTTTAAGTACCTGCTGTTCCGGCACATCCGTATAAAGCCCATATCTTTCACCTGTGCTGTCATCAAACCCGGCGATGTTAATAATATTTCCAACAGTGATCCCCTTTGCTCTTAATATTTGAAATCCCGCCTTTTCAATAAACTCCAGTGACTGATCAAGTCCCGCATAAAATTCATGGTTGCCTGTTATGGCAAACTTTCCGTATCGGGGCTTGATCTCTTGAAATATCCCGGCAATGCCGGCAATATTGTTTATCTGCCCGTCAACAAGGTCTCCTGTAGAAACAAGTATATCCGGCTCGGCAGACCTGACTTCAGCAAGAATTCTTCTTATCCGGCTCTCTCTTACGATCAAACCTATGTGAACATCTGAGATCTGCACTATTCTCAGCCTGCCAGTCTCTTCAGACAGCTTACTGGTATAAATTTTCACCTTTTCTGTTTTTATGTTTAAGGCTTCATAATATCCATATGCAGCGATTAACAGAGAAAGCAATAAAGGCAAAAGAAACAATACTCGCGCTGACATTTTAAATACAGCCAGATTCCTGCCGGATAATAATTCTCCCGCGTAAACAATAAGACGATAAATATCAAACGTAATCGAGCAGAAAAAGAAAAGAAAAACAACACCCATCCATATATAGCCTGTATAAGACAACACAATGGCAGAAAAATCAAAACCGTGCTTTTCCAACATTCTGACTATAAAAGGAGCGAATGTCATAGCAAGCATGAAAAACATCAGAAAAATACCGGAGGTTAAACCAAATGAGAACGCGGCCCTTGCACGGAGGAATGCGTATAAGTGCATTCCCCCATATATTGCAAAGACTGAAATAAAAAAAATATACATATATGTTAAAACTTTATTTTAGAAGACGCGCTTACCATGTCAATAACAGGGATATCAGGGGCTTTTTCACCAAGCAGCACCTTTATAAGAGGCTGAGAAATGCTTCGGTATCTAAGCGTCACTTCAACCCTCAACGGAGAAACAGCGTCATCAGGGATTTGAAAAGAATATTTTTCAACCACAAATCCCTTTGGAGGTATCCTGTAATCATAGAGTATCCTGTCTGCCAGGGCAACGTTGATGACAGGCTCCCCTCTCTCGTTTCCAAGCTGTGTGTGATACAGCACAGCGTCTTTATCCAGTCGCCCATCATTATCCAGCATACCGGACTGATAAACAACCTTTCCCTGCGCATCAGATATATTAACCGCAAGCCACATCTGCCTTATCTCAGTAAGGCCGGTAGGCAGGTAGTGTCCTGCCCCGGAATTGATGACCTTGACCTTTATCGCGGAAAGACTGTTCTTCCCATACAGGCGGTCTTTTATCAGTTCCAGGTCCGCGGCATTCTGCAGTCTTTCAACTGCCATGGCCGCGTGCTTTTCGCTTCCAAGCAGTTTTGTGACCACTGAGTTGGCGCCGACAAAATAGTGCGTCCATACGTGTTCTCTCTCAGGTCCGTTAATACACGCTTTGCCCGGACTATCAGGCCTTTCGGTTTTTCCGGTTGACGGATAGCCCGGCCTCTGCCTCATATGGCAGTCCTGACAGTTTACAGTTGTCTCCGGGTCGCCGGTATTGTAGGGACTTGCATTCCACTCATCATACGTGGCCTCTATCGGCAGATTATTGGCAGCGTGAGAAACATTATGACAAAGCCCGCAAAACTCAGACCTCGTATGAAGCTCTGAATATTTAGTCGGGTGGTAACTTGATGATGAATTCTTAAACGGGCCGAGCATTGTTGACGGGTCATCCACTCCTCCTCCGGGATCAACTTCATATCCCGCGTCCCCGAGATGTTTAACCTTGTTTATGTTGTGACACCAGTTGCAGAATATACCCTGTGCCGGAAGCCCTGAAAGACTGTCATAATCATCTTCAGGAGATGATATCGAATATGAGCGGAATCCAAGAGGAGTATGGCATTTAACGCACATTTTCATTTCAATCATTTCATCCTGTGTCTTTACCTCTTTGGAAAACAGCTTTGTGGCCGCCCTCCATACCGGATCAGCAAATGCCTTGCTGTGCATTGACCCGTTCCACATCTCATATATTTCAGGATGGCATGTTTTGCATACAGAAGGATCAATAAACTGATCAACCCTGACTTTCTTAAACTGAAAAATGCCGTGCTCCGCAGTCGTCCCGGTATCTGCGACTATTTCCTTTTCTACCGGAGGCGGTAACTTTGCCTTTTTTCTGCCCGCCAGATATACCGCGACCTTTTCAGCTTCATCTTTGGAAATAATTCCGGGGATAAATTTGGACATCCTCGTTGTTGTCCTTCTCCACGCGGCCAGGTCTTTATCCGCCTTTAACGCGCGGTCAAGGGAATGGCACTTGTCGCATTTCTTTTCAAAGATATCTTTTCCTTCCTGTGCAGAGGCAGACACAGACAATGACACAAATATTATTAATAAGAATAAGACGGCTTTTTTCTTCAGGAGCCCCTCCTTATATGTTTTGAATCAGTATGTGATCCGGGAATATATCTGCAATTTACTTCAAACCCGGCCTGAACACAATGACGCATATCATATATATCCTGGAATAATCGCTAATTATTCTTCATTTACAATATGTTTGGTCATCATACCGTGAAGTTGCTTTAAGTTATTTCTCGAAAAGCTCAGGCATGTTCTTCCTGGCAAGGGCAAGCCTCTGGTCATATTCAAAATCGCCTTTACCAAGATAATTGGACACGATCTTGGATACTGCCGACCTCCAGTTGCCAAAAAGAGTTTTCAGTGTCAGCCTGACATTGTAGTTCAGCGATTTCGTGATAATGAAGAAGTATACCGCAGGCTCAATTGTCCTCTTGTTGATAAAATAGATCACATTTGTCAGGAATGTATGAACAGGTTTTCTGGATGCCATCGGTACATTTAAATACCTGACAAGGAACCTTGGTATGTACGGAGCAAGATAGAGAAGTTTATTAAGGTAGGTCATGTCTATTTTAACCGGATACCTGTAAAGATACGCCTCAGCGTCTACAATATTGTCACTGACCGCCCTTGCCGCAAGCGGAGTGCCCGGAAAGAATGTCAGATGCGCCAGAGAGATAGCGAACGGCCTCTTTAGTTTTGACATTGCGCTTACAGTCTCCATTTCAGTTTCCTCTGTTTCATAAGGGTTATCAACTATCATTTCATAGAACGGCGCGGCCCCGGATTCAGAGATCAGCTCAGCTGCCTTCATAACGGATGAAAATGGGATCTTCCTTTCGTAAATATCGAAATTAACACTGTCGCTTCCGCTCTGCACACCCATAATCACCCAGCTTAAGCCTGCGTCTTTAAGCATAAACAGCTTTTCCCTGTCCAGCATTGTCGGTATTGCCCTTGCGATAAATGGCAGGTTGATATGTTTTTTGTATTCATCGCAGAATTTCCTCATCCATTCCCGGCTGTGAACAAAGAAACAGTCGTCTTCAATATTTATATAAAGGACATAAGGGTCTTTTCTGACTTCCTTCAGCTCTTCCATTACATTCTCAACAGACCTTGCCCTGACCTTCTTACCGTACACGGTCATGAGAAAAGAATTGGCGCAGTAACCGCAGAAGAAAGGACAGCCCCTCGATGTTATCAGCATATGGCAGGTTCCACCGTACAGCGCGTACTTGCGGAACAAGTGCGAGTTAAGCGAAAAATTAACTATTTCATCCTTATGAAAGACAAAGTAATAATCAGGCAGATATTCCTGAAAAGGAAGGCTGTCAAGGTCAGCTTCAGCCGGGGCTTTGGCCTGCTCTATAATTTTTCCGTTATCATTGACCCATATGTTGGGTATTTCCGGGATAACACTTCTGCCTTTATCCCTCAAGTGGTCCAGCAATGATACTACCGCACTCTCCCCTTCGCCGACGCATACATAATCCGCGTATTTCAGGCACTCCGATGGAGTAATTATTGTGTGCACACCACCCCATATTACAGGAACTTTGAACTTCTCACGTATAAGACGGGTAAAGTTCTTTGCAGGATAAAATTCTATTGACATAAGCCCTATTCCGATCATGTCAGGATCATAGTCACGTATGAACTCCTCTATAGGATACGCCATTGTCTTTTCCAAATAACCGGGAAGGAGCAGTATCCTGACATCATGCCCATTGGCACGCGCATTCGCGGCAATATACTTCAGGCCTGTGACATAGGCATTAGACTGTAAAGAGATAAGAAGTAACTTCATGAATTTTTATTATATAAGCAGGCGTTGGTGTTAGTCAAAAAAACGAGTGACGAGTGACGATTGATGATTAACATCTCGAACGGCCGAATACTTGACAAATTTAGTAGACTATTATACCTTTTATATATGTTAAGGTTATCCACAAAGGGAGAATACGGCATCAGGGCCATGTTTGAGCTCGCCAGAGACTATAAAAAAGGCCCGTTAAGCATAAAGGAGATCGCCCGGAGGCAGGGAGTTTCAACTTCGTACCTTGAACAGTTATTAAACAGGCTCCGCAAAGCCAATTTAATTAAAAGCCAGAGAGGGCCCGGCGGCGGTTATGTACTGCATAATAAACCTTCTGAGATAAGTCTTGGAAAGATCATGAATACGCTTGAAGGCCCTGTTGCCATCTCTCAGTGTCTCGGCCCTTCAGCAAAAGACTGCAGCCGCGTTCAAAGCTGTGTCACAAGGCTCTTATGGAAATCACTTGGTGAGAAGATAGAGAATTACCTTGAGACCGTCAGTCTCAATGACCTGCTGAAAGAAGAAAAGAAGCTTTCAAAATAGCGCAAGGGAATTATGGAGGTAGCAGCAAAAGTGTCTGCAGATACAGATCTTAAGTTTCTTGACGGGTCGATACAGGCTGACGCAACAACTGACATCATTTACATGATGTGCCCGATGCATCTGCTCACTATACAGGACAGGATTAAAGAACTGGAGATAAATCAGGTGCTGGCGGTTCTTACCGACTATGATGGAGCGCTTCAGGATATTCCGGCATGGTGCAGTAAAACAGGCAATGAGTTCATCGGCATTTTGGAAGATCCGGATTATTATACTTTTTACGTTAGAAAACTTAAGGAGACGTCATGAAAGAAATATACATGGACCACGTGGCAACAAACCCTCTCCACCCTGAAGTTCTGGATGCTATGATGCCGTACTTCAGGGAACAGTACGGCAACCCTCTGAGCCTGTATGAACTGGGAATAAACGCAAGAGAGGCCATTGAGAAGGCGCGCGCGGAAACTGCCGCGCTTATCAACGCGAATCCAAATGAAATTATATTCACCTCTAACGGCGCTGAATCAAACAACTATGCGTTAAAGGGCATTGCTTTTGCCAACCAGAGCAGGGGAAAACATATCATTGTCTCCAGGATCGAGCATCACTCTGTCCTGAATTCAGCCCGTTTCCTTGAGAAATCAGGTTTTGCCGTAACATATCTGCCTGTTGACAAAAACGGCCTTGTTGATCCTCAAGCTGTTGAAAAAGCCATTAATGATGAAACCATTCTTATATCCATAATTCATGCCAGCCCTGAGATCGGCACTATACAGCCAATAGAAGAAATAGGCAATATAGCAAAACAAAAGGGCGTGGTGTTTCACACTGACGCTGTTGTATCTGCCGGAAACATCCCGATAGATGTAAAGGCATTCAATGTCGACCTCATGTCACTTGCCGCCCATCAGTTTTACGGCCCAAAGGGAGCCGCAGCCCTATATCTCAAAGGCGGTACCCGCATCGTTCCGCTGATATACGGAGGCATTCAGGAAGGCGGCAGGAGGGCCGGTACTGAAAACGTGCCCGCGATAGTCGGCATGGGCAAGGCAGCTCATCTTGCAAAACAGGACATGCAGTCCCGCGCCGGCCATATCAGGCCGCTGAGGGACAGGATAATCAGCACCGTGCTGAAAATAAACAATGTATTTCTTACCGGTCATCCTGAGCAGAGACTGCCGGGACACGCAAGCTTTGTGGTTGAATACATAGAAGGCGAAGCCATGCTCCTGCTTCTGGCTGCCAAAGGCATTTACTCTGCCAGCGGTTCTGCCTGCAGTTCAAAGGCGCTCAAATCCTCTCCGGTTCTTCTCTCGATCGGAACACCTGTGCATCTTGCGCAGGGATCTGTTGTATTTACAATAGGCAGTGGAACAACTGAAAAAGACATAGATTCTTTTAACGAGGTATTCCCTCAGACCATAACCCAACTAAGGAATATTTCTCCTTATGCCAAAGGATGGGGAGAAATGGAGGACCCGAAATGTACAGCAAAAAAGTAATGGACCATTTTACAAACCCGAGAAACGTGGGCGAAATGCCGGACGCGGACGGTATTGGAGAACAGGGCAATCCGGTTTGCGGAGACGCGATGAAGATATATATCAAGGTAAAGGATAATATAATAACTGACGCGAAATTTCAGACATTCGGCTGCGGCGCGGCAATAGCGGTTTCGAGCATGGTGACGGAAATGGTCAAAGGCAAAACAATAGAAGACGCTATAAAGATCACTAAAGAATCAGTTGCCAGTGAGCTTGACGGTCTGCCCGCGCAGAAAACGCATTGCTCAAACCTTGGAGCTGACGCGCTTCACAAGGCAATAGAGGATTACCGGCAAAAACACGGCAGTTAACTTATAATGAAAACCCTGTCTCTTGGATACTCGCCCTGCCCTAATGATACTTTTATATTCTATGCACTGGTTCACGCTAAAATTGATACAAAAAACCTGCAGTTCAGAGAACTGCTTCTTGATGTTGAGACCCTGAACCAGAAGGCACTGCGTACCGAGCTTGACCTGACCAAAATATCATGGCACGCACTCGGTCATCTTAGAAAGAAATATATCGCCTTAAGAGCAGGCGGCGCACTCGGCAGGGGTTGCGGCCCTCTTGTGATCGCAAAAAAGGGATTTTCTATTAAAGACCTCCGGGATAAAAAAATCGCCATCCCCGGCAGGCTTACTACCGCGTACCTTCTGCTACAGCTCCATAATCCGGCCCTTGTATCTCCTGATATGTCATCGAATATTTATGAAATGCCTTTTCACAAGATCATTGAAGCTGTGGCAAACGATGAAGTCGACGCCGGGCTGATCATACATGAAAGCAGATTTACATATCCCTCATTCGGATTAAAGCAGGTCATTGACCTTGGCCAGTGGTGGGAACAGGAGACCGGGCTCCCTATTCCGCTCGGCTGTATTATCGCGAAACAGTCTCTTGGAAGCGGCCTTCACAAAAAGGTCAACAAGATCATAAGACAAAGCACTGAATACGCCTTAAATAACAGAAACGAACCCATGGAATATATAAAAGAACATTCCCAGGAACTCTCTGATAATGTTATCAAAAACCATATAGACCTCTATGTCAATGACTTCTCCATTGATGCCGGGTATGAGGGAGAAAAGGCAGTAACAGAGCTTTTTTCGCGTGCTGAAAAAGCAGGCATCATTCCAAAGTCAAATGATAATATATTTGCCTGACACTCCACCAAAACGGTAAAATATTATGGCTCTTCCGAGAGTTATGCATGCATTAATGTGTAATAGGATATTGTTAATAAAGTTTGTCATTCAGGTTTGTTAGACGGCGTTGGCAATGCCAGAAAATCATTAAAGCTCTGGGACGCCTGGCTAGACCTTCCGCAATAGTTTATCCTCAACACAAGTTATCGTCTTTAAGTTATAATTCCCTCGTGAAATCCGTACCGCTCGCTGCCATTGATATAGGGACAAATACTTTCAGACTGCTGATAGCAGAGATCCGGCATGATCCTCAGGGCGGCAGTCCTGAAATTGTCGAGATCTTTTCTGACAGGACGATCACCCGCCTGGGCGAAGGCATAGCAGATCACCGCCTGATAAGCAATGCCGCTATTGAAAGAAGCATTGCCGCGCTCAAGCGCTTTGCAGACATCATTGCTGATCATAATGTTTCTTCGATCTCAGCGATAGCTACAAGCGCGCTTAGAGATGCCGGGAATCGGGACGCTTTTCTTAAACAGGCGCTTGAAGAAACAGGACTAAATATAAAAATAGTAAGCGGTGAAGAAGAGGCAAGGATCACATCATCTGGAATGCTCATTGGTCTGGATGTCCCTGAAACTGCCCTGATGGCTGATATCGGAGGCGGTAGCACTGAGCTTATATTCACAAAACAGGGAAAAACATTTTTGGTTAAGAGCCTGAACCTCGGGGTAGTTCACCTTGCTGATAAATATATGAAGGAAGACCCTCCTTTAAAAGATAACTTAAACCGGATGGACAGTGAAATACTGCAAAAAATCACGCCCGCAGTTGATCCTTTCAAAGGCTTATTCTCAAACGACACGGTCTTTATAGGAACTGCGGGCACTGTCACGTCCCTTGCAGCCATGAAGCTGAACCTTGACCGATACGACCACGACAGAATACACAATTCCAGATTAAGCATCGACGACGTAAGGAATATATATAATGATATATCTGCCATAACTGCCCGGGAAAGGGCAAAGTACCATTCACTCGAACCCGGCAGGCTTGACATTATAGTGCCCGGCACGCTTATACTTTTAAAGTTGATAGAGACATTTTATTTTAAAGAAGTTATAGTAAGAGATTACGGTCTAAGAGAAGGGATCATCCTTGAGCTTTTCAATAAAACAAATAAATAACGACAATTCAAAATGACAAAAGCTATAAAAAAAACAAAGCCACAGAAAACAAAAAATACCCGGTCAAGAATGAAAAAGGTAACAAAAAGGCCTGACAGTCTTAAGCCTGTGCCCTTCCGCTTTTGTGCCGGATGCGGACACGGAATACTGCACAGGCTTATCGCCGAGGTAATTGATGAACTCGGTATGAGAGAAAAGACCATTGGTTTTGCACCCGTGGGATGCGCTGTTTTTGCGTACGACTATTTTAATTTTGATGTTATTGAAACACCGCACGGGAGACCGCCCGCAGTGGCAACAGCGATAAAACGGCTTCTGCCTGACAGGCTGGTCTTTACCTATCAGGGAGACGGCGACCT
>VAPB010199922.1_pt1 | contig 17853 bp, 28 predicted proteins | sample 3395101 | NCBI WGS metagenome assembly VAPB01 (sample SAMN08290433, study PRJNA428436) | hydrothermal vent metagenome | isolation source: Deep-sea hydrothermal vent chimney | place: Indian Ocean: Southwest Indian Ridge | reverse complement strand
CTGCCAAGTATGAGGCCCTTGGTTTGCACGCCTGTTACTTGCCCAAGCTCTCTAAGCTGCGCAGCTATATTACCAGTCAGTAGCTCCTGCGTGCTTATAACAGCATCCTCAAGCGCAGATTTTAGCTGAGGATTTTTATGAAGAAAAAGCTCACCTTTTTTAGTTTGCAATTGTCTGCGTATGGCTACACGCCTTTGCGCATCGGCTATAGCCTTTGGATCAAAGCCACTGCTAGCAAGTTCACCGGCTGTGGTGCCCTTAAAAAGTTGCTCGGCTAAAAATCTTTTCTCACTGGTGCGCTGCTTGCTTTTAAAAGTACGCTCCCTTTGCTTACTTGATACCAAGCCAAGCATGCGTGCTAGTATCGGTGAGCGCTCTGCAAACACCTCAACAATGCCATCAAATATGGCTTGGCCTACGCTAAAGCCAATGCGTGCCAATGCAGCTGAGGATACGATAGCTACATCAAGTGCGGTTAGCAGGGCATCTGCAAGCCTTTGGCGCTGAGGAGCAAATTCGTCTGAGGTAAAAAACTCCTCAAACTTTTTCATAAAACCTTTTACTCTGCCTAACACCGCACTTTCAAATTTATCCAAAGCTCCTATAAAGGCAGGGGCATTTTTATCAAAGTCAGTTACCAACCCACCAATGAGGGAATCTCTGCCCTGAAAAAAAGCAACTATATCCTCAATAATAAGGAAAAGGCCTACAAAGGCTGTGCCCAGTAGTATCGGTATAGCTAGGGCAATTGCTTTGAGCCCAAGCAAGGCTACCCCGGCAGCGCGTGCTTTGAAAATAAACACGCCCAAGTTTTTAGCTGCCGACAGGGCAAATAAACCGAGATTGCCAAGGAAATTAACAGCCCGTATAGCAACAAGAGCTGCAAGGGCAAATGTGGCCAAGCGCAGAGCATTTTCAAGCCCTCCAAACGCATTAGTAACTGCGCGGAGTACACGCAGCACGGCGCGGCCAACTTTAGCCATTTGCTTTAGGCCACGCACTAATGCACCTATAAACCTAGCAGTTTTGAGCTTGATCATCTCCTTATTGGCCATAACAAAATCTAGGAATTGATTTGCCAGTTGCTTAGCTTCGGGGAGCAGGGTGCTACCCACAGCAATTGCTGTAATCTCAATGGCATCCTTGATATTAGAGAAAACACCTAGCAGCGTTTTACTCTGCTTATCCATGAGGCCCGTAAATCTGCCAGTGCCGTTAGCTAAATCCTGTATGGCTGCGTTAACAACCTCAAAGCTAACTTTGCGCTGTGAAATTAAATCCATAATTTCATTACGGGCTACGCCCATGCGCTCAGCTATTGCTGCCTCAATCGGTACGCCTGCCTCAGTAAACTGCCTAACCTCTTGGCCTCTAAGCCTACCTGCAGCTCTAACTTGGCCAAGAGCCAAAGCCAAGCGAGGCAATTTATCACGCCCAACACCGGCAGCTATATTGCCCAGTGCGGTGAGCGTGTCAATCATCTCCTCAGCTTGAAAACCCATAGCTAGTAGCAGCTTAGTATTTTCAAAAAGGCCAGTTAATTGAAACGGGGTTTTGATGGCAAAATCTTGCAGATCTGCAATTAGCTTTTTGCTTTTTATAGTGCTTTGTGTCAGCACTTCAAAGGCTATCTCAATTTGCTCAAAGTTGCCGGCATGGCGCATCAAAAAACCAATGCCAACACCTAAGGCACCATAGGCCAAAGCTACATTGCGAGTTAATGCAGTAAGCCCACGCAAATCCTTTTTGAGTATTTTAACCCGCTTATCGATACGGCGCAGGGGCCTATCATCGATATCAAAGCCCCATTTTGTGGTTAACTCTCTAACGGTTGGCATGAGCCACCTCTATTAGTGTTTTGGAGCCTTGGGCATCTGCTTGGCCGCTTGGCGCTCACTCCAGGCCTCAAACTCATCCCTGATATCCAAGGCCTCATTGGCATCAACCAAATCCTTAAGGGAGTAGTGCAGATCATACTCCTGTAGACTGCACACACCCCGTAGGATAGGCCGCCACTTAAACATATTTATGTTTAAGATGCCGGGGTCGAACTGCTCCCCTTGGCTGCTAGTGCTCCCACTAGCTCGGCCACGGGGAGCCCGTCGAAAAAATCCTGATACTGCGCCTTTAGTACACCGACAATAACGCCCATGAGGTGGCCAATGCCCCCCATAAAATGTGTCTCGTATTTAAAGGCTTTGCCATCACAAAGCATACCCTCAGTGAATTGTTGGCACTTAAGAGCTACCTCTTTTTCATTGAGATTGCTGAGCAGGCTCTTGACACCAGGGGCAAGCAGTTTCAGGTCAACATCCATATCAGCTAATTCTTTTAGGCTATCAACTTGAACAAGGATACCTAGCAAGGTATCCCCGATCATTTTTGATAGCCACGTTAGATTTTCAACAGCCTTATCAGGATGCCACATGTTTACCTGATACTCATGCTTGCCTACCTTGAAAGTTTCCGATGTACGCATTGTAACGACCCTTTACGATAAAAATATTAGGAGATGCCACCACCGATCATGTTAAGCTCCCCTGTTTCAATAACCCACTCACGGTTTTCATTTTCTTTTCCAAAACCTGAGTCACTACGTTTTTGTACCCAAGCTATCTCAGCAGCATGCACCTCTGAGCCGTTTGAGTCTTTAACCAATAGAGGAAAAGTGCCCCCATTGTTAAGCTCATCGGCAGTGGTGAAGCCACTTAGGATTGCATTGCTAAGGGAGCTTTGCATAAGGGTTAAGGTCACTGTGCCGCTTTTATCGTTAGACTTGGCACGGGTTTGCTCCCCGTCTGCCCCGCCTGTACGTGTCCAAGCATCATTGTTGCGTGCCACGCCCACGAACGTGCCATCAGCGTAGCCCTCAACAATGTGGCCGCCTACAATTACTGATACCTTTTTGGGATCATAGGTTTTAGCCATGATTTAAAAACCTCCTTACAATGAGAGTACGCCTTGAATGGATACTTTGTGGATAGCCCCTGCATACGTGCCGGTAAATTCCATATCTGGCAGCAGGCGGTTGCCTTTGTCAGCAATGGAAACATCAGCGGCAAGCGGCACCGTTACGGTAAATTCTGGATCTGCTGAGAGGATGCCCTGATTTGTGGCAAGCCGCAGCACGGCGCGCATTTCATTTTCAACCTGTGCAATGCCACTGTCAGTAAAGGGCACTTTATCTGCATTGACTAGCAGGGCATACACCGCCTCCTGCATACGCACCTGTATAAAGTCAGTGCCCCTGATGATATCGATGAATTCACCCTCAGCAGTTTTTCCCTCCTCAGTGATGTTGAGGCCACCGATGGTGGTATAGGTGTTGTAGTTTTTACCTAGCAGCACGCTCTTTTGCGTGGTGTTGTAGGTATCCACTGTAACACCGGCCAAGGCCTTGTAAGCCCAAGTAATGGCACCGGGCAGCTTGGGCAGTTGGCCACCCATAAAGGCCATCTCAGGATGATTGGCACTTGAAAATTCAGAGAAAAGGCCAATGGCCCTGAAATTGCTCTGCGCTTTGAGCAGGCTGCCGATATCGGTAGCATCTCCCTCAGTCAGGCCCTCAACTGTAGTAGTTGAGTAAAAGAAAAGTTTGATCAGTGTTAGCACATAGGATGCTACCGCCTGCTGATCAGCCTTGGCCTTGGATTGAATGGCAAGCGCATACCAATCATCATTTACCAACTGAGCCCGTTGGATCGACTGCAGATAGGTCTGCTCCTCATCAGCATAAACAGTAGTAGCAACGCTGCCGGTAGTTTGGGATGCCCCAGCCGCTACCACTATATTGGTAATGGGGATAGGATTGTTTACCACAGCGCCCGTTACCAAAATTGTGCGGGTAACCGTATCCTCAACTGCAGTAACCACATCACCTAAGGCTGCAATGGCCGTAGCCACATCAGCAAGCGTAGTGTCGGTATTGGTATTCCACGGCACTTGGGCAATAGCATTGCCGTCAACACTCATATCAATGGTATTGTCAACTACAAAATCACCAACAAACGTGACAAGCTGAACATGCGCCCTATCCTCACCCTTTTTAATCACATAGAGCTTAACAGGCCTAATCTCTTGGCCGAAATAAAGGTTGGCTGCCTTGACAGTTTCTGCACCAGCTAGGGCATCGGTGCTAACATCCAAAGCACTGGCATACTGCTGTATGAACGGGCTAAATACAGCATCCTCACTTACAAACGCGCCCTCACCAAAGCCCTGCCTTGTGGGCACGCTTGTTTCCCTGGTAATCTGCACATTGACAATGCTATCCAGTGATGACATAGCGCGTATCCTCCTTAAATTGAAACTTCAAACTCTGGGATTACCCGGTCAAAATTTCCATCAAAAGTAGAGTCAAGGGCACCCGATATTTTGACTTTTTCAATAATGCCCGGATCATCTGTAACATCAAAACGAATACCTAAAATAATATCTAAAACTGCGCGTGGCTCAGTTTCAGTTTCCTGCACAGCCGACACATCAATTATGTCGCCCTCACTCAGCACGGACAAATCAATTGCCTGCAGGCTCTCTAGCACCGTTGGGCGCTCCAGAGATAGCTGCACCTCGGTTAGTATGTGTGTGGCCTCAACTTTATCGTCAAGCTCATCACCTTGGCCCACGGGCCACCCGGCTGCAGTTATGGTAACAGTCATCATGCGATGAGATATAATTGTGTATGATCCACCTGCCTCAGTGGCAGGCCTATGCTCATCACGGCCACCGATGCGCACCAAGGATGGAAAAAGCTTAAAAACAAGATGAGGCTCACTTGGGCGTGGATCACTTGACTCCGCAAACACTACAGGATAATCGGCAACATCACGCAGCCACTCGTACAAGGTGGCGCGCACCTCATGCAGCTTTTCTTTTATTGCCCCAACGCTCATTTATTTACCTTTGCGATAAACACCTTAAAATGATCCATATCTAGGCCGCGTTGCTCCCACACTTCAAACACTTCAAAAAGCTCACCGCGCACCTCAACTAGATCAGCGCGCTGATTTGCTTTATCATTATCTACAAGTAGGGATGTTTCAGTGTACAGCTTAAGTGTTTTGATTTGCCTACGACCCTCTGGCAGTGTTTCACGCTCGCGCCCTGTCAATGGCTGAGCGGCTGCTAGGATTACAAAAGGGCGCAGCATTGAGGCTTTTAGCTTCCCGCCTATCAAACGCCCTTTTGTAAACCGGGTAACCTTTACCTCTACACGGCTCAAGTCACAATTTAGCAAATCATTAAACATTATCCCGCCCGCTCAACACAAGCTCATCCCTAATTTTTTGTCGCATAAAGCCAGTATCAATCAATGGGTTGCTAGATCCTTTGCGCTTAATGGTGATTGGCGCATTGGGAGGCTTTTTCAACACCGTTATTTTTCTTTTTATTTTAGCAGTGATCAATTGGCCAAGTATGCTTAGAGCACGCTTAGTAGTCATACGCCCTGATGCCATTTGAAAAAAAAGGGCTCTGGTTTTTCTGATCAGCCCTGCTTTTTCCTCATCCATGGTACTGCGTATAAATGAGCGCTCAGGTATCTTGGATGTGCCAAACTCATTAAAAGTGGCGATACTCACCACAGTTACAATATCGCCTGCTTTGCTGCTTGGATGATTGCCCGCATCAGATTGGATGCCAATTTTTACAAAAGGCTTATTGCGCTTAACAAAATCAATTTGCCTAAGCGCTGCACGGTATCCATGATCAATTTCCTTAGTAGTCACACCCACCGGCAACCCTAGGGGTAATGACAAGCTGCCGCCTACGCCTAAGGAATTCCCGGCCATAGCTTGTCTGGTTTAACTCATGTTGAGCCTCTGCACTGTCTGCGCGGCCACCTGTAACCGTAGAATACTCAACCTCAGTATCTCCAACTTTTTTCCTACGCACCTCACCGCCAATGCCTTTGCGATTGAGCACGGTTAGTATGTGTGCAGTTAACAGAGCCGTGGCATAGTCAGCTTTTTCGGCACCTGATCCCCAAACTGACTCACTAACGCTACCCTTAGCAACCTCAATAAACCGATCCATCCTGCTAGTTTTAGTGCCCTCTAGCTCAGGAGCAACATCAATAACAAAATCGGCATCGGTAGTGATTGCCACGGCTCTGCCTCCCTACTGATTCACAGCTTTTCTAGGTGCGGTTGTTTGCTCAATATGATCCAACTGCGCCTGTATGGCCTTGAGCACACCTGCCCTACTTTCAACTGCCCGCCACTCCTCTAGCAACAAAGGATTGAGGGTTTTTTTCACGATAAGCACAGCCTTGTTAACAGGAGCATCTGCTATGGCAAGCTTTTCCTCAGTATCGTTTTCTTTTAGCTCAACCTTTAGCAGCTGCTTGGCAAGTAGTTGCTTTACTTTAGGGAATTCCTTGCAACGTGCCCAATCATCAGCATCAATCGAGTTGACACCAGGGGTGAAATGGATGCTTTTATCCACCGCATGTTTTTCATTGACAAGCGGCACCGTCAACATGTTTGGCTTATCGTAAGTTACTAGCATTAAACGACCCTCATTAGAAAATAGTTACTTTGCTGCCTTGGCTTTTTCAACAGCATCCTTAACACCTTTTTGCGCGGCCTCTTTTTCATTGGGCTCTTTTGCTGCGCCCAATGCGCTCTTGGCTAATTCCAAAGCCTCGGCAGTCTCTTTAACTACCTTTTGAGCATCAGCAACCGTGTCAGCTTTTACAGGCTCACGCTTGGCCGCAGCAGGAGCCTTGTAGTTTTCAACCAAGCGCTTGCACTTGATTGCCTCTTTTACCTTGGGCAATTTTTTGGCCTCTGCCCATACCTTGTCATCAACATCCTGAGCACCACGCTCAAGCACACTGCCGGGCAAGTGCATAGATGAGCCACTGTTGTAAACCTTCATTGCAGTACTCCCTAACACTGCTGCCCCGGCACAGGGGGATGGTGCCGGGGCAGGTGTGCAAATGGTTTTTAGATATCGTCGGACTTGCTCATTGCCAACGGATAATAAATCAGTACGCCACCGATGCGCTCATGCACGGCAACTTCAAACTCAAGCCCTTTTTGCTGCGGAGCAAATTGCTCAAAGTCTTGAGGTATCTCAAGGCTCATTACGTCGGGATCACGTTTGTAAGTGATTTGCGTATCCTTGGCCAACGGGCCTTTGGCAGCGGCAAGCTCATTTACCCACTCGGCATCAGTTACAAAACCGTTGTTTTGCATGTAATAGGTCAAGATAGTGGTATCAGAGTTTGTGCTGCGCGGGGTGCTGCTGAGCAGCGTGAGCTGGGCAATCGGCATCAGGATAGTGTTGGGCACTTCAACGCCGTTGCTCTGGTCAACAATGGCATTGCTCTGTGCGTTTAGATCCCTGATGATCAGATCGGGCGTGGTGATTTTGGAGGCGTAGGTAGTCAGGGCACCCACACCATCAGCGGGCAGAGCCACATCAGGGATATTCGGGTTTGTGAAAAAACCGCCCAAGTTATGATTGGTATCGCCGAAATAAGCAATGGTGTTTTCTTGCTGCATAACCGCACGGCGCGCAGCGTTTGCTTTGCGTTGCGTGAGTGGCTTGCCTGCAAAGGATGCTGCCCGAATTTCTTGGATGCTGTAGCCGTAGCTAGAGCCGAGCGATTTGATCGGGCTGATAAATTCCTTGCCCTTAACATCGGCACGGGGCAGATCGGTTGCATAGTTTGCAATAATCTTGGCCACGCCAACTTGATCGAATTGCTCATACTTGATCGACTCGGCACCGGCACCCGCCTCAAAAGACACGGGGATAAGCATGCGTGCTTTCAATTCCGCAAATTTGATATCAAACGTGCGCCCTTTTATTGCCTCCAATTGCCTTGCAAAAAAGATACTCTCGTCTGCGTCAAGGCGGTTTTGATTCAACTCTTCTCTCATTGACTTACCTCCTCAGGTATGTGCCGCCTTATGGCCGGTTAAGCTCAACCACTGCAAGGCCTGCGCCTGTGGTAGAGGTTACAAATTTTGCTCCAGGCAGTGCAGAGGCGTTGCCACCATCCACATCACTGCGAAAAACGCCCTCATCGCCACCGGTATGCACCACAAACGCAGGCGCTTGGGCATCCACGGCATCCTCAACTACCACCCAAATCCTGCCCTCACGGAGAATACTGGGAGTTGATTTGATGGGCCATTGAGGATCACCACTAGGGCTGCTCTCAATCGCATGCGAGTGCATAACCACACCGATAGGCGTGGTGGTAACGTCACCTGCAGCGGCAGGAGCGATAATCGAATCATCACCATCTGCCCCGAGGGAAACAAGGTAGCCAAGCAATACTGCCGCGACCACGTTAACTTTGCTAACTACATCCTTAGGCTGCATGCCATCGGCAATGAGGCCTGCAAATGCAGTTTCCATATTGATTGCTGGTGCAGTTGTTTGAGTCATTTGGCACCTCCTGCCGCACGGGTTGAATGGCTGAGGGGCTTGTCCCAAGCTTGCTCATCACGGCGCTGCGCATCCACACGGATTTGCTCAGGGGTCTTGTCACCCTCTTGCCGATCAGAATCTACCTTGGAAACTCCCCGGATAAGAGTGTTGGATTTGTCGGTTTTTTTCGGCTCAGGGGCAGTCTCAATGATTGCATCAAACCGGGCATCGATGTAATCAGCACTTTTTCCCTCAGCATCAAATTTTTCAGCCACGGATTTGATAACAGCGACTTTTACATCAGCATCATCCATGTCATCCAATTTGGCCACGGTTTCCTTGTCAAGGTGCGGGGTGGCCTTGCCAACCAAGCTCATACGAGCCTTAACCGCATCTTTAACCTCTGGCCGCTCCTCAGCATCTTTTTTCAGCTTGGCATTGTCTGTTTCAAGCTGATCAGTCTTGGCCTTAGCCACATCCTCTGCCGTTTTAGCAGCAGCTATGGCCTCATCCAATTTGGTTTTGGCAGTGGCGGCAGCCTCATCACGCTTTTGTAATTCAGCGGTTACCGCACCCGCCAAGGATTCACTGGCCTCATAATTGACGCCACCAATTTTAACCTTGGTCATAACACTGTCTCCTCTATTGGGTTTAATATCCGGTCTAATGTTTGGAGGGCTACCGCCATCTAACACTAATTCGGCATCATCACTATCCATGCGCAGCTTAACATCAGGGCCTGCGCGGCCATGGCTAACTAACGCTAGGTGATTGTATTTGATATTCTTTTGCACGGCATCATAGCACTCACCATTAAAAGTGCCGGGCTCATGCACCACATCACATTTGTACCCGCAGCTCACTTGCCGCACTCCCTCAGAGTCAACCTTATCTATAATGGATTGATCCATGAGCGTTACTGCAGTTTCAATAAAATCATCAGTGCGGTTGATCTGATCACTAGTAGTGCCAACCAAATGTTTGCGCACATTTTTAGAATCAACCAACTCAGATGGATGCTTGTTTGTTACAGGGATGCTGCGCATGGATTTGAGAGAGTCAGCTTTAAACACCTCATCAGGGTGGCGCAACTCACGGCGCACGGTGCCATCAGGCAGACGATAATTAAAAATGCCCGCTCTTGTAGCAAAAACGGGCACTCGTAAAAAACCATTATCCAAACGCTCAACTGCGCCCGCACCGTAGGTATCAAACCGATTGGCTGTTTTCATTACTCACCTCTGGCAATGGCCGCATTGGCCCACATGTTTGAATTTTCCAAATGTGTCAAGGCAAGCGAGCGCTCACGGCTCGGTGGGCAATTTTCCAAATAGGATTTGGCAAGATCACGGGCAGCATCTCTCAACGCTATATAACGCTCTTGCTGCCCATCTTTTGGGGCATGATAAACAAAGGCGTTATTAAGTTGCTGCATTTCACTATCGGTGGGTGTGTATTTACTCAATTTCATCCTCCCCGGTAAAAAACGCCACTCCTGCGGCTATCGCTGCTGCCGTGGTAATGCCTCCAAACGGAAACAAAGCGCCACCGGCTATGCCCTCCTCAGGGCCTATCAACTCCTCTAACTTGGGCTCTGGATAACACCGGCACTGAAAATCCTCACCCGGATGGCCCGTATCTGCAGGGGCCTTGGCCCAATCAAACTCAACACCCTCTTTAACGCGGTGCGAGTGTCTAACCCGCTCATCTAACGAGGTGCGCCAAATATAACTTTTAACGCCTAGGCCCGTTTGTCGCACCTTGGTGAGTTGCCCATTGAGCTTGCTCACCTGATCCCTTGCAATCAATCGCAGATTGGCCTCAGTCTTGCCAACCCGCGCACGTATCAGCTCCTCAACTGCTTTGGCTGAGAGGCCTTGCCTAACACCTTGCAAGGCAATACCGCGCACATCATTGATATGCCTCTGGGAGAGCGTAGTAATAAGGTTTGAATTGGCTTGGGCAAAAGATTGCATGATTGGCCCGATGTAGGGCTCACTCCTGAAAACATCAACCCCGAGCACTGCCTTGAAAACCTTATCATTTTGCGCTCTATTCCATTCTGATGTGCGAGTGCCATGTAGTTTAGCTAGACTTTGTAATTCACTATCTGTCAATTCCCGAGCAAACTCAACACCAATTCCATTGATGATGCTATCAAGCTCATCGGGAAACGCATCAAAACGCTGAGGCTCTAGCTCTGCAGCCGCTTGGGCTAAAAGAGAGGGCAACCGATCAATGAGCTGAGTTTGTGTTAGCTCAAACAGTAAAGTAAATCTTTTGAGTAAGTCTCTTGTATATTCTCGCTCAATTGGCACAGGATGTAAAATAACAGGGGGCTTGAGGAGAAAAGGCTTTTTACGACTCTCAAGCCATCGCCTGCGCTGCTCAAGGGCTGCAGCAATATCAGGTTGGGTTTTTAAAGTTAACCGAGCCATCTACTCCCCCGCATCGTCACCAGGGGTTGAAGTTTTATCCTCGGGATCATCCTTGCCTATTTCGGTGGGCTCTTTACGTAGGTCAGTATTAATCTCAGTTTCAAAGCTGTACTCACCGGCACCAAAGCGGCTCAGGCCTACCTCAACAGGATCAAGCACACCCGACACGATGTAGATTTGATCAGTCTTAGCTTGCTTTTCACGGGCCTCAAGTGTTTCCTTTTGATTGAGCACTCTGATGGGGTTGAATTCAATATCAAAATCATCCGGCACTTGGCCCTTGGTTGGCCCATCCTTAGCAGAAAATATCACGGTGAAAAAGCGCATGAGGCGTGGCTTGAGGTAGGCGTTTTGTTGGGCGCGTATGTAATCCTCATAATCACGCTTTTCACTCTCACCCGTGCCACCCATCTGCCCGCCTGGAGCCTCACCCAATAAAACGGTGTGCGGGTATTCCGTGGCCGATGTAAATTTGCGGCTCAGCTTATCAAGAGTTTTGTCAAGGCCTGCAAGTGAGGTGCTTTTACGCTCAAAATCCTCACCGTCTGCATCCACCAACGCAGCACGGAGCACGCTGCGGCATCTGTCTACAATGGCAATACGGCGCTCAATTATCTCAATGCCATCGGGGCTACTGATGATATCAGCCAAGTTTTTTATCTTGTAGATGGCTTGGGCAAAATCAAGGATGAGTGCAGAGGCAGAGGAGTAGGATGCTTGGTAATCTCTGATATCGCCTTGTATGCTGTTTAAAATACTATCGTGCCAATAATGATTTTGGATGTACTGCCTGCGCAACAACTTAGAGCCATCAAATTTAATGACGCGACTCCAATGCACCTCAGTAGTATGCAGCGCAGTGTTACTAAAACTCTTGTCATGATTTTTGCCGCTACGTGTATCGTGCGCAGAGCGTGGTGAGAGTAAATAAGTTTCAGGTTGGCCAAAGTTAAGGGCGCGTGGATCACCATTAATGGTGTGTGGCACCAATTCAAACCGATTGAGCAATGCCACCCATTCAAGATTTTTTATCTTGTCAAGCTCAAGGGGGCCATCAAACTCATCATCAGTGTCATCAGTGCCAAGTATCAGGCCAGAGCCACCATATGCCCTTGCCCATTGCAAGGCATCTACAAAAAGGTTGCCATCCTGCCGGATGATCAGAGCATCGGCCATGGCCTCAGCCTCACGCAACACCTCATCATCAATAGTGGGCGACACAAGCCTATAGCCCTCCCTAAACATATCCTCAGGGAGTTTGTTAACTATTTTTTTGGCCATTGAGTCGGCAGAGTAGAGCGCCTCAATTTCCTGCTCAGGGAAATTAGCAAAGGCTGCCTCAGCACCTAGGCGCTTGTCTCTGCCCTTAATACCTAGGCCCGTGAGGATGTTGCCCCAACCGTCTAGCCTAATCAGCTTGCCCATTTTCTCCAGTTTGCTGCCCATCCCACGCCTCCTCTAATTCAAAACTAACGCCCACTGCTTTAAAGTGGGCCTTAAAATCATGTGCAAATCTTGTGTAAATCTTATCAGGCTTGTCAGGTGAGACATAGGCAAAACCAGGGCACCAAGCCCTTGTAGCTGCATCCTTGATCATTACCTTAGATAGCAGCAGATATTGCTTACCAGTAGAAACATGCTTCAATTGGATCAATTTACCACTCCGATAGCAATCTGATATCCAAGCCCTCGTTAGTTTCTAACCGGAAAAGCGCCTGCGTGCAAGCATCCACCTGATCATCATATTTGCCTTTTGGAAACTTGGCGCACTCATCGACAAAATTATTGATCCAAGGGCACGCCTCAGGTATGGGCAAGTATACGTTACCACTCTCAATCTGATCACTAACCGCACGGGCTCTAGCCACCTTGCCACCCTCAGGCTCTATAGGTATGATCCCCGATATTTTTCTTTTAAACTTGGAAATTACTGCAGAGCCGTTGGCCTTATCCTCAATTAGCTTAGCTCTGATGCGTGGGTGCTTTTGGAGCATGCCAACAATGGCCTTGCATGTATCAACAAAGTCAAGCTTAGGGGGCCTGCCTTGCTCATCAACAACCTGATCCACTAAATACTTATCAGGCCCTTTGCGTGCCCACACTTGAATTGCCACATTGTCACTTGTATCAAAATCCTTGAATGAGCAATCAACACTCAAGATAAGCTCATCATAGTAGCGCGGGAATACGTGGCACTCTAACTCAGTGAGGCCTGCCGGTTTATCGTGCCCTGGAGGCAGGTAGTAACGCCACCAATGCTTTTTGAGGATCATGCCACCCTCAGTGTAGGGCCTCTGCTGATGCAGAGCAGCAAAATCACGCGGGCTAGCTATCCTTTGCGCATCCAAATATCTTTTTGAATATCTTGTAGGCCAAAGCGGCTGCCCAATTGTACGCTTGTCATTGCGATTGATAGGATGATCATCATTGCCCTCCTCAAACTCAGCAGGCAGCTCCAATACAATCCACTGATCAGCACGCGCATCACTTTTTGCCTGCTCTAGCAGCCTGCCCTCTAGGCCATCCTCATGCCAACGTGTGAGCGTAATGCAAATACTGGCATCCTCTGAATTCATACGAGTGTGAAACACAGAGTTATACCATTTCCAAATGCTCTCACGGGTAGTGTCGCTATCTGCCTCCTCACGGTTTTTGAATGGATCATCAATAATACCATCACTAAAACCAAACCCGGTGAGGCCACCACCTACCCCTACAGTTTTCATATATCCAAACTGCTCACGGCGCACCATTTCAAAGTACTCAGCTTGGCGCTTAGGTGGCTTGCCCTCAAACTCCATTCCTTTTTGCAGTATTTGGCTCTTAGGAAAAATGCGGTGATAGCGCGGTTCATCCATAATGTTTTGCACATCCAAGCACATTGATGAGGCCAATGAGGATGCATATGAGGCAAGGGCTATCTGCCTATTGGGATCAAGGCCAAGCAGGTATGCAGGAAACCTGCGGCTAACAAGCTCTGATTTTCCATTACGAGGTGGCATAAATATCATGAGGCGCTTTATCTGCCCCATGGCAAATGCATCCAAGTAGCCGCATACTACCTTATGATGCCAACTAACCTCGTAATCTGGTTTGGTGTAGCGTGTGAAATCTAAAAGATTAGTGCGGGCCTTAAGGATCTGCTCACTCTCAGCCTGGAAAAGCATGCCCTCAGCTTGCAAAATATCAAGCTCAGCTTGCTCAACGGGGCTAAGGGCACTCGCAGCTTGGGTCATTTTCTTTTACAACGCTCCAATTGCTCTATAAGCTTTTCAAACTCATCCTCAGGTAGAGCTGCAGCAAACACACGGGCAACACCACCACTGTAAAACAACCCAAGGCGCAAGAAATTGCCGCCTGTGAGCATGGTGCCTGCAACCCACATATGATTTTCCGCTACTACAATATCAGGATCAGGGCACACTATCAGCTCATGCGTAGCTGCGGCAAATGCAGCAGGGAGCTTGGTAAAAGGTGCCTGCAAAAATTTATGTTTCAAACTTGACCCCTCCAATCACCCTAGTAGCAACCCACATAAAGCATTTGAGCCATTTTAAACGCCAATGCCATTTGCCCCACATACCTTTCTCAAGTTCAGCAGTACATAAACTAACCACCACAGATTTTCTAGCATCAGAGCCAATTTCAAAGCTATTCAACTTAGCCATCACGTTGCCCACCTTGCATCATCGGTTTCAATATCAATAATGTCATCCTCCTCATCCTTGGCCGCCTCAAGCTGCTTGGCCTGCAAAAACTGTAGACGAGTGAGGCGCTGATCAGGAGTGAGCTTTTGGATATCCTCTAATAGCTGCAAGCGCACATCATGTGCAATGGTGCCATCATTATAAATCTCATGCCTATCTTTCCATTGATCAGGCCTCTTGTTTTTCAACCAAAAGATACTGCTAGCAGTATCAGGAGGGTGCGTTTTTTCCTTGTACTCAGTTGTTTTCTCATGGCCTGTATTAACATCAAACTCAATTTTACGCTCATGCGTTACTACGTTGCCCGTGGCCTTATCAAACATGGCACGCTCAACCATATCAGTGGCAAGCTGCTCTTGTAGTTTAATATCTATCCGTAAATCGGGATTGAAAGCCACCCATCTATTAATTGTTGATTGGCTCACTCCTAAAATTTTACCGACTTGCACTTGTGAGTAACCACGGCCAAGCAGCTTGGCTATGCCAGTTTTAATTTCCTTAGTAAGTTTAGTATTGCCATGTATTTTTATAAGGCGCTGTTTTTCACTAGCACGGCGCACAGGTTTGATGCTGCCCTTAGGCCTACCTGCGCCCGGTTTGTTTTTTCTTTTGGTTTTCTTTTTTGCCTTAAGCGTTTTTGGCACGACTCAGGCCCTCATTGATTTGATCATCAGGAGGAAACCAACCTTTAGCAGTATGTATGCGGCACAAACTAGGATCATTGATAAACCAATGATGATTGCACGCCTTGCACTGCATTTTCTGGCCACTGCACACACCTTGGCCGTAATCCTTTACAAAACTAGCAGCGCTAAGCCTATCACCGGCACGCAGATCAACCTTGAGTTTGGTTATCCATGGATCATTGCAGAGCGGGTTAGGGCACTTAATTATAGTGCCTTTAGGCAACGTGAAATATGGGCTCAACGGTGCAGGTTGCATATCAAAGCTCCTTTGTTTTCTCAACTAGTTTCCATGAGCCGCAAATACGGCCCCAAATGCTTTTATTTGGCTGCCACTTTTTCCACCAACGCTCAAACCCCAATTTCCCCAGTAATTTCTCAAAATATCCAGATATCCGCTGATTATGGTAGCTCATTCTAACTTTTTTATAATACCTTCCACTTCGTTTGGTTTCCCACTCCTCAATGCCATATCCCTCGGCAAGGCGATACTTTTCTTCTCGACTAAAATCATCATAGTCGGGGAAAAAATTTGGCACTGTCTTCCAGCTCATTTAATTAACCTTTGTTTTAGTTCGCACAAAAGCATAATCAACTACTAAAACAGCAATAACAGCCTCCTGAAATGGCATCCAAGCATTTATATTCAACAACCAAGCAAAACCCCACACGGCACCTAAAAGCATAAAAGCCCTCACTACGTGCCATATAGTTTGCTCACGCCTAAATTTGCGCCTCTCCATTGGTGTCATGTGCTGCATCATTTGCTTTAGCCTTTTCAATAAACACATCCTCAGCGCAATCCATCATGTACACAGCCAACTCTCTGATGAGATGTGATTTGGTTGTTTTATATCCCTTGCTCTTGAGATGCTGCACCAGGGCCACAAACTTTTGCTCAAGGGAGGCAGGCATCTTAATGCCAATCTGCACGGTGCGCTCACCGGGCACACCAAGCGGCTCACGCCCACCCTTGGGCCTGTCAGCTTGGGGCATATACCCACGCTCATTTAGTTTTTTAGCCCCCATGGCAACGCCCTACACTTAGTTTAGCTAAACTTTACTCAATCTAAAACATAAAGCGCATAAAAATCAAGGCTTTTGGGCGCGGCAAAATGCTGCTCAAGGGCTATAACCCATGCTAAGTCATCAATATCTTTATGCTCTGTAACAGTCCAAATGCCATCATCAAGCTCCATTTGATCATCAAGGGCACCGGCATCAATCAACTCAATAGCCTCGGCACGGGTGGCAAGCCTGTAGCCCTCAGGCGCAGCCCTAACCGCTTGACTCCAGGTGTTAAAGCGGGTTGAAAAAAGCACCTCCTCTGCCTGATCATCAATATTGTTGTTGACTTTTATGCTCACATGTACATCAACGTCAACCGACACCTCAGAGCCCTCAGGAGCAATGTCAAGCGGTTTTTCGGTGTCGATCGGAATACTCTCACCCTCAGGCTCACTGGGCTCCTCATCAGCCACCTGCACGCCTGACTTAGGCACCTCATACATGCCGCAGGAGCTGAGCACAGCCCAGAGGCCTGCCAGAGCCACGCAGGTAACGGTGATGGTAAAGCCTGCCACAAACCATGCCAAAATTGCTGCTGTTATGTTTTTCATTGCATCCCCCTTAAATTATTTGCGATAATCTGCCGCCCTAGCCGCCCTAACCTCAGCCATATTGGTTTTAATGATGCCTCGATCAGTTGCTAAACGCGCAAAAACATCAGCCTTAGCTACACACAGCGTATCGAACGGGCCGCCAATAGGCATGGAGTACCCCCCATTCCACTCATTAAACTCAGCAGAGCCCTCAACTCCGTAAAAAAAACCGGTAAACTCAAGCCCATCAAAATTGTAATACCACTTGGCCATTACTCACCTCCTCCTTTGCACTGAGCGCACACGCTGCCATCCTTAACCGGCACACCATGCACGCAGCGAAAATCATGGGCATTGTAATCAAAACGCTTGGCAATATTTTCAACCTCAACAATTGCCTCACCAATGCGCTCAACAACCATTTCAATACGTGTCAACAAGGCTATTGCGCGCCTATCATCAGTTATTTTGTTTTCAACCTCACTAGACTTTTGGTTGTAGTATTGCTTTGCAAGCTCTCTCAACAGTTTAGTATCAATGATCATTTGCCCTTACCTCCTATTTAGCTGTGGATTGCACCTTTTTCCATTCAAGCAGCCGCTCAAAAGTAATGGGCTCAAATGGAGGAAACGGATAAGGCCCACCTTTACAAGCATGCTCAGGGCAATTAGCCCTATTAGTATTGCGGTTATCTCTGCAAACAGTATTAAGCCTGTTAAGCAACACACGCAGCCGAGGCTCATTATTAGTATTGCTGATCTGCTCCTTAATAAGCGTTTGCAAAATCTCCCACCGCTTAAGCTTACTGTCTTTTTTAGTAGTTATCATTACATCCCCCTCGCTTGTTATAATACTACCATCGACACTTTAAGAGAAAAGTTTAGCTAAACTGATAACAGGGCAAAATAAAAGGGCCTTTTAGGCCCTAATTTCTCGCACCCTCACCGCGCTACGGCGCATCCACAGGTAACTCACTAACATTAAAATACTTTTGTATTGGGCTCAGGGTGCGGTTTTCCTCGATTACTTTTTTTGTAGT
>VAPB010166107.1_pt1 | contig 17992 bp, 14 predicted proteins | sample 3395101 | NCBI WGS metagenome assembly VAPB01 (sample SAMN08290433, study PRJNA428436) | hydrothermal vent metagenome | isolation source: Deep-sea hydrothermal vent chimney | place: Indian Ocean: Southwest Indian Ridge | reverse complement strand
GGCACTTATCTCAGCAGTGAGATTGACTCCATCCTCACCCTCCCAGAAGACACTGAAAGGCCTCTCAATGGGGATGATATCAGGATCCGGATCGGTTAGATCCCGTACAAATTCCCTCAGTCGCCACTCTGCCTCCTCTGCCAGCAGGCCCATTCCTCTTTCACGTGCCCGTTCACGGCCGTTCTTCAGTGCATCTGCAACAGCATTTCTGGAAAGTGGTCTCTGGTTGAGCCACGCATCGGGAAGCAGGCCCGCGCCCCTGAGTCTCTCAATCGTTTTATAAGCCGGGTGTCCCTGCGGGAGATATATCGAGGCTGTCTGTGCGGATACTCCGGAGCTGTTCGCAGCAATCGAAAGTGCCGATAAAAAGAGAAGCGCTGTAAAGAAGATGGCGACAGCTCCTGAAGTCAGCCGCCGCCCCCTGCTCTGTTGGTTATGGTTCATTCGACCACTTCTGAAATGCTCTTCGGCTGGGTGAAGAGAAAGAGGTAGTCTCCTCCACCAGCCTTCGAGTCGGTACCACTCATGTTGAAGCCTCCGAAGGGATGGCCTCCCACCAGCGCGCCTGTACACTTGCGGTTGATATAGAGGTTGCCGGCGTGGAAAACATCCTTCCCCTTCCTGATCCTGGAACGGTTCTTCGTGTAGATCGATCCGGTGAGACCGTAGATGTTGTCGTTGACTATTTCAAGTGCGTGGTCGAAATCCCTCGCCTTGATGATTGCCAGCACCGGTCCGAAGATCTCCTCCTGGGCGATCCTGGCATCTGGAGCGACGTCAGCAATCACCGTCGGCTGAACGAACCACCCATCCCCGGCAGCCGTGTCACGCTCTCCGCCGGCGACCAGGCGGCCCTCCTGCCTGCCGATCTCGATATATTCGAGATGGTCGTTCATCGCACCTTCGTTGATAACAGCGCCCATGTAGTTGTTCGGATCATCGGGGGGGCCGACCTTGATCTTCTCCACATGCGGGAGGAGTTTCTCGATGAACTCGTCGTAGACATCCTTCACCACAATGCAGCGCGAGCATGCGCTGCACTTCTGGCCCTGATATCCGAACGCGGACGAGCAGACACTCGCCGCTGCCGCATCCAGATCTGCTTCGCTGTCAACAATGATGGCGTCCTTGCCGCCCATCTCGAGGATCGTGCGCTTGATCCAGATCTGCCCTTCGGCGGTCCTGGCAGCCTCGGCATTGATATGCATGCCGACCTCCATGGAACCGGTAAAGGCGATAAGCCTGGTCTGCGGATGCTTTACAAGGTGGTCACCGGCGGAAGCGCCGGCACCGGGCATGAAGTTGACCACACCGTCCGGCAATCCGATGTCCTGGAGGATCCTGAAGTACTGCCAGCCGGTTGCAGGGGAATCGCTCGATGGCTTCAGCACAACCGTATTGCCGGCAACCCACGCCGCAGTGGTCATGCCGGCCAGAATGGCCAGCGGGAAGTTCCACGGCGGAACCACCAGCACCGGACCGAGTGGTATGTAACGGAGTTCGTTGTCTTCGCCCGGAACGGGGGTAAGGGGCTGCGGGGCGGCGTAACGAACCATCTCGCGGCCGTAGAAATCGCAGAAGTCGATCGCTTCTGCAACGTCGGCGTCGGCCTCGACCCACGACTTGCTGGTCTCGAAAACCATCCAGGCCGCCAGCTCCAGCCGCCGCTCCGTCATAAGGTCGGCGGCCTTCCAGGACAGCTTCGCCCTTTCCCACGGGTCGGTCCATTTCCACGTCTCGAAGGTCTCGGTGGCAGCCCTGATGGCCATCTCCGCCTCTTCCTGACCCGCCTTGGCAAATGTTCCTATCAGCTCTGAAGGAACAGCCGGATTGCAGGCAGGCAGCTTCGCTTCGGTCATGACCTCCCTGCCCCCGATTATCAGGGGGTAGGTTCTGCCGAATTCAGACCGAACTTTTTCGAGAGCGGCCTTCATGGCCTTTGCGTTCTCTTCTACGCTGAAATCTGTGAGGTGGCAGTTCCTGAACTCCCCCCGCTCCTTCATCACTTCATCGGGCCATGTGGCCGGTACCGCATTGGACATATTTCCACTCGTTGACATTGGGATTGCTCCTTAACGATCAAGGTCGGCCCGGCCCATGGGCGGGAGAGGGTCCGGACGGATGCTGCTGACAGTACTGCAATATATGTACCTGCTATAAAGTGTCCTGAATCAAAAATCCAGGTAACCTGCAGCAGTTCCCTGCCGGGTCCTGCTTCAGTGTCCTCCAGATTCGCGGACGGGAATCACAGGCTCGTCATCGACCAGATAAGCCTTGAACCAATCAATATACTCGTTCAGCCGCCTTACGAGCAGCCACGGTTCTCCCGTTCTGGAGAGACCATGGGAGGAATCGGGAAAGAGCACCATCTTGACGGGAACGCTGTTCTTCTGCAGCGCCCTGAACCACTGCTCCCCTTCCTCGAGAGGACACCTGTAGTCGTTGATGCTGTGAATGATAAGCGTGGGTGTTGTTACATTGTCGGCCCACACTATCGGGCTCAACATCATCGCCAGATCGTAGCTGCCTTCATCTTTGTTCTGAAAGGGCCACGGCCTGCCCCCGAACTCACGCTCGACGAGACCGGAGGCATCAGATACTCCGTAGAAGCTGATCCAGTTGCTGATGCTGCGCGCGGTGATGGCTGCCTTGAACCTGTCGTTGTGGGCGGTGATCCAGTTGGTCATGAAGCCGCCGTAGGACCCCCCGGTCACCCCCAGGCTCGCCTCGTCAACAAGGCCCCTTTCGATGACCAGATCTACTGCCTGCATGTAATCCTTGTAATCGTCAATACCCCACGCTTCCATGATCATGCCGGAGAATTCTCTGCCGTAGCCGCCCGATCCGCGCGGGTTGATGTAGAGAACGAACATGCCCTGTGCGGCCAGCATCTGGAACTCGGGAAACCAGGTTTCTGCGTAACGGGAATGTGGTCCCCCGTGAATCGAAAGCACCATCGGGTATTTCGTACCTTCAACGTAGTCGAGAGGGTACATCAACCAGCACTCTATCTCGGGACGGTCGCCGCGCCTTGCTTCGTTGTTCATCATGTACTCCACACCCCTGCGGCGGAGATCGTCGAGCCAGTCCTCGTTGTGGCGGGCGCCTTCGAAGGTGAACCTCTCGACAGTGGAAAGCTTCACACTCTTTATCCACTCCGTGTTGGCACTGCTTATCTGCGTTTCACCGGTACCATCGATATTTGCCATATAGGCTTCCCATGGCATCTCGGCTGTATCTTTTGTGTAAGCCATCCTGGTTGTGTTCCCGTCAAAACTCACACTGCCCAGGGAGTGGCGCCCGCTTGTCACTTTTTCAAAACCGCTTCCATCTGCGGCGATCCTCATGATCTGGGTCTGTCCGCCGATAGTGGATGTGGTCAGCAGGTAGCTGCTGTCGGCTGACCAGGAGAGTGAACCGAACCCGTAAACCCAGTCTGCTCCTACGTCGGCGATCTTCTCTCCACTGGAGGTTGCTAACCGCACTACCGATGGCGCATCTTTTTCTTCAGTGAAACCGTATACCAGTTTCGAACCGTCGGGAGACATGGAAACAGAGCGGATAGAACCTGTGTCGGTTGCGATCTGCCTTGCCTCACCACCATCTGCGGGCAGAAGGAAAAAGCCTGTTTCTATGAACCGGCCACCCCTGAAGAAACCACCTTCTTCTTCAGATTCCTCCTTCTCTTCTTTCTGCTGAAGGTCCACGGTATAGAGGATGAAGCGCCCGTCATGGGTGAATCCCTGGAGTGTCTTGTTCCATTCGTCGAAGGTCAGCTGTTCCGCCTCTTCTCCCTCTTCCAGGCCGGTTGCCGGAATCCTGAAGAACTGGGTGTAGCGTTCAGGGTCTCCCTCCCGACCGCCACCCCGTCCACCGTGCCCTTCAGAATCCCCGGAAGATCCCTGGGTAAATTCGAGCCGACCATCCCTCTTGTATGAAGAATTGGTGATTATATATATGTCTTTGTTCCTCTCCTCCTCGGTTGTTCCGGCCCACTCTGTACCCATGCGTTTTGTCAACGCGGGTATACCGTCTGGAAACGACTGGCGGGCACGGCTTCCCGGTTCCTGTTGACCCCTCTCCCGGGGAGCCTCCTCCCCCTGCCGCTCGCCCTCCTCTTCTGCTGCAACCTGCCGGGTGAAGAAGATCCACTCACTGTCGGGCGAAAAAGTTGGAGAGCCGGGCAGGCCGGGAATCCTGTATGCTTCTCCGCCCGGTTCGAGGAAGTTGAGAAAGTGGACACCGCTCTCGTCGCCGCGGGTAGTGTTGAAATAGATCCTCTTTCCGTCGGGAGTCCAGTGGGGGTTCGTCGTGTTTACACCGGCGGTGCTCAGTCTCTGGTTTTTCCCCGTCTGCAGGTCGGCCCACCAGACTTCGGTGAGACGATCGTTCTGTGCCTGCCTGACGGTCTGCACCGTATAGAGCAGGTAGCGACCGTCGGGGGAGAGCTCGGTGCTCCCTACCCTTTTGACGCGATAGTAGTCATCGGCTTCTATCGGCCGCTTCTCCTGCTGCTGAGCCAGCCCGGGTACAGCCAGAATGCAGACCATTACAAATCCGGAAAGAATTCGTCTCATCGTTCTTCACCTCCAGTTGACGGAAATCTGCGGGACATCATCCAATACCGGAAGAGGCCGCTTATGCTTCACAGGTTTCATCCCTTATTCTCGATAATTCCGGCTGCTCTACAATACTCCTCTATATAGAGCCTGTCTGAAAAACAGTCCGGCGCCAGCGTAATCCTCGCTATCGTCGGTTTCTCAGACAGGCTCTATAGTGGCCGAAACTCTGCCACCGGGCCTTCGGGAACTGTGAGCAGAGCAGGCCCTCCTCTTTTCCCTCTTCGGTCTGCGGTTCCAGGTAGAGCGCGCATCCCGCCACCCCATCGGGTCCGGCCACTGCAACGTAACCCTGATCGACGCCTGTAATGGTTCCCCGGATGGCCGCATCGGAAAGCAGCCGTTCCAGTTCCTCACGGGAGAGCTGAACCAGCGACTTCGACACGTATCTGCCCAGCACCTGAAGGGCCACCGTGGTCGGCTTCCACCTGTCGCCTGCCCGTCTCAGCAGGGGCAGACCGGTTCGTTCGATTCTAAACGCTTCGAGGGCTTTATCCAGATCCGGTGCGTCGCGAAGACCCCACAGAACAGAGCCTGTCGAGAATACAAGCCACTCTTCCATCACCCTGGCAGGTATGCCGAATCGTCCGACCAGGACGTCGCGGACGATTCTCAGTTCAGCTGAGTCTGCGTAGGAGAGCACAATAGAAACCCCAGGAATCGGTGTGATGCGGCCAGAATCGCCGCGTCCTTTTTATCCCGGCCGGAAAGGTATTTCCCTCCCATCTGTCTATCCCCGGCTCGCCCGGCAGCTCTTCCGGCATTTGTATGATTTCTATATCACGATCTTCGATCGCCGCAGCCACGACAGCCTCGTTTTCCTCCGGAGCATACGTGCAGGTCGAATAGAGAACAGTTCCCCCGGGGCGGACTATCTTGAGAGCCTTCCGGAGGATCCCGAGCTGGGCGCGGCTCATGAAGTGGCGGGTGTCCGCTTCATCCTCGCGGTAACGCCCTCCCTCTGCCCTGTATGTTCCCTCCCCGGTGCACGGAGCATCCACCAGCACCTGGTCAAATGTAAATCTCTCGGGAAAATTCTCGCCCCGGTAACAGGTGATCAGGACATTCGGAACTCCGAGACGCTCAACGTTGGCCGCAAGGATCGATATGCGGTTGTAATTGATATCGTTCGCGATAAGTACTCCGTGACCCATCATGCGGGCGGCCAGTTGACTCGTTTTGCCGCCCGGCGCAGCACAGAGATCGAGAACGTTCGTACCCGGCTGAGGATCGAGAATGACGGCGGGCAGGGTAGAGGTGAATCCCTGCGGGTGATACCAGCCCATGTGATACGCCCATGTAAGACCCGGTCCGGGCATCTCCTCGACCCGGTAAAGATCGGGGCTGGCATCGAGTCCGGTCCACCGCAGGCCCTGCAGTTTGAGGGCTTCTTCGAACCGCTCACGCGTGACGGCAAAGGGATTCCAGCGCAGGTCCGTGGGAAGGGGTCGCTGGAGGGTTTCGATGAAGGCGTTCCAGTCGTCCACCAGTTCCCTGTAGCGGGAGATCTGTCGGGGCAGTTCGATCACACCATTAATAATCCCTTAATAATCCCTGAAATCTAATCTGATACAATCAGTCATATATTTGCCATCCGGGCCCGACTTTACCATCATTGATTCAGAACAACGGCAGAGTTGCCGACAGCATACAGGGGATTACATCCATGGAACAGATCGTCGAGTGCGTACCGAATTTTTCGGAAGGCAGGAACGAGTCGGTTATAAAGGAGATAACCGATTCGATTGAAAGTGTTTCGAGTGTCCGCCTGCTCGACGTCGATCCCGGTGCCAACACCAACAGAACCGTGGTTACATTCGTGGGAGCGCCGGAGAGGGTAACCGAGGCCGCGTTCATCGCAGTGAAGAAAGCCTCTGAGATCATAGATATGCGCGAACACACCGGTGAGCATCCGCGAATGGGTGCAACCGACGTAGTTCCCTTCGTCCCGGTTGCCGGTGTAACCATGGAAGATTGTGTTCAGCTGGCTCGGGAGGTGGGCGCGCGCATCGGCGAGGAGCTGTCGATACCGGTTTACCTGTATGAGAAGGCCGCCTCGAGACCCGAGAGGCGGAATCTGGCCAGGATACGTTCCGGTGAGTACGAAGGCCTTCAGGAGAAGCTCCTCGATCCTGAATGGAAGCCCGATTTCGGCCCGGCCGAATTCAATCCAAAATCCGGTGCCACGGCGGTCGGGGCACGTGAATTCCTGATCGCCTATAACATCAACCTCAATACCACCGACCGCCGTTACGCGAACGACATAGCCTACGTCATACGCGAGAGGGGCAGGTGGAAGCGCCGGGGAAATACCGAACCCTTCTACTATAAGGGCGATGTGGTCAACTTCCCTGAAGATGGCACCTATCCGTGCGGCCAGTGCGATTCTGTAGGCAGTTCATTTGACGAGCTTTCGACCCACTACATGGATATGCATGGCGGTGACCTGCTGCGGCGCTACGAATCGCTCGAAATTGACCGTGAGAACCCTGTCGGACCCGTTTTCACCGACGGGATGTTCGATAATGTAAAGGCAATAGGCTGGGTCATAGATGAGTACAAGAGGGCCCAGATCAGTATGAACCTGACAGATTACAATGTCAGTCCTCCCCACCTGGTGCTCGAATCCGCCAGGGAGGAGGCCCGCAGGCGCGGGATCGTGATAACAGGATCGGAGATCGTCGGAGTTATTCCCTACGAAGCGATGAGAAGGGCGGCGGTCTTCTACAGAAGGTTGATGATGAAGTCGACGGGGATTCCGGTCCCCGATCTCATGGAAACAGCCATACAGTCGATGGGATTGCGCGATGTATCCCCCTTCGACCCAGAAGAGAAGGTTCTCGCCATGCCGAAAATCGAAGGCCCCCTTGCCCGGCTTCTCACCTGCGACTTCGTGGATGAGGTCTCCAGAGACACACCGGCTCCCGGAGGCGGTTCAGTGGCCGCCCTGGCCGGTTCCCTGGGTGCCGCCCTCGCCTCGATGGTCGCCAACCTCTCTGTCGGCAAGGGTGAGTTCGATGATCTCTACGACCGGTTGTGCGATCTGGCAGAGAGGGCGCAGATCATCAAGGACAGCCTTGTGAGGGGAGTAGATGAGGACACCGCGGCGTTCGATTCGGTGCTGGCGGCGATGCGGATGCCCAGGGATACCGGGGAAGAGAGGGCGGAAAGATCGAAGGCCATGCAGGTAGGTTACAAGGAGGCGACCCGCGTGCCGCTCGGTACTGTAGAGCAGTGCAGGGCCGCTCTCGAGCTTTGCCTGGAAATGTCCAGAATAGCCGACCCGCAGATGATCAGCGATGTCGGAACGGGGGCTCTCATGGCACACGCCGGGGCCCGGGCCGCCGCATACAACGTGCGGATCAACCTGCCGCATATAAAGGATGAGGCATTCAAAACTGATACAATCTCAACCCTCGACACTCTTCTTTCTGAGAGCGGCGAGCTCGCCGCCGAGGTTGCCGCCGCTGTCGAAGAGGCTCTTGAAGACTGATCGAAGAGGAAACTCCATGGACCTGCAGATATCCGACAAGGTTGCACTGGTCACCGGTGCAAGTGCCGGGCTCGGTTACGCTTCAGCTCAAGCCCTGGCTCAGGAGGGGGCCCGGATCATTATCTGCAGCCGCAATGTGGAACACGTTGAAGCCGCTGCCGAAAGGATCGCCCGCGACACAGGTGCGCATGTTCACCCGCTGGTCTGTGATCTTTCAGACGCAGAGTCGATCAGATCGATGGTCGGCTCCATCAACGATCAGTTCGAACAGCTCGATATCCTGGTTTCAAACGCCGGCGGGCCGCCAGCCGGCCTCTTCGCCGACCTGACACCCGAGATGTGGGAGGAAGCTCTCAATATCACATTCCGGAGCACTCTCACACTCTGCCAGGAGGTCCTGCCCATCATGGAGAGGCATCGCAGCGGTTCGATAGTGGTTATAACATCCATTGCGGCCAGGCAGCCGATTGCGGGGCTGGTCACCAGCAACACCCTGAGGGCGGGATTGAACGGCCTTGTCAGGTCGATCTCTGACGAATATGGACCCAAAGGCATACGGGCAAATACCGTTGCCCCCGGTTACACTAGAACCGAGAGACTGGTCGAGCTGGCCGGGGTCATGGCAGATCGCGAAAACATGACGGTTGATGAGATCTTCGAAGGGTGGGAGAAGATCTCTCCCCTGGGTCGCCTGGGGGAACCGGAGGAGATAGGGGCCGCGGTTGCGTTTCTTTCTTCTCACCGTGCCGCCTTTATTACCGGACAGCACCTGGCTGTTGATGGAGGAGCGACGATAGAGTAGCTCCGCCCCGTTTCAACGTTTCCGTGATGGAATTGCGCGTTTCCTCGATATCCATCTGCTCCTCGAGCAGATCGAGGAGAATGACATCAACAATCGGAACGAGAGCTGCTGTTTCCCTGCCGTGCCTGTGAAGGATTGCCCTCTCACCGGCATACTCCACCCTGCTTATTATATCTGAGAAACTCTTTCGCGCTTCACTGACAGAAATGCGGATCATGGCTCTTCTCCAACTGGTATTACAAATTGTACGTATTGTACGTTATCAGGCCCCGAACTTGTGGAGGCGTCCGGCATGGCCGAGAACCAGACCCATGAGCTGCCGGGCGGGGAATGTTCCCAGTGTGCCGCCCCGTGCACAGGAGATCTCATCGAAATGTTCTATCCCGCTGTGTCGAGCTACGGGTGAGGCCAGGATAAGGGGTACCGAGTGCCCCGAATGCGCTTTCATGAGTGCAGGAGTGGAATGGTCTCCCGTTACAACCACTACATCCGGATTCAGATCGAGAAAGCCTGAAAGAGCTCTGTCAGCTTCCTCTGTAGCAGTAACTTTCGCGTCGAAATCGCCATCTTCACCACGCGCATCGGGAGCCTTGATGTGGACGAAGAAGAAATCGTATGAATTCCAGGCTTCTGTAACCGCGGAGAGCTGATCTCCAAGGTCGGCGGCGCCTTCGTGAACATCCATTCCCAGCAGCCTGCTGATACCCCTGTACATCGGGTAGGTGGCGACAGCCAGGCTCTTCAGCCCGAACCGCTCACTGAGTCCGGGATATGTGCTATGCCGGGCAATCCCGCGCAGAAGGGGATAGTATGCCGGGGTACCTGCTTCAGCAAGCGGCCCACAAGCCTGATCGAGCAGCTGTTTCAGCAGTCGGGCCGTATCCTCTGCGGCAGGCCGCTCAGCAGCAGGCTGTAGTGCAGGCACGCCGGTCTGCTGGGGGTCTGTATCTGAAATCCCGTCGAAAAGTTCACTCCCGCCCGAACGCAGGATTATGGCCGCACGATGCTCCTTCACAGCCCGCACAAAAACCTCCACATCACCCAGATCGATCGCTTCGTTCACAATTGCACATAGACGCTCGCACTCTTCTGTTGGAATTCGCCCGGCCCGGCGGTCGATGATATTCCCGTCCGAATCGACCGTTGCATAGTTAACCCTGATGGCAATATCTCCATCGAGGAGAGGAAACTCGATTCCGGCCGCTTCGAGTACTCCCCTCCCCACGTTGTTCTCGACCGGATCGTACCCGAAGAGAGCGAAGTGACCGGGACCGCTGCCAGGAGCGATGCCTGGAAGCACGACAACCATGAGTCCGGTTTCGCTTTCGGCCGCGAGCTGGTCGAAAACCGGTGTTGCCGCCGCCTGCAGCTCTGTCTGTCCGCGGGCTGGATCTGTGGTCCCTCCCAGCCCGTCGATAATATAGTAGAGTATCTTGCTGTCTGACTGGCGGACCAGAGAATCTGGAAGATTCACAAGTGTCTCCCTGTGCGTTTTGACTGATTATCATATAGATTATGATTCAAATGCATGTTTCAACCACCAGAAAAACCTCTATCGAAACTTACTTCGCCCTACAGACGTATTGCAAAGATCATGACTGACGACGAACGACACGAAGACTCCGGCCTCGAGCCCGATTCCGGAAAGCAGCCTGAAACCCCTGATTTTCCTCTGCCGGGTGCCGAGCACACCGTCAGTCAAAGCACCCCTGAACAGGCGGATGCACCCTCTGATAATCCCGCCGATGGTGCAGATCGGGATGAGGAACCCTATCAGTACGGTTCACTCGATCCATATAAGCTGGACCTGGGCAGGTGGATAGTGGAAGGGTGGAGACTTATCCGCAACGATATGGTGGGGTACGTCATTGCCGCGCTTATTCTGGTCACGATAACGGGCGTAGCCTATAAGATTCACCCCATCGTCTGGCTGGCTGTCGCAGGACCAATGAAGGCCGGCTTCTTCCTGATGACTGTCAACCACATGCGGACAGGGCGCCCTCTGATCGGCGATCTCTTCCAGGCATTCACCCGATACATTCCGGTGACTCTGGCCATGCTGGTGACGGCTGTATTCACAGCAGCGGGTTATCTCTTCTGCCTGATCCCCGGCATCTTCCTCAGGGGGATATATTTCTTTTCCTTCCTCTTCATCGTGGACAGAGGTTTCGATTTCTGGGATGCCATGGAGGCAAGCCGTAAGGTTGCAGCCCGGGACTATCTGGAATTCGCCCTGCTGGCGCTGGTGCTCTTCGTGATCAACTGCGTCGGCTTCCTCTTCTTCGGTGTCGGGCTCTTCGTTACGATCCCGCTCAGCTTTGCCGCCGTCGCGTGCGCCTACAGGGAACTTGTGGGGCTCGCCGCGGAACCGGCCATCAAGCCGGCAATCGTGCCTCCTGCCGCACCGGTAAGTTAGTGTCCATCTGGAAACTCCGGACGGGAACCAGTTGGTTCAGGGCGATAATCTCACTGCCAGCATATCGGCTACCAGTATGCCCCTGCTGGATAGGACCAGGGCGTTCTCCTCATTCCATTGAGCAAATCCTTCCTCGACGATCTCTCCGGCCCGCTCTGAGACTTCTTCTCTGTACTGAGAGGGGAGGGTCTCCAGATTCAGCCCTCCGGCTGTTCGCAAACCGAGCAGTACTCTCTCACGTGCAATTGAGCGGTCGTCCAGTTCCTCCGAACTCTTCCAGGGGATTCTGGATTCGTTCAAAAGAGCCGCTGTCCAATCCCTGAGATTGAACATGTTTGCGGTACGAATCGTACCGAGCAGGCTGTTAGCCGAAGGACCCAATCCCAGATATGAAGAACCGTCCCAGCAGGCCTGATTGTAAAGGGAGGCCTTACCGGGTCTGGCAAAGTTGCTCACCTCGTATCGCTGGTAACCCTCTGAATCGAGGTACTCTGCAGCCCAGCTGTATGCCTCGGCCTGCCAATCCTCGTCGAGTGCCACCAGACGCCCGCTTCCCAGCCAGCGTGCAAAAGGAGTTCCAGGTTCATAGGTCAATCCGTAGATCGAGATATGATCGGGCGCCAGTTCCACAGTTCCCCTGACATCACTCTGCCATCCCTGCTGGTCCTGGCCTGGAACGGCAAAGATAATATCTATGGAAACATCGAAACCGCTCTTTCGTGCGGCACCGGCTGCTTCACGTGCAACCATCGGAGAATGAATCCGGCCGAGTCTCTTCAGGACCGCCGGATTCAGGCTCTGCACGCCCAGGCTGAGACGGCTGATGCCTCCCGATCGCAGAGCTTCAAGACGCTCCCTTTCTGCATGTTCGGGATTCATTTCCAGAGTGGCCTCCGCCCATCGACCTCCTGTCAGTGAGCCGAGCCATGAGAGAAGGTGAACCAGTATCCGGGGCTCGAACCACGATGGCGTACCGCCTCCCAGGAAGAGGGTACCCCCTTCCAGCATCAGATGTGGAAGGATCCCGGCGTTCTCGTGCAGATCCGCCTCCTTCTTCAGTGCATTCAAGAACGCCCCGATGTCTGCGCCTGCTCCTGCAGCCGTCGAGAAATCGCAGTAGGGGCAAGTCCTCTCACAGAAAGGGAGGTGGAGGTAGAGGTGCCCTATCCTTTCATCTGAACGGTCGAGCAGAGCTGCTGCTCTTTCGGGGCTCAGCGCACCAGTCTGAAGAGGTGACTCCATCGGATCTTCCGGATCATGTTGTACCAGGGGATGGTCGAATCGTCATCCCACATCAATCCTCCTCTTTCATCGAGAGGAAAGCGAGGAAAGCCTCCTGGGGAATCTCTACATTGCCGACAGCCTTCATGCGCTTCTTGCCCTTTTTCTGTTTCTCGAGCAGCTTCCTCTTCCGGGTGACGTCGCCGCCGTAACACTTGGCCGTAACATTCTTGCGCATCGCGCTGACGGTTTCGCGCGCGATCACCTTGTTCCCTATCGCGGCCTGTATGGCCACCTGGAAAAGCTGTCTCGGAATGAGTTTCCGGAGGCGGCTGGTGAGCTGACGGCCCCAGGTATATGCCTTGTCAACGTGAACTATCATACTGAGGCTGTCCACCGGGTCCCCGTTCAGCAGGATATCGAGCTTCTGCATCCTGCTTGCACGCCACTCTTTCAATTCATAATCGAAACTGGCATAACCACGACTTACCGACTTCAGCCTGTCATAGAAATCGAAGATGATCTCGCTGAGAGGAAGATTGAAGGAGATCCTGACACGGTCGCCGCCGACATATTCCATGCTGAGATACTCACCTCTGCGGTCCTGGCAGAGGGCCATCAGGTTACCTATGTAGGCCTGCGGTGTGGTCAGATGAGCCAGCACGAATGGTTCTTCAATGAAATCTATCTCCTTCGGCTGGGGAAGCAGGGATGGATTGTCGATCTCCAGCATCTCACCTGAGGTCGTATGTACCCTGTACTCGACGCTGGGAACGGTGGCGATTATGTCCAGGTTGTGTTCGCGGGAAAGGCGTTCCTGGATTATCTCCATGTGGAGCAGACCGAGGAAACCGCACCGGAACCCGAAACCGAGCGCGACGCTCGATTCCGGTTCGAAGGAGAGTGCCGCGTCATTCAGTCTCAGTCGTTCCAGGGCGTCTTTGAGGTTCTGGTGGTCCTCGGTGTTCATGGGGTAGATCCCGCTGAATACCATCGACTTGGCACTCTTGTATCCGGGAAGTGGATCGAGTGCAGGATGCTCTTCGACCGTGATCGTATCTCCGACCTGCGCGTCCCTGATCGTTTTTATCGACGCGTAGAGGTACCCGACCTCACCGGCTCCCAGTATTTCAACCTTCTCCTTGCCGAGTCTGAAAATCCCAACTTCGTCAACCTCCACTCTCTTCCCCGATCCGAAAAGACGGATCGTGACTCCGGTCCTCAGCGACCCGTCCACAATACGGAAATAGGGAACGGCTCCTCGGTATGTGTCGAATATCGAGTCGAAGATCAGCGCCCTTGTGGGGGCGTCGGGATCTCCGGCCGGCGGTGGTATGCGCTGCACAACGGCCTTGAGCACCTCCCCTGTGTTGGTGCCCTCCTTGGCCGAAACAGAGATGACTTCCGACTCATCCACACCGAGCAGGTCCATCAGTTCCTCGGTAACCTGGTCAACTCTGGCGTTGGGAAGATCTATCTTGTTGATGACGGGAATGATCTCCAGGTCGTGTTCGAGTGCCAGATAGAGATTGCTCAGTGTCTGAGCTTCGATTCCCTGGCTGGCATCCACCACCAGAACAGCCCCCTCGCAGGCGGCAAGGGAGCGGCTCACCTCATATGTGAAGTCCACGTGACCGGGAGTGTCTATCAGGTTCAGGATGTAATCGATCCCGTCGGCGCTTCTGTAGTTCATCCGCACCGGGTGCATCTTGATCGTTATTCCGCGTTCCCGCTCCAGGTCCATATCGTCGAGCACCTGATCCACGTTGGCCAGGCGCTCAAGCATGCCTGTCTCTTCCAGCAGGCGGTCGGCCAGTGTCGACTTGCCGTGGTCGATATGCGCTATTATGCAGAAATTGCGGATATTATCCTGATTCATTCAATCTAGTCTCAACGAATTAGTTTCTGTCCGGAAACGGTCCTTTTGCGCAATCTCAGCGTTAATTTATCTGGAGAGGTAAAACTACACCAGGAGGGCTCACCTGCCCACTTCTACCCGTTCCCTGTAGCTGATCACGGCCGCGTGCAGGGCCTCTGCAACCTTGTTCTTGAAACTGTTCTGTCGCAGAAAATTCTCCTCGGCCCTGTTGGAGATAAATGCGATTTCAACCAGCACGCCGGGCATGCTCGCGCCATTCAGAACGAGGAAGGGACCCTGGTCGATTCGCCGGTCTCTCACCTGATGCCTTATCCTTCCGCGCAGCTCATCCTGAACCAGACCGGCCAGCACCTGGCTTTCCTCCAGGTACTTTGTACTTATCAGTTCCCCCAGGATACCTCTGAGCATCGGTTCGGTCTCGTCTATCTGGAGAGCCCGGCTGTTCTCTTCATACCTGAGGACCGTATTCTCAAATGCTGCTATCTGCCTCGCTTCGTCATTCTTCGCCTCGGCCAGGAAGAAGGTCATGAAGCCGTTGACCGACGGGTCGTCAAATGCGTTCGCGTGTACACTGACAAAAAGGTCACCCTTGCTGTTATTGGCCCGGGCATAACGGTCACCGAGCGGTACAAACTCGTCCTCCTCCCGCGTCATAACGACGTTGATATCCTGCGTGCGGGGATCTCTCTTGAAAAGCTCCTGCAGGCGCCGGGCTATATCGAGGGCAACCTCCTTCTCCCGCAGGCCGGTCGGTCCGACACTGCCCGGATCCTTGCCGCCATGTCCCGCATCTATCACAACGGTGCTGATTCCGAAAGCGGGTGAGGAGGGAAATGTCGAACCGGTGTCTTCCAGCCTCTCTCCCGCGGCGGAGTTGCGAAGAACGAAGAGCAGCCCCTCGCTGGTTCTATAGAAATCGGGTGTACCCCGGTAACGGCGTGACAATCTGAAGCTTATCTGCAGTACGTTGTCCCGTTGCTCGAAGACCTCAATCTTCCTGACCAGGCCCTGGCCCTGAACCCGCATGAGTGCGGCGACGTCGGCTCTGGCTCCTTCGAAGGTGATATTGAGAGCGCCCTCTTCGTGGGAGAATGTCTCGTAATTGAGAGGCTCGGTAAGCAGTATCTCGACCTCGGTTCCCTGTTCCGGTTTGTGTTGAAGCCTTATCCCCAGAACATTCAGACCGGAACCGCCGTAATTGAGCCACCCCTTCTGCGGCAGATACTCGCATTCCTTGCCCGTAAAAGCGGTCAGAAGCAGAGCAATGCCTTCTGCGGGCGCATAGAGCGCTCCCCTGTGCAGTACAACGGGACGGGGAAGATTGACGGCCCGGCTCGACTGGTTGTCGATGATCACTATCGAGGATCCGAGTGTGAACTTCAGATGCCGGTCTTCAACGAAGAGTTCATACTTGTTCTTGATATCGAAACGATCACGCGCACCCAGGTAAACGGCAAAATCGTAGAGACGAAGGTAGAGTTCTCCCCCCTCCAGACGTACTCCGCGCAGCCTCTCCCGGGTGGGTATCCCGTTACGCGCTATGATGGCTGATTCCGTTTCATCGCGATCGCTGTTTTCAAAACCCTGCTGCCGTTCCTTCAGCGGACGGCTGGAAGTTCCTGCACTTACGGGAAGCGACCCGGCACCGATCAGAATCAGCACCAGTGCGGCCAAAACCGCATGACCGGCCACGGCATTTCTATTCCAGTTTGAGAGGATCATCACTTTAACAACTGCGTTACCATCTCCCTTGTTCCTTACCCTTTGAATCGTCCCGCCGCCTGCTTCATCTCGCGCCGTGCCTCCTCTTCAGAGATTCTCTGGCGCTTATCGGACTTTACCCGGCCTCTGGCCACCGCGATCAGAACCTTGGCGTGCCCCTCCTTGAAATATAGCTTCAGTGGAACGAGCGTAATCCCCTTTTGTGCAACCTTTCCTATCAAACGCTTGATCTCCGATTTATGAAGTAACAGTTTTCGACGCCGTTTCGGCTCGTGATTGGCATAACCACCCTGCTTGTAGGGGGGAATATGACAATCGTACAACCACACCTCCCCGGCATCTATGCGTGCGAAGCTGCCGGTGAGATCGGCCTGACCGGCCCTCAGGCTCTTGACTTCAGTGCCCTGTAATACAATACCTGTTTCAATGGTATCCAGGACCTCGAAATTCCTTCGAGCCTTTTTATTTGACGCTACCAGGCGCTCGGCCATCCCTCTAATCCACTCGCATATTGTTTGGCGGGTTCGATCTCAAACCTACCAGATAAAGCCGACAAGAACAGCTCTTCAAATAAATGCTGTTGCATCCTGAGGACACCGCTATCCCTCTTCCTCGTGCCTTGCCGGCCGCACACCTCGGCGCTCTCGTTACGTCACTATAATTACGGAGCGGTGCACTCAGGTAACCCGTAATCTTGACTTGAATGCTCTGGATAGATACGTTTCCTGTTGCACGCCGAAGTGGTGGAACTGGTAGACACGCTGCGTTCAGGGCGCAGTGGGCGCAAGCCCGTGTGGGTTCAAATCCCTCCTTCGGCACCAGAAACGGAAAAACCCCCGGTGTTGACAGTGCCGGGGGTTTGTAATTGTGTATAGAGCTTGTCCGAGAAACCGACGATAGCGAGGGTTACGCTAGTGTCATGTCAGGTGACAAACGTCGACACCGAGAGTGATGCCGGGCCTGGCCTGCAAGGCGCGGCGACGAGGCATAGCGGTGGCTATGGCAAGGAGACGGAACGCAGCCGGTCGGGATTCGGCGCCGCTCGAATGCGACGGTTGTCGCGTGACAGGGCACTAGCGCTGGATGGCCAGGCGGTCGAGCGGAATACCCGGAGACGTAGCCACTGCGCTACGTCGAGGACATTCTGCGAAGACCAACGCAGCCAGCCGGATGCCAGCGTAAGCCGCAGCCGGAGTGTTTCTCGGACAGGCTCTATAGAGGTCGAATAGGGTTGCCGCTCTGTAGATAGAGCACTATACCGTATATAGTTCTGCAGCCTTTATGCGCACGGGGATTATCAATGGCCAGAATCCTGGTAGTGGACGATGAAATCGCGATCGTAGATATCTTGAAAGCGTTCCTTGAAGATAAGGAACACAAGGTTTTTACGGCCTATGACGGTGTCGAAGCTGTGGAAATTGCAAAAAGAGAGCGTCCTCATATCATCCTGCTCGACATATACCTTCCGAAGATGGACGGTATCCAGGTTCTGCAGGCGGTGCGGGAATTCGACGAAACGATCGGTATTATCATCATGACCGGATTCCGCGAGAAGGATGTCGCCCAGAAGGCAATCGAAATGGGAGCGTTCGATTACATCAACAAGCCATTCGACTTCGACTACCTCGAACGAGCTCTCGACACCAAACTTCAGCTGATGCTGATGTAGCCGTCTGCCATTACCGTGCATATACCAGATCCCAGCAGAAGTATTCTCAGAACCATTCTCCTCCCGGGTCTGGTTGTGCTGGCCTTGACATCTGGTACAGTCTCTGCCCAGATCGGCCGACCTACAGGTGCGCGCGGAGGGATCCTGGTACCTGGAGCTGAAACGCTTCAG
>VAPB010062073.1_pt1 | contig 18066 bp, 17 predicted proteins | sample 3395101 | NCBI WGS metagenome assembly VAPB01 (sample SAMN08290433, study PRJNA428436) | hydrothermal vent metagenome | isolation source: Deep-sea hydrothermal vent chimney | place: Indian Ocean: Southwest Indian Ridge | reverse complement strand
TTAAAAAATCTCTTTTACAGCCTCAATAAGAGCGTTGGGAGTAAAGGGTTTTTCAAGGTAATTAATAGCACCTAATTTAAGTGATTTAACTGCAGTATCTACCGTACTATAACCTGTTATCATGATAACTTTGGTTTCAGGTGATTTTTCTTTTATTTCCTTGAGGACCTCAAGACCGTCTATATCAGGCATTTTCAGGTCAAGCAGCACAAGATGAAAAGACTCATTTTCAAGCATTTCCAGGCCTTCTTTTCCGCTTGAGGCTGCTTTCACATCGTAGTTACAACTGCTTAGAGCCTTCTGGCAGCTTATCCTTATAATCGCCTCATCATCTATTACGAGTATTTTTATCATATTTCCTGATCAATTAATGGTAGTTTAACAAAAAAACTTGTTCCTTTGCCAATAGTACTTTTAACTGATATGCTCCCGCCATAATGTTTAACAATGCCGTGGCTTACTGACAGTCCCAGCCCTGTTCCTTTGCCAACAGGTTTTGTTGTAAAGAATGGTTCAAAGAGTTTTCCCAGAGTCTCTTCAGACATGCCGCAGCCAGTATCTGAAAATTCGATCTCTACATACGGTGCATTGTCCTCAAGAATTCTGCGAGTTACTATTGTTATAGTGCCTTTATTGCTCATTGCATCTGCAGCATTTATAAACATGTTAAGGAATATCTGCTGAAATTGAGATGCGTCGCCAAGAACTATAAAAGAGGGTTGTTCAAACTCGATGTTGAACTTTATATTATGGAATCGCACCTGGTTTTTAACCATATATATTGTGCGGTTCAGCATATCGTTAATATTTATTTCCCCCTTTTCAGAGGGTGTTATACGTGAAAATGTTAGAAGGTTTTTGATTATTTTTGTACACCTTTCAGCCTGTTCAATGATCATATCAAGGTCTTCTTCATCGGTACTGCCCGGGGACACACGTTTTTTTAGTAGGTGAGCAAAAGTAACAATGCCGGTTAGAGGATTATTTATCTCGTGAGCAACACCTGCTGACATTCTGCCCAGGGATGCAAGTTTTTCTGTCTGGACCAGACTTGCATGTGTTTTCCGCATCTCTTCTGTTTTTTTTGCTATCTCTGCCTGAAGCGTTTCAGTCCATCTTTCTCTCTGGTCTCTTGCAGCCTTTATATCAAAGATCATGGAATTAAAGGTGCGGGCGAGAGTGCCCATCTCATCTTCGGAATTTATCGGTACTGAATAGTCAAGGTCTCCAGAGGCTACTTTCCCCATTCCATGAGCAAGTTCGCTTATAGGCTTGGAAACGATCTTGTAGAGTATAAACCCAAGTGCTATTGAAATTGCAACAAAAAATATAACCACATAAGCAGTCAGGGCAATACCCTGTTTTAACCTGGCTTCATCAAGAAGGGCTAGCGACATGTCAGCCTCGATAAATCCAAGTATTTTTTTCTCCTTGCTGTGTATATGACAGGCAGATGTATAGCAGACTGATTCGTTATAAATAGGTTCAACAAGCTTTAAAGATGTATTCCCTTCCTGGCTTTTCAACACTTTCCATTTTACCGGGTCTAAAATAAATTCCGAGGGTTTTTCAATACTTAAATGGCATCCTTTACAGGCTAAAGAAGTCTTATCAATTAAACGGCTTATATCGCTTTTATTTGAAGAATATATAATTTTTCCGCTATGATCGAATATGCGCAGTCTTTCCACACCTTCTGCTATGCTTGTATCTTCCAGGGTCTGCTGGATAGCAGTCCTTTGAAATGTGAGCATGCTGTGACGGGTGCTTTCTTTTATAAAATTGATAAAAGAGTCCCCGTATTTTACGGCAATTGTTGTAAGGTCTTTTTCCTGTTTATATAGTGTGGCATACCAGAAAACAAAGCTTCCAGTAAGCATGACCATTCCGATTGCAATGATCAGTTTTGCTGCAAGGGACCTTTTGGGATTACGGAAAATGTTTTTCATGATTTTTCAATTATAAAAATCTTTTGTTTTTTTTTAAAGTACTGAATAATGCAATTTTATCTCAAAAAGCTTTTTTTATGTAATTAATTAATTAAAACTGGTAATAAGTAAATTAAATACACATTGACAGTAGTTAGTGTTTTTATGTATAAAAACAAACAGTATGCCTGGAACTTATATCCCTTTAAATTACTTGCCTGTACTTATAATTATTATTATAGCCGCACTTGTCGGTCTAGGTGCGTTACTCGTTGGACTGCTTGTCAGACCTCAAAGGCCTTATCCCATAAAACTTTTTGCCTATGAATCAGGAAACCCGCCTGTAGGCGAACCAAGATATAAGTTCTCTATAAGATTTTATATTATTGCGATTCTTTTTGTAGTGTTCGATGTTGAAGCAGTTTTTCTATATCCATGGGCTGTTGCTTATGACATGTTAGGGCTTTATGGCTTTATTGAAATGTTGATATTTATCGTTATACTTTTAATTGGATATATATATGCGTGGGGGAAAGGAGCTCTTGAGTGGGAATGAGAGACAATTACAACCCGGAACCCGGAGATGAGAACCCGGATAGTATGGTACCTGTTGAGGTAGAAAAGGGGATTAATATAATCCCCGGGGCAAGTACTGTTATTACCAGCCTGGACAAGCTTATAAACTGGGGCAGAAAATCCTCTATTTGGCCTATGACGTTCGGCCTTGCCTGCTGTGCTATTGAAATGATGACTGCCGGTTCAAGTGTCTATGACCTTGACCGTTTTGGGATTGTGTTCCGGGCGTCTCCAAGACAATCTGACCTCATGATTGTTGCAGGTACTGTAACAATGAAAATGGCCCCTATTGTAAGAAGAGTCTACGACCAGATGCCTGAACCAAGATACGTTATGGCCATGGGCAGTTGTGCCTGCTCCGGTGGAATTTTTAATACATATTCAGTTGTTCAGGGTTGTGACGAATTTTTGCCGGTTGATGTATATGTGCCGGGATGCCCTCCAAGACCGGAAGCGTTAATGGATGGCTTAATAAAGCTCCAGGAAAAAATGCAGAAAGAATACTTCAGGTGGAGTCCCTGGAGATAAACAACAATTAACAATTAACAATTAACAATTGACAATTGACAATTGAAAAAAATGGAACCTTTAAAGATTGCAGAACATTTGAAAGAGAAGTTCCCTATGGAGATACTGGATATAACCAGCTTCAGGGACCAGGTTTCTGTTTCTGTAAGGCGTAATAAAATCGTTGATATTTGCAGATATCTTTGCGATGAACCGGATATAAGCATGAATTATCTGTCGGATTTGTGCGGTGTGGATTACCCGGACAGAGAACTTCGCTTTGAAGTAGTTTATAACCTCTGTTCTTTAAAATATAGCCACATGATAAGAATAAAAGCATTGATGCCTGAAGATGACCCGACCATTGACAGTGTAGTACAGATCTGGAGTGGTGCGAACTGGCATGAAAGAGAGGCGTGTGATATGTTCGGAATAATCTTCAACGGTCATCCCGACTTAAGGCGTATTCTAATGCCAGAGGACTGGGAAGGATACCCTTTAAGAAAAGATTATCCTATTAAAGGGCCTGAAGAGTTGAAATACAGAAAGTATGAAGAAACTAAGGATCTGCATACTCATGACAATGAATGGAATATAAAGTAAAAATAAAATATCAAAATTAAGGAAGAATTTAATTAAATATTCAATAATTTTTATTTTTTATCTTTTATTTTTTATCTATTTTTATGGAAAACGCTAAAAAAAGCATTGACAATAAGACTGAGGAAACTCCTCGTATCTCAACCAAGGAGCTTACCCTTAGTATGGGGCCTCAACACCCGGCGACCCACGGTGTTTTACGCCTTGTTCTGGATCTTGACGGTGAAACAGTTGTTAAGTGCACTCCTTATATCGGCTATCTTCACAGAGGTGTTGAAAAGCTTTCAGAGCATAAAACCTATTTTCAGGTATTGCCTCTGACCGACCGACTCGACTACATATCTTCTATGGCTTGCAATATTGGTTATTGTGTAGCTGTTGAAAAATTCTTTGCTATCGAATTACCGGAAAGGGCGCAGTACATCAGGACTATAACAGGTGAAATGGCCCGCATACTAAATCATCTTCTCTGGCTTGCTACTCATGCACTTGATATTGGGGCAATGACAGTTTTCCTTTACTGCTTCAGAGAACGAGAAGTTCTTCTCGATTTATTTGAAAGGCTGTGCGGGGCAAGGCTTACAGTAAGTTATCCAAGGATCGGAGGCGTTAAAAAGGATGTTGATGCCCCGTGGTTAGAAGATCTGTTTAAGTTTACAGATGAGTTTCCCATGAGGGTTGAGCAGTATGAAACCCTAATTGACCAGAACCGCATCTGGTTGCGGCGTACCAAAGGTATAGGTGTGATATCTGCCGAAGAGGCAATAAAAATGGGACTAAGCGGCCCTACATTAAGGGGTTCTGGTGTTCCATATGATGTAAGAAAACTTATGCCGTATGGAGTTTATGACAAGGTTAAGTGGGAAGTACCGACCGGCCGGAACGGGGACGTATATGACCGTTACAGAGTCAGGATGGAGGAGTTTCGTCAGTCGAACTCGATAATCAGACAGTGTATTGAAAAAATACCGGAAGGCCCGATCATGGCAAATGCACCAAAGTTTACTTTGCCGCCAAAAGATAAGGTTCTTTCTGATATGGAACATCTTATTCGGCATTTTGTGCTTATAACAAAGGGACCTCAGACCGCTCCCAAAGGAGAAATGTACATTGCTACAGAAGCCCCCAAGGGTGAACTCGGTTTTTATATTGTAAGTGACGGTTCCGGGAAGCCATACCGCATGAGAATTAGGGCTCCGTCTTTTGTGCATATATCGGCTTTGCCAAAACTTTGTGAGGGAGACCTTTTAGCAGATGTTATCGCAAACATCGGAACTATAGATATAGTTTTAGGCGAATGTGACAGATAATATAAAATTCAAAAATTAAATATCAAAATTAAGGAGATTAAATACGAAATCCGAAATCCGAAACAATATCGAATAACCAAAATCTAAATTACAAAAACGGGAAGGGATTGCCTGCCAGTTTTGAATTTCGGTCATTGAAATTTTGAATTTGTTTCGTATTTCGATATTAGAATTTAGGATTTTAACCAGGATATGTTTAAAGAAACAGTTTTAAAAGAAATCGAAGGAGTGACGAAAAAGTACCCTGAGGTCAGGAGTGCACTTCTGCCTGCCTTGTATATTGCGCAGAGAGAGTTCGGGTGGCTGAGCAATACTGCAATGGAGTCAGTCGCTCATGCCCTGAATGTGCCAGAAGCGCTTGTCAAGGGAACAGCGTCTTTCTACTCCATGTTCAAACACAAACCGGCTGGCAGACATATGATACAAATGTGTACTAACGTATCATGCATGATACTCGGTGCTGAGAAACTTGTTGACCTGCTAAAGAACAAGTATTCTCTGGAGCCAGGCTGTACAACCCGGGATGGAAGATTTTCCCTTGTGATCATGGAGTGTATTGGGGCGTGTGCTACAGCTCCGGCAATGCTTGTTAATACAGATTCTTATGATGAACTTACGGAAAAGAGGATAGAAGAGATACTGGAGAAATATAAATAAGGAGAAATCCGAAGCACGAAATACTAAGCACTAAACAAATCAAAAATTCTAAATCCAAAAGTTTCAAAATATTTGGAATTTAAAAATATTAGAAATTGTTTCGGATTTAGGCATTAGAATTTAGGATTTGATTTTTAAAGTTATGGAAAAAGTTCTATTAAAAAACATTGATAATCCGAACTCTGCCGATATAGATGAATATTCTAAGGCCGGGGGTTACAGTGCCCTGAGAAAGGCTTTTGATATGAAGCCGGAAGACATAATCGCTGAAATAAGAAAATCAGGCCTCAGGGGCAGAGGCGGAGCAGGGTTCCCAACTTTTATGAAGTGGAGCTTTGCAAGGGCAGACTCCAGATTCCCAAAATATCTTATATGCAATGCTGACGAGGGAGAGCCAGGTACTTTTAAAGATAGGCCAATTCTTGAGAAAGCCCCTCATTTATTGATAGAAGGAATGGTTATATCCGGCTACACACTTGGGGCTGAGTACGGTTATATATATCTCAGGGGTGAATATCCTTTTGCAAAGCAGATGCTTGAAAACGCAATAAACGAAGCATATAAAAAGAGTTTTCTTGGCGACAAGATACTGGAAAGGGATGTTAAATTTCATATTACAGTACATCAGGGTGCCGGATCATATATTTGCGGTGAAGAGACAGCACTTATTGAATCGCTTGAAGGCAAGAAGGGACTCCCGAGGTCTAAGCCGCCTTTCCCTGTAAATGAAGGTGCATGGAGCCAGCCTACTATTATTAATAATGTGGAGACTCTTGCAAATGTTCCATACATTATTGATATCGGCGGTGATAAATATTCCGGCATTGGCAGAAGCGACTGCACGGGGCCGAAACTGTATTCTGTAAGCGGCTGTGTGGAAAGACCGGGTGTTTACGAACTTCCGATGGGAACAATGCTCAGTGACATTATTTTCAAGCATGCCGGTGGTGTCAGTAAAAATAGAAAGCTTAAGGCAGTATTTCCAGGCGGAATTTCAACACCTGTACTGCCTGCTGATAAAACAGATTGTCGCATGGATTTTGTTTCAATGCAGGAAGCAGGCAGTATGCTTGGTTCCGGTGCAGTAATTGTTATGGATGATACTGTGTGTATGGTAAAAGTGGCTTTAAGGGCGTTAAGGTTTTTCGAAAATGAGTCTTGTGGAAAATGTGTTCCGTGCAGAGAAGGTACGGATTGGCTCCGAAAAATACTTGAACGTATAGAATCCGGCAGAGGCAGGGAAGGTGACATAGAACTTTTGACAGATATTGCAGATATTATGTATGGCATGACCTTTTGCCCTCTGGGCGACAGTGCTGCTGAAGTTGTTATGAGCATGACAAGACATTTCAGACCGGAGTTTGAAGACCATATTAAAAATAAAAAATGCAATGCATGACTAAAAGGAGAAATTCGAAGCACGAAATCCTAAATACTAAACAATCTTAAAATCCAAAGACTCCAAACAATTTTGGAATTTCGTATTTGGGATTTGTTTAGAAATTCGATATTAGAATTTAGAATTTAATACGTAATTATGATTTCAATAACAATTAACGGAACAGTAATACAACTTGATGGGCCAATGACGGTTCTTAAAGCTGCAAGGCAGGCCGGGATAAAGATCCCGACCTTATGCAACCATGATTTGCTTAAACCGTACGGTGGGTGCAGGCTGTGTGTTGTAGAAGTTGAAAGAATGCCTAAACTTCAGAATGCATGTACTCTTTTGGCTTCTGACGGGATGGTTATTAATACCGAAGCTGAAAATATATCAAAAGCCAGACGGGGCATACTGGAACTCCTCCTTATAAACCATCCTCTTGACTGTCCATACTGTGATAAGGCCGGAGAGTGCGAACTTCAGGACCTGGTTGAAAAATACGGGCCCTCTGTTGGCAGATATACAGAAGAAAAAAGAAAGGCGCCTGAAAGCCATGAAGATAAAATCTTTGCAAGAAATATGGAAAGGTGCGTTGTCTGCACAAGGTGCGTAAGAATGTGCGATACGGTTCAGGGTGCTTCTGCAATTGATATTGTCGGGAGAGGCAACAGGTCGAGAATGGAACCTTTCTCTTCCGCATCTTTTGACTGTGAATATTGTGGGAACTGTCTGACAGTTTGTCCTGTAGGTGCGATATTAAGCCGGCTGTATATACACAGTTACAGGCCATGGCAGATAGATAAGGAAATAAAAACGATATGTCCTTATTGCGGGGTGGGTTGCTCTCTGGTTACGCAGGTCAGGGATAATTTGATAAAACGTATAATTCCAAAGTTTGAACTTGGGCTGAACAATGGACTTTTATGTTCGAGGGGAAGGTTTGGGTATGAATTCGTAAACACTCCCGGGAGGCTTAAACATCCGCTTATAAAAAAGAACAACAGACTTGAACAGAGCACGTGGGATGAGGCATTTGCTTTTGTTGCCGAGAAACTTGTTGAAATCAGAGATACTGCAGGCGGGAAAGCTATTTCCGGGATAGCTTCGCCAAGGTGTACTAACGAGGATAATTATGTGTTCCAGAAATTTATGCGTATGGCATGCAGGACAAACAATATAGATTCTGTTTCAAGAACAGGATTTGGTGCTGCACAGAAATATGTTGAGGATATATTGGGCCAGGGAATAACGGCAAATCTCATCGCAGGTCTCAGGAACTCAAGCACAATACTTGTTGCGGGCGGTGACCCAACGGCTGTTAACCCGATTCTGGGTCTTGCTATAAGGGCTGCTGCAAGGAACGGGGCTAAGATAGCTGTACTGGGAAATGCAAAAGGCCTTGAAAAATTCAAACCTCTTAGGGTTGTACCACCTATTTTCAGAGAGCCGGAAGTGCTTGAGGCTGTTTTGTCTGAGATATCAAAAGTTAAAGGGCCTCGTGGCGAAAAACCTGCTGTTGACAGGAAGATAAATACTCTGTCAGGAAAAGCCTATAACATGAAAGAATTGCAGGGTTTTAATGAACTTAAAGAAATACTCCTTGAAAGCAGTTCGGTCTCTATTGTTACGGGCATGGATCTTGTTCAGAGAACAGACGGACACAGGGCACTATTTGCAATTGCAGGGCTTACATATTTACTTGAAGCAAGGTTGTATCTTCTTTCCGGGAAACCTAATGAACAGGGGCTTATTGATATGGGCTGCCAGCCTGATATGCTTCCGGGCGGAAGGCCGGTTGATATTGTTGATTTTAAAAGAAAATTTGAATCATCATGGAACGGGCAAATACCTGAAGATAAGGGGTTGACCATAATGGAAATGATCGATGGGATGAAGGCCGGAGATATTAAAGCTCTTTATGTAATGGGTGAAAATCCGGTTTTTAATCTTCCAGACAGCTCCTCTGTGAGAGATGCCTTGAAATCGCTTGATTTACTTATTGTTCAGGATATGTTCTTTACGGATACTGCAAAGCTTGCTGATGTTGTTTTTCCTGCAGCCGGGTGGTCAGAGAAAAAAGGCACTTATACTAACCTTGAACGCAGGATTCAGCTTTTAAATAAAATAGTGGATACTCCGGCTATTGATGACTGGAGAATAATCTCCGGGATCTCTGAAAAGATGGGCTATAAAATGAATTATTCAAAGGCTGAAAATGTAATGGAAGAAATTGCAGGCATTTCACCTCTGTACAGGGACCTCACTTATAAGGAAATTGAAAGGGGTGACTGTCTCTGGCCTTATAATGGAGAGCCTTTAAGAGGTGAGCTGAAAGAGATTCCTTCGATCGATTGTGACAGACCGGAATATGAAGCAGAATCATATCTTGGTTTGGAGGATGTTCTGTTCCACTCCGGTACACTCTCAACAAAGTCGTCAGCACTGAGACAAATATGTCCGGAGCCGAGCCTTAAAATAGGTGCTGACCATGCTGAAAAGCTTGGAGTAAAAGATGGTGATACTGTAAACATCAGTACCGGACAGGGCAATATTGATGTGCAGGTTTCTATTGAGGCATTCATAAATGATAATAAAGTGCTGCTTGGCAATAATTTTGAAGGAAAGGGAGCGTACAGCCTTATGGGTTACAGTATTGATCCTGTTACAAAGGCCCCCGGGACAGATGGCTGTGAAGTTCTTATTAAAAGGCGGGATAGAAAATGAGCTTGATGGAAATATTGTTGATACTTAGAAACATTGTGATTGTCATCAGCGTGGTTATGCTTCATGTAGCCTATGTAGTCTATTTTGAACGCAAGGTAATTGGGCATATGCAGGCACGTCTGGGGCCAATGAGAGTAGGGTGGCACGGGCTTCTTCAACCGATTGCAGACGGCATAAAACTGTTCTTTAAGGAAGATGTTATTCCATCAGCTGCTGATAAGCCGATGTTTTATATAGCTCCTGTAATAAGCGTAATAGCAGCGCTGGCTTCTCTTGCGGTTATTCCTTTTTGGGAAGAGTTCTCTATAGCAAATATCAATATAGCGCTTCTTTACATACTTGCGCTTTCTTCAGTTGGTGCATACGGTATTATTTTGGCCGGGTGGGCATCAAACTCAAAATATTCTTTTCTTGGAGGGCTGAGAGCCGCTGCTCAGGTTATAAGCTATGAGATCGCAATGGGACTGAGCCTCGTTAACATTATTCTTCTTGCAGGCAGCACTAATCTCACCGATATAGTAAACGCTCAGTCTGACTATCCATTTATACTTATTCAGCCTGTTGCATTTTTTGTGTTTCTTATGGCTGCAATTGCAGAAACTAACAGGGCGCCTTTTGACCTGCCCGAGGCAGAGACCGAGCTTATTGCAGGTTACTTTACTGAGTATTCCGGAATAAGATTCGGCCTGTTCTTTGTTGCAGAATACACAGGTATGTTTATTATGTCTGCACTGGCAACTGTATGTTTTTTAGGAGGCTGGAATGGACCTGACTTCTGGGTGTTTTCATATGTTCCGGATATTGCCTGGTTCATGCTTAAGGTCTATGCCTTAATATTTTTTTATTTCTGGATCAGGGCAACACTGCCGAGATACAGGTATGATCAGTTAATGGCGATAGGGTGGAAGATATTTATACCTTTAATGCTCGCAAATATTTTAGTAACGGGGATATTTAAACTTTTATAATAAATACAGGAGTTTGTTCAGGATTTAGGATTTAGGATTTAGGATTTATATCAGGCTTATGACAGTAAAAAAACTTATTAAGCAGATATTCTTAATTGAAATACTGCAGGGGCTTGCCCTTACCCTTAAACATTTCTTTTCCCGTTCAGTTACCCGGCAGTACCCGGAGGAGAAAAGAGATATTTTCCCGGGTTCAAGAGGGCTCCATGCCCTGGCAAAGAATGAGGAAGGCGATTCCAAATGTGTTGGTTGCGGTTTGTGTGCAGCTATTTGCCCGTCAGAGTGTATATATATTTATACAAGTGAGGGAGAGGATCATAAAAAAGTTGTTGACAGATACGAAATAGATGTTCTTAGATGTGTTTTTTGCGCATTTTGTGTTGAGGCCTGTCCTTACGGGGCTGTAGTGCTAACTGAACATTTTGAGTATTCGGATTACAACAGGAAGGCTTTTTATTTTACCAAGGAAAGACTGCTGGATAATTGGGATAAGTATATGTCAGGGCAAAAAGGAGAGAATTACTTGAAAAATTTCTGGGGACCAAAATCGGAAGATTTTGGCCTTACGGCTAAGTCAGGAACAGGAGATAAGAAATCTCAATGAGTATACCCCAGCTATTTTTCATATATTTTGCGGTTACGATTATTGGGTTCGCTATACTTGTTGTGACAAGGAAGAACCCTGTGCACAGTGTTTTATGGATGCTTATCCTTTTTGTACATATAGCAGGTCTCTATCTTTTCCTGAATGCAGAGTTTTTGGCTGCAATACAGATAATTATTTATGCAGGCGCCATTCTCGTTCTGTTTCTCTTTGTTATTATGCTCCTCAACCTGAAGAAAGATAGTGCAGAAAGCAAGTTCCACAAACAATGGCCTTTGAGCCTCATTATAGGGATGCTTTTTATTGTCTTTTTTGCATTGATAATCAGCCAGATAAGCGTATTGCCGCCTCTCGGGGAATATTCTATAGATTTTATCCAGTCCGAGGGCGCCATGATGACCACAGGAAAGGTCCTGTATACCAGATTTCTTTTGCCTTTTGAAATAGCATCACTGATATTGTTAGTAGCAATTATAGGCGCAGTTGTACTTGCTAAAAAGAAAATAAGTTAAAAATGCAAAATATAAAATGAAAAATGCAAAATTATCTATGTTAATAATTTTAAAATCTGCAATTTGCAATTTGAAATTAGCATTCTCACGGGGTGAGTTATGGTTCCTTTGAGTTGGTACATATTACTTAGTGCTGTGCTGTTTAGCATAGGCATTATGGGTTTTCTCATAAGGAGAAGTATAATTATGATGCTTATCTCCATTGAGCTTATGCTTAATGCTGTCAATATAAGTTTTGCGGCTTATAGTCATTACCTTCAGGATATGAGAGGACAGATCATGGTATTTTTTGTAATTACTGTTGCCGCTGCCGAGGTTGCAATAGGGCTGGCACTTATTATTTCAATATTCAGAAATAAGCCGACTATAAATATTGATGAACTAAATATAATGAAATGGTAATAAAAACAGGAGTCAAGGGTCAAAGGGGTCAAGCCTGCCTGCCGGCAGGCAGGGATTCATCCCGACTATTCGGGAGTAACCCTGGAATCCTCGAATCCCTGAACCCTTTATAGTTTTTGGAAATATGGAAACTATTATATCTATAAAGCCAATACTGGCTGTTCTGGTCTCTGCCGTAGGAGCTATCCTTATTATTATGGCAGGGAAAAGGCCTAACCTGAGAGAATTCTGGTCTATTGCAGCCGGTGTAATCAAACTTGCTATTGTCTTATCCATGATACCTGTTGTCTGGGGTGGAGGGACAATTGAGTATACCCTTTTCAAACTGCTTCCGGGAATTGACATCAGTTTCAGAGTAGATTCCTTTGGCCTTCTGTTTGCACTGGGTGCGTCATTTCTGTGGATCGTTACTTCTTTTTATTCAATCGGATATATGCGAACCCTTAATGAGCATGCACAGACCAGGTATTTCGCATGCTTTGCCGTTGCCCTTTCCACCACGATAGGGGTTGCCTTTTCAGCAAACCTGTTCACAATGTTCCTTTTCTATGAAGGCCTGACAATTATTACATATCCGCTGGTAGGTCATAAAGATACACCAGAAGCAAAAGCAGGAGCCAGAAAATATGCCGTATACCTGCTTGGGGCAGCCAAGGCTTTCCTGGTCGCTGCGATAATTTTAACTTATAACTATGCAGGAACACTTGAATTTGCAAAGGGAGGAATATTCTCCGAAGCGGTTCAAATCGCTCATCCTGTTCTGCTGTCAGCGGTATTTGTTCTTTTTCTTTTTGGTTTTGCTAAATCCGCTGTCATGCCTTTTCACGGATGGCTGCCTGCTGCAATGGTAGCTCCAACTCCTGTCAGCGCGCTGCTGCATGCGGTGGCAGTTGTCAAAACCGGTGTTTTTACTATTCTTAGGATAATATTCTTTATTTTCGGAACAGGACTTATGAAAGATCTTGGCGTGGATGTAATTACACTTCTCTTTGCGTCTTTTACAATTCTGATGTCATCGGCTATTGCTCTCAGCAGGGATAACCTGAAAGCTCGTCTTGCATTCTCCACAATCAGCCAATTGTCCTATATTGTCCTTGGAGCAGCCCTTTTGACAAAAAGCGGAATGACCGGAGGGATTATCCATATAACCAACCATGCTTTTGCCAAGATCACGTTGTTCTTATGTGCCGGATCAATCTATGTATCGACACATAGGACAGAGATCAGTCAGCTAAGCGGTATAGCGAAAAAAATGCCCTGGACAATGGCTGCATTTGCAGTTGCAACATTAAGCATGATCGGAGTCCCGGGTGTAGGCGGGTTTATTACCAAGTGGTATCTTGTGTTAGGCGCCATGGAAAGGCAAAGCATAACCATTCTAATTGTATTGCTGGCAAGCTCTCTGCTTAATGCGGCTTACTTCGGCCCTATTGTCTATAAAGCATTTTTTGAACAGGAAAGTACCGGCCATGGGCATCATGACGAAGAGATACGGGAAGTCCCTTTTGTTGTTGTACCTCTGGTACTGACTGCAATAGGAACTATATTGCTTGGACTTTACCCTGATTTTATAGTTCATTTAGCCCAGGGGGTGATAAAGTGAATTTAGTAGATATTGTAGAGGTGCTCAGAAAGAAAGTTGTTAAGCGAATTGCCTATGGAGTGCTTGTTTTACTTGTTGTTGTGGATTTTTTTGTTCCACGCCACGAAATTCACTTTTTCGGTGACAGGATCCCTGGATTCTGGTCTCTCTTCGGCCTTATCGCATGTATAATTATCATTGTAGTATCAAAGTGGATTGGCCACCATGGCATCATGAAGGATGAGGACTATTATGATAAATAATATTTTTATACATCCGTCAGTGTTTTACCTCCTGGGCGGACTCCTGATCCCCCTGTTTAAGGGAAGGATAAAACAGGGGTATATGCTTCTGCTTGCCCTCTCAGCATTTATAGCGGTAGTAATTATGCCTCATGGTACATACGGTGTTTATGAATTTCTTAACTGGAAAATGACATTTGGTCAGGTTGACAAGCTTAGCAGGGTCTTTGCATACATATTCACTATAATGGGAGTCATAGGAGTAATCTATTCCATCCATGTAAAGAACGATGGAGAGCATCTTGCTGCGTTTTACTATGTCGGAGGTTCTCTGGGAGTGACACTTGCGGGGGACTTCCTCACGCTGTTCCTTTTCTGGGAGATGATGGCGTTTTCCTCGGTATTTCTTATATGGTACAGAAAGATACCGTCTTCTGTTGCCTCTGGATACAGATATCTTTTATGGCATGTCGCAGGCGGTCTTATATTATTGGCCGGCATAGTACTTCAATACTCGGTCAGCGGTGATTTAATTATTAGGCATCTGCCTTTTAACGGATGGCTGCCTTCAGATATCCAGAGCTGGGCATCGTTTCTCATTTTGATAGGTTTTATCCTTAATGCAGCTGTCCCTCCGTTTGGTGCATGGCTTCCTGATGCTTATCCGGCAGCAACAGTTACAGGGGCTGTTTTTATGAGCGCCTTCACTACAAAAACTGCTGTCTATACATTGGCAAGGGTCAGCGCAGGGTCTGACATCCTTGTTTACCTGGGTGTAATTATGGCTCTTTACGGTGTTATTTACGCTGTGCTTGAAAATGACTCCCGGAGGCTTCTTGCATATCATATTATCAGCCAGGTTGGTTATATGGTAGCGGGTGTCGGCTTGGGGACCAAGATGGCAATAAACGGGGCTGTAGCACATGCCTTCTGCCATATCCTTTATAAGTCTCTCCTGTTTATGGGAACAAGTTCTGTCCTGTACGTAACAGGAAAGTCAAAGCTGACAGAGCTTGGTGGTCTGTATAAGACCATGCCGAGGACCATGATCTATACGATAATTGGAGGCCTTTCAATATCCGCATTCCCGCTATTTAGCGGATTTGTAAGTAAATCCATGACTGTTACGGCTTTCGGCGAAGAGCATATGATGTGGGCATTCATTCTGCTGATGATTGCATCTGCAGGAACGTTTCTTCATACAGGCCTGAAGATCCCGTATTTTATATGGTTTGGCAAGGACCAGGGTATTAAAGCCAAGGAACCACCCTGGAATATGGAGCTTGCAATGATTATAGGTGCACTTTTCTGTATTGGCCTCGGGGTCTTCTATAAACCCCTTTATGCACTGCTCCCTTATTCAGTTAATTTTAAGCCATATACGGCATATCATATATGGGAGAGCTTACAGGTGCTGCTCTTTACACAGCTTGGGTTCTTCCTGCTTCTGAAGATGCTCTGGTGTAAGGATACAATCAGTCTGGATACGGACTGGTTCCCAAGGAAAGGAGCAAAGGCCTTTATGTGGCTTGTGAACAAACCGATAGCTAATATTGAATATAAATTTATTGGGGAGATCTATGAATTTATTATTCAAAAACCCATCATGAAAATTGCACAATTACTGAAACAGTTTGACACCGAAGTGGTTGACGGAGGAATTAATGCGATTGGCAGGGGCACTGTTTTATGGAGCAGGCTGCTGCAGGTTTTCCAGAGCGGACAGTTGCAGCATTACGCATTAATTATGGCAATAGGGGCTGTAGCGCTATTAGCTACTATATTTTTTGTGCTCTGAATGGACAGGATATGGATGATATTATATTAAACAGACTGGATTATCCAATATTAACGGTAAGTGCATTTTTACCTCTAATAGGCGTTCTTGTAATCTTTTTCCTGAGAAACAGCACCCTTATTAAGTGGACAGCCCTCTTTACAACCATTTCTACCTTAATTGTCTCTCTGCCTCTTTACAGGCACTTTGACAAAACAACATTTAAGATGCAGTTTGTTGAAAGCCACTCCTGGATACCTTCCTGGGATATCAATTACATTGTCGGCGTTGATGGTATAAGCATACTGTTCCTCATGCTTACCATGCTGTTGAGCGTACTCTGTGTCACCGTTTCATGGAGTGCTATAAAGGATAAGATAAAAGAATTTTTTATATCTCTTCTGATAATGGAAACAGCAATGATCGGCATTTTTGTTTCACTCAATTTCTTTTTATTCTACCTGTTCTGGGAACTTATGCTTATTCCCATGTTTCTTCTTATAGGTGTTTGGGGAGGCCCTAACAGGATCTATGCTGCCATAAAATTTGTTCTCTTTACACTTGCCGGAAGCGTTTTTATGTTGATTGGGCTGATTGTGCTTTATTTTGAAGGCGGACAAACCTTTGATATCCTTGAGCTTTCCAGAGTCAGTTACCCATTGGGCCTTCAGTTATGGCTTTTTATTGCGTTTTTTGCAGCATTTGCAGTCAAGGTACCCATGTTTCCTGTTCATACATGGCTGCCGGATGCTCACACTGAGGCGCCTACTGCAGGAAGCGTTATACTTGCGGGTGTACTTTTGAAAATGGGGGCTTACGGGTTTCTAAGATTTTCTCTCCCAATGTTTCCTGACGCAACAAAGATGCTCTACATCCCCATGATTATACTGTCAATTGCCGCAATAATATATGGCGCATATGTGACATTAATGCAAAAAGACATTAAAAGACTTATTGCATATTCAAGTGTCAGCCACATGGGATTTGTCACTCTGGGCATATTTACCCTTAACCAGACCGGCGTTGAAGGCGGAATACTGCAGATGATTAACCACGGGGTTGTAACCGGGGCGCTGTTTTTAAGTGTCGGCATAATCTATGAAAGAACTCATACCAGGATGATAGAGGATTACGGGGGGCTTTCCAAAACCGTTCCTGTGTTTGTTGTTTTTTTCACGATATTTACCTTAGCAGCATTCGGGTTTCCCGGAATGAACGCCTTTATCGGTGAATTCCTGATAATAAGCGGAGCATTCAAGTCCGGGAATGTTTTCGGTGTTCTTGCAGTCTGGGGCGTTGTGCTTGGAGTTGCCTACATGGTATGGCTTTATTACAGGGTTGTTCTTAATGAAGTAAATCCAAAAACCAGGGAACATCTGTCCGATCTCAATTTAAGGGAAATTATTACACTGAGTCCCCTGGTCATTCTTGTGTTCTTTATCGGGTTACAGCCTGAAGCCCTTTTGAGCTATATGCATGTTTCAGTTCAGCATCTTATTGAGAGTGTAAACACGTCGGTGCCGGGCGGACAGCAGGGCATTTATAATTATGCTGATGTAATAACAAATTACTTTAAAGGAATATTCACATGGATTTAAGCAGTTTCAGTTTAAACAGCATTATTCCGATCATACCTGAAATTGTACTTGTATGTACTGCGTTGGCGCTTATTGTCCTTGACCTTGTTTTCCGGAGAAAGACGGTTATAGCTTTTATAGGTATTATTGGGACACTTGCCGCTATTTTTATTACATTCAGTATCCACTCGTCAACCGATCCTCAATCAGCTTTTGCAGGAATGTTTATCCTGGATGGTTATTCAGTGTTTTTCAAATTAATATTTTTTATCAATGTGATATTTACTATTTGTATCTCTCTAAAATATATGGAAATAGAAAAAGCTTCTTTTGGTGAATATTATGCCCTCCTTCTCTTTGCTACCTCAGGCATGATGCTCATGGCTTCTGCTGCTGACCTTATTGTTCTTTACCTGGGACTTGAACTCATGGCATTGAGTACTTATGTACTTGTAGGAATTATGAGAAACAACATAAGGTCAAACGAGGCCGCTATAAAGTATTTTCTGCTCGGCGGGTTTTCATCGGCTTTTCTGCTTTACGGCCTGTCATTGCTTTACGGTCTGACCGGTACAACAGAGATAAAAGGCATTGCAGCTTATATAGGGGTGAATGGACTTGCTGAAAACCCGATGCTTCTTCTTTCCATGGTGCTTTTTACAGTTGCATTCGGTTTTAAAATAGCTGCTGTACCTTTTCATATGTGGACACCGGAT
>VAPB010902292.1_pt1 | contig 18084 bp, 24 predicted proteins | sample 3395101 | NCBI WGS metagenome assembly VAPB01 (sample SAMN08290433, study PRJNA428436) | hydrothermal vent metagenome | isolation source: Deep-sea hydrothermal vent chimney | place: Indian Ocean: Southwest Indian Ridge | reverse complement strand
GCGCCCGGCAGCAGGAAGCCCGCCGCCATCCATCCGCGCACGAGCCCCCAGTGTCCCGGGTACCGCAGGGTCATGTAGTCGTAGTCGGTAACGCCGATGTCACGGAGACGGGCCACCACTTGCGGGGAGTTGTTGGATGTCGGCGAGGCCTCCAGCGCACATTCGCCCCACTGGAATGGTTCTGTGGTCGATATCGCGAGCCTGCGCAGCACCTTGCCATCCTGGATTATCGGTACGAACCCACTGTACTCGCTCAGCAGGCCCGCCGGGCTGAACATGAGCTTGTAGTTGAAGTCGCCGCTGTCTGCCCAGACCGGGTCCGGCATGCCGCCGGACTGGCTCTCGTCGAGGGGCAGCCCCCCGCACCGCACACGAATCCGGTCGTACCCCCGCCTCGCCACCGTCGCCGCTAGGATGTTGGACAACCCCGGCGAGACGCCGCAGTCCGGCACCACGGGAACCCTGCCGTCCCCGCAGAACTCCTCCTGATCCGCCACAGTCTCCGGGTTCCCGCCAAGGTCGCAGAAGGCCACGCCCGCCTCCGTCGCGAGAGCCGTCAGACCGAGATTGGCCGCGTACGGCGCGCATCCCAAGGCCGCATCGTACCCCCTCATCTCCTCCGCCTCCGGTTGCTCGTCCGTGAAGGTCGCGCATCCGTGTCGCTCGGGGAGCAGCCGGGACAGCCTCTCGTCGGCCGCCGCCATAGTTTCCCGGTTCGGCTCCACCACCAAGACCCAGTCCGCCTCGCAGTTCAGGATTAGATCGTAGACCGCCGCAAGACCCTGCCTGCCGGCACCGAACACAACATACCTGTATCCCATTGCACACCTCCCGCAGCCGCCCCATCGCGGCCACCACTATAATTATACAACTGGAGGTGAGTCGAATGATCGAGCAGCTCGAGAAGATAGAGGACGCCCCGACCGACGACAGCCGCAACGGGTACCGAAGGCTGGTCAAGTTCATGAAGGCCCTGTCGGATGAGACTGGCGTTGAGTTCTTCCCGTGTACCCTGGGCGGCAAGAAGGCGGAGCACATGTGCGCCGTGATAGCCGCCGCGACGCGCGATGGGTCGTCGATGTGCATGGCGGTGTTCCCGGGGAACCGCACGGAACTGTGCGTCCGGCACGAGTCGCAGCCAGCCAGGCAACTGAAGGCCGAGTCATCGACCACCGCCGCGGTCGGCGTGTCCAGAATCCTGGAGGGCGTGTACGGCGACATAGACGCGCTCGCAGCAAGGGTCGGGAGCGAGCTGAATGTCGAGGAATGTGGCCTGCGATGGAGGCTCCACCCGATCATCCCGAGGCAGGAGAAGGACGACGGGCAGAAGATGCCGATGGGCGGAGGCAAGTCCGGTATGGATCCGGCGTTCGAGGCCAAGATAAGGAAGTCCCTGGCCGCGGAGCTGGCCAAGGAGGGCAAGTCCCTCGGGCCTGTCGTCTCCGACGCGTCGAGGCAGGCCGTCGCGTCGTTCGTGTCCGGCGCCGGACTGGAGGCCGTGACGGAGCCGTCCGGCCTGGCGTATGTTGACATCGAGGAGGGGGATGGGGACCCGCCTAGGGTAACCGACACCGTGAAGGTACACTACACGGGGCGGCTCGCCGATGGCATCGTCTTCGACAGCTCCGTGCAGCGCGGACAGCCAGCCGCGTTCGCGCTGAACAAGGTCATACCCGGCTGGACCGAGGGCGTGTCGTCGATGAGGCCGGGCGGCAGGCGACGTCTCATAATTCCGCCGGAGCTGGCGTACGGCGAGAAGGGATGGCCGCCGGGCATACCGCCGAACTCGGTGCTGGACTTCGATGTGGAGCTGCTCGAGGTGGTCGGCTAGTGATCGGGTGCGATAACGAGCCGCGAGGGGGGGGCGCCCGGAGGACGGTCGTTTCCGTAGGCATTCCCGGCGCCTATGCTTAGCGATCAACCAGAGTGGCCAACCCGCTTGACATGGCCTCGGCGATGTCGTATGATGGATGGCGACATGATATGCCCTTGCGGTGCTGTTGAGGACTGCCGCGGAAGGCCCTTCGTCTCTTGGCGACGGCAGAACACCCCCCACAAGGGGGAAATCATAGTTTGAATCCCGTCCCACGATGGGCATCCATCCGGACCCGAAAGAGAGGAGAGACGCATGAGTGCGATGCCGGACCTTTCCAAGAACCCGTACTGTTTCTACATCAACCCCAGTCAAAACCCCGGTGACGAGGGGTACATCCCGTCGGTGGTCGTACTTGGCGAGCCGGGACATTTCCCGCTGTGCGGGAGGGGCGACGGTGCCGCGCCGTGGCGATGGGGCAAGACTCTGGAGGAGGCCGAGGTAATGTGCGCCAAGGCCAACGCCGACCGAGGCATGACCAAGGAGAGGGTCGACGAGATCGTCATGTCGTCCATAAGGAATGCCATCAAGATGTAACGGAGGTGTCAAGTGGGACTGCAAGTATTCGTGACGGACATGAATGTGGGTTTCAGCCAGAGCGGGGCGCTGTCCAGCCAGCGCATCGGCGCGTTGGTAGAACCGATGGCCGAGTTCCTGCGAGGCCTCCCGCCCGGAAGCCGTGTCGTCTTTGTCAGCGACTGCCATCGATCGGGCGATGCGGAGTTGCGGAGGTTCGCAAGACACTGCGAGGAGGGTTCTGGCGAGGAGAATGTGCGGCAGGAGCTGATCGACGCCTGCGCCGGCCACGGCGCCGAGTATGTCATCATCTACAAGTCCGAGCATGATGTGTTCGCTGGCACCGCGAACCCCACCCAAGCGTCCTGGCACCCTTACCGTCTGCCCGCCTGCTCTGAGCTTGTGCAGAAACACATCGTCGAATCCGATGGCGATTGGATCGTCGCTGGCTGCGTGACGGACATCTGCGTGGACGCCAACGTCGGTTCGCTCGTACAGCACGGCAAGACGGTGACGGTCGTCCGAAACCTCATCGATACATACGACCTGACGCTTGCGACCTGCCGGGAGCTGGGTCTCCCGGACGCGGCGGCGCATGACGCCGAGGCCGTCAACAATTTCTGGTTCAGCCACAGGTTCCCCGTGACATGGGGCGCCAAGGTCGTAGACGACTGGAGGGAGCTGTTGTGACCCCTGCACAAAGGTCGAACATCTGGGACGACCTGTACAAGGTCACGATGGGCCAAGGTGTGTTCCGGCACTACGACACCGTCTACGCGCACTATGTGTTCATCAACCGCGGCGGGACAGAGTTCCCCGTCGGGTTCGCCAAGGAACTCCGCCGACGGATAAGCCGCCTCCCGGATGTGGTGACGACGCCGGACGAGCATGCGTTCCTGTCCGGCATCGGGTCGCCCCGCCCCTTCCTGCGCCCCGCCTATGTGGACTGGGTGGTGAACTACCGCTACAACCCGGACGAGGTGGAGATACGGCAGGTCGGCGGCAAGGTGGACATCGACATCAGGGGGCCGTGGTACCGCACAATACGGTGGGAAGTGAAGCTCATGGCCATGATGGTCGAGTTGTACAACGAGCTGATGTTCCGGGAGCCGGAGGACGACTGGGTCTTCCGCGCGTTGGAGAAGGGCCGCAGGCTGCGAGAGGCCGGGGCGTACTTCTCCGATTTCGGCACGCGGAGGGCGTTCAACGGGTTCGTACACAACGAGGTTCTCGAGGCGCTCGTGTCCTCCGCAGGTACACACCTCGTCGGGACGAGCAACCTGTTCCTCGCCATGAAACACGGCATCAGGGCGATCGGCACGAAGGCGCACGAGTGGTTCACGGCACACGCCTGCATGTTCGGCGTCCGCGAGGCCACCAGGTTGGCCCTCCAGGCGTGGACGGATGAGTTCGGGGCCAACCTTGGAATCGCCCTGACGGACACATTCACCACGGAGGTGTTCCTCCGCAACTTCGGCCCGTACTTCGCCAAGCTGTATGACGGCGTCAGGCACGACTCCGGCTGTCCGCTCAAGTTCGCAGATAAGATCATCGCGCACTACGAAAGAATCGGCGTCGATCCGAAGACCAAGACCATCGTCTTCAGCGACGGCCTGGATGTCGATGCGGCGATCCGCATACTGGATTACTGCGGCGACCGTATCAAGGTCGCGTTCGGCATAGGGACGCACTTCATGAACGATGTCGGACACCCTGCCCTGAACATAGTAATCAAGCTCAGGAACCTGACTGTGCGCAACCACGAGGGTTCCCGGATCATCCCGGCGGTCAAGCTGTCGGACGATGTCGGAAAGGCCTCCGGCGACGCCGAGGCGATCCGGCACGCCATGTACGAACTAGGGTTGGATTAAGGAGAGACGAGATGACAAGCGCCTTGGCCATCATGGTCCTTTGCATGCCTGCGTCGACCGTGAACCTCGACTGCGCCAATTCGGCGGTGATGCGGTTGCCGATCCCATACACGCCCGACGACGAGTGCCACTGCGACAGCAACGGCTGCATCGGCGGCGTGTGGCTGAACTACTACTCACCGTGCAGATGCGGCAGCACGACTGTCGTGCTGTCGAAGCCGCTCCTGTTGCCACCGCTGCGTGAAAATCTGGAGGACTTCGACACGCAACTGCACCGGATACTGCACCCGTCGGTCTACACGCCAAGCCTGAATCCTGGCTTTTTTTCGGCGCTATCGCGCCATATACTGGAAATCCATCCGCCAGATCCACTGGACTTCTTGGATCACAGTTTCTTGTCCAGCGGTTTGGAGTACGAGCCTTTCGACACGACTGGATTCTTGGACACTTCGCGCTTCTCTCGCCGAGCCTCAACGGTTCCGGAGCCGACAACACTGACATTGCTGGCCATCGGCGCGATCGTTGTGTCGCGGCGCAGGACAAGGTCGGCTTGATCGACATGACGCGGCGCACGCCAAGAACATGCGAGGCCGACTGTCACCATTGCGGCAAGACGAACACCGTCGTGCTTTTCGTCCCGGCGGGCGCCGTGTTCTACAAGGGCGAGCTGGTTTGCTCGCACTGCGGGGAGACCTACTCGGCTACGATCCCTGTCGTCGATCCTGATTAGCTGACTCCATCTCGGCCAGTTTGGTGTAGTAGTCCGGCATCTCCAGGAGGTGTGTCCACACTATCTTGGCTTCAGTCAGGGGGTTTCCGCGAGTAATGTCCGTGTCGTCACCGCCCGGACCTCCCGGGCCGTGTTCCGATTCGACCTCTAGCCCGCGCGCGCACTCCGCCTCATCAAACCGCGCGGTGACTAAAAGGCGTGTTTCTGGTCGATAGGTCCGATAACCAAACGCACTCAGGTGGGGCAGTTAATACACGCTTTACTCGTACCCGAAGTTGTCAGGGTTCATCTTACAGGCATCGCAGAGGAACTCTCCATCTGTTCGCCCGACACTCCAGCCATTGTCAATCGGATCGACCCCGGCAGGCAGCGAGGAATTGCACGCCGCGCAGTCCGTAGGGTTGTCCTCCGGATTCACCAGAGGTGGCCTACCTGCCACAATCCGCTTGGCTATCCGCTGTGATGTGAGAATGTCGTCCAGACAGGCGTCTATGAGGCTTAGCTCCTGCACTCCCTCGCCCACATCGCCCAAATCCTCATCGTAATCGATTGGCTCCCCGCTGTCAGGGTCGAAGGCGTCGGGCGGCATATCATCGATTGCGGACGGATCACGACCGGACTCCGTCAGGATTCCGGAAATCTGGCTCATGGCGTCCTCGCCGCCGGCGCGCACGATCGCCAATATGTGTGCGAGCGCCTCGCCGTCACCGAGACTGTACTCGTCGGCTGCGATCCTTATGGCTATCCTGTCGGCGTTTCCCATAGCGCCATGGCACTGGTGGTGAAGACTTTATCGGATGTCCCGACCTTGTATGGTTTTCCGCTGGCCGCGGAGTGTACGATGGGAAATGTGCCGGAAATGCTGTTCAGACGACATGCCAGGAACCCCGTGCTGCACAGGGGGAATTGGCCTTATCAGGCGAACACTGTGTTCAACCCTGGCGCTGCAATGGTGGACGGAGAGGCCCTGCTGCTTGTCAGGGTCGAGGACAGGAGGGGCATATCGCACCTCACGGTGGCTCGCAGCTTGGACGGGGCTACAGGATGGCGGATCAGCCCGACCCCTGCACTGGGTCCAGAGACCTCCCGTGACGAGTGGGGGGTGGAGGATTCCCGAATCACATGGATTCCGGAAAAGGGTATGTGGGCCGTGACCTACACTGAATACTCCAAGGCCGGGCCGATGGTCGGGCTGGCCCTCACGACCGACTTCAAGACATTCGACCGGATGGCGATCGACCTCGGTCCGGTCGGCAAGTCGTCCGACAAGGACGCGGCGATTTTCCCGACCAGAATAGGTGGCAGGTGGGCGATGATCCACAGGCCGGAGATCGACGGAACGGCCGACATGTGGCTCTCGTTCTCTGACGACCTGCACAAGTGGACGGACTCGGTACCGTTCCTCGTCGCCAGGGATGGTCCTTGGTGGGACGCCGGCAAGGTAGGCCTGTCACCGCCACCGCTGGAGACGCCGGACGGCTGGCTGACGATGTACCACGGCGTGAAGCACACGCCTGCCGGATCCATCTACAGGCTCGGCCTTGCGCTACTGGATCTCGAGAATCCGACGAAGGTTCTGCACCGCCCGGACGAGTGGGTGTTCGGGCCGGAGGCGCAGTACGAGATGCTTGGAGATGTCGGGAATGTCGTGTTCTCGTGCGGCTGGTTCTTGAACGACGACACTGTATTCATGTACTACGGCGCGGCGGACACCAATGTCGCCTTGGCCACGGCGAACCTGGCCGAGCTGCTGGATTTCGTGAAGGAGTAGGTATGCCTCGCAAAACGGCGACACGCATTGGCCAGTAGTCCCACGACAACAAGGCGAGGCGGCAAGCCATATACCAACCGTGAAATCTCTCAGGAATCAACTATTTTGCCGTCTTTCATCTTGTGGCTAGATTCGGCGAACACGAGCTGAGCTACTAGGCCGCACTTGAGGCACCCTGTCGTGATTCTGTCGTCGATTATCTCGCGCACAATATCACTGCCTCCGCACAACGGGCATTCATCGTAGTATGCTGGCCGTTCTTCGTCAAAGATTATCGAGGGGCTGGCATCTTGTGCGGCATCCAAGTCCAGCTCCACCACCTTGATGTCGATGGTATCGGGATCCATGTATGCCATGTCGCAATCACTCTTCCGCGTGACGCACGACTCCCGGAATGTCGGGATGTAGGCCACGGCATTATCCCTGTCGGCAAAGACGCGCTTTGACACAATTTGGCTGCGACCAGTTATTCCGGTATCTGGGTGCAAGTGTCCTGTTGCGTGCAATTGGTATGTGTCGCTCATGTCACCTCCATGCCAGTCATATGAGTCTGGCACCCTCGTACTGCCAGTCGTAGCACACCCTCCCGTCGGAGTAGAATATCAGCGTCCTGATACCGTCCGACGACGCCTCCACGGTCAGGCAGTCAGAGATGCACAGGTTCTGCCCGTTCACATCGAATATCCTCGCCTCGTGGGCGCCGTGCATGAGCGTCAGCAGTTGCGTACCCTCGTCCTCGACCCACCCATGTATCGGCGCAATCTCGTCATCTCTCAGCCCGTTCACCTGGATGTACTCAAACTGCGCGGTGCCGTCGCTGGACGCCTCCGTCGGCTTGCGTATCGGTCGCGCCGTCAGTTGCTCCACCCCGTGGTCCTTGGACCACTCGACGACCTCGCGGAGGGAGTCCGGGCCATCGACGCACCCGCGCTGCATCATCACGCACAGGCGGACAGAGAACCCGAGGTGGTGCAGGTACGCCACGGTCTTCTCCAAGTCGGGGTAGTCGTCAGTGTAGACGCTGCGGTTGTGTTCCTCGTTCACCCCGACGGTCGAGATCGCGATTGTGTTCAGTCCGTACGACAGCCACAGCTCGAGGATGTCGCGAGTGAGCTTCCCGGCCTTCTCGTCCCGCCCGGCCGCGAGGTGGCCTATCTGGATGGCGTTCGTCTGTATCTCGATCAGCGGGAAGTCCCACCGCTCCAGGAGCCTGAGATACTCGGTGACCTCGTCGGGGTAGAGCACCGGCTCGCCCTTCCCGGTCATCAGCACGGTGGTCGTACCCCCTAACTGCGCCAGCCGCGCCGCCTTCGCGAACCGCCTCTCGTTTATTGGACCCGCCGCTGGCAGGACCCCGAACCCAGTCATCGCAGAGACGCAGAACGGGCATTTCGCGTTGCACGCTTTGGTCCCTACGACTATCGAGAATGTCTGTATCGGCATCGCCATGGAAACTCTCTCTTCCCTGACATCTCTTGCCTTCCGCGTCCGCCTACGGTATCATATGGCAGAGGATTGTACGCACGCGGCGCGGCCATGGCAAGGAGAGCGAGATGATCGACGAGGAACGCACGCAGCACCCGAGTTTTGGGACCATCCAACTGAACCGCACGACGTCGTCGCCCGGCGCCGCGCTGTTCAACAGCCCGATGAGGCACGGGAGGTTCGTGACGATAACGATCGCGCGCGCGTCCCTGGGGCGCGCGTACCACACGGACTGGATCCACCCGGAGGAGGAGCTGATTGAGGTGCAGCTCAGCCAGCACCAGTGGGCGGAGTTCGTCTCGTCCTTCGGGGTTGGCGAGGGCGTGCCATGCACCATATCCTGCGTGGGGCGGGAGAGGATGCCGGAGGTACCCGACATCGGCCTGAAGGAGACATTCGAGGCGGAGGTCAAGGCCGCGATCGCCGGGTTGGTCGAGAAGGTGACCGGATTCCGGAAGGAGGTCGCGGCGCTCATGGACAAGCCTAGGCTCGTCAAGGCCGACAGGGACAGGCTGCGCAGCTTGGCCGACGCCATCGAGATCGAGATCGGGTCGAACATCCCGTTCCTCCAGGCGAAGTTCGAGGAGGCCATGGGCAAGACGGTCGGCGTCGCCAAGGCGGAGGTGCTGGCCCACGTCGCCAGCGTCGTCCGCATGGTCGGGCTGAAGAACCTAGAGAGGGCGGGCGGACTGCCAACCCTCGGGATCGTCGACGCCGAGACCCCGGCGCTGCCGCCGCCTGCCGCAGTGCGGTACTGCCAGTACTGCATAATCGGCTTGGGGCGGAAGGGTTGCCCGGAGTGCGCCGCGCTCAACGCGGAGGAGGGCGAGGCATGAGCGACAGCAAGAAGATACCGCAGGACGCGGCGATCGGCGCGCTCCAAGACGCCGTCAACGAGGCGTTCGTGAGGCACTTCGGACATACGCCGTTCCAGCAGAGGCTGGACGACATCCGCAGCGAGTGCGACGAGCTGCGCCGCTGGACCGACCTGCGCAACGCCAAGGAGGAGCTGGGCGACCTGCTGGCGTCCGCCATACAGATGGCGAACGAGTGCGACTGGGATGTCGGCGAGCTTGTCGCGAACACGCTGGCGAAGATCAAGAGGAGGTCGCAGCAGTACCACAGCCTCGGGCGGAAGTTCAAGGTCGCCCTCTACGGCGGCGCGTTCGACCCGCCCACCATAGGCCACATCAGGACGGCCCAGCTCGTGCTAGACGCGAGCCGCATGTTCGACGAGGTGTGGATGGTGCCGCCCTTCAGCCACATGAACAACAAGGACATGGCCTCCCCGGAGCACCGCCTCCGCATGGTCGAGATCGCGGCGCAGTGCGACGGCAGGGTCAAGGCGTGGCGGTACGAGGTGGACAAGAGCCTCAGCGGCCAGACATACCAGTTCGTGAAGCTGGTACTCGCCGAGGGCTTCGCGAAGGACAAGTACGACTTCAGCTACATGATCGGGCTGGACAACGCGAACTCGTTCTCCACATGGGTGGACTCGCAGCACCTAGAGAGGATGATCCGGTTCGTCGTCGTTCCGAGGCTGGGGGTGGAGCCGGAGCCGAAGGTGGACTGGTACAGGAGGGAGCCGCACATCTACATCGCCAGCGAGGAGCCGCCGCCGGAGGTCTCCTCGACGGAGGTGCGGGACATGATCGCGGCGGGCGAGGATCCCGGATGGCGCCTGCCGCCGGGCGTGTACGACTACATCCGCGAGCACGGGCTGTACGGCGCATGACCATTACCAGCCCGCGGGCAGAGATTAGGGACGCGATGGCTCGAGCCCAGGAGGCGGATCGCCGAGCGCGGGAGCTTATCCGCGACCTCTTCCCCGCAGGCTCCCGAGTGTGCTGGATGCACGGCGACAATGTCCGCTCCGGCACAGTGAGGGGCTCCTGCGGCCTCAGCATCGGCGAGCTTCGGTTCAGCGTCGAAGGCGGATTTGGTCGAACATACTGGATCGGCGCCTATCGCCTGCTGTCGTTTGTCGGCTTGGAGCAAGCATATGATAGAGAGGGTGACCATCACTGACCCGGCGTGGAAGAGGCGGATCGGCAAGACGCAGGTAACCTTCGGACCCTTCGTCAATGTGCTGGCCGGGCCGAACGGCTCCGGGAAGTCGTCGCTGATGGAGGCCATCATGGCCTCCGGCACCAAACGCCAGCCCCTCGCGGGCGAGAAGCGTCCCTGTCGGGTGAGGGTCCTCTGCCAGTTCAAGATCATCCACAGCGATCTCGTCAAGAACGGCCCGCACAAGGGCTACTTCGACGACTCGATGGACATGATGTTCCAGTTGCAAGCCATGAAGAGCAGCCACGGCGAGTGGGCGGGGGCGATCATGCGGTCGATCGCGAAGGCCCCGGCGGACGACCCGCGGGTGTTCCTGATCGACGAGCCGGAGAACGGGCTGGACCTCAAGGGGATAATCGACTTCGTCCTGCTCGCGGCGGAGAGTCCGCACCAGATCATCGTCGCCAGCCACCACCCACTCGTGTGGAGGCTCGGGGGGAGGCGGATCATCTTCGGGGAGGACAGGAGGTACATCGACACCTGCCAAGGGATGTTCGACAGGGCGGACGAGGCCTTGGGGGTCCTGCGCAAGAAGAAGGCCGCCCGGAGGGCGACCAAATAGCGGGAGGAGGATTTGAACCTCCGACCTCCGGGTTATGAGCCCGATGAGCTTCCTCTGCTCTACCCCGCATCGCTATTATATCGCGCTGCAACCAGTTTGTCAACCCGCTAGAATAGCCATAATGAGGCAATTCTCGTATATCCTCTACAAGTTGGCGTCCGCGCCAGCTAGGTGGCCGTATCTGTTCAATGCCATCTGTCTCGGTTCTGGATCCTTTTTGTGTACAAGATACCTACGGGGACACGCCTTCGCGGAGACGGTGGCGCTGGTTCTGCTCGGAGCCGTCGCGGCGGTGCCTGTGGCGATATTGTTCGTCGCGATCTTTCAGAAGGCTGCGTCGCGGATGGTCGATGAGGAGATTCGCAGGGAAACGGAAAAGGCTCGGAAAGCGCACGAGGACAGGTACCAGCGAAGACTCACAAGGTTCCTGGAGGACTGCATCGAGGAGGAGGGCGACACGCCGGTCTGGAAATCGGAGAGTGAGCAGTAGTTGCCATACCATGCGGACACGCCTAGAATCCGTTGAGGCATGCGGCTGGGCGCGGCCGAGTTAAGGAGGAGTACATGTTTGAACGATTCACCGACAGGGCCAAGAAGGTGATGGCGTTGGCCAACCAGGAGGCTCAAAGGCTCCGCCACGAGCATATAGGGACGGAACACATCCTTCTCGGACTCGTGAAGGAGGGATCCGGCGTCGGAGCCAGTGTCCTCAAGAACATGGAGGCCGATCTCCGAACGATCAGGACAGAAGTGGAGAAGCTGACCAAGACCAGCGGCGGAGATGTTGCGATGGGCAAACTGCCGCAGACGCCGAACGCCAAGAGGGTGATCGAGTTCGCGGTCGAGGAGGCTAGGAGCCTCAATCACAACTACATAGGGACCGAACATCTGCTCTTGGGTCTGCTCCGCGAACGGGATGGCAAGGCGGTGCAGGTCCTCGATACGCTCGGGGTGAAGATAGACGGCGTTCGGGATGAGGTGCTAAACCTCTTGGGCGATGGAGCTGAGATCGAGGAGCTTGATGAAGGCCACGTCGCCGCGGGTCCGGCAGGGAGAAAGAAGAACAACAACAAGAAAGGTACAGCAGCCCTCGACTCGTTCGGGCGCGACCTCACGGAAATGGCACGTGATGGCAAGCTCGATCCGGTCATCGGGCGATCGGACGAGATAGACCGAGTCCTCCAGATATTGTGTCGCAGGCAGAAGAACAACCCAGTCCTGCTCGGAGAGGCTGGCGTCGGCAAGACCGCGATCGTCGAGGGTTTGGCGCAGAAGATCGTCGCGGACGACGTACCCCAGCTCCTGGCCGGGCGTCGCATTGTGTGCCTCGACTTGGCCATGATGGTCGCGGGCACAAAATACCGCGGGCAGTTCGAAGAGCGAATCAAGGCCGTGATAAACGAGGTCCGGCGTGCGGGCAATGTCATCCTCTTTATCGACGAGCTGCACACGCTGGTCGGTGCGGGTGGGGCCGAGGGCGCCATAGATGCGGCCAATGTGCTGAAGCCAGCGCTAAGCCGCGGAGAAATACAGTGCATCGGCGCCACCACATTGACAGAGTACCGCAAGTACATCGAGAAGGACAGCGCCTTGGAACGTCGGTTCCAGAAGATCGTGGTGGAGCCGCCGAGCAGGGACGAGACTATTGAGATCATCAAGGGGCTGCGAGACAGGTACGAGGCCCACCACCAAGTGCAGTTCTCTGACGACTCGGTCGTCGCCGCAGTCGATCTCTCCGACCGGTTCATATCGGGTCGCGTGCAGCCCGACAAGGCGATCGATGTGATGGACGAGGCCGGATCACGCATGAGGCTGCGCACCACGACGAAGCCGCCGGAGGTCATGGAACTCGAGCAGGGCATAAGCGCGCTGGAGCGCGAGAAGAGCGAGGCGGTGAAGAACTCGGAGTTCGAGCGGGCCGCGGAGATCCGGGATCAGATAGACGAGAAGTCCAAGTCGAAGAAAAGGGCCATCAGCCAGTGGTCCGACAGGGACGGCGGGTGCGGCGTGGTGGTCGGCGAGGACATCATCGCCGAGGTCGTAAGCGTGATGACTGGCGTGCCGCTGACAAGGTTAAACAAGGACGAGGCAGCAAGGCTCCTGGGGTTGGAGAACGAACTGCACAAGAAAGTCGTCAGCCAGGCCGAGGCCGTGTCGGCCGTTGCCAAGTCGATACGCCGATCCAGGAGCGGGTTGAAAGACCCGAACCGCCCGATGGGCAGCTTCGTGTTCGTCGGTCCGTCCGGCGTTGGCAAGACCTACCTCGCAAAGTGCCTAGCCGAGCTCATGTTCGGCGACCCTGACGCGCTGCTGGTGCTGGACATGTCCGAGTACATGGAGAAGCACAGTGTCTCAAGGCTTATCGGCGCGCCTCCTGGGTATGTCGGCTACGAGGAGGGCGGACAGCTCACGGAGTTCATCCGCAGGCGCCCATACTCCATCGTCCTGTTCGACGAGATCGAGAAGGCGCACCCGGACACGTTCAACATGCTCCTTCAAATCATGGAGGAGGGCAGGTTGACTGACAGCTTTGGTCGCCATGTGGACTTCAAGAACACGATCGTCATTATGACGAGCAACATAGGCGCCCACCGCATCACGCACCAGGACTCGTTCGGGTTCTCGATTCACTCCGACGAGATGGACTACGAGAAGATGAAGGAGACCCTCCTCGGCGAGATGGAGAATGTACTCAAGCCGGAGTTCCTGAACAGGCTGGACGAGACGGTCGTGTTCCACAAGCTTACGAAGAGTGACCTCGGCAGCATAGTGGATTTGGAACTCGCGAAGGTCGAAGCCCGGCTTGGGGAGAAGGGGATCGCCCTCGATGTTGAGCAGAGCGCGAAGGACTTCCTAATCGAGAAGGGTACGGACGACAAGTTCGGGGCGAGGCCGCTCAGGCGGGCAATCAGCCGATACTTGGAGGACTCGCTCTCCGAGTCCATCCTGCGAGGTGACTTCGACGGGAAGAATCGAGTCGTCGTCACGGTTGATGGCGAGAAGGACGGAGACCAAGACGACCGCAAGCTGAAGCTCGAGGGCGTCGAGGACAGCATGGTTGACACGGAGACCTGACAGCGGGGACATGCGGTAGCGTTGACTAGCCACACAGTCGCGTCCGGAGAAATCGGCGAGTGGATCCGTCAGGGAAATCGAACTCAGTGGTCATCGCCCCAAGGCTCTGATAAGCGATGATCGGGAATGATGGCAAGACCGAAAGGTCCGACAAGTTCGCCCTGGTGAAGTGCCTTGGATTCCCCCCGCGCCGTCAGGTCGCCTTTCGGAGAACAGCGATGAGAGTATTCCTGACAGGTAACGCCGACAAGCCGGAGGTGATCCCGATATTCGATTCGCTGAGTCGCGAGCTGCCAACAGTGTGCGATGTGATCGGCGCGTCTCTTGGCTGGGACTACTCCGGCATGCGAGACGCCAAGCCAGACCTAGCCGTCGTAGTCGGCGGCGACGGGACGCTGATCGGCGCAGCTCGTGAGGTGGCCGGAAGCGGCATCGCGCTGGCAGGGGTGAACGCCGGAAAGCTGGGGTTCCTCGCCGATTTCTGCAAGGACGAGCTGCTAGTCGCGCTCAAGGAGGCGTCCGACATTGGTGACATCGTCTCAGAGAGGATGATGCTGAGCATCAGGATCGTCCGGGCTGGCAGTCGCGTACTGTCCAAGTTCGTCGCGGTGAACGACTGCGTGGTGCGCGACCCGTACAGGATGCTTCGCATGAGCATTGAGCTGGACGATCAGCACCTGACAGACATGGCATCCGATGGCGTCATAATATGCACGCCAACAGGATCGACGGCATACAACCTCGCCGCGTACGGCCCGCTACTACAGCCAGCCATACCAGCCATGGTGCTGACGCCGATATGCCCGCACGGCCTGACATTCAGGCCTCTCGTAGTCGAGGCCAACAAGACGGTCACAATACGGTCGGAGACCGGGTCTGGCGTGATAATCGATGGTCAAAAACCAGTGGGGTTCTCGTCGGGCGACTCGATAGAGGTGTCGCGGCACCCGTCGCCGTTCATGCTTGTGCGCAACCCGGCACACCCGCCATGGCACGCCATGCGGTTGAAGCTCAATTGGGGACAGTAGGGTCGTCCAGCCGCGCCAGTATCTGATCCAGCTTCGCTATCAGCCCGAGCATCTCCGCCTGCCTCCGGCTACGCGCAGCGATGTGCCTGTTCTGCCTGACGAGTTTCCTCCTCATCGCGACACACATGGCGCGATACTCTTTCCAGTCGATTGGTTTCCTGACCACACTTGGGAGGCCGGTCGGAGGACAACACAAAATCACTCGTCAGGCATGTTGATCCTGTAGTTGTCGAGATCTGAGAAGTCAAAAGCGTCCTGGAAGTCATCTATCTTGTCCTCCGGCCTCTTGCCTAGCGCCCCGTGACTCACCATCTCGAAGACTATGCGACCGAAGTCCATGGTGCTGGTTATGTTCCAGCTCGCCAGCACGACGCGGGCCATCATTCCCCACCTCTCTGACGCGAGGCGGCGGAGAGTGAGGCACAGGTCGGCTCCGCTAACATGCCTGTCGAGGGCGCCGATCCCTCCGGCCTGCTCTATCAGCGACTCGGTCACCTGGTCCGCGCCGCCAGCCGCCAACATCGCCGCCAAGTCCGACGGCCCGATGCCGTTCATCTGCATGAAGCCCTGGATGGCTTGGCACGCCGGGCTGGCTGGTCCGTGAATGTCCTCGACCGCTGCGGGCATGGCCTCGGACACGAACCCGAACGCCTCGCGTGGATAGTTGTCGAAGGATATAATACCCATGGCACATTATACGCCGAAAGGAGCGCCCATGCAAGTGTTCAGCTCGGAAACAGTCTTCCCGGGACACCCGGACAAGGTGGCCGACCAGATATCAGACGCCATCCTGGACAGCGTGCTGCTGCACGACCCGGTGGCCCGGGTCGCGGTCGAAACATTCGTCACCACCGGGTTGGTGGTCGTCGGTGGAGAGGTCACGGCACACAACGCCGCCGCCAAGCTTGCCCTTGCGGGCGCCGAGGACACCGTCCGTGATGTCATCAGGGACATCGGATACAACGACTCCTCAGAGGGGTTCGACTGGCAGGGCTGCGCCGTCATGCGGACGATCCATTCCCAGTCGCCGGACATCAGTCGGGGCGTCACGGAGGGGGAGGGCCTCCACAACGAGATGGGCGCCGGCGACCAAGGCCTCATGTTCGGCTACGCGACGGACGACACCCCATCCCTTATGCCTCTCCCGTTGCATCTGTCACAGTCAATCGCGATGGAAATGTGGCGTGCCCGTCGCGATGAGGACATAAAGTGGCTCAGACCAGATGGCAAGTGCCAAGTGTCGGTTGAGTACAAGAAGGACGCAGCGGGTAGATTGTATCCGGTTGGTGTCAAGACAGTAGTACTTTCAACACAACACACCGAGGATGCAACAAACCGTCAAGGCAACCTTACTCAACAGATGAGGAATGGGCTGGAAGCCCTTATCAGACGTGCTTTAGGAGAACATTGGCACGCCGGCATCGAGACGCACATCAACCCGACAGGCAGGTTTGTGATCGGCGGACCGCATGGGGACACCGGACTGACCGGGCGGAAAATCATTGCAGACACCTACGGCGGGATTGGTCGCCACGGCGGCGGCGCGTTCTCCGGGAAGGATCCGACAAAGGTGGACAGGTCGGCAGCGTACATGGCAAGGAACATCGCCAAGAATGTCGTGGCGTCCGGACTGGCAAAGGAGTGCGAGGTGCAGCTCGCGTATGCAATCGGGGTAGCAGACCCTGTCGGGCTTGCGATTGACATCAAGGGGACAGGGGCGGCGGCTGAGGATGACATCGCCGTCGCAGTGCAGAAGGTCTTCCCACTCACACCAGCAGGCATTATATCACACTTCGACCTGTGCAGGCCCATTTACCGCCGCACATCGATGTTCGGACACTTCGGCGACGAGTCGTTCCCATGGGAACGCACAGACCTAAAGGGTACGCTACGCAGGACTGTCGAGGGAACCTAGGAAATAATCCCGGGCGACTTGTATATCTCCGGGCGGTTCTCTTCCCACTTGGCCACATCTACGGCCTTGGATATCCTCGTAATTGCATCCACAACCAGCCGCACGACGGAAAAAGAATACAACAACTGACCCAGTCGTCAAGGGCGATTCTGAACCGATATAATCCACAAGGAGGTGTATCATGGTCAAACTCACGGATCGGGCGGCGACGGAGGTCAGGCGGATAGCCGCCGAGAATGATGCGGATGGTCCGGTGTTCCTGCGGGCCGGGGTAAAGGGCGGCGGATGCTCCGGGTTCCAGTACTCGCTGGACATGACCGACGAGGGCGCCGTCACGGAAACCGACGAGACATTCGTACACGAGTCGGACGCCGGGAAAGTCACGGTGATCGTTGACCCCAAGAGCAACCTGTACATGGACGGCACGACCATCGACTTCAAGGACGAGATGATCGGTCGCGGGTTCGTGTTCGACAACCCGAACTCCTCGTCTTGCTGCGGGTGCGGTCAGTCGTTCTCGTGCTGACGGAGGAATCCTTGATCCACATGATCGCGAAGATGACAACAGGAATGGTCGCGCGGCCCGCGCATTGGACGATGGGCGCCGGGAGCGAGGCGACCGGGCTGCTGAGGCTGATACGCGTCCTTAACGGCCCGCTGGCGATAGCGAGCGCCATGTCCCCGTTCACGGGCGGATGGACACTACCTGTAGGTTCCTCTGGGTCCTGACCGTTATTGGTGTGATCCTGCTACAGGGCGATTAGGGTTCGGTCAGCACCTTCCGCCTTGCGACGATGAAGTCGTCCCACAGATGAGCGTCGTTGTTGCGCAGGAACGAGAGAGTGACCCTGATTCCGGCGGTGACGATGACGCCTGGCATGGCGTACTGCGGACCCTGGAACCCGAGCGCCCGCAGACGGATTGTGTCTTCCTCGACCATCCTTGAGTACCTCCGCAGCGCGGTGCGGTGCGCCTCCAGCCCAAGCCCCTTGTACTCCTCGATGTCCCAGATGAGTTTGCCGCCGGTCTCCATGTGTGCGATGATCTCGGCGCGCTGCCTGACCACCGTCTGGTTAGTGTCCACACGGGCCATCAGCCTCGCTGCTAGCGGGGTCAGCTTCATGTATATTTATACCCTGGTTTTATCGGAAGGCAAGTCAGGCTTTTTCGACCGTTCTTGGGTTGACGATG
>VAPB010035376.1_pt1 | contig 18176 bp, 10 predicted proteins | sample 3395101 | NCBI WGS metagenome assembly VAPB01 (sample SAMN08290433, study PRJNA428436) | hydrothermal vent metagenome | isolation source: Deep-sea hydrothermal vent chimney | place: Indian Ocean: Southwest Indian Ridge | reverse complement strand
CGTGTGGAAATCATCCGCGACCTGCGCCTGGGAGAGTTCGACGTGCTGGTCGGTATCAATTTACTGCGTGAAGGGCTGGATATGCCGGAAGTCTCTTTGGTGACAATACTGGATGCCGACAAGGAAGGCTTCCTGCGTTCCGAGCGTTCACTGATCCAGACCATTGGCCGCGCCGCACGTAATATCAACGGCAAGGCAATTCTCTACGCGGACAAGATGACCGGTTCCATGGAACGGGCGATCGGAGAGACTGAACGGCGCCGCAAACGGCAGCTCGCGCACAATAAAGAGCACGGCATCACGCCCCAGTCCATCAGCAAGGCGGTGGCGGATATCATGGAGGGCGCCTATGCGGGCGGCGCGGGCGCTGCCCGGCGCTACGCAAAAGTGTCCGAGGACGTAGCCGAGTATGCGTCCCTGTCTCCGGCCATGCTGGCGAAGAAGGTTAAAAAGCTGGAAAAACAGATGCATCAGCACGCCCGGGACCTGGAATTCGAGGAGGCGGCCAGGATCCGCGACCAGATCCGGCATATCCAGGAGAGCAATCTGGGCCTGATGGAGGATAGCGCCTGACGGTGCCGGGTTTGGCCGAGCCTGTAGACCACACCGCACCGGCTTCCCGACTAACTCTGTGGACGAGCGCCCCGGAGTCTCGCTATGTGCTGTCACTACCATAGCGGGTCCGATCCGGGGCTGTCAGGAAGGTCGATTCATGCGCGGTCGTTGACAGTAAAATTCACGGGGCGGTGGGTGATTCTCCGATAGTTGCAGGTGTAAGGGATATTTGTAGAATGGAATTCAGTGATCGCCTGACAGGGAGGAAGCGATCTCTTCCATTGCGGGGGATAAAAAAATGAAAATTGATATAAGCAACGATATTCATGATGTAACTGTCAGTGTCATCAAGGTGGAAGACCAGCGTTATGCAACAACAACTATTTCCGGTGGAGATGCAAGAACAACCTATACTCCCTATGGTGGCTCGTACGTAAGCACTACACCTGTTACCTCCACCGTGGAGCATCACCAGGTTCAGAAGGTGTGGTTTACGCGTGAAAACGGAAGCGAGGGTTCCGTTACCTTGAGGGATACGAATGTCAATGTGCGCGAGGGAAACGAGGCCAGAATCGTTTCCAGCAAAAAGACCGGGCGGATGCTGAGGTTCAAGAATAACAGCACGGGTTATTACTGGCGGATATACGGTTACGCTGTGCCGCGTTCGCTTACCGGAAAGCTGTTTTCCGGCATCGGGAGCAGGATCAAGGCATTTTTTTCTGCACTGTTTTCGAGTCTGCCGATTGTCAATGTCTTCATCGGGCTGGGCATGATCTTTGGCGGTCGGGGTGATTATTTCCACTATGAAAAGAGCAAGACCCGGTTTCACCGCCTGGTTTTCCTGGTCCTGCTCGTCGTGATGGGGCTGACCGTTTATGTTTTCGAAGATGGAAGGTGGCGCGGAAAAGTACCAGAGTGGAGTGTGACGATGAGCCCCGAGGATCAGGTCTCCGTGGTCCGGTTCTGGGACAGCGTGCTCAGCGTATTACTCAGTACAGGAGGGAAGCTCAACCTGATAGATGAATACGATAAGGACCGCTATCAGCGGGATGTGGAAAGCACGCTGGCGTTGAGTGACGCTGATCTGATCCGCAAGGTGAATTTGAAAAAAGAAAAAATCTGGCTGCTCGATCCGACAAAAAAGGAAGGTTATCTGGGGGCCTATCTTGTATTCACCGGCCTGGGTTTTCTGGTGCTGTATTTCTACAGGCGCCGGATCCAGAAAATCAATGACCGAATCAACTCCCAACTGGATGCGATGATGTAGCTTGTAAGGAACTGGCATGAATGCGCGGACAACAACCCGGACAGCGCGGTTACGCCTTTTCCCTGGCGCTGTCCCGGGAGGTTTCAGATCTTGAAGGTCGTGACTTTTACACGTTCCCCCGGTGTTGCAGTGCCTTTGAAATGCTGGACTCTGGAGCCACGCTTGAGGCGTATCTGAAACTTGCTGTGTGATGTGTTGCCGTCAAATTGCCGGTAGTGGTGCACGTATACCGTATAGGCACCACGTTTGTCCGGCTGGCGGGTCCAGACGATGTTCTCTACCGGTTCGCGGGTCAGTGCATTGGGGTGGGCGTTACGGTCAATATCCAGAATGCCTCCACAGACCTGTTTGTTCTCGAAATTGATGGTCTGTCCGTCAGGACACTCGACGTGCAGGTCCAGATCGTTGGTGTTATTCCACAGCAGTGACACGCTAACTGCGCCGCTGCGGGCGCCGGCCAGGGTAAGGCGCCCCAGGAAGGAGCGCTCACGTGCCGCGTTCTGTGCAGCCTCCTGTGCCTGGCGGGCACGTGCCTGCAGGCGCTCCTGCCAGCTTGTGATGAAAGGTGTCAGGGTATCGTGCGCTGCCCCGGTTTTCTGTTTGCTCATGCCCCAGTGAGTGGTAACGGGTTTTGCGTCGACCAGGTAAAGGTGATACTCGACAGGCTCGGGGAGATTAAGCAACAGGGGGATCAACTGGGCGTAGGTCGTCGCTTCGGAAGCCTGCAAGGTTGTCAGGCGGCTTGACGCCCGCCCGACGCTGGCGCTGGCGGATTTCAGCGCTTCCAGTACCGCCTGCTGCCGTGTGTCGTCGAGTTCCCAGAACGGTTCCAGGGTGCCCTTGTTGTGACTGAACCAGGTGACAAGGGTTTTCTGGTCATTGAAATGGGGGATGGCAAAAAAAGCCGCCGTGTCTTCGTCCGACAGGCGACTGATGGTAGCAAGCAGCGATGGTGCATGGAGCGTGATGCGTTCGCCATAGCCGCCCACGAAGTGATACTCCTCGACGGAATTGGTTTCGATGACCTGGGTGGGCTTTATGATCATTCTTCTCCAGCCGGGCTGTTTGACAGTATAATTGTTCGGGTATAATTCAGTGATTGTTGTTAAACCATCCCTGTGCAGAATAACAAAGGGCGCAGCCCCAAAGCAAAAAGGTACAGATATGCCGTCGTCGATGCGCGTCGCCCGTCTTGAGAGTTCAGGCCTGAGTCCCCTTGGTGGTGCGCGTGAAGAGGTCTTTTCGCGGTACGCTGACCTGAGCCGTATTATCCGTCGCCACCTGCCACCGGTGACAGCCTCGCTGCTGGCGCAGCCGCGCGTCGTTGAAGATGGCACCATCGTAGAGTGGTACAGCGATCTTTCCGGGCGACCGGTACGGCTTTCTGACCTGGACGGTAGCCAGCAGGATGCTGCACGACGCTTGTTGCAGGATCGTAGCGCCTCCATCCAGCGTCTTGCCGACGAGTTGCCACAGGTCGAACCCCACTCCGCGCAGTTCGCCGAGTCCCTGCGCCAGGCTGTCAGTTATCCCGGGGATGATTATGTCTACGTCATCGAGGGACAGCCGGTGCTGGCTTTCTGGGGACACAGGGATCCCAATGCGGTGCTGACGCCGGCAGGCACGGGCTGGTTCAGGCGCCCGTGGCCATGGCTTGGCGGGCTTGCGGCATTGTTTCTGCTGGCTTTGCTGCTCTGGTGGCTATGGCCGCGTGAAGAGCCCGAGCTCTTTGTGAAGGCGCCACCCCGGCAAGAGGAGCAGGTAGAGGAAGTGCCCGCCGTGGTGCCTGTGGTGGTGCCGCCACCGCCTCCCGAGCCGGTACAGTCGGTGATCGATGGCCCGGTGCCGGCCACCCGGTACTGTCCGGAAGAGAAAATCATACCGCCGGCTCTGGTTATTGTGTATGACAATTCCGGCAGCATGGCGTACCCGCTGAACATGCCTGATCAGGAAGTGGAGGCAATTAATAATCGGTATGGTCAGCAGGAGGCCGCCTACCTGGAGAGGGCCCGGGTCCAGTCCGGCATGAAAATGCTGGAGGATATGTTCAGTGGCAAGACGCCCCGCTCGCGGCCGGTGACGAATAATTTCCCCGGCCTGACTGACTGGGTGGCCAGCAACTACCCCTCCGCTATTAAGCGATACGGGCAGCAGCGCGTGCATATTGCCAAAACACTGGTGGATAAGTTCATTGCCGAAGTCCCGGCGGAAACCCGGCTGGGCCTGGTCGTATATTCAGATTGTGACAGGATTGTGCGCAAGGCTATTGGCCAGGAACGCGCGGGTCTGCGAAAGTTCGTGCGTGGACTGTCGCCCTATGGCGCTACACCAATCGCCGCCAGTCTGCAGCAGGCCGGAGCGATGCTGGACGGAACGAGCCAGGACAATCCCGGCATCATTATATTGATAACCGATGGCGTCGAAAATTGTGAGGGGGATCCTTGCGCAACAGCAAGGGCTATCAAGAAGGCCAGGCCATGGGTGGCTGCACACGTGGTCAAGATGGGGCCGGAGTCCTCTTCGATTTGCGTTGCCGAGGAGACCGGCGGCAAGGTGTATCGTCCAAATTCGGTCGATGGGCTGACAAAGTCAATCAACGAAGCAAGGATCACGGCCCCGTTTGCGCTGGGATGCAGAGAGTAAGGACGTGTCGATGGCTGGCGGCGGGGTCCCCGGCTTGCCGATCCGGATACGAGTGGGTTACAGTGCCCTGAAAACCAAAAGCAGAGTGTGTTTGTGAATGCGATACTGCTTCAATCAGGAGGATTAAGAGATTACCGACCGCTGGGGGCGGATGGTAATCCGGTTTATCTTGCCGCACCCCAGTTGCGGGCCGCCATGAAACGGCAGCTCGGTAACGATATCGCAGATTATTTTGCCATACCCAGACGCAGTGATGACGGCGACCGGATTGACTGGTATGCGCCGCGCGAGGGTCTGGTGGTCCCCTGGTCGGCGGCAACAGGTGAAGAACAGCGTGCGGCAAAACAGGAACTGCTGACTGCAAGGGAGCGGATACTCGAAACCGGGACCCGGATGCAGGTCGATGAAGAGACCGAACGCAAGGCATTCGGACGCCTGCTGCAACACGTCATGAGCTTCCCGAACCAGGACCATCTGTACCTTGTGAATGGTCGGCCGGTTGTGACTTTCTGGGGGTTTCTTGAACATGATGCGGCACTTGACCACGATTCCCTGGCATTACTGCCTGTTATGGAGCCTGACAGTGTTGCTGCCCCGGCCACCCCGGCCAGCGGGAGTATGGCGCAGGCGGCGGGACGCGGGCGACGTTTCGGCTGGCTCTGGCGCTGGTGGTGGCTGTTGTTGCCATTGCTCCTGCTATTATTATTCCTGCTGTTGAGAGGATGTGACGGGTGGTCGCCTGGCGGAGGACTGCCTGGGTTACCGGACCTGCCGGGTTTGCCGGGGCCGGGTAAGTTGCCGACAGGAGGCTCTGTCCCGGACCTTCCGCTGGATCGCGGATCGGGCTCCGGGCTGCAGCAGCCTGACCTGGATGCCAGTATCGATGGAGATGGCTCCGGCCCGACTTTGGGTGAAAGTGACATGCCGGAGGAGCCCGGGGCAACGACCGCTAACGAAGAACCTCCAGTACCGGAGGAAACGCTACCTGTGGAGGGTGAGTCACCACCTGAAACGGATGTGCCGCCAGAAGAGGAGACGTTGCCAGCGGAAGAAGAACCGATGCCGGAGCAGGAACCGGTGCCAGCGAATGCCGAGCCGCCATCTGAAAAGGAAAAATCCGGTGCGCCGCTGGTCATCCCGCCGGAGGCTGTGCGCGATGGCAGCACCGATTTCCTCAACGGCCGCTGGCGCTCCGATGCAGGTCTGATGGACCGGACTGGTCGACCGATCGATGTCGAATATGAGTTCAGGGATGGAGAGGGTGTGGCCCGCTACAACCGCAGCGACGGCGTGGTGTGCCAGGGTCCGACTTCGGCGTCAATGAAAGGAAGCCGCCTGGTGATCAACGACAGGGGTAATATCACCTGTCCCGATGGCGTGCGTTTCAGAAAGTCGCGTGTTGAATGCAACGTGGGACAGGAAGGACTGGCGGACTGCCAGGGAAGTTACGCGACCGGCGAGAATTTCTCGGTTGGTATGACCCAGGCTGATCCTGAATAGACATAGAGATGGAATCGCATGCTATCGAAGTTGGTAAATTTTGACAAAGCGGTAACCCTGATCGCGAACAGCGGGGTCCAGTTCCTGGACTTCGGCCTGACACTGGATCTGCGCCGGGAAATGTCTGGGGAATTTGTCACCCGGGAGAGCAATTGTTCACTGGCGCGGCTTGAGTATGATGAGCGGCATGACAGGTACGTTCATCCCGCAGCACCGGGTGTTGCCGTCAAGCCGACGCTCAGCGTCCCGGTTGACGAGTCGATCAAGCTGCTTGGCGATACCTGGTTACCAATACCGGTACTGAGAAAAAGCGAGTCGGGCGCCTTTGCCGAAGGACCGACCACCTGGGCGCGAGCCAAGCTGGTGGAAGTCGGAGAGGGTGAGGATCCGGACAACCATAGTCATCGGTTAATCCTGGCATTTGATACCAGTGTTTTCGACGCGGCGGACGATACCAAGTACCTGGCACCGACGCGCGCCAATATCCAGATTGCCGATAGCTTCGGATTTGCCCACCGGGCGAACGAGATCGGCTGGTTTATCGAACAGCCGTGGGTAGTCGGCTGGATCCGGGAAATATTCAGCGAGCTGGCGCAACCCCGGCTGCGCCTGGCAGCCGAGGATATCGAGGAAGAAGAAGCGAAGATGGTCTATTTCGCGCATTACCTGAATTTTCTTGCCCTGATAGGGAACTACGCAAAACTGCCGGAAATCAAGCTGCTGGGTAATGCCCCGGAGGATTTCAAACATCCTATCCAGGTTGATATGGTGCTGGATGTCGGCAACTCCAGGACCTGCGGTATCCTGGTTGAGGAACACCCGGGTGAAGACGACGGACTACGCTGGCGCTACGAGCTTGAGCTGCGTGACCTGACACAGCCACAGCATCTCTACAGCGAACCCTTTGACAGCCGGGTGGAGTTTGCAGAAGCTGATTTCGGAAGAAGCACCTGGGCCTGCCAGAGCGGGCGCGCGGACAGTTTCCTCTGGCCAACCCTGGCACGTGTCGGGCGAGAAGCGACCCATCTTGCCAGCCGCCGCCGTGGTACCGAGGGTGCCACCGGCATTTCCAGTCCCAAGCGCTATCTCTGGGACCGGGACAGGTATGCGACCGGCTGGCGCTTCAATACCGCCTCTGCACGCAAGGCCCAGGAAGCACCGGCCATTGCCGCGCCCTTCACCACCCTGGTCAATGATAAAGGGGAGGCGCTCTATGAACTGGATGAAGAGGATCGCATCCCGGTTTTTATCCCGCAATACTCGCGCAGCGCGATGATGATGTTCATGTTGTCCGAGGTGATGACGCAAACCCTGTGCCAGATCAACAGTGCCGCACAGCGCATGAAAATGCTCAACTCGAATTTCCCGCGCCACCTGCGCTCGATCATTCTTACCGTGCCGCCCGGCATGCCAAAGCCGGAAAGGGAGATCTTCGCCCGGCGTATGCAGCAGGCGCTGGGCCTGGTCTGGAAAGCCTTTGGCTGGCATCCCGAGGATGAGCCTCTGGATGGAGATTCTGTGGTCTGGCCGCCATTACCCCAGGTGGTCGTGAAATGGGATGAGGCCACCTGTGGCCAGGTGGTTTACCTGTTCAGCGAAATTCAGAATAATTTTGCCAGTCGCCCGGATGAGTTTTTTGATGTCGTCAAGCGGCTGCGTCCCGCTGAAAAAGACAGGGCCATTACCATTGCTACCATTGATATTGGCGGTGGGACGACTGACCTGGTGATCAATGATTACCGCCTTGATGAAGGGCGGGGCAGCAACGTGGGTATCCTGCCGGAACAGCGTTTTCGCGACGGGTTCAAAGTGGCCGGTGACGACATTCTGCTGGAAGTTATCCAGGAGTTCATCGTTCCTGCTGTGGCACGGACGCTGCGCGAGCAGGGTGTGGCCGAGCCGGATGCCCTGATGTCAAAACTGGTTGGTTCTGACCCGGTGGCTGTTGAAGAGAGTGTCTTGCGACAACAGCTTGCCTTGCAGGTGACCTACCCGGCCGGGTTGCATATTCTGAAGGCCTACGAGGGTTACGATCCGGTGGCCGGTGCCGATCCGCTGGTCTGTTCCCTGGCGGAGATGCTGGGTAAAAATGACCGGCCGACCGACAAGGTGCTCAAATATTTCTCGGATGGCGTACGCGATGTGCTGCCCGGTGGGACACCGGAGTTCAGGCTGCTGGATGTTCCGGTGCACGTGGACCTGCGCAAGCTGCATGAGCTCTTTATCAGTGACCGCATCGAGGTTTGCCGGTCGATCAAGGCACTGTGCGAGATCATCTACCTGTATGACTGTGACCTGCTGCTGTTAACCGGGCGGCCTTCACGCCTGCCGGGTATACAGTCGCTGGTGCGGGCCTTATTGCCGTTGCCACCGGAGCGTATCATCAGAATGCATGGTTACAAGACAGGCACCTGGTATCCCTTCAACAAGCAGGGTCGTGTTGACGATCCCAAGACCACGGCATCTGTCGGTGCCATGTTGTGCATGCTGGGTGAAAACCGGCGCCTGATGAACTTCTTCCTGCGTGCGGAACTGTTCCGTCCGTATTCAACGGTCAGGTATATGGGCCTGATGGACAACAACAATCTTCTCAAGGACGCTGACGTGTATTACCGGGATGTTGACCTGGATAATCCGGAGTATGAGCTTCCGGAGATCAGTTTCGAGATGCGCGGGCCCATGCAGCTCGGCTTCAGGCAGCTTGCCGCCGAGCGCTGGGGCGCGTCGCCGCTGTACACGTTGAGCTTTACCGACGAAGCCCGCAAGGAAGTGGTCGGCAAGGATGATTACCTGCTGGTCGAATTGAAGATGGAAAAATCGAATGCACGGCGCGGCGAGCGCAGCGAAAGTTTTGTGGTGCGCCGCGTGGAAACACAACGGGGAACTTCCAAGAGTCCGGGGTTGATAAAGATGCAGTTGAATACCCTGACCAACGCGGGACTCGGTGAGAGCAGCTACTGGCTTGATAGTGGGAGCATAATCAGGTGTTAAGTCAATGAGTACAGATCCCGGATTGTTACAGACGCGTTGTGAGGGTATCCACCAGGGGTGCGCCGACGCAATTGAGTGGGTGAACGAAGTACGTAACAACTCGGTGCGCGTCGACAGGGAATCGGAAAACCTGGTGATGAAAATCCGTCGCATGCGCAATCTTGCGGTGCGTCTGGGCAGTGCGGCGGCACGTCCCATGTCGGTGGGTTTTTTCGGCCTGTCGCAGGCCGGCAAGTCCTACCTGATTTCCGCGCTGGCGGCAGGCGAGAATGGCGAGCTGGAAACCATGCTCGACGACGAGCGGCTGAATTTCATCAGCCATGTCAATCCGCCCGGTGGAGGCAAGGAAGCCACCGGCCTGGTGACGCGCTTCACCAGCCACAAGCGCGCAACCCCGCCCGGCTTCCCCTTGCAGCTGGCGCTTTTTGCAGAGGCCGATCTGGTCAAGATCCTGGGTAACGCCTTTTTCAATGATTTCGATCTGCAGAAGGTCGAATTTAATACCGAGCCGGAACATATCCGCCGGCTGCTTTCAGAGCTGGAAAAAAAGCGGCGGCCGCAGGCAACCGGTGGGGTGAGCGAAGATGATGTTGTCGATCTGTACGACTATTTCGACAAGCGCTTTACCAATGCGATGAAGCCCCTGGCGGGAGTCTACTGGCCAACTGCCATCGGGCTCGCACCCTACCTGTTGCCGGAAGACCGGACCACCCTGTTTTCGGTATTGTGGGGTGAAGTTGAGGATCTGTCGCGGACTTACCTGATGCTGCGCAAGTCCCTGCAGGACGTGCAGTTCGTGGATACCCTGTTCTGTCCGATCAGCGCGCTGGTCATTCGCGGTGACGGTGGCGAGTGGTCGCAGGCGGACAGTATCATGAACGTCGATATCCTGGAGCGTCTGGGCAGTGATAATGATGACCGGATCGAGGTGCAGCCGGTACGGGGGGATGAGTTGCTGCCGACGGTCGGCTTGCCGCGTTCGATCATCGCAGCACTCACGGCCGAGATGCGCTTCGAGCTGGCGGAGCAACCGGTAGCCAAAATGCTGGAATCTGTCGACCTGCTGGATTTCCCCGGTTATCGCGGCAGACTTTCCGTCTGTGGCCTGGAGGACGTGCGCAAGCAGTTGAAAGATGACCGGGTCGACCCGGTCGCCCAGCTGGTGCTGCGCGGCAAGGTGGCCTACCTGTTCGAGCGCTACACAGATGACCAGGAGATGAATGTGCTGGTGCTGTGTACGCCCTCGCACAAGCAGATGGATGTCAATTCACTGGGGCCGGTGCTGGAGACCTGGATCCACTCCACGCAGGGAGAGACGCCGGCGGTCCGCCAGGGGAAAATCCCCGGCCTCATCTGGGCGGTCACCATGTTCGATTTCCGGCTCGCGCCGGTGCCGGGCCAGACGGCCGATATGATGAAGATCGGCTGGGACGGGATGATGAAAATGGCGATCATGGAGCGCTTTGGCCAGTACGACTGGGTGCAGAACTGGGCGCCGGGTTCGCCGTTCAATAATCTTTTCCTGGTGCGCAAGCCTTGTATGGCCGCCGGCGTTATCGAAACCAGCGGCGAAACCGAGTCTGCCGTGGTTGCAGATCAGCAGGCGCGCATCGGTCAGCTGCGCAGCGCCTTCCTCGACGATCCAACCGTCCAGGCGCATGTCAGGAATCCGGACGAGGCCTGGGATGCCATGTTGTCATTCAATGATGGCGGCATCAGCCGACTCACCGGCTTTCTTGCCACGGCCGCGCAGCTGGAAAACAAGCTGGCACGTATCACCGAACAGGTCGAGCATATTATCGATGACCTGGTTAATCATCGCCTGGGGGCCTACTACCAGAAGGATGGTGATGAAGCCGTGGGCAGCAAGGAACGCCTGGCTGGCGGGGTTGTGAAGGCACTGGGTAGTCGCGGCTCGCGCTTTGGTGAGTTACTGAATGCCTTGCAGCTATCAGCGGACCGCTTGCGGCCTATCTATCTGCGCGCGGAAGAATCCAGCGACGAGGCGGAGGGGGGCAGCCCGGATAGCCCGGGTGATGGTGGGCTGAGTGAGCTGGATTCATTGATCGATCTCAACCTTGGCGGTGACGAGGAAGACGAAAATGAAAAGCCGGCCGGCAACATACCGGCCCAGAGCGGCGCGGCACGTTTTGCAAAGGATGCCTTGCGTGACTGGATCGGTCAGGTGAGGGATTTGCCCGAGCGTGATGAACTGGTCAATTTCCTCGGCCTGCCGAGAGATATCCTCGAAAAAACCGGCGATGAACTGATTACCGCCGCTGATCGCCTGAAGCTCGAAGAGCAGTTGGTCGAAGCGTTACACGAGGCGGAAAGCCGGACTTCGGCTACCCGCTATAATCTTGTTGAACGACAGGTGCTGGTGCTGCGCACACTGGTCAATGACTTTATCGATCATCTCGGTAACAGCCAGCTGCCGCATGAGCAAAGGCCCGACTCGGCTGCCGTCAAGGGGCGCAAGCTGTTCGAGCCGCCGCCGCCGATAGAGCCGAAGCACTTGCCGCAACTGGGGGCGAAACCGGTCAATTACTCCGCCTTGTATATTCTGGACTGGTTCGAGGCATTCAAGCGGCTTGCCATTGACAATGCGGGGTACGCGGCGGGCCGGGATATCACGCCGTTACAGAACCAGCAGTTGGGGGGCATCATTGCGACCATTAGCGGGCGGGAAGCGTCTGCCGGTACGGCGCGGCCGGCTGGGAGTTAAGGGTCATGGCATTAAGGTTTCGCTTAACCAGCATCCGCCCGGGTTACGGTGAACTGTCGATACAGAAGTTGCAAGCCGACGGCGACCTTGAACTAAGCTTTCAGCGCAGTTCAGACCAGCATTACCTGGCCGCCGGGGAGCAATGGACGGCGACCGCGCACTGGCATCGGGTTACCGATATGCAGTCGTCCGGCGACGCTTGTACCTGCACGCTGGGCCCCGACATTATCGATGGTTTGCTGCGCTCATCGAATGATGCACTGATGGTCGTGGTGCAGGGCAGCGCGAGCGGCCAGGGCGTGTTACAGATTGTTGGCCGGCTGCTGGGTTCCGATGCTGCCGGCAATACTGCGCCGAGCGCGCCGGCTACGACGATACATACACCTGCACCTGACGTAGACAGTGCAGGCGTAGCGGCGGATGCCGATGTGCCGGAGGAACAGGCGCCGCCATCACCGCCACCTCCCACACCATCACCTGCTCCGCCTTCAGCAGGTTTTCCACGCTGGTTACGAATCCTGCTGCCGGTGTTATTGCTGCTGGCTGCATTGTTTGCGGCCTGGTATTTCAAACTCATCCCCGGTATTGGCGGGGGCGCCGATACGGCCGCATCGGCCCGGACCACGCCGGAGACAGCCGGGAGCACCACGGCGTCTGGTCTCAAGGGACGTGCACTGGCTCAGTCGTATCTTGGCCAGGAGACACGCCCGTCCGCTGTCGAGATGTACAGCCAGGCCGGTGAATGGGAACAGGCTGATGACTGCACGGCGGCGATGATCGTCTACCAGTACGCCGCACAGGCCGACCCCGCCGTTGCCGTCGAGTATGCCCGGCGTTTCGACCCCGACAGTTTCAGTGATGGCGGTTGCATCCGTGCCGCCGACGCTGACACGGCTTCATACTGGTATGAGCGGCCCGCGGAACAAGGCGATGTGGCCGCACAACGGCAGCTCGGCAAGCTGCTGGTCCGCGGCAACAGTTCAGGCATCCTGTATGAACGCGGGCTGAACTGGCTCAAGCGTGCCGCAAAGGCGGGTGATGACGAAGCCACGGCGTTGTTAGGAGAACTGGGTGGAAATGAATAGGGCATGGTGTGATATGCAAAAGCTGCGTGTAACCCGGGGTTTCTTTTCCGTAGGGGTGGTGTTGTGCCTGCTCATGGTATCGCTTCAGGTCGGCGCGGCCGCAAACCGCAAGCCGCTGTTGATGGAAGGCAAAAAGACGCTCTACCAACGCGTGCTGACCCGGCCCGGGGCAAACCTTTTCCAGCAACCGGGCAAGGCTGACACGGGCAAACTGCAGCCCGTGTTTTCCCGTTTTTATGTCTATGCGCGTTCTGAAAAACAGGATGCCGAGTGGCTGGAGGTCGGCACCGATCCGCGTGGGACCACTACCGGTTGGGTGCGAGCGGATCTTACCGTTCCCTGGAAGCAGCAGCTGGTGCTTGCATTCTCCAACCCGGCCGGTCGTGAACGCAATCTGCTGTTTGCCACCCGCGCGGCACTGGAGAGCGTGCTGGAGTCCGAGGAGGCGGGGAAACTGGCCGCCGGGCTGCGTGACACCCTGGAAAAAGGCGGCCGGGATGACAAGGTGATTTCCATAGAGCCGGAAACCTATGTTGATATCAACAAACAGTTTTACCTGCTGCCCATCCTGCAGTCGGAAGAAATCTATTCAGGTTCAGGGTACACGGCCAGAGTGCTGGAGGTCGCCTCCGTCACCAGGTCCGGGAACACGTCGAAGGCGGCTGCCGGTGAAGAGAACACTTCCGCGCCTGATGCAACACAGTCGGACTCCGGCTATCTGAAGAGTTTCAAGGCCGCGGTGGTATTCGTTATCGATTCCACGGTTTCGATGGGCCCCTATATCGACAGGACCCGGGACGCGGTGACACGTATCTACCGCCGTATCGAGGCTGCCGGGCTGCTGGACCGGGTCAAGTTCGGCCTGGTCGCATACCGCTCCAACGTGGAGGCCTCGCCGGGACTCGAATACGTGGCCAGGGAATACGTCGACCCGGTCGAAGTGCAGGATGGTGCGGATTTTCTCGCCCGCGTGAAAGATCTGAAACGTGCCACGGTATCCACCGCCCGTTTCAGCGAGGACAGCTACGCGGGCCTGATGCTGGCACTCGACGAGGTGGACTGGAAAGAATTCGGTGCGCGCTACATGATACTGGTCACTGATGCCGGCGCGCTGGAAGGGGACGATGAGCTGTCTGCAACCGGCCTGGGTGCGGAACAGGTCAGGCTGGAAGCCCTGCATCGCGGCGTTGCGACCTATGTCATGCACCTGAAGACGCCCCAGGGTGAAAAGAATCATGCCCGGGCGGAGCAGCAGTACCGTACGCTGTCCACACACCCGTTGCTGACCAGTCCACTCTACTACCCGGTACAGACCGGCTCGGTCGAGCAGTTCGGCAAGATTGTTGATTCACTGGCCGAGGCCATAGTCAGGCAGGTTGAGGGGGCCAGGCAAGGCAGGAAAGTGGCCGGCAGCGCGGTTACCGCATCACCCGAGTTTGGTAAAAGCACGCCTGCCGCCACCACACAGGAAGACCGGGTGCGCGATGATATCGAAAAACTGGGTTATGCCATGCAGCTGGCCTACCTCGGGCGCATCAAGCAAACCACGGCACCCCCGGTTTTCCGGGCCTGGATGACGGATATCGACTTCGCTGACCCGATCAAACGCTCGGTGGATGTTCATGTGCTGCTGACTAAAAAACAACTCAGCGATATGCAGCTGGTGCTGAAGGGTATTGTCGAAGCCGCCAACGAGGGCCTTACCTCACCGGAAAAATTTTATGACAGCCTGCGTTCCTTCGTGTCGGTTCTGGGGCGTGATCCGAATGCGGTCGTTAGCGAGAATTCGACCAAACTGGCAGACATGGGCCTGCTTGGCGAATACCTCGACGATCTCCCGTACAAGAGCCGGGTCATGAACCTGGACCAGGATACCTGGTCGCGCTGGGGCGTTCAGGAGCAGCTGGCCTTTATCAATTCCGTGAAGCGCATGATGCGCTTGTACGAAATCTATAATAGCGACACGGGCCGCTGGATTTCACTGGCAGACGGCAGCGACCCGGCGGATCATGTTTACCCCGTACCGCTCGATGCCTTGCCCTGACGGATCCGGGCGCCGGCATGATTCACCTGGAAGATGTTCATTGCCGCCGCGGGCAGGGAGAACAGGCTTTTACCGTCAGTATCCCGCACCTGTCTGTCGCCCCGGGGGAAATTATTGCGCTGACCGGGCGCAGTGGTTCCGGCAAGAGTACTGTTCTGGAAATCCTTGGTCTTGTCCTTCGCCCCGACCGGATCGGTGCATTCTCCTGGAAGGAGCACGCTGCCGGATCCCTGGATGTGGCGGCATTATGGAGCACGGATTCCGACCGGCACCTGTCCGGCCTGCGCGCACAACGGATCGGGTTCGTGCTGCAGACCGGTGGTCTGCTGCCGTACTTTACGGTACAAAGAAACATAACGGTGACCAGACGCCTGCTGGGAATGCCCGTCGCGGTGGACCTTGTTGATGAGTTGATCGAGGCGCTGGGTATTGGTCACCTGCTCAGGCGCAAACCACACCAGTTGTCTATCGGTGAGCGTCAACGTGTCTCGATTGCGCGAGCGCTGGCACACGAACCGGCGTTGTTCCTTGCCGATGAGCCGACCTCGGCGCTCGATCCACATCTGGCCAGCGAGGTATTTGAATTGATGATGTCGGCGGTTAACAGGTCCGGAAGCGCAGCCGTCATCGTCAGTCATGACCATGAGCGTGTACGGGAGTGGGGGTTACGTGAAATCAAGGCGCAACTGGTCGGGGCTGCGGGTGGTGACCGGTCGGTCTTTGAAGGATAAGGAGGGAGCGTGCCCGGAAGTATAAGTAGCCGGATACATCTGCTGCGCTTCAGCCTGGAGCAGGCTGTCCATGACCTCCGTCATGACTCCAGGTTGTCGCTCGTGCTGATTGTCTCCGTGGCATCGATACTGGCACCGCTGCTGCTGTTGTTCGGACTGAAAACCGGGGTTGTGTCGACACTGAAGCAACAGTTGCTGGAAGACCCGCGCAATCTCGAAATCATTGTGTTCGAGAATGCGCGTCTTGATGATGCGTGGTTCGCTTCACTTGGAAAAACGGGAAAGGTCGGCTTCATGGTGCCGCGCACGCGTACCATCAACGCGACTATGGATGTTGTCGGAGAACGGCGCAAGGTGATTTCAGGTATTGAGGTGATACCTACCGGGACGAGTGATCCCCTGATACCGGAAGGCTACAGGGTGCCGCGGGAACTGGACCAGGTCATATTGAGCTACACGGCGGCAAGGCGGCTTGGTGTCGCGGCCGGTGAAAAACTGCAAGGCGTGGTGAAGCGAAGATTACAGGACAGGGGCCAGCTGGTTAAATTCGATCTGGGTATCATCGAAGTGCTTCCGGAAAGCGCGTATGGGCGCAACGCGCTGTTTTCCTCTGTTGCGTTGCTGCTGGCAATCGAGGACTACCGTGATGGTTTCGCGGTCGAGGAAATCGGTGCCACGGAAGGTGCGCGGCGGCAGCAGCAAAGAACAGTTTTTGCCAATGCCAGGATCTATGCGAAAGACCTGGATGCCGTTTCAGAGGTCGCAGATTTTATACGTGATAGCGGTGTTGAGGTCAGAACCCGGGCCAGGGATATCGAAAACGTCAAGGCGGTTGAACGTGTTCTGACTTTTATTTTCAGCGTGATTGCAATCATAGCAAGCATCGGTTTCGCGCTGTCGCTGATAGGTGCATTGTGGATAAACGTGGAAAGAAAGCGGCATGACCTGGCCTTGCTGCGCCTGCTTGGCCTCCGGCGGGAGGGGGTGGTTCTGATACCCGTCATACAGGCGGCGGGCATTTCCATTGTGGCCTATCTGCTTGCGATGCTGGCGTATATGATCGGGGAGAATGTGTTTAATCAGCAGCTTGGCGCTAACCTTTCGGAGTCCCAGTTTGTTTGCAAGTTGCTGTGGACTGACGCTGTTATTGCAGGTGGATTGACCCTGTTGGTGGCCCTGTTGGCTTCTTTGGTAGGAGGATATCGTGCGAGTAAAGTGGATCCGGCTGAATGCCTGCGTGAAATCTAGTCTGTCCCGCAGCAGGGGGTGCTTGTTTGCCGGGATTCTGTCGCTGCTCCCGGGCATCGTCATGGCCGCGGCAGAACCGCAGTGGGCGGAAAAATACTATAACCCCAAGCCTGCGGCCGAAGATGTCATTATACCGACGCCTTGTGGGGGGGCGATGACCTTTCGCAGGGTAAGTGTCGAATCCAGCGGCCTGCTGGATGACTGGATGGTGACTGTCGGAAACAGTTCTGAGGAACTAGGCTATGCCGAGAACCCGCACCATACGCATATCGCCGGCAGTTTTTTCGGCACGCCGAACTCGCGTTACTTTCTGCTGGGAAAGTATGAAGTCAGCCAGGCGCAATACGAATCGGTCATGTCGGGGGAGTGTCAGAAACCGACGATGAAAAAGCGTCTGCCGCAAGCCGGGGTCAACTGGTTTGATGCGGTGGAGTTTGCCCACCGGTATACATTATGGCTGAGCAGCCCTGCCGGCGGCGCAGCCCTGCCCAAGGAAGATGGCGTGGCGGGATTTGTGCGTCTGCCGACCGAGGATGAATGGGAATATGCTGCGCGAGGCGGGGACCGTGTATCCCTGTCGGATTTCCGCGAGAGAACTGCGCCGATGTCGGAGGGCATTGCCCGCTATGTCTGGTCGGCGGGAACCGCCTCGGCAAACGGCAAGGCACAGCTGATCGGGTTACTGGAGCCCAACCCGCTGGGATTGCACGATATGCTCGGAAATGTAGATGAGATAGCGCTGGAACTGTTTCGGCTGAACCGCCTGGATCGTATGCATGGCCAGGTCGGGGGCTTTGTGATCCGCGGCGGAAATTATTTTACCGCTGCGCCAGAGATGCGCTCTTCCCTGCGCCAGGAAGTTCCGCTCTACAAGGATGGAAAAGCACTCAAGAGCAAGACGACCGGCTTTCGGGTGGTGATTTCGACGCCCGTGATCACAAGCCCGGCCCGCTTGCAGAAGATAGCAGAAGCCTGGCGCAGCCTGGGCACCGGGGAGGGAGGGGCAGACGAACATATTTATACCGAACTGAAAGGAAAGACCTTCGACAACCCCGTTGAAGAACTCGCTGCCATTGCCTCGGCGATGAGCGACAAGAGCATGAAGCAGCGTATTACCGCCTTGCGTGACACCATGCGGGCAACTATCGAAGCCAGAAACCGGCAGCGCGACCAGGCTGCCAGGGAATCCCTGCGCCTCGGTGGCGTGCTGTGCCAGAAACTGAGGGACGATAACAAGGCCGTCAGTGGCCTGGAGAATGTGTATAACAAATGTGTCACGGCGCGCGGTGAGAGCGATAAACGGTGCGCACGGTATAAAAACAAGCTGGATACCGAGCAGGATGTTCAGAACTACAATCTTGGTGTCTATGCGGAATCGGTGATGGGT
>VAPB010052760.1_pt1 | contig 18199 bp, 12 predicted proteins | sample 3395101 | NCBI WGS metagenome assembly VAPB01 (sample SAMN08290433, study PRJNA428436) | hydrothermal vent metagenome | isolation source: Deep-sea hydrothermal vent chimney | place: Indian Ocean: Southwest Indian Ridge | reverse complement strand
GCCAGAGACCTGACATCTCCGGGTCTGACAAGAAACCCTGTTACGCTGTCCTTAACAAGTGAAGATACACCTCCGACATCAGCCGCGACAACAGGCTTTCCAGATGCCATTGCCTCAATAATGGAAACAGGTGTGCCTTCATTTAATGAAGTAAGCGCGATAATATCAAGGTCAGAATAGATTACAGGCAGATCTCTTCTGAACCCGGTAAAAACAACACTGTCTGCGATACCCAACTCTTCAGCGTAAGACTCCAACTCTCTTCGCAGTTCCCCGTCACCTACAATTATGAACTTCAAATCCGAAGTCCGAAATCCGAAATCCGAAATAACTGATTTTGCTGCCTCAAGAAAGAGCCTGTGGCCTTTAATGGGAACAAGCCTCCCAATGATGCCGACAATGACAGCATCTCCAGACAGTCCAAATTCGTTCCTGAATTCACCTTTATGTTCGACAGAATCAAGAAAAGGCTTCAGATCAAGGCCCAGAGGTATAATCTCAAACCTGCCCTGATTTCCAATGCCCATTCCGATAAGCTCCTCCTTCAGTTTGTCGCTCAATGTAATAAGCCTTGAAGAAAGACGCGCAAGCGCCTTTTCTATCTGAATAAAGCACCAGGATTTAAGCCTGCCAAAATATCCTGTCAGCACATGGCCGTGAAAGGTATGCACGATCACCGGCACACCTGCCAGCCATGCTGCAATTCTGCCCAGAGTGCCGGCCTTTGCAGTATGAGTATGCACAATGTCAGGCTTTTCTTTTTTGATCAACTTATAAAGTCTGAGAAAGGCCTTGATGTCATTTATTAGGCCAATTTCCCTGCCAAGCTCAGGGATAACAACGGGATTGATGCCTCTGGATTCAGCCAGGTCCATCATATTCCCTTCTGACTTTCCTTCCGAGCCTTTTACAAGCACTGTTTCATAACCCAGCTTTTTAAGCTCATCAGAGAGAAGGATCGTGTGGATGGCTGGGCCGCCGATATTAAGACGGGCTATTATGCGAAGTATCTTAGTTTTCTTCATTTTCAGTTCTTATCTTCCAAACTTTTTCATGAACAGAAAAGTCTGATGAGAATACTTCCATATGACACATTTAAAAATAAAACTTTCAGACAAAGAAACACCTAAAAATAAACAGTGCAAACAAAAATCAAATTATCCTGTCAATTATGGAAGTTATGAAACAGGCTTTTCTGTTCATTCACTCTTCTCATCCCTGCCTACCGGTCTAAGACTCATTGAGTCAACGACTCATAGAGCAGACAGCTCCTATCTGCAAAATTTCTCAACCTCTTAATTTCTTATCTTCCCAACTTCCTTCAGCCCCCATGTCCAATTCTGCCAGCAGAATTATGGGGGTCACTTCTTACTTTAACTATCCATAAATTCCCTGTGCCAGAGTTCCAGCATCAGGAGTGTCCACAGCCTTGGGCCATGGTCTGTTTTACCTGAGATATGTTCTGTCACAAGGCCCCGCACTGCCTCCGGCCTGAAATATCCCCTTTCTAAAGACCTGCGACTTAAAAGTATATCAGATATATAGTCCTTAAGGTCGTGCCTGAACCATTTGCTGACAGGCACGCCAAAGCCTGTCTTCTGCCTTGCGAACACTTTCTCAGGTACCAGGCCTTTAAACGCCTTCTTTAGAATATATTTTTTTATTCTGCCGTTGAGTTTATACTCCAGCGGTATCGAGGCCGCGAACTCCATAAGTCCATGGCCCAGAAACGGGCATCTTACTTCAAGGGAATTCGCCATTGAAGCTATGTCAACTTTTACCAACAGATCAAATGGAAGATATGAATGTATGTCAGCGTCCATTGCTTTTTCCACAATGTCACGCGCCCCGCTCTGTTCGAACAGCTTCATTAAATAATCGTAAGGATCATTCCCGGTCAATACACCCGACATAAATTCACCATACTGCGCACGCATGTTTTCTCTGGAGAAAGCAGTCATCCACTGAAAATACTCATTGCCTGCAGTATTCATAGAGCCCTGAATAAACCGTTTGATGCGCTTTCTTCTGCTTTTACTGTCTGATTCTCCAAACACATTAAAGGCCTTCAGAGACAAAGATCTAACAGGCTCCGGCACATATCTGAACCATTTCATCAGTTTTAACGCATAGTATCTGTCATAACCCGCGAAATTCTCATCTCCTCCGTCACCTGAAAGTGCTACCTTCACGAATTCCGAGGTCATTTTTGACAGGTAATATGTCGGAAGGGCGGAAGAGTCGGCAAACGGTTCACCATAATGCCTTACAAGTTCGGGTAAAACATTCAGCGCGTCAAGCTTGACGATAAACTCCCTGTGATCAGTTTTGAAAAGCTCTGCTATCTGCCTGGCATATGGAAGTTCATTATAGGCATCGTCCTCAAATCCAATTGAAAAAGTCTTTACAGGTTCCTGCATGATCTCTGACATGACGGCAACTATTATGCTTGAATCAATGCCACCGCTCAAAAAAGCGCCAAAAGGCACGTCGCTGATAAGCCTTTGTCTCACAGATTCCTTAAGACTCTCATACACATCGGCAGACAGCTGTCCTTCTTCTTTGACATTGATTTTATTGGAGAAATCTATGTCCCAGTACCTCTCAACCCGGATGTCGTTCTTTTCCAGATAAAGGTAGTGCGCCGGAGGCAGTTTATATACGTTCCTGTAGGCTGAACCAGGAGCAGGTATATACTGGTAGGCAAGATATCGATGTATTGAGGAGAGATCAACCTCTCTTTTGATATCCAGTGCCATTAGGGCCTGAAGCTCCGAGGCAAAGGCAAATAATTTTCCGTCCCAGTAGTAAAAAAGAGGTTTTTTCCCTATCCTGTCCCTGGCAAGAAAAAGTCTTTGTCTTTTTTCATCCCAGACCGCAAAGGCAAACATGCCTGAAAATTTCTCAATGCATTTCTCACCCCATTCTTCGTATGAATGAAGAACCACTTCCGTATCTGAATTACTTCTAAAAATATGCCCTTTATTTTCCAGAACTGACCGTATCTCTTTAAAGTTATAAACCTCGCCGTTATAAGTGATAAATACGGAGCTGTTCCTTCGACCGCACTCAGGACAAGCCTCATTTGACATCGGCTGATGGGCATTCGCTGACAGATCAATAATAGACAGTCTTGCGTGACCGAGACCGACACGTTTGTTTTTATTTATCCATATCCCGCTGGCATCAGGTCCCCGGTGCTCCAGGATCCCTGTCATTTTTGAAACAGCAGACTGTATCCAGCCGTTTTTCCTTTGAGAAGACAGATCAACAATGCCAGCTATGCCGCACATTTAACGCAAACCCTTCATGACGATATATTGAGTATGATTCAATTTAATCATTATTTTACTTTTAACTATCTTCCAGAACATCGGCATAGAGCCCTTCATATTGTTTTGTTATGGTATCTATTGAGAAAGAGGAAGCTATCCTTTCCCTGGCAGCCCTGCTTAACAAGTCATACTCATCTTTGCTCATAGACAATAGCCCGTTCCATGCCTCCGCCATTGCTTCAGGGTTAGACGGTGGAACGACAATCCCGGTGTCACCAACTATATAAGCCGAGTCACCAACATTAGTAACTACACAGGGAACACCGCAGGACATGGCCTCGCCAACCACATTCGGAAATCCCTCGCTATAAGAGGAGACCGTGGCAGTATCCAGAGCTGCAGTTATATCAGGGATATCATCCCTTTCTCCCAAAAGATGTACATATTTGTCAATGCCCAGCGCTGCTATTTGTTTCATCAAAATAAAATTATCATGCGTTACCCCCTGCCCCACCATAATGAAATGGACATCCGTTCTTATCTCACATATACGATTAACTGCCTTCAAAAAGTTCATATGATCTTTCATCGGGTCAAAACGAGCCACTAATCCGATCAGAAACGTTTGCTCAAACAACCCCAGGTCATGTCTTAATTTTAAGCGGGCATCTTTAGATGGATGGAAAATATCAATATTGAACCCATTTGGAATGATTTCCCATCTTACAGGCCTATAACCTAATTGTTCATGAGCAGCCCGCCCTGCAGATGAATTAACAATAACCGCTTTAGGCATTTTAGACAGCTTAGCAAGCAGCTTTAAAGTAAGAAAAAACAGTTTTGAATGATCTTCCCTTCTGAACACAGAAGCACGTACGTTCCATATAATATATGGAATACGAGCCAGCCAGCCTGCAAGTGATCCCAATAAATCAGCATGATAAAGCCATGTCTGCAGGATCTGCGGGCGTTCTGCTAACAGCAGTTTAAAAAAACGCCAGAAGCCCAGTGGGTTCGGCACCCCCCTTTTCATATTAAGTGTATGTACCGGAACACCGAGAGCTTTAATTTTTTCACCTAAGGTCCCGCTATCAGTCATTGAAACAACAGTATTCTGAAAATGTTTTCGGTCCATGCCGGAAACCAGCTTATAAAGCATCATTTCCGCACCGCCGATATTCAGGCCGGTTATCAAATGAACAATTTTAATCATAATTATCCCGCCGGGCTTTCATTTCTATTTTTTCAAAACTAATTCGTTACAGCCATGTCTTTATCTTTAAAAGTGTAAAGCCCCTGTTCCTGTAATATCCTGATCACTTCAAACCCGAAAGCAAACCTGCAGTGCTATGCACAGCCTTTTCAATACTGAAATTAGAAACAATACGCTCACGGACAATATGGGCTGAATATCCGGAGTTATCCTTCCTTCCCCTGATAATGGTCATCCACCCGTCAGCAAGCGCCCGAGCATCCCTGATTGGCATAACAATGCCTGTATCGCCTACGATCAAAGCTGAATCCCCTACATCTGTTGCCACACATGGTATTCCGCAGGCCATGGCCTCACCAATTGCATTTGAAAAACCTTCGCCAAATGATGAAGATGAAACAGCTATATCAAATGCGTTATAAACAGCAGGCATATCACTTCTCTCACCAAGCCACAAAACGCTGTCTTTTATACCCATGTTCACAGCTAAAGCTCTCAATTCGCCTGCGTAAGGGTCTGCGCCGCTTCCGACACAGACAAAATAAACATTTTCAAGTCTTTGCTTAATGATCTCTGCTGCCTTTAAAAAAGTTTTATGATCCTTCATAGGATCCAGACGTGCCGCCAAGCCAATAACCACGGCTTTTTCATCAATATTCCATTCTGAACGCAGTTTGAGGCCTGCAGCCCTGTCCGGCACAAACTGTTCGGTGTCAATGCCATTAGGGATCACTTTCATACGGCTGGAATCAAAACCAATATCTGTATGGTAAGCCCGGCCTGAATGCGAATTGACAATTATCAGATCAGGAAAACGCGACAGCCACGCACATAATCGTATGCTTGTGCCGGATAGCCAGTTATAACGGCTTGTATCCATGTTAGACGCCCGTATGCCCCACGCTATACGGGGTACCCTCAATATCAGACCTGCGATCATCCCGGCTACGTTGGCTTCAGGAAGAAAGGAATACAGGATATCCGGCCTCAGGTCACTTAAGATACGCGCCAGACGAAAGCCAAAGCCGACCAGGTCCCAGCGGCCTTTTTTACCCAGTGACAAAAGGCTGACCCCTTCAATACTTTCTATTTCATTGCGTAACGCGCCTTCATCATAAAAAAGAGCGACCGTGATATTGAATCTGGCCTTATCAAGCCTTTTTACCAATTCTACAAGCTGGCGCTCAGTCCCGCCAATATTAAGAGAACGAATGAGAAAAAATATCTTGATCATATTGTATTAAACTGTTTTTGAGACAGAGTTTACATTGTCAATATTTCTATTATCTAAACTGCCCTGTTCAACGACAACTCCATAACCAGTGTGCAAAAAAGGCAGGTAACGATCGAGCCTTAGCGAGGTATAAAGTATCTTTCTATACAGCCCTGGCAATGACCTTCTCAGGTCTTTTTTTAAAAAAACGAGCGGCAAAGTAATAAAAACGAGATGGACAAAAAAAGAGAATGCCCCTCCCAGCGCATATATCCGGCAGTCTTTGTCAGCCTGACAAAATAAGTCATTAAGTCGGCTCCCTGCAAAACGCCTGTACCCATGCGGGCCGTAAAGAAAATAGGAAAAAGGAGCTGGTACTGTGTGAGCAGTTATGCCTTCCCCGGACAAAAGACTGTTCATTAAATTAATTGCTGGTGGAATATTATCAAGGTGTTCAAGGACAGAGCATGAAAAAATACAGTTAAATTCTTTGCCTTCTCTTGCAAATTCCTCAAGAGAGATCTGTTTGATGGAGCATTTAAGTTCAGTATCTCCAGACTTGTCAGTTATACTCTGCCATTTTTCCATAATACGGTCGCTGATAGCCCCCTTTTCCTTTTCTCCCGGGTCAATACCAACATATATGCCTTTAATGTTTTCCTGTTGGAATATCATGTGGTTTTGCCCCCTGCCGCACCCAACCTCAAGTATTTCAGCCTGCCCTGGGACCAGGGGTGTCAGAATCTCTCTTAAAAAAGCTTCCTGCATGATCCTGAAAGGAGAGAATGGTTCATCAATCAGCGGTGGTAATTGACTCTTAACATTAAAGAAAATAACACTTGTCCTGCTTATTAGAGACCGCACTATCTCGCCAAGGGCCTGAAAAAAATATTTCAGCTTATCACTAAAGCCCAAAGGCATATCGCCTGATATTGAATTATTTCCTTCTTTCAAGAAGAACAGCCCTTACATATCCAATATCGCAAATAAAGCTAATTGCATCTTCATTGCTGATACCGTAGTATATGCCCCTCCAGTAACCATCTGAATGGATAAGATCTTGAGGTTTATATCCCCTGTCAATGAACCCGCCCTTTGGATGATCATTAGAGACTATGATCCTGGCATAATATCCACACTCAAACATCTGTTCAAGGACCCTCCTCATATTGTGGTGCTCATCATGATATTTTGGCCTGTGGGTCTCAAACAGGATCTTTGGACTGAAGTTCCTGTCTTTGAGCATTGGCATCATTCCCTCAAAAACTTCCACTTCATAACCCTCTATGTCCATACGTATAAAATCAACGGGTTTTCTGCCGGAGACAAAATCAGGTATCGTAGTGGTTCGAACTTCAATCGTAGGTGAAACAACTGATGTAATGTTAGAACTCTCTGAATAATTCGTAGGGTAAAAGGTGCTTAAATTAGATTTTTCAGATACATATATCTTTTCGGTGCCTGTTTTATTTGAGCCGCCCATTTGAAATACCTCTACCATGCCCTGCAGGTTATTAAGAGATACGTTCTTTCTAAGCAATTCAACATTTGAAGGCAGCGGCTCAATAGCATAAATATGCCCGGCCGTACCCACAAGGCCCGCTTCCATCAGCACGTAATACCCTATATTGGCTCCCAGGTCAAGAACTACATCACCTTTCCTCAATTCTTTCTCTAAAATGTAATGATGATCTTTCTCCCTTGTACCAAAAAATAAAAGTGTTTTTGATAAGCCCATATCATCTGCGTCGAGAAACATTTTATAATTATGAATATTTTTCTTAATAAAACGCTGTCGCAAAAAATATTTATTAACAGAAAAATACACCCTGTTTTTAAGGTAAACCAACAGGGTAGTAATGCCATAAGACTTAATAAACCGGAATATGGCTTGTAAGTGCTTTTTCATTATCCTCTTCGCTGTTTTTTACATTCAGCAACAGTGTCTTCGTATAGTTTTCTGTAAGATTCCGAAATCAATTCCCAATCATACTGCTTAACATTATCTGCTATATTTAAGCACAACTGTTGATAAAGCTCTTTATCAGTCAAAATATGCGAAATCTTTTCTGCGAATATTTTATTATTACCGATCTCTGCCAGCAAACCATTATATCCATCTTTAATGACGTCCCTGCATCCGGGTGCATCAGACGTAACTACGGGAAGCCCGGCCGCATTTGCCTCAACAAGAACCATACCGAATGTTTCGATATATGAAGGAAAAACAAAAAGGTCTGCCGCCAAGTAATATTCTATCAATTTATGAGATGGAATCTCTGCGTACGTGCTTTCTGCGCCCGCCTCAATCTCCTCGATCAGTATCAGTTTTTTCCCCATTTCTTCTGACAGACCCGAGGTATTTATCCCTGAACAGCCTTTCCCTATAACTATCCACAAAATATCATTGTCGTCATCTGATATCTTAGAAAGAATATCAGGTATAAGGTCATATCCTTTTTTAGGGTGGTTTCGACCGACCGTGAGCAATACTGTCTTACCATAGAGACCTAATCTCTTTTTGATCTCGTCCCTGTTCTCTTTTCTGCTGAACAGTCTCAGGCTTACGCCATTGGGAATTATGCATATCCTATCGTCCGGGATGCCAAGCTCCTTGTACTCGGTTTTAACGCTTTCTGTTAATGCAACAAGCCTGTCATAGAGCGGATACGTCTTTCTGACGATCCTGTCAACAGCAGGCGCAAGCCTGTATCCGTATGATAAGCCTTTGTGGATCTGTATGTCCTCTCCAGTACATCTCAGAACACAAGGAATTTTCTTTCTTTTAAAAAAAGGGACCGCGTATGCACCCAGCGGATAACCAACTGTTACATGCCATATGTCGAATCTATATTTCCTCTGTAACTTGCCAATGCAATTCCACAATAGAACTTTCCCTAACAAAGGCACCTTTAGAAATTTCAAAAACCATTTTGAGATCCTGACAACCTCATATCCGTAATTCTGCGCAATATACTCAGGTGTTGTTGTTATTACGACCATATGGTCATTTTTTTTCTTTAGTTCAACAGCTATGTTATGAATACAGACCTGAGCTCCGCCGATACTGGGAAGGTACTCAGAAATAAGACAGGCTATTTTCATAAAACAATTCCCTGAGAAAATTCTAATTTCAACTGTCTAATGACCCGACCTTGAACGAAATTTTGAAGAGATGATGTTGTATTTTGAATGGAGCTTTCGTGCAATTTTCCCCAGAGTAAGGTTTTTCACTCGATACATGAATTTCCTGTAAGTAAGGGCACTGCTTATATCAGTTGTCAGTTCAAGGACTTCATTCAGCATTTTTTTATAGTCATTCTTTGACACGTACTGGAGAAAATAATTTGAAGTGCTGTGGTGGCCAATATACTTGAACATATCATAATTGTCATCATGTTCCATCAGGTTATTATTGACACAATAATTGTAAAGCTCAGTGCCCGGATATGGTGTAAAAGTACACAGGTTAACAGAATCAGGTTTTATCTTTTTTATAAATTCCACTGTTTCTTTCATATCCTCCATGGTCTCATAGGGCAGTCCGATCATAAAAAAGGTATGGACCCAGAACCCGTGTTTTTTCGCCGACCCAACAGCCCTCTCAACCTGTTCAGTAGTTATACCTTTATTCATGAGTTTCAGGATTCTGCTGCTTCCTGACTCAACTCCAAGATGCACCTGGCTGCACCCGGCCCTTTTCAACCACGTAAGGACATTGTCATCAATTGCATTAACCCTGCTTAAGCACCACCATGAAAAATACTTTTCCCCGAACTCATCGATCAGTAGCTTACAAAAATCCATCACATTGCTTTTTTTCGCTGTAAATGTATCATCAAAAAACCTGAATTCCCTGATGTTATATTTATCACGCAGGTATCTGATCTCCTTTATAATGCTTTGGGGAGACCGAAACACGGTCTTTTTCCCCCAAATTGGGACAGAAGCGCAAAACGCACACTTATAGGGACACCCCCGGCTTGCCATTATGGAAGCCAAACCCGTCTTAAGATAGCGGTCTTTGTAAATAAGCAGGTCCCTGTCAGGATAAGGCAGTGCATCCAGATCGGTTATTCGGTCCGGGAAACCGCTATAAACATATCCGCTATCCTTCCTGAAACCTATGCCTTTGATCCGGTCAAGTTTTTCAATGTCGGGATGCGACCTTAAGAAATCCAAAATCGCATTCTCTGCTTCACCGAAAAAAGCAAAATCGATCCCGTCTGTTTGCTGAATTTTCTCTTTCACTATATTCACATGAGGGCCTCCAGCTAAAACCGTTTTTCCGAGCGACTTAGCTATTCCCGCAGTTTTCAGCCCGGAATGAAGAGTCGGCGTCATAAGCGAAATACCTACAAATTTTGGGTTAAGTCTTTCGATAGCAGACCTGATCTCTTCCCATACGTAAAAGCCGTCATCTTCCAGTCTTTTTACATACTCCTCCTGTTGGCGGGCTCTATTCTCATTGTTATATGACACTATGCCTTCGTTGCGGTTAGTATCAGCATCATAGACAAGCGCCCTGAACCCGTTCTGATCTATATAAGTAGCCAATCCCAAAATCCCGTTTGGTATACTTTCCAGAGAAAAACCCTTAAGCCTCTCGTAAGGCGGATTAATAAATAATATGTCCAGAGGGCTGTTTTTTTTCATATTTAAATACTGCGCAGATTATCAGTTTGCAGCAGTCACATTTGTAAAAAACCTGCGGCAAAACTCTTCCCGGCCTTCTTCAGAAAAGAAATGTTCATATTTTTTTTGAGCTTTCACGCTGATCCCGGTAACACGTTCCGGATCCTGCAAAAGGTCCTCAATCTGTTTCCCGAAATCACTAAAATCCCACCTAAACGACACATATGTCTCATTGTCAATGAATATATCGGGATATGTCTGAAGGTGGTCCATAGACGGCTTGTACAGAAGGGCTCCGCAAAGTATTATTTCAAAGTCACGGAAACATATTTCCCCTCCACCAAATGGACTGACGCCTATTTTTGAATCTTTCATTTCTTTAATGTACTTATCCTTTTTTACCGGCCCTGTTTCCACTCCAAGGTCCTTTAATTTCTCTATTGTAAGGAGTCTCTGGAATGAAAGCGCTTTATTAATATAATTGCTGCTGCCGCGAAAACTTATTGCCCGGGTACGCAGCTTCTCAGGGGGGTGAGCCCTGTAGCGATACCTGAATTTTAGAAATTTTTTCACTGACCACGGCAGTAATCTGATTAAATTAGCTGCGCGGACATTTGCCATTATCGGACCGGCACCCAGGTTCCATGAAACAGACAGTTTGGATGCATGTTCTTTTTTCAAGGGCTCGACTGAAAAGACATCCTCATTTCCCAGTGAAAAATTCTTCTTATAGTAATCCGTATAAATTCTGGCCCCGTAAAAATCCTCTTCGTATAGCGCTCTGTCTTTCAGCAGCTGCTTTTTCCAGTATTTATCCACATACGGCAAAACCTGAAAATGAGTAGCTCCGGTACTATCTGTGGTATCCAGCCAGTACAATGTTTTGGATTTATCCCTGATCTTTTGTATAAGGGCCAGCGCGGAAGCCCTGTTTTCCCACAGGGGCCTGAAATACTTACTGTCAAGCATAAGAATATCACACGCATATATATCTTCTTTCAGCCTTTCATAAAACTTTAGGGAAATGCCCATTTCCCCTAACCTGTTTTTGTTTGCCAGCAGCGGATAGAAAAAATAGAATGAAATAAAATCGTTATTTGTAAGGACATTGATTCTTGTCATTTCCAATGCAGGTAATATTCCTTCAATTCGAGTCTATCGCTAATTACGGAGCCGTCCATGTTATATATCCCGTATCCCAGGGAGCTTACATAATCTGCAAGTTCATCAGCCGAATGGCCAAGGAGGTCCAGGTCCCTGGGATGAACGGAAAGGATCAACTGCGGTCGAAATTCCCTTAATATGCGTGCCCCCCCTTTAAAACATTAAGTTCGGCGCCTTCAACATCTATCTTTATAACTTCAGGGACCACATTATTCTCACGGCAAAAATCGTCAAGACTGATCTGTTTTTTCTCGGTCCTTGTATATAGATGAGGATTTTTCGGCAAAACAACCGAATTCATTCCGTCAACATCTTTATCCTCATAAAAGGATGCCCTGTCTTCTGTAGTTTCGCCTACCAATGAGGGAATAAGTCTGACGTTCCCTATATCATTGTATTCGAGGTGTTTCACAAAGAGGTCGCAGTTTCGTTCAGCAGGCTCAAAGGCATAGATCATGCCGCCCTGTTTTAAGACCCTGCTTACAGGCAGTGAATACAGGCCGATATGGGCGCCTATATCAAAGAAAATGTTCTTTCCGCGGCATAACTCAATACATTTTGCAAATCCGCAGTTATGGGCCCTGCCCCAATTCTCAAAACCGGCGAAAGCGAACTGATGGTCAAGCCTTATATTTCCCGTTCCTCCGATATCGACTTCAACCCAGGCATTCTTTGCCACAATCCTGACAAGCTTTTTGCCGATAAATCTTAAAAACCGGTAAATTGGGTTAGAAGGTTTAATTAAACCGCTGTTTCTGACGCTGCCGCCAAGGCTGACTAATAAATTTACGATCTTCCCTGTCATTTTATATTTTCGGAAACAGTCTGATCGTCCACCATTTTCGCAAATTCACCGCCCCGGGCGTATAACTCGTTATAATTTCCCTGTTCAACTATCTCCCCGTCCTTAAGCACAAAGATCATATCGCTGTTCTTAACTGTAGAGAGTCTGTGAGCGATCAGTAAAATGGTCTTTTGTCCCCTGAAGTCATCTATATCCTGCTGTATCTTTTTTTCAGTATATGAGTCCAGATTGCTTGTAGCCTCATCAAATATCAAAATATCAACGTCCTTGTACAATTCCCGTGCTATGCTTATCCTTTGTCTTTCTCCACCCGATATATTGAGTCCACTGTCCCCGAGAACTGATTCATACCTGTCGGAACTCCCATCTATAAAATCTTTTATGTGGGCCTGCTCGCAAGCCTGCTCCATCCTTTCTCTGCTTATATCATCACTCCATAGAGTTATGTTGTTCTCAATACTGTCATTGAATATCACATTCTCCTGAGTTATATAGCCTACCTTGCTCCGTAGGGCCGACTGGTCAATTTCCTCATAACTTACATCTCCGAGGAGCAGCCTGCCTCTGTCGGGTCGCAATATGCCCGTAACAAGGTTTGCTAATGTAGATTTTCCTGAACCTGTCCTGCCGACAAAGGCAACTGTTGATTTCGGCCGGATGGACATATTAATGTCTTTCAGAATTGACTTGCCGCCGTACCCAAAATAGACACTGTCGAATCTCAACGGCTGCAATAGATCAGGGACAGATTTTCCATTATCCAGATCCTCTTCATTTTCTGTCAGCTCTTTCTCTAAATTGGTAAAAACGTTTATGCTTCCTATAGACATCAGGAATTTCCCGTAGATCTGCGGGATACCAAGAAGCTGGGACCCTGCCCTCTGAAATAAAATAAGGATAAATGCTATCTCAATTATTTCTCCTCCTACTATAATGACGTGATAATATATAATTACTGCCATTACCATAATAACGATCGGTTCAAATCCATACTGAACAACAGCAGCCAGGAATGTCTGCTTGTACATAAGTCTTCCCAGTTCTTTGCTTCTGTTGAATATTTTATTCAGAATGTTTTTGTATGAATGTGTCGCTTTGAAATATTTGAAACTTCCGAGCGCCTGTATCAGGAAAGACTGGAGACCTGCGGACTGGGATGAAGTTCTTACTGAGTAGTCGATCACGCGGCTGTTTATTCTCCTCATTATCAACATAACAGGCAGTATCACTATACCTACCAGAACAGCTACCATAAAATTCATCATCAAAGGAAGGGCAAGATACATAGAAGCAAATACTGTCCTTATAAGGACACTGGCAAACATTTTAAAAGCAAAGCTTACGTGCTGAAACTCTACAGTGACGGCATTATTCAGATAGCCGGTTCCCTTCTGGAGAAGGTATTTATACTTTGCCTTAAATATTTTTGATATTATTTGATATCTTAATTTAACGAGAAGGTCTGCCTGTATCTTTGCCACGTAAGCGCCGTGAATGATCAGGAAAAAGCTCCTTATCAGAAAGAATATGACCAGAAACAACAGAAGAATAACCAGCGAATATTCAATATTAAACGCTTCAAACAGGGCAGAAATCCCTTCTGTCACCGGATTTTTAAAATCACCGGCTCCGCCTTTTTGAAGGATTGGCAAGAGCATAGTTACTCCCAATCCCTCGAATAATGCAGCCACAAACATCATGGACAGAAGAAAAAAGAGTTTTCTGCCTGCTAACCTGTAAAAAAGCCTGAAAAATCTAGTAAATGTTTTCAATTAGTTTTCACCATACCTCTGATACGGCGGTAATATTCACCATCGATTATCTCGGTGGATGCAGCAGATAATATCTCTTCAGCTTCTTTATCCAGAGTCTCCTCAGGTATTCTGCACGCCGCCTGAATTTTTTCTGCAAATATTTCAGGCTCAAGCTCAGAAATATATCCGCTCTTGCCATCCTTGATCCAGGAATCTGTTATTCCGGGGATATTCGAGGCTACAACCGGCACTCCGCAGGCTATGCTCTCAAGCATGGGGGTTCCAAGGCCTTCTTCCTTTGTCGGAAATAGATATACATCAGCCATCTTTATAAACTCATCCACATTTTCGATAAATCCGGTCTCTATCCGCACTCTCTCATCCAGACCATATTCTTTTGTCTTAAACCTGATACTGTCCAGGTATGCTTTATCACTTTCATACAAGGGCCCTTCAGTTACAACAGGCCCAGCTATCAGCAATTTGAAATTATCAGGCAGATATCTCATTACATCAATCAGAAAGATCTGATTCTTACGCGGTATATACTTTGAGATATTGACAAGTAGTGTATCATCATCTCTAAACTTTGAGTGCTTATGCCTGAGTTTATATTTCTCCTGCCGCTCGACAAAATATGTTTTTTCATTAACCGGATTCGGCCTGCACCAGAGGTTATTATGATACCCATAACTGCTGCATACTCTTTTCTGCCTTTCAGAAATACATACAATAGTAGAGCTTTGAGGGAACCGTTTACCAGTGAGCAGCCTTAAGATCAAAGGTTCATACTGGTGCGGATTACTCGTCTCGTTTACCAATTCAACAATGAAGGGTTTTTTAAATATCCTGGCAAAGCTGATAGCTGCTGATGTAACAGCAACATTTCCGAACACATGGATAAGATCATACTTCTTTCTGTTGGCATAAAGATATCGGAAGGCCGGCAAAGCCTCTCTAATATAATTGAGACGGAATACAAATGCCCTTACGATTCTCCTGAAAAGGTCCATTTTTGTTCCTGCCGGCGACAGCATAGATATCTTATTGGCAATCTTTATTACTTTCACACCGTCAAATTCATAAGTTTCACTTTTATTTGAAGTAATAGAACTCGCAAGGACCTTAAATCCAAAATTGAACTTTGCAGACAATCTCTTATATGTGTTGTAAGCCCTTAATCCTGAGCCGGAATACTCAGGAGGAAACTTTGAGGAAACCAATAAGATATTCATTTCAGATATAGTATTTAATCCAGTTGATATTGAATTAGTCGGGCAAAGACGTTAGTACCTCTCTGGACAGATAAGAGTACGGATTGCGGTGCCAGTATGAATCCTTAAGATACTCAGAATAGGTTTTTTGATTATAAAAAGGAGCGTAGTCTCCAAAATAATGCAGATATTTCCTTTTTATCATCTCTCCATCTTTTTCGAATATCCTGCTGTAAACAAATAATATCTTGCCCAGAAGCGCGAAGATCTTCTTTACCGGATGGGGTCCGATATCTGTATGAAAAATATTCCCCGGATTTTTTTTGTTCAAATATGATCTAAACAGTTCCTGATTGAATTTTTTCTCCCAGCTTATATTTACCCAAAGATTCATGTACTGGTCACTCCACAAGGGCAATCTCCAGTCATAACCAAACCACTCATATGCTCTCTGTCCATTTACTACAAACTTGCTCTGCCTCTCCTGACATTCCCAAAGTTCAAAGTACTTGACAGCGTCCTCCCGTGTCAGTTCAGTGTCTGCTTCAAGGTTTAGTATCTTCAATATCTTGTCCTTAACAAGCCCCGTATTCTCGTCACTTTTCAGGTCAGCCCATAAAGAATAATGTTTGCCGATAATCTCGTTCATAATGAATTGAACATCATGCTTTATATTGCTGTCGGAAAGATCTTTAGGTATATGCCCTCCAGACGTAAAATCACCTGACTGACCATTAATGAAAACAGCGTCATCCGTAATCATCTTTTTCTCCCGCATGATCCGTAACGCGTAGAAATCACTTAAAACAGGAGTCGTACATAACCCGTCAGCAAACTGAAAGTATTCTTCCCGCTCCCTGGAATAGAACATGTTCCTGGCTTTCTTCGGACTGTAGTTGATCTTATGCCATTTGACGCCTGCCATTTCAGCAATCCTTTCCGCCCTGATAACTTCAGGGTGCCCGGCATTGCCATAAGAAAAAGTGGTAATATTGTCATACTTGAGCTCCATCAGCACGGCTAATATAAATCTGGAATCAAGACCTCCGCTGAGTGGGATCCATACAGGTCTGCCGTCCAGTGTGCTGACCATATCTGTAAACGTCTTTACTGTAGTTTCATGCAGTTCTTCTATTAACTCATCTTCTTTTTTATCAGAAATGGCTCCTGGCTGGTATGTGTAATAGCGCACCATTTTCAACGATAAACTTTCTTTACCCCACAGTAAACATTCACCGGCCTGCAGCTGATAAAGGTCATGAAATAGTGTTTCCCTACCGGTCACATAGCCAGCCATCTTAAATTCTAATATGGATAAGCTGTCCTTTTTACCAAAGTTCAATTCTGACCTGATCTCCCGGGCTGAATTACTTATATATAATGCTTTGCCTCCGGCAGTTGAATAAAATATTGGATAGGAACGTATCTTATCCACAGCGGCAAGTACAAGCTCAGATGTTTCAACTATAAAAGAAAAATGTCCATTTAGCTTAAGCAGTTCAGCTTTCAGTCCGGCCTCATCTAACAAGCGAAGAGATGAATTAATTTTTCCGCAGGAAAATATTTCAGCTAATTTGTGACATGCTGATCCATTGCGGTAGTGCCGCCCTTCATACCATATTAGGCCGCTGATAGATATATTCACGTCCTCTATTTGCATGGTATGCCATGGGTGTGTCTCCTGATTGATAATTTTAACGCTCATATCATTCTTTGAAATGTTTTCCCCTACTCTTATACGCACCCCATAACATAGTAAATGCCTTAGAAATTTTGCGTATCAATGATGCAACTGTTAAGCTTTTTAAAACATCGGCCTTAAGGTTCTGCCTTAACGCCATTTTGATCAGTTCCATATCCGAATAACATGTCTTGGTTATTTTATCAAACTCATCAAGCTTTTCTTTAACATCCTCGGAACTCAAATGTTCGAGATAAACAGGTATGGATTTATAGAGGGTCCCTGATATATTGTACGGGTCGGAATACGGCTTAAACCAACTGAACTCTTCAGGAAGAATACATCTTTCTCTGGCTATATTATAAAGAGCTGCATCAGGTAATATTCTTGTGGCCTGCATGCCGGCTCGATAAATATATGGGGACAGTCTCTCAATCAGTGACAGAGTCATATCAACATCTTCAAGCTTTTCATCAGGAAGACTGATAAGACAGAATATATATGTTTTGATCCCAACCTTATGCGCTTCTTTGCAGAATTTCTCAAACTGTTCTATATTGATCCGCTTACCGACTGATCTTAATATTCGGGGCGAACCGCTCTCAAGCCCTATTTCAACAGATACAAGCCCGGATCTTTTCATGAGCTTAAGAATCCCGGTATCAATATTTACTCTGCTGTAACAGTTCCATTTTATATTCAGATTCTTTTCAATTATTTTTTCACATAAGTCAGCAACAAATTGTTTCCTGTGCGTCAGTGACGAATCATTAAAAGAGACATTGCGCACACCCGTAACTCTAATTTTATCTTCAATTTCTTTAATGATGCTGTCAATGCTTCGAAGTCTTACCTTGCTGGATGTTAATGAACAGAAGACACATCGATTTGGACATCCCCGGGAAGCTGAAACTGTAAAATAATGGCTCTTTTTGTCTACTTTTGACGGGAACAGTAAAGTTTTTCCATTGGAAGGCAGATTGTTTATATCAAAGTTGCGAAATTTGTCTAAATTCATTTCCAGCGGCCTGTCAGGATTGTGAATTATTTCATTTTCGCCTTTATATGAGATCCCTGAAATTTCTTTATAGCTTCTATTGCCGTATACAGAATCACAAATTTCTTTAAAGGTAATTTCCCCCTCTCCTCGTACTACAATATCAATCTCCGGCAATTCCCTGAGGCTTTCTTCCGCTAAGAATCCGAAATGACGTCCGCCAACTACTATCAAACTGTCTGGTATCT
>VAPB010657258.1_pt1 | contig 18227 bp, 21 predicted proteins | sample 3395101 | NCBI WGS metagenome assembly VAPB01 (sample SAMN08290433, study PRJNA428436) | hydrothermal vent metagenome | isolation source: Deep-sea hydrothermal vent chimney | place: Indian Ocean: Southwest Indian Ridge | reverse complement strand
TCGGACAGTCGAGTTCCAGCAAACGAAATTGTTGACATGCTTCCGGGCGAAATATTTGTCCACCGAAATATCGCTAATCTTGTTATTCACACGGACATGAACTGTTTGTCTGTAATTCAGTATGCTGTAGAAGTTTTAAAAGTAAAACACATTATTGTTTGTGGACATTATGGCTGTTCTGGTGTCCAAACGGCCATTGAGAATAAAGATCATGGATTAATTGATAATTGGCTTTTTAACATCACAAAAATTTATTACAGACATCAACCAAAAATCGATGCAATCCAGAACGACAAAAATAAAATAAATGAATTATGTGAACTTAATATTGTTGAGCAGGTAAAAAATGTGTGTCATACAACAATCGTTAAGAGGGCATGGAAATCTGGTCAGGAATTAGCAGTGCATGGCTGGATATACAGTATTGAGGATGGGATATTGAAAGACTTAGATGTCTGCGTCACTAACTTAGATGAGTTATCACAGACTAATGAGCTTAAATAATACTTTAACCAATTAAAAACAAAAAAGCATATAACAAAAAAGTGCAGTGAATGCAGACTGGCGGTGTCGATTTGGTTTTTGATTGTTTTCAGTTTTCAAAAGACTTGAAAAACTATCGAAAGACAGAAAAGGCCAACATAGCATACGTATCAATGATCAGTGGCGCATCTGTTTTGAATGGCGGAAAGGGGATGCTTACGGTGTTGAAATAGTGGATTATCATTAGGAGGCAATGATGACAAAAAAATTATTAGAACCAATTCATCCAGGTGAGATTCTGATGAAGGAGTTTCTGAAGCCTATGAATATTAGTCAGTATAGGTTAGCTAAGGATATTAATGTGCCTGCACGCCGAATAAATGAAATTGTTCAGGGGAAACGTTCTATAACTCCAGATACAGCTCTCAGATTATCAAGATATTTTGGTCTTTCAGAAAGGTTTTGGGTAAATCTTCAGGCCAGATACGATTTAGAAAAGGAAAAGGATAGATTAAAAAATCGACTTGATGAAGAAGTCCATGTTTACGCATCTGCAGTTTAATCGGTTGTCGATAAAAAAATCACATAACTTGCAGATGCACTCGAATGTGTGCCAGCAATGATGATTTGGACTTCGTTCAGATTCTGTGGTCAAACAGTTATTTAGGATGTGCTTGTCTTACATGGCACACATCGGTGATCTAATCATTATGCAGGAAACAGGAACAGCGCCTGCCTGAAATTAGACAGCTAACTTTTCTTCTCCATCAGTTCGTCAATTTTCTCCCCGATATCTTTTGATTTCATTATAGCAGTCCCGACAAGTATGGCGTCTACTTTAAAGGTTTCAATTGTCTCAACGTCTTTCCTTGTACTTATACCGCTTTCACTGACTATAACTTTATCATCGGGAATATCTTTTATTAGATCAATTGTGGTATTTAAACTTATTTCTAATGTGTTCAGGTTTCTGTTATTGATGCCTATTATTTCAGCTCCTGAGTAAAGTGCAGTATCAAGCTCTTTTAAATTATGGGCCTCAACAAGGCAATCAAGAGAAAGCTCTTTTGCCAGGCCATAAAGATCAGTTAGCCGGGATTTTTCAAGAGCGGCTGTAATAAGCAGGATTGCATCAGCACCGTTTGCCCTTGATTCATATACTTGGTAGTCGTCAAAAATAAAGTCTTTTCTCAACAGGGGTTTATGGGTCTTATTTCTTGCGTCATTTAAATATTCAAGATTGCCCTGGAAAAATCGTTTCTCTGTCAGAACAGATACAGCATCAACATTCTTTTTGTCGTAAACTGATATGATCTCAGTAACATTGAAATCATCTCTTATCAGGCCTTTTGAGGGAGATGCCTTTTTGAGCTCAGCAATCAGTTTTACAGGATCGCCTTTAGTACGTTTAATAGCTGCTCTAAAAGGTTTTATTGATTCTGCATCTTTTATCCTTGCTTTTAAGTCAGCCAGAGGAGCAGAACTTTTTGTCAGTTCTAATTCTTCTCTTTTATGTTTAAGAATTTCCCGGAGAATGCTCATTTAGCAAGATTCTAATGTAAGGCAGTTTTTTTTTCAAGCGAAATGAATTACCCAAATCCCGATATAGAAAACAATCCACATTATAAAGAAAGGCAGAGGGTATGGAGTTTCACTCATTCTCATCCCGAATTATCGGGACTCAGAGGTGATAATTGCGCCTCACCTGGATGATGAGGCGCAATTATCAAAACCGTTTAACTACCATACCCCCTGCCTTTCATAAACGTTCTATATCGGGATTTGGGAATTGCTACAATCAAAGATTAAGGGCCTGCCTGTTAAAGCAGACCCTTGGTGTTTCTCAGGCGCTGAGTATGTTCAGGAGCAGGGCCCGTCAATACAATAATACATCCCTGTGCATCCGTATTTGAGCTGAATATCGCAGAAACTGCAGTTACAACCTTTTTTTCCCGCTTCTGCGCTGCTTTTCCCCCTTGCGCAGAATAGTGCTTCTCCCTCCACTCCCGGGTAAGATATACATGAACCGCAAAACTTTATGCATATATCAGCATTTTCCTTTGTGTCTTCTGCTTTTGCCATGTTTTTACCTCCTGACCTTATATTTTCACTCTTGTAAGGAGTGAGCCGGCATTTTCAGCAAGCAAAAAGAAAAGCTTGCCATTTTTAGGCCTGACCATAGAAGCCGGCAAGGAACTGTTTTCTGTTTCAATTACTTCTTTTACGATACCGGCTTTGTCAGCACCGCTTATTAAAAAGAACACGTGCCTGGCATTGTTTATAACCGGAAAAGTAAGGGTTATCCTGTCCTTTTTGGATGTATCTGACATGTGAACCGCTACTGACAGATGTTTGGTTTCAGTTATAGAAGGTGTGCCCGGGAAAAGAGAGGCAGTATGACCGTCTTCACCAATTCCGAGGAGTATAAGGTCAAATTCCGGAAATTCGTTCTGTTCAGCCATGAAAAACGATTTTAAGTCTTGTTCATACCTTAAAGCAGAAGTCTGCGGGCTATCTGTTTCTGTTTGTATGGGATGTATATTAGTAGCTGGAATTTTTAAGCGTCCAAGGAAGGTTTGATTCATCATGTTAAAATTACTGTCTTTGTCATTAGATGGAACAAAACGCTCATCGACCAGAAATAAATGTGTTTTATCCCATGGAGCAGGTTTTTTTAAATCAGCGAGATTATTATAAAGGATAACCGGTGTTTTACCTCCTGAAAGGGCAATAGTAAAGTGTCCCTTGTCCTTTATTGCGTTATCAGCGATTTTTAACCACTTGTCAATAACAAAATCTGATATCTGCCTTATATCGCTGAATATAAATATTTTCCTGTTTTCAGGATTCACTTTCGAATATACCGGTGTTGATTACTGTATCTGCCACTTACGGCCGTCTCTGGCGATCATTTCATCAGCTTCTTTTGGCCCCCATGTGCCTGCAGTATAGCTGGGGAGGTCAGGGGGCCTGGTATTTTCCCACCTTTTAATTATTGGATCAACTATTTCCCACATTGCCTCAATTCCGTCCTGCCTGGCAAAGAGTGTTTGGTCGCCCTTCATACAGTCAAGGAGCAGCCTTTCATAAGGTAAAGGGAAATGAAAGTTACCATGAAAGTCTTTTTCATAATTAAAATTCATGTGTACAGGATAAAGCTGGTTGCCGATACCGGGATGTTTTACTCCCAGGTGCAAAGAAATTTCTTCGTAAGGCTGTATTGTAAGCACAAGGATATTTGGTGTCAGGACTTCACATGAATATCTGAACAGGCTTAGAGGCGGCTGCTTGAAGTGAATGCTGATCTCTGTAATTCTGGAATGCAGGCGTTTCCCTGTACGTAAATAAAAAGGAACTCCTGCCCAGCGCCAGTTGTCAATATAAAATTTACCTGCAAAATATGTTGGAGTGTTTGATGCAGGAAGAGTATCTTTTTCATCCCTGTAACTTACAGTTTTTTTGCCGTTTACAGTTCCTGCTCCATACTGGCCTCTGACAGTAAAATTATCAATATACTCTTCATCCATGGAGAGGATTGTCTTGTATACTTTAACTTTTTCATTGCGTATATAATCTGCCTCAAAACTGATCGGCGGTTCCATTGCAACCAGCGAAAGAAGCTGCATCATGTGATTCTGTACAATATCTCTGACCACTCCTGCCTGTTCATAAAATTTTGCCCTGTTTTCAATACCAAGAGTTTCAGCCACAGTTATCTGGATATGGTCAATATAGCGGCGGTTCCAGAGGGGTTCAAACATGCTGTTAGCGAAACGAAAAAAAATGATATTCTGGACTGTTTCTTTCCCCAGATAATGATCGATCCTGTATATCTGGTTCTCGTCAAAGGCTTGTGCAAGAAGCCTGTTGAGCTCAACAGCAGAAGCCCTGTCTCTGCCAAATGGTTTTTCAATAATAAGCCTGGTGTTAAACATGCCTTTGCATAACCTGCAATTTGATAATTGCTGAATAATCACAGGCAAAAACTGTGGAGGAACAGCCATATAATAAATAATTTCCCTGGATCCTTTTTCTGAAGGTTTAGAATATTTCTCAAGCATCTGAGAAAGGTTTTTAAAACTGTTTACATCATCAAAACCCCCTGATATATAAAACAGGTGTTTGCTGAAATTCTCCCAGCACCCCTCATCAAAACCGTCCTCGCTGAAATTTTTAAGAGCCGTTTTTACAAGTTCACGGTACTCCTCATGAGAACGTTTGCTTGAAGCAAATCCAATGATGGTAAATTCATCAGGAAGATTTTGGTCATGGCAAAGATGATAGAGCGTTGGAAGGAGCTTCCTTTTGCTTAAATCGCCTGACCCGCCAAAAATCACCATGGTAAACGGTTCAATGTTTACTCTTTCAGGCTGTACTTCATAAAATTTGCCAGCCCGGTTTTTGTTGATTATGTCCAGAGTGTTTCCGCTCATATCTTATTTATTCTCAATTGTATTTAATAACGAATCAAAAGATTTCTCAAAAGCAGTAACACCTTTGTCAAGAAGCTCTTTACAGACTTTACTTATGTCTATTTCAAAATTACTTAAAGTTTTGAAAACTTCTTCAGATTCATTTATGTTATGAGTAAGAGTTTCTTTAATTACGCCATGGTCTATAAAGGCTTCCAATGTCTTCTGTGGAAGTGTATTTACTGTTGGACGGCCAATTAGCTCAGTGACATATTTTATATCGCTGTAAGATGGGTCTTTTGTCCCTGTTGAACCCCACAGGACTCTTTGCACTTTTGCGCCGTTGTCTTTTAACAGCTGAAATTCTTTGCCGGGAAAAATATCCAGATATTTCTGAAATATAAGTCTGGAATTGGCAACCGCAGCTTTACCCCTTAAAGATTTCAGTGTGTTTATATTTTTTTCGTTTTGTTCTTTGCTGATTTTGTAGTCAAGAATTTTGTCAATTGCCGTATCTATCCGGCTGACAAAGACACTTGCGACAGAGGCCATCCTGCTCAGGTCTCCTTTTTTAGAAAACAGTCTTATCATTCCTTTTAGATAAGCATCAGCGGTTTTAACGTACTGTTCAACAGAAAATATCAGAGTAATATTGACATTTATCCCTTCAGATAAAAGTTCTTCGACAGCACTGAACCCTTCATCTGTTGAAGGCACTTTAAACATGACATTAGGGCGGTTTACTTTTTCATGAAGTCTTTTGCCTTCCTTTATCGTCTCAGCGGTATCAAAAGCCAGTTTAGGGTTTATCTCAAGGCTTACATATCCATCATCCCCTCCGGTCTTTTCGTATAGAGGCTTGAATATATCAGCTGCGTCCTGAATGTCCTGAATGGTCAGGTCGTCATATATATCAAATGTTGATTTCCCGGAAATTTTTAATTCTTTAATCTTTTCGTTATAATCCGATCCACTGCTTATTGCATTGTCAAATATGGTTGGATTGGATGTCATCCCTCTCAGGCCGGAACTGAGCATTTCTTTAAGATTCCCTGTTTCGATCATATTCCTGCTAATACTGTCAAGCCATATGCTTTGACCGAGTTCTGCCAGTTCCTCAATTTTTGTCTTCGACATTATTATCCCCTTTTTTTTCTTAAGATTGCTTTTTTTGCTGCATCAACTATATCAACATCCTTAAGATGATATTTTATGAGAAGTTCTTCAGGTTTTCCTGATTCGCCGAATGTATCATTTACAGCAACCATTTCGATTGGCACAGGGAAGTTTCTTCCAAGCACTTCAGCAACAGCGCTTCCAAGTCCGCCGCTAATCTGATGTTCTTCTGCAGTGACAATGGCACCTGTTTCTTGAGCTGCCTTTATTATGGTCTTTTGGTCAATTGGTTTAATTGTGTGCATATTTAGGACTCTTGTCTGGATATTTTCTTTTGAAAGTATTTCAGCTGCTTTAAGGGCTTCTGATACCATTAATCCGCATGCGATCACTGTAATGTCTGACCCTTCTCTCATAACAACTGCTTTGCCAATAATAAATTCATCGGATTCTTTTGTCAGAACAGGAAATGGCGGACGACCGAGCCTCATATAAACAGGGCCGTTTAATTCAGTTATTGCCCGAGTGGCCTTTTTTGTCTCTATTGCGTCCATGGGATAAAGCACTGTGAGATTCGGAAGAACCCTTGTTATTGCAAGGTCTTCAAGACACTGTGCTGTTGCTCCGTCAGGCCCTACTGTTATACCTGCGTGAGAACCTATGACCTTAACGTTTCTATTGTTGTAACAAACAGAAATTCTTAAAAAATCGTAGGCGCGGTTTGTAATAAACACAGCGAATGAACATGCAAAGGGAATAAGACCTTCCATGCTCATGCCTGCGGCAGTTCCCAGAATGTCCTGCTCGGCTATACCCAGGTTAAAAAAACGTTCCGGGATCTCTTTTTTAAAATATTCTGCGCGGGTGGCGTCTTCCAGATCTCCGGAAAGCACAACTATTTTATTATTCTCCCTGCCTAACTCAAGAAGAGTTTCTCCAAATGCGTCTCTTGTAGCCTTCATATCAGACATAGTCTGTCTTCCTGTTCTGTAAGTTTAGGACATTAGGTTTAATCAGTTATTTTGAACCGCACTGATTTAAATTCTAAATCCGAATTTCGAAGCACAAAACAATATCGAAAATCAAATGTTAAAAATTCAAAACATACAACGTCATTAACGGTTTTTGTTGTTTTATTCATTATAATTTTTGTCATTTAATATTGTCGGAGCGACTCTTCGCGGAGACTCGCTTCGAGTTTCGGGGTCCGAGGGTCGCATCGACAAACCGTTCAAAGACAATTACCTCCTGTGTAAGACTAATCATATAAATTCTTGAACAATGTCTGCATTATTTGAGTTAAAACCCTAATTCTTTTAGCGCTTTCTCCAGTTCTTCTTTTTTAGGCGCTTTTCCATGCCATTTAGCCTGTCCTTCCATAAAGGATACCCCTTTTCCTTTTACAGTGTTGGCCAGAATAAAAGTTGGCTTTCCCTTTACAGAATCAAACTCATTAAGTGCACTTATTATGTTGTTAAAATTATGACCGTCTATTTCTATTGTATGCCAGCCGAAATCTTTCCATTTGTCAAGCAATGGTTCTTCATTTTTAATTTCATTCACAGGACCATTCTCCTGAACTTTATTGTAGTCCAGGATGGCACATACATTATCCAGTTTATAATGTCCGGCAGTCATTGCTGCTTCCCATACTGAACCTTCCTGAATTTCACCGTCACCGAGCAGGCAGTAAGTGTTAAATGAAGACTTAAGCAGCCTGGCCCCAAGTGCAATACCATTGGCAACGGAAAGCCCCTGTCCCAGAGAACCTGTATTGTGTTCTACACCGGGTACAGCAGTGTAGACATGTCCCTGTAGACGCGACCCCAGTTTTCTGAAGGTTTTCAGTTCATCTTTTGGAAAATAGCCGCAATTGGCCAGAACAACATAAAGACCGGGACAGGCATGGCCTTTTGACAGAATAAACCTGTCCCTTAATGGCCAATCTGGGTTATCAGGCTTGTGGTTCATTTTGCAGTAATAAAGACTCATCAGGATCTCAAGCTCTGAAAGAGAGCCGCCGGGATGTCCGGAACCTGCTTCTGCTATGGTTTCAAGTATCTCACGTCTTAACTGGCGGGCTGTTTCATTAAGTGAGTTTATATCAATTTTCTTTGCAGCCATGACCTTCTCCCGGTCTGATTAAATAAGGATGTGATAGCAAAAATCTGATAATATCAGAGCTCAATCTTTACCCAGTTAGAAAGGCGAAAATTTTCTAACCGGGTTTATTTTTCTTAACTCCGTGTCCACCGAATTCATTGCGCAGTGCAGCTATGACCTTGGCGCTGAAGGACTCGTCCTGACGTGAACGAAAACGCTCAAGCAGAGACAGTGTAATAACAGGTGCCGGAACGTCCTGCCCGATTGCCTCAGCTACGGTCCAGCGGCCTTCTCCCGAATCCTCAACAAAACCGCGTATAGAGTCAAGCCCAGGTTCTTTTGTAAAGGCATTTTCTGCAAGCTCAAGAAGCCAGGACCTTATAACACTGCCGTGATTCCATAGATTTGATATCTTCCGGAAATCAAGGTTAAAATCTTTTTTGGAATTCATAATTTCAAAGCCTTCAGCGTATGACTGAAGCATCGCATACTCAATACCGTTGTGCACCATTTTTACAAAGTGTCCGGCGCCGTGAGGGCCTACAAGTGCATAACCGTTTTCAGGAGCAAGTGATTTAAATATTGGTTCGACCTTATTGAATATGTCTTTATTACCGCCTATCATCATGCAATAACCGATCTTCAGCCCCCATATACCCCCGCTTGTACCAACGTCCAGAAAGTGAATTTTTCTTTTTTTAAGCTCTTCAGCCCTGCGGACAGAATCCTTATAAAAAGAATTGCCACCGTCTATAAGAACATCGTTTTTATCCAAAAGAGAAGCGGTTTTGTTCAGGGTCTCTTCAGTGGCCTTGCCTGCAGGTACCATTATCCAGACTATTCGGGGTTTTTCAAGTTTCCTGATAAGGTCCTCAGGAGATGCTGCGCCTGTGGCACCTTTTTCTGCAATCTTTTTAACTGTTTCAGCAGTTCTGGCATAAGCAACTATATCGTGATCATTGTTTAAAAGGCGCTGGACCATATTCCCGCCCATCTTGCCCAGACCTATAAACCCTAATTTCATTGCTTAAACCTCGTAAAAAAAGCATTTAGTTGAATTAAACTGATTAAATACATACTGAGTGACAAATATCATTAATATAATTAATACCGTGTGCATGCCCTAAGATATGCACACGGTATTATATTTACTAAAAAAATCTACTTTACTTTACCGGTAAAGATATAGTCATTGTCTTTGACGGTGCTGTGGCATTTTAGACATCCTTTGACCTTGCCTTCTGCAAGGACATCAAAATTTTCATCGTACTTTACCCAGTACCAGTCCCCGTCTGAAGGGTTATAACCTTTTACCTTATACATGACAGTAACTGCTACAAGTTTTTTGTTTGGTGTATAGTTTTCCTTGATTATTATAGAGTTGTTTGCCATACCTTTCTTTTTCTTTATCGATTTCAGAGCCCTCTTATTTACATACGTTGTAAGCAGAGAACCATGAGGCTCTGTGCCCTTGTACTGCTCACCCTTGCCGGGCCAGAGCTTGAATTTCTTTTTGTAAGGATTTTGGCTTAAAATGTGATGACGTAAGTCTCCTGCTTCCGGTCTGGGATTGACATCCTTTGTGCCAAAATAAAGCGATTCATATGGCACTACCATCTCATGCCCTGCATAGGCTATTAAAACCACACCTAATACAAACACTACTGTTAATAATACTGCTGCATGTTTTTTCATATTGTTCCTCCTTTTAATTGGTTTTAAAGAAGAATTTAGTATAAGTCCATGATATTTGGTGTTTCCGTGAATACTGTTTCCTTATTTCACCCCCCTGGTTTTTTCGACCTGCGTGCTTAAGTCCTTAATATCTCTGCAACTGATAAAATATTATCCCTTTTAAACGATAGTGACAATGATATAAATCATATAAACTGCTTATTAGCATAGGAAACATGCTGATGTTAATTTATATCTTATATTCGGTTTTTTGTAAAGTACAATTTTTCATTTTAAATTCTTTTAAAGTTTGCCGGAGAACATAAGAATACCAATAATCATAAAAAGTGAAGCCGCTCCATATCTTATATATTCAGGCCTTATAAGTTTTGTCAATGTGTCACCGATAAGCACAGTAATAAGCGTAACAAGGGCATAAGCTCCGACAGATCCCAGAAAAACCATAAAAGGCATTTTGGTCTTTGCTGCCAGATTAAGCCCGGCAAGCTGTGTCTTGTCTCCAAGCTCCGCAAGAAATACGACTCCAAATGTAGCAAAAAATACCTTTAAATCCATAAAAGGCCTCCTTTTTATGAAAAATACGGTTGATGGTAAGCTTTTGGTATAGCTCGAAATTACCAAAAACCGGTTTTTTTCACATCTTCAATAGTATCTATATCAGAAAGCTCTTCTGTAAAATCAACTTTGTAGTTGTGATATTTTGCCCTTTCAATACTTTTTTCAAGTGTATGCTTTGAAGACCATGGCACGTCTTCAAAGATCTCTTTAATGGGTTTCTTGATACCTACAAGATAATAACCGCCGTCCTGTGCAGGTCCGAATACAATATCACTATGTGTCAGCGCCTTAATCGCCTGCAGGATTGTAGAGCCGGTCAGGTCCGGGATATCGGTTCCAACAAGAACAGCCTTTTGATAACCACTGGACAGGACATTTTTAAAGGCGTAAAACATTCTCTGCCCGAGGTCTCCTTTTGGAAGGGGAATAAGCTTGATGCCGAACTTTGAGAAATAGCTGTCTGAATCCTCAGGTGCATGAGCGATAAATGTATCGATTTCAGGAATTGATTTGAGTTTTATTACAGTATTTTCCAGGAGATATGTATACAGTTCAAGACTTTTTTCATCAGTCATAGCGCTATTAAGACGTGTTTTAACCTTGCCCTTTTCAGGGCGCTTTGCAATGATTATCAGGGCATATTTGTTTTTCATCGTATGTCTCTGTAATGTTTTTTAAGGTTTTCAGGAGATACTCTTAAAAACAGATATGAAAATGCATTCATCCAGTCTCTTAGCGTTGTATAGAGTGCGCCTTCTTTGATCCATCGTCTGGCTGATACTATTACAGGCGGTCTTACAAAAACAATTTTACCTGTTTTTTTAAGCCTTCTGGATATCTCGATATCTTCCATCAGTGGTATCTCCGCATAACCTCCTATACGTTTGAAATCCTTCTCCCTCAGAAATATTCCCTGGTCACCATAAGGGATTGAAAATGCCCTCGACCTTAAATTTGCCCCAAGCTCAATTACTCTGAAACGAAACTTTGAATTGTCAATTCTCAGATCGAATGAACCTGCTGCGATTTCGCTATTGTCCAGAGTCTTGCGTATTATATCGAATGCCATATCTGGTAAAATGCAGTCGGCGTGAAGGAAAAGTAATATTTCCCCCTCAGCTTTTGTTACGCCAAAATTCATCACGCTGGCTCTTCCAGTCCTGGTTTTATAAGCTTTGTCAGTAAATTCTCGGGCTATGGATAAAGAATTATCACTACTCCCACCGTCGACAACTATCAATTCTTCGTTATGTGATAAACTAAGCTGACTCAGGGTTTTACGAAGGGTTTTCTCCTCATTAAACACAGGCATGATCACTGTTATTTTACCTGGCAAAAGATACTACCTCCTGTATTTGAAGTTTCATGAATTCTGGTATTTTATATTGTAAGGGATTCTCATAGATAAATTACAGCATATAAACCGTATTTATTGACAAAGCAGTATTCTATTATGATAAATATCATAAATAAAAAATATTATTATTGCTAAGCTTTCAATAACCGGCATGATGAACAGGAAATATGCAAAAAAAATAATAATCATTCTTGTCATTATTATACTGGCTGTTTTATTCAGGGTTTTTAACCTTGTGGACTACCTGTCCCTTTCTTATATAAAAGAATCGCTGGAAAAATATCAGACTCTTTACAGCGAACACCGTGCCGGTATAATTGCCGGATACATGTTGGTTTATATCCTGGTGACATCACTGTCACTGCCCGGGGCAGCGGTAATGACTATTGCAGCAGGGGCGCTATTCGGTATTATAGTGGGCACTATAGTCGTATCTTTTGCGAGTACAATAGGCGCTACAGTAGCGTGCTTTGTTTCACGATTTATCCTGAGAGACTGGATTCAGGGTAAGTTCGGCGACAAATTGAAGACAGTCAATGAAGGAGTCGAAAAAGAAGGGGCGTTTTATTTATTTACTGTTCGGCTTATTCCTGTTTTTCCATTCTGGCTTATTAATCTTGTCATGGGACTGACAAAGATGCATTTGAAGACTTTTTACTGGGTTTCACAGATTGGAATGTTAGCCGGAACTATTGTTTATGTTAATGCGGGAAAGGAACTGGCAAAGATCGATTCTCTTTCCGGAATACTTTCACACGGCCTGATCCTGTCTTTTATTATTCTTGGATTATTCCCGATTACATCGAGAAAAATACTTGAACTGTATAAACGAAAAAGGGGATTAAAATAAAAAGGTAATAGGTAACGGGTTATGCAAAAATAATGATCTGAGGGGGGGTGAAAATATGCCGAAATATGACTTTGACATAGGAATTCTTGGCGGAGGAGCTGCAGGCCTGACAGTCGCTTCAGGAGCGAGCCAGTTTGGTGCAAAGACCCTGCTCATTGAAAAAGAAAAAGCGCTGGGCGGTGACTGTCTGCACTTCGGATGTGTTCCGAGCAAGACACTTATAAGAACGGCTTATGTATATCATTTGATGAAGAACTCCGGGAAATTCGGACTCCCTCCGGCTGACATAAAGCCAGTTGACTATAAAGAAGTGGCGAAAAGGATCCAGTCTGTAATAGCAATAATCCAGAAACATGATTCAGAAGAAAGATTTTGCAGGCTCGGGGTAAAAGTAGAGTTCGGCGATGCCAGTTTTACAGATGAGCATGTTGTGCGACTTAACGGAAAAAACTATTCTGCAGGCAAGTGGGTAATTGCCACCGGATCTTCAGCTTTTATACCGCAGATTAAAGGGCTTGATCAAACGCCCTATATTACAAACAGAGAAATTTACTCTTTTGACAGCCTTCCAAAATCCATGATTATTATCGGGGCAGGACCAATTGCAATTGAAATGGCACAATCCTTTTACAGGCTCGGAACAAAAGTTGATATAGTGCAGCGCAGTGCTCAGATTCTCAGCAAAGAAGATAAAGACATGGCTGACATCGTAATGAATGTCCTCGTGGATGAGGGAATTACATTTCATTTAAATTCCGGGATTGAAAGGGTCAAAGAACTTGGATCAGAAAAGGAAGTGATTATTAAGAAGAAAGACGGCAAGACAGAAAGCCTGAAGGCTGAACAGGTTTTTATTGCTCTGGGAAGGCAGGTAAATGCTGACGGGCTGGGGCTTGAGAATATTTCCCTTGATTTTGGTAAAAAAGGGATAAAAGTGGATAACCGGATGCGGACCAACCATAAACATATTTATGCAGCAGGTGATGTTACAGGCGCTTATCAGTTCACCCATGCGGCTGGATATGAGGGCGGTATTGCCCTTAGTAACGCTATTCTTCATTTGCCCAAAAAAGCTGATTACACTTACTTGCCCTGGTGCACTTATAGCGACCCCGAAATGGCAAGCATTGGCATGAATGAAAAACATGCCCGGGCTGCCGGTATTGAATATTCGGTGTGGACTGAGGAATTTAAGGCAAATGACAGAAGCCTTGCAGAAGGCGAAGATGCAGGGAAGATCAAACTGCTCCTGGATAAGAAAGGAAATCCCTTAGGCGTTCAGATACTTGGACCTCATGCCGGAGAGCTTGTTAACGAATGGGTTGCAGTCATGAACGGAGGGATTAAGCTTTCAACGATTGCATCTGCTATTCATCCTTATCCAACTCTTGGAGAGATAAACAAGCGGGTTGCAGGGAATTATTTTGCAGGAAAAATATTTTCTGATAAAGTCAAAAAGGCACTGAAGTTCATGTTCAATTTAAAGGGAAGGGCATGCGGATAGTAACAATTGGATTTTAAATTAAATGTTAAGATGAATATTATAAAGATATATCTTTTTGAGGGAGGGGGGCGTTAAATGAAGAGCGGTTCGGATAAGCTGGAGGATCTGAAAGTTTATTACAGCAAAACTGTACAAACTATAGAAGATCTCAAGACCAGTACCTGTAAATGTGATGATGAGTCATTATCTCAATGTATACGTGCGATAGAAAAAAAGATTGATAATGAAATCCTTACAAGAGTTTATGGATGCGGCTCTCCGATTCCTGCCGCAATTGATGAATGCGTAGTGCTTGATCTTGGCTGTGGTGCAGGCAGGGACGTATATATAGCGTCAAGCCTTGTTGGCCCGAAAGGCTTTGCTATTGGAATTGATATGACTGACGAACAGCTAAAGATTGCCCGCAGACATCTTGGTGCCCAGATGAAAAGATTCGGCTATGAAAAGCCGAATGTTGAATTTAAAAAAGGGTACATCGAGGATTTAAAAGAGATAGGTGTAAGAGACAATTCCGTTGACATTGTCATATCTAACTGTGTCATCAATCTTTCTCCTGATAAGAGAGCGGTGTTTTCAGAGATTTTCCGTATATTAAAACCTGGTGGGGAGCTCTATTTCTCGGATATTTTTGCAGGCAGGAGAGTTCCGGAGCATCTTAAAGATGACCCTGTTCTGCATGGCGAATGCCTTTCAGGTGCAATGTATATTGAAGACTTTAGAAGGCTGCTGAGAGAGATTGGCTGTATGGATTATCGTATGCTAACAAATAAAAAAGTATCTGTAGACAACACTGAGATAAAAGCCAGAATCAGAACGATCGATTTTTATTCCATGACTGTTCGGGCATTCAAACTGGATACCCTTGAAGATATCTGTGAGGACTATGGCCAGACAGCTGAATATCTTGGAACAATAAAGGAATATCCCGATGAATTTATCCTTGACGAGCACCACAAATTTATGACAGGAAAATCATTGCCAGTCTGCGGAAATACTGCCTCAATGTTGAGTGAGACCCGATTTGCAAAACATTTTAAAGTAGCAGGAGACAGGTCTGTTCACAAAGGGCCTTTTGATTGCACCCCTTCTGCAGATAAGAATGCAAGTGACGGCAAACACAGCACTGGCTGTTGTTAAGATGTGCAAATAAGTTTTAATTAATGAGTTTATAAATTGTTAAACAGCTTATTAAATCCACTTGCTGTATTATTTTCATTTTTCCTTATTTTACTGCTGTCTTTTCCATGTTCCGCAGAAGAAAAACAGGTCTTTCTGCGTGAAGACTTTAATAACCTTAATAACTGGAGGCCGCTTCATTTCCCAAGGATTAAAAAACACACTGAGTATTCTATAGAAAAAAAAGGAGAAGAGAGTTATCTAAGGGCATATAGCAGCTCATCGGCATCAGGTATTGTCTTTAAAAAAGAATTCAATGTTTACAAATATCCTGTACTCAGATGGATGTGGAAGGTAAATAATATTTACATAAAAGGCAATGCCGAAAAAAAATCTGGTGATGATTACCCGATACGCATTTATATAATTTTTAATTATAATCCTGAAAAGGCCTCTTTCGGCAAGAGGGTCAGGTACGGGTTTGCAAAGACGATATACGGTGAGTATCCTCCTGACAGCACACTGAATTACATCTGGGCAAACAGAAAGCATAATAAGAATATTCTTACAAACACTTATGCCGAGGAGGCCCGAATGATAATACTTCGAACAGGGGCTGAAAATACAGGCAAATGGCAGGAGCAGGAAGTTAATATACTTAAAGACTACAGGATGGCATTTAACTCCGATCCTCCGTCATCCGCAGGCATAGCTATTATGAACGATTCTGATAACACTAAAGAAAGTTCAATTTCTTATGTTGACTTTATAGAAATTTACAGATAACCGGGAGTTTAGTGATTTGAAAAAACGTTCTGTCATAAAAAGCGGCTTTTATATTCTGCTTATTATTGCTGTTTTTCTTTCTCAGTTTTTTCTGGATATTTCTTATTATTTTAGTCCGGAAAAGATTCAGTCCTGGCTTTCAGATGCAGGAGGTTTTGCTCCGTTGTTTTATATCTTTGTTATGGCTGCTGCAGTTGTCATAAGTCCGATACCAAGCCTTCCGCTGGATATAAGCGCAGGTGCGTTTTTTGGGGCTATCCCCGGTACAATATATTCTGTAACAGGTGCATTGATAGGTGCAGTCATAAGTTTCATGATATCGCGCATTCTGGGACGGGAACTGGTAGAGAGGTTTTTTGGTGAGCGTATAAATTTCTGTGCAGAATGCTCTGACAGAATACTGACAAGGATAGTGTTTTTATCACGACTGCTACCGGTCGTTTCGTTTGATGTGATCAGTTATGGTGCCGGCCTGACAAAAATGTCTCTTAAGAATTTTACACTGGCAACCCTGTTTGGCATGATACCGCTTACATTTTTATATAACTATTTTGGTTCTGTACTTATCTTTGGAAAGGGATTGACTATTACCCTGGGAATTATTATGGTTGTTTTTTTCTTTGTTTTGCCCGGTTGGCTTGAGAAAAAAGGTTTTAAACATAAAATAACCGGAAACGCCAAGACTGAATAATATCTAAATATAACTATTTTAAGATAAAATATTAAAACCATATGATAGAGAATGAGATATATATAAGACTTGGTTTTTTCTTTGGCATGTTTGCTGTAATGGCTTTTTTTGAACTGGTTGCTCCAAGACGCAGGCTTGAAACGTCAAAAGGCATGAGGTGGTTCAGCAATATTTCAATTACATTTATCAATTCTGCTCTGGTACGTCTTGCTTTCCCTGTTCTTGCTGTAGGAGTAGCCTTTTTCGGCTTAGAACAGGGATGGGGAATTCTAAACAACATTGAAGTCCCGGAGTTACTGGCAGGGATTATTGCCATAATCGTTCTTGATTTAACGATTTATGTTCAGCATGTAGTATTTCACCTTATTCCGCCATGCTGGAAACTGCATATGATGCATCACGCTGACATTGATATTGATGTAACAACAGGAGCAAGGTTTCATCCCGTTGAGATAATGCTGTCAATGTGTATAAAAATCTCTGTTGTAGCAGCGCTCGGAGCACCTCCCTGGTCTGTAGTGGTTTTTGAGGTATTATTGAATGCTACTGCAATGTTCAACCACAGTAATATTAATATCCCGGTAAACATAGACAGGGTTTTGAGGTTATTTGTCGTTACTCCTGATATGCATCGTGTACACCACTCTGTAATAATCAGGGAAACAAACAGCAATTATGGTTTTAATTTTCCCTGGTGGGACCGTTTTTTTAAAACATACAATGCCCAGCCGGTCAAAGGACATACAGGCATGAAGATAGGGCTTGCAAATTTCAGGGATCCCGGAAAACTTACTCTTGCCCATATACTGGCAATCCCTTTCCAGAAAAAGGAGAGATAGGCCAAAATTAATTTTATTATTGATTGTCCGCTTATAACTTATGTCATGGTATTAATAGAAATAAAATAGTATATTTTCATTATAAACAATTCTAAGGTACCGTTTAATTCTGAAAGGAGTTAAAAATGAATACAAGGAGAGAAATAATTTTAAAAACACTGAACCTGTTAATGTGAAAGAAGGCGAAAAGGTACGAATAAGATTTATCAATGTCGGATATAAGCAGCATTTCATGCATACGCATTCACACAAGTTTATAGTTGCTGCAAGGGACGGGGCTTATGTAGATGAACCGCAGAAGATCGATACCGTGGGAATTGGGCCGGGACAGAGAGTGGACATTATACTTTTTGCAGATAATCCCGGGATATGGCCCTTCCACTGCCACAGGCTTGATCATGTTACAAATGAACATATATACCCGGGCGGAATGCTTACTTTTATAAGTTATATAGAGTAAACAGCAAAACTTAAAGACTTTTATACAGCCAGCAAAGGGCCCAGGCTGGCTGTTGAGGGAGGTTTTCCAGCATGACCAGCATCTTGACGGTCCTCAGATCGAGACTGATTGGCTGATAACTGCCGGGTTTCAATGGGTGTTTTAATTGCTATACTTAATCAGTAGTGTCCGGTTAAGAATTGAATAGATTCAACTGGTTTTGATTTTCTATAATATTTGAACGGTTGCCTAAAGCTTGAAGTGCTTGCTGTAAAGGC
>VAPB010172798.1_pt1 | contig 18408 bp, 23 predicted proteins | sample 3395101 | NCBI WGS metagenome assembly VAPB01 (sample SAMN08290433, study PRJNA428436) | hydrothermal vent metagenome | isolation source: Deep-sea hydrothermal vent chimney | place: Indian Ocean: Southwest Indian Ridge | reverse complement strand
CTCCCTGCTCTAAAAATCAAATGAATCTTTAAATGTCGTTATTTTCGGCTCCCTCATCACTCCCTCCCCGAAATAATGTCTCGGATCGTGAAGCACCGTATAAGCGCATACCAGCCAGTCTGCAGCATCAACCTTTTGACCTCTCGATTTCCGCTTTTTACCTTTGAATTTTGTAATCTGCTTTTTAAAATCCCTGCCTTCTTTCTCGTATTTGTATGACGAAGGGAACCTGATCCTGCCTTCGAGATAAACCATTTGCACAACCTTCATTTGCATGTCGACTTTAATCCGCTGATACTCAATATAAGGAAATGGCTTCTTATTCTTCTTGCACCATAGCGCAATAAAGTTAGTGAACACCGCTTCCTGATCAACCCAGCCGTCGAAAGCAAGAAGAGCGATTCTTTGCGAGTCGTTAATTTTAAAAAACTCATCGAGAAGCTCTTCGATATTGTCCATAGGTTTGCACCTTATATTCCAGGCATAATAAAGGTTCTCTGACGGGCTGTAACCGAAAGCCCCAATCGCCGTATAGTCTGACACATCTGTTTTCATTGCAAGGTTTGGATCACAATACCCGATACCGACAACATCATCCGGAAGTTTATCGTATTCATGCCAATGTTCTATCGGGAATATAGTACCTCCGGCTCTCTCCGGTCTCTGCTGGTAATCCCCAGACCACGACTCATCATCGACATCGTGTAGGGCTTGTAGTTCCTCTTCCGAATTTGCAGGATATCTCTGAGGCCATAGAGCGCCACTTACTTCATCCCACGCAGGATACAAGTGGACACATTTATTCTTTTCCAGCTTATCTTCATCTTGCATTTTCAGGTACTGATTCAAAGTACAATCTTCGGAAAAATTATTACCGAGTATTATAAAGCAACCGCCCGCCATAAGCGATTTAAAAGCCTCGTCAATTTTAAGTTTTCGCTGCTCTGTACTATCGGCTGTTAGTGAGCTTGATTGTGTCTCGATATCATCCCCGAGTAAATCCTGGACTCTGTCAAAAACCTGTAGCGCGCCCCCTGACGGATCGCTCCAATGAATAAGGCTTAATTGATACTGGTTTTTTGAGTCCCTTTACTTTAAATCTGAATTCATTTTCATTCTGAGCTTCGATTTTAATATCCCAGTCCGCATTGATGCGTGGGTTCGATTTAATAATCGTTGCAATGCTTGTAATCAATGCTCGTGCTTTATCGAGATTCTCGGAATATGTACCGGCATACCAGGTCTTTCCATTGAGCCACTTCCAGATGTAAGCCTTTATTAAAGTTACCGTTTTAGCATAATCCCTAGGTCCGAGAACAATGTGCATTCCCGGAAGTAATACGATATCGGGTATATCCTCCTGCAGTACGCCCGGCTCATAATAGCCCTGCGTGTGAACCTCCGGAGGAAAGTATGTATCCCGGAAAAAACCAAAATCATCTTTCTGCAGTTTGAGCCTTTTGTTTCGCAGCCTCGGAGTCAGTTGCTTGTGGTGGAATGCCGATGCCTGGCTGAACTCCATCTTGCGGTCCAACTGCTTTTGCGCATTTTTAGCCTCGATATCTAATCTTGAGAAATCTTGCATCGTTCCTTCGCTTCGTTAAAAATCCTAATAATATCCTTCTCGTAGGCATCGGGTTTAAACATTTTTACTACCTCGATGAATACCTTCCAATCCAGTCCTTTTAAGTGTAATTGCATCTCATGCTCTGTTTGGACTTTCTTTGTTCGCACAAGCCTTTCGAGAGCCAAAGTCCTTTGCACGGGATCAATATTATCATCAGCTTCCAGTTGTGCCAGCGCAAAATGTAACTGCTCTTCAAATATTACTTTTGAATCTTGCTTGTCTTTAATCATGCGAGCCTGCAACCGCCTTGTAGTCTTTGTAGACTTTCTCTGCAGCCTTCCCTTTCCTCCCTGGGTAATTGCATACCTAACTTGCCCGGGCGTACATTTATACTTGTCCGCGATCGAATCAACGGAGATGTCCGGATTAGCAGCTGCGAATTTCGCTATTTTTAGCCGGTTGCCTTTCGTCAATGTAGGTGCATTCTTTGCCATTATCTCTTCTCTTCATTAGTAATTGGTAATTAGTAATTAGTAATTAAACCTCCGCTTGTTTGGATGATTTATACTTGCCTGTGAAATTTACAATCCCTCTCGTTACCGTAGGAGTTGCAATCGGAATGTCGAGCAGTGGTTCAATGGGATAAACTGATTTAACATTGTCAATTATGACTTTCTCAACCGCCTCAGCTATCGTAACCACCATTTCAACTGCATCCTGCGGATTCGTCTGAGGCGATGCTGCACACAAAATACTTATCTCCGCATTCCTTGTCTTGCCGGTTGAATTTTCATACAGCTTTTGTGTATCAGGCACCATATAGACATAAATATAAGGTGGTAGCATAGCAGTGCCCATTTTTAAATTACCCTTTGCGTCAAATTCGATAACTCCATGCTTAATATTATTCTGGTCAACTCCCAGTTCACCAAAGTTGGCTTTCAGCGTATTGACTATATCATCCCATAATGCTCCGAAAGTTACCATGCATCTTCCTCCTCGAAACTCCCACAATTAACACTCTCGTTAGTCTCTGAACCGTCGGCAACTGCCTTCCGGTAGTTCTGCATTTCGGAGAATGCGAGCTTATAGTTGGATTTAATCCGGTTCACCTCTTCCTCGCTGTCACCGGGAATAATAGGAAGAGCAAGATAGTCTATAATCCAGGCGGCAATCGGATCAACCCAGTCCGGACGGTTCGCTTCGTCCTCCGGTATGGCATAACCTGTTACATCTCTTATTTTCTTTGCCGCAGAGGATTCGTATGTAGCAAAATTACCGCTCGTACTGATTGCGCTGTATCTGTTAGCGCTAATGAATGGCTTGATTTGCGTTAATGTTATAAACGGCATTTCATCTCCCTCTTATTTCGACTCTATAAGCAGCCTGTCGGCTGCTGATTAAATATTTATCCCAAATTAAGTCCTCTTATGCCATTATTTCTGTCGTGTGCGCACACAACCCATTTTTACTTGTTTATGATTTTAATTTACCCGTTGAAATTTAAAACTTAAAATTTAAAACTTAAAATTGGTAAGGGTATGTTCGATAAAATAAAGAAATGGTTTGACGATATAATTAAGAAAATGGGCATAACAGTCCCTGATGACAAAAAAACAGACCTCGAAACCGCACTTAAAGAATTCGCAGCGAGCCTCGAAAAAGAAGGCAAAGAAGGCGATGACGGAGATAATAAGAAAGCCGGTGAAGCATTTACAGAGGCTATTAAAAAGGCTCTTGAAGGAGCTATCCCAAAAACTGATCCGAAACCTGACGAGAAAACCGGAAGTCTGGACGCCGATAAATTAACAGCCGCTTTAACCACTGCTTTAAAACCATTCCAGGATGAAGTAGGTAACCTTAAAAAAGAATTCGAGAGCATGAGCAAACTACGTAAAGAGCAGGAAGATTCAGCAGCCACTAAGAAGCTCCAGGATACCCTGAAATCCGCTCACGAAAAAGGCAAAATCTCATCAGCGCAGGTCAAAGAGTATAACGATATCCTTGAAGAAGCCCTGAAAGAAGGCTCTAAGGCTTTTGATATTACGCTCAAAACATTAAAGACATTGCCCGATAATGCCATAATAGCCAAGCAAAACAAAGCTGCCGGCTTCTCGCTCGATGGTAAGCCAAAAGAAGATGGTGATAAGGGCGGAGATAACAAGGCTGACAACAAGGACAAAATGCCTAAGCCTGTTATGGGTTCTGTCGATCCCGTATACCTGAAGCAAGTTAACGAAGATATAGGAAATAATTGATTTATTAATTTTTGAAGGATATTAAAAATGGGAAAATTTGCAGCACTTTCAAGAATAGAAGTCGATAGCGAAATCGGCAGGAATGCCGTAGCAATGATGTTACAACATTCTCCGTTGATCCGCTTCCTCGATGAAAATAACGCATTCGAACTGGATGCTATGGACTTTGACTGGTATCCTGCAGACAATGCCGCTAATATTCAGGCAAGAGCAAGAGGTGGCGCATTCACAATTCAGGATGTTGCGCCCGGCAGTAAAGAGACCGGGCTATTGTATATCATGGGCGATGGCGTCCATATTGACGAAGGTGATATCGCCGATATGGATAATAAGCTCCGTGACATTGACACTCATCTCCAGAAAAAACTTGAGCGAAGACTCAGGGATTTTGCCAGGGATTTGGATGGCTATCTATTCAATGGCACAGGAGCCGGTAGTCCAGCGCAAATGAAAGGGCTCACGGCTTATTTTGACGGCTCTACCGATATTCCCGGCTGGCCCACAGGCAACAAAGGAGTTGTCAACGCCACCGATTATCTCGGCGACGGCGACGGTGTTAGCTTTGATCTAACCACGGCAAACAATTATGATGTATTCCTCGAAGCGATGATGGCATGGCTTGCCATAGTTGGCGATCCGAAAGGAATCCTGATGAACCGCTCGCTTCGTGCCAGGTTGACTACGATTGCAAGAAAGGCGCACATTCTCGGTGAAAGCCGTGATTCTTTCGGCAGACCCCAGCAGACATTCGACGGCATTCCGATGGTCGACATGCTCGATGCTTCGGTTCCGATTGTCGAAGAGGACGATACCGCCGGAACGCCGCTTTTAAACACCACGAGCTTATGGATTGCATCTCCGGGTGAAATGAGAGGCTCGCTTGTAACTAACTCAGGGCTTGCCTTTAAGGATTACGATCCTGACGACAAGCAATCAAAAGGGCATACCTTTGAAACCAGGTTAGCATGGAAGTTCGAGGAAATTGATTCCTTTCTCCGTGTAAGAAATATCAAAATTAAAGCAGTACCAGCTGTATAATTTGCTGAATAAACTCCCCGGTAGTATTGACTCCACTACCGGGGAGTTATCACGACTAAGTTGAGAGTTGAAAAATTAGTAATTAGTAATTGGTAATTATTCAAATGGCTACAAAGACCAAAAAAATAGTTGAAAATCATGATGCCACTACCAATCTGGCGTATCAAACCATACGCTGGAAACCTGCAGATAAAGGCATTATAACAATAGCCTGCTCCGGACTCGAAGGTACGCTGGATGGTAAATGGACTTTTTACAAGGTCAACAAAGGAGTTAAATCAAAAGTTGGTGAGATAGTACTCGATGTTGCTGACAACAGCGATGATGCACATGATGCGGAATTGTATTTCGCAGCCGAGGAAATTGGCTTTGAATATACAGCTAATGGAGTGACAGGAGCGAGTGCATTAACATCTCTAATTATTCACTGGAATGAAGCATGAGTAATAGGCATCAAAAATGGGGTGGCGGAGGTGATAAATATTACAAGCAGGATTTTACTAATGTGGATTCTGTGGTGGTTAGCCACAACCTCGGTAAATACCCAAGCGTCCATGTCCTGGACGCTGCAGAAACTGAATATGTTGTAGATGTCGTACATGGCTCAATCAACCAATGCACCGTTTCATGGAACGGTTTGATAACAGGGAAAGTAATTTGTTCATAGTAATTAAAGGCAATTGAAATGTCAAAAAAAGTTAAAACACATCTGGATTTTGGAAAAAATCAGATACAAAATGTAGTGGTATATCCGCTCGCTTCCGATCCTAATACTGCCGGTTGGGGCGCTGCTGAAAAAGGCATTCCCTGGTTCAACACAACCGATGATGTTTTCAAATATTGGGACGGCTCGGCTATTCAGACTATACCGACTTTGGCTGCTCTTAATGCTGCCCTCGAAGGCTTAGCCTGGAAGGATGAAGTTGTAGCGGCAACTACGGCAAACATTACCATCGCATCTGACCTGAATGTTGCCGATACAATCGACGGTATAACGCTTGCCGACGGTGATCGGGTCCTGGTTAAAGACCAGACCTCACAAGATGAGAACGGTATATATATTGCCGGCGCATCTCCTGCAAGGGCAGCAGACATGAGCGCAAGCGCAGAGTTCAATGCTGCCATCGTTCCTGTCCAACTGGGAGGCACTGATAACGGAGGGACAAACTTCAGATGTAAGACTGTCGACCCTGTTGTGGATACCGACAATATTGAATTTGAAAATTTTGGAGCTTCGATACCCGATGCAAGCGAAACGATAAAAGGAAAGATTGAGCTTGCTACTGTTGCCGAAAGTGAAGGTAAAGCAGACACTGTAAGAGCGGTAACTCCTGCAGGACTTGCAACATTCACAAGGAAGTATGCCGCCGATATATCATCTTCAAGTGGTGCAACTATCACCGCAGCCACTCATGGATTGGGAGCTACCAAGAACCTTATCGTTCAGATATTCGAGGATGGCACTCCCAATGACTTAATTATAGCAGATATACAGGTAGCAGATAACGGCGATGTGACCTGGGCTACTGTGGCAAATATTGACGGGCATATTGTAATAATAGGGTAAGGTCTTTAGGGTTTGAATTTAAAATTTAGAATTTAAAACTTAAAATTAATTTAAGTATGAAAGTAAAAAATAAGATACTACTCCCTAACAGCGCAGCCATTGCTCCGCTGAATGTAACAGCAAGGAGTGCTGCTCCTACTTCACCTGTCACTAATGACATCTATCTTGATAACGGGACTAACACAGCTTCCGGCGAGCCGGGCTGGAGGGCATATAATGGTACTTCCTGGGATGATGTTGGTGCTTTAAGTGGCGGAGGCTTCCCCTGGACATATTGGTTCTGGGATGACTTTGTCGGGAAAATTATTGACACAACAAATTGGTGGACTGACAATGACGCAGGGACAGGAGACACGACAATAAATAACAATCATTTGAATATGATAGGTGCTGCATATTTTTCAGCATTCACAACAAATGATGTAGCAAGTATAGCAAAGATTCATGTAGGGAATCAAGTGAAATGCCAGTATATAGTTCCTACCCTTATTATCAGAGCACAAGCGAATGGTGATTATAATAGAACACAAGAAACAATTGAAATAGGTTTTTCAAACACTGGAGGGGTAACGGCAGCAGCTAATGCAGGAGCTTGTTTCAGGCATGATGTAACAACAGCGTCAGGCAATTGGTACGCTGTATCAAGCAATGGTTCATCTGAAGAATCAACAGATACAGGGATAGCGATAAATACAACTCCAAAGAATTTTAAAATAGTATGGGAAAATAGTGGTTCGATAAAATTTTATATTAATGGAGTTTTAAAAGCAACACACACTACTTATGTCCCAGGCAATGCAGTAGAGGTTAGCCCATATATTTATTTAAAAAACAAAGATACTAACACCAAAGCAATTATGGTTGATTATGTAAAGGTGTTATCAACTGCCAATAGGGGCACAGAGTAATGAACATTCTATGTTACATATTGGCAATTCTAATTTTCAGCGTCTTTGACGTTGTGGGTTACCACTATATCCTGACAAAAAAGCAAACAATAAAGCCGACAAAATTTAATTTGGTTTTATACAGAGTAATCCAAAACGCAGTAATGCTATCTATAATTTATTGGCTTTATTTAATTGATTTTCAATTAGCAATAGCATTCACGTTAAGCTGGTGGTTCGGGCTTTGCGATTGTCTGTATTATGTAATATTAAGGCAATGGGAAATGTTCGAGTCTGATGATATGTTTTGGTTGTGGTGGACGCCTTACGGATTAGCCGGAAAAATATTCCGGAAATGGAAATTTGGATTTACTCCCAATGGTGATATGCTGATTGTATTCTCTTGTCTGGCACTTGTCTTTAGTTTAATTATCCTTTACCAAATATGACCAAACCAAGCAACATACCGGACTGGGCATTCAAGGCTGTATTCGCAGCAATGCTGATTTTATCGCCCTTCGTTATTTGGGGATTCACACTACTTTACGGTATGTCAAACGATATCGCTGTTATAAAAGACAGGGCAGATAGAATACCTGGTATTGAAAAAAAAGTTTCAAATCACGAATCAAGAATAAACTTAGTTGAAGATAAATTAAATATAAGAATTATCAACAGGAGGCTCTATGGAACCGACAAATAAAGTATTGGATTTTGCAAAGCGGCATTCAACATGGCTGATTATTGCGCTTATCACTTTCATATTTGCTATGACTATCTTCGAGAAGCAGGCAGAAACCCAGGCGCAAATCGACAATCTTATTATGAGCATCGATGCCGGAGATTCCGGGGATGAAAGTTATAGAGCTATTGATAAGCTGGACAGTAAAAACAGATCATCGGCTCCTCTGCTGATATTGTTTTACGTAATCGCAGGAGTTGTGATTGCCATACCGCTTGCAAGTATTGTCTTATACAGTTACACAAATGTGCCGTTCACGAAATTTATGTTCTATGGAAAAAATAACAACATCGATTCTCCGGAAAGGGAAGGCTTTATTGATTCTCCGGAAAGGGAAGGCTTTATTGATTCTCCGGAAAGGGAAGGCTTTATTGATTCTCCGGAAAGGGAAGGCTTTTTTAAAGTAGCATCGGCAGTGTGGATTGGCGTGTGTTTAATAATCGCTTGTGGAATAATCATACTGGGAAATAAAATATGAGAATTCTAAAAACGATACTCTTCCTGCTTATCGCTTTCTGCTTTACGCTTTCTGCGAATACCAGCCCGGTCGGACAGGTATTAATAAAAAAATATGAGGGGCTGCGGCTTAAGGCTTACAAATGTCCTGCAGGAGTTTGGACTATCGGCTACGGTAATACAAAATTCGCTAAGCCCGGGAAGAGGATCACAAAAGAGAAGGCATCGGCTTATCTGCGGTATGACCTGAAACGATTTGAATGTTATGTAACACGTGTAATACCGAGACCTCTTAAATGGCATGAATTTGACGCCCTGGTATCCTTCAGCTTTAATCTCGGATATAGACTGAAAAATCAGCTAAAAACAGCCATAATAACACGTAATACCAAGCTTGCGGTATATAAGCTCAGACTGTATACAAAAGCCCGTGTGCGTGGAGTTCTGAAGGAACTGCGTGGACTTGTACGGAGGCGCAATGACGAAGCAAATCTCTATGCAGGTTTGTTTCAAAAACTTGATATCTTCGATGAAAAATATATGACTTTCGAACAGATGAGAGAAGTAGTCTGGAGATATGATTAGACGACTAACCATATCGCCACCTGCATTCTGCATTCTGCTTCTCGCTTTTAGCTTTCTGCTTTTAGCCTCTTGCTGCCCGGAGATTATCACCACCGGCAGCCAGACGAAAAAAACATTAACAGCGGTTCGTAAAGATACCATATATGTGGAATCAATTAAGCCGGCAATTACCATTACAGATGAATCAGCCACATTTATTGAGAAGCCGTCTGTTGAGATAATTGACACGGTGATACGGGCCAAAGAAACGCTCAGGGATTACTCGGTGAAAATCACCAGGACCCGCAAACCGGTTTTAAAAATCGTCAACGATGCTGTGATTAAAGAGGAGTTGGAATCAACTTACGATATTGAATTCACTCCGGTTAAACCGGATTCAATATTTAACGAAATCACGACTAAAAGTCAATCGGTTATTATGCCCCGTCCCTGGTATGAAATACCGGTATTCGCAGGCACTGTGCTTGCTGCATTTATCACCGGCATATATCTCGGCAAAATCCTCCGGAGGATTATATGAGCTACAAATTTATGGTAATACACATGGCAACCAGGCTCAAGGGATTTATTAAAGCTATCCGTTACGATGTTCCCAACAAGCTCGGTTTCTATAACACGACTCCCGTGCCTCAACCTGCAGATGTGGATCAGGCAGAGACCGAAGCGCCCAGCCAATTCAACACAGCCGATGGCGCATTCGAGGGATTTGTATTCGGTGAGTATGTTACCGGCGCTCAGATGACAACTATAATGGCATTAATAGAAGGACTTTTAGACGATTGCCGCCGGTTCCGGGATGAAATGGCCGGTCAGCACGATTTACTTAATGCGATAAGAACCGCCCTCGTTGATGAAGGGCTTATAAAAGGAAGTGCATAAATTATTTGTTTAATTAAATTTTGGAGATAAAAAATGGCAACAGCAAGAGGGCGCAATAAGTTAGATTTATTCGGCTTTGGTATTAACGCCGCCGAGGACGGATATGAAATTCAGGACTTAGCGGGCGATCCCGTGGCAGTCCCTACGTCAGCTGACAAACTCATCAGGATTGATGAAATTGTGCAGACAGACCTGCAGTTCCAGGAAGATGGAACTATCAGAATTCCGTTAGATCAGGATGTTGATGATGCGACAATGTGGGGTGCATTGGATGCCCTCGCTATTCCGCCGGCATCGGCAAGCGGCGCCGAGGTATCAGAGCGATTGTATGAAGACGGAATTACTAAGAACTTCGGAAGTTCAGGTTCGAGCCAGCGCAAAGCATTGGTTGTCAGCTACGGTAATTATGACGATGATGAGAGCGATATATTTATTGTCGTTGCTGCCGGGCATATAGCTCCGACATCCGGCTCGAAGAAGTATTCAGCAACAGCTTCGACTGCTCCGTCATTCGAGTTCATCGGTGAGATCTTAACGATCACTGCTTTTGAAGCTAAGGCTCTGCTCGATACTGCAATCCTGACCGCCCCTGCGGCTTGGGCAATAGCTCAGAGCAAAGGATTCAAGAGAGGCTACCAGATAGTAGCGGTATAGAATGTTGGTTAACCTGCGGTTCAACCCGCAGGTTGACAAATTGATAATAATTAAATAATTGGAGTCAAATTTAAGAGGTTGAAATGATTTTAAAAAACAAAGATCAGGACATTCAAATAGAAATCTCAGTGCCTACCAGGACGGCAAGAAAAGAGCTTCGTAAGTGGGACAAAAAACAAGGTGAACGATTCGATAAACTAAATAAGGCTAATTCAGATGTCGTAGCTTATTACAATATGAACGAAAAGGAAAAGAAGGAAGCTGTAGAAAAGAATCCCGATCTGTCACAAAAGACCTTCGATTACATTGAGGCTATATCTGATGTTTCCGAAGATATTATAATCGAGCAGTTCAAAGCAATAGTCAGGGTTGACAAGCTGACTGACGATCAGCGTAAGGTATTCGCTCAGAAACCCGATCATGAGTTTTGGATGCATCAAAATATGAAGGAAATCCAGGAAGCCGTAGCTTCCTTTCGAGGCAGCCTCCGGGGAGGACGATCGGAGGATCAGGGAGTTACTTGAGACCTGGACAATTTACTCTATTCAGAGGGCGAGGGCGGATAAGGCAAAAGCTGACAGCCCCCGCCCTTATTCTTTTGAGGAATTAACAGAAGAAGACAGCGCAGTTGATACGATAGTATTGTCGGCTGCCGGAGGCGATATAAAGACTTTCTTATGGTTATGTGATAATGTGCCATTGTCAAAATGCTTTGAACTTTACGGGCTGAAAGCCGCATGGAATTTTGAGCCGGAGAAAAAGGAGAAGAAAGTTAAGAGTTAAGAGTTGGAAAACTTAAAATTTAAAACTTAAAATTTAGAATTATGAGAAAGCAGCGGATATATATTTCAGGATACATTTCAAACGGTGGCAGGGCGCTAACCGAGATCGAACTTGAATTATGCAAAGCTAAATTCCAAAGAGCCGAGGAGGTCTTGATATCATATGGCTACGAAGTTGTCAACCCTATGAATCTCGTCCCTGCTGATTCCGGATACAAAGAGGCTATGCGAATTTGCATCAGGGCTTTGACAACCTGCGATTCAATATTCCTTCTTAATGATTATCAACATTCCGCAGGTGCAAGAAACGAGTATATAATCGCATGGATTTTAAAGCTGACATTATTTTATGAATCCCTATTAGCGGTTGATGAATTGGTAATTAGTAATTAGTAATTGGTAATTAAAAAATGCCGAACATAAAATTAAAAATAGAGATCGATAGCAGCGGAGCGGTTAAGGACGTTAAGAAGCTCGACAATGAACTCGAGGACTTGAAGGACGATGTTAAAATCACTCCGGATGTAGATACCGGCCCGGCTGAAGACAAACTCGAAAAGCTGAAAAAGCTGATGCAATTTGACGTATTGCTTAGCTCTCTCGATCTCATGGGCGATAAAGTTGCCGCATTCGCAGAAAGGACGGCAGCTACTACCGATTCAATGCGTATTATGAAAGCCCAGACCGGAGCAATAGCTGAAGACTTTGAATTCCTGAAAGAAACCGCTGCCGATCTATACGCCTCCGGAGTTGGTGAAACTTATGCCGATGCAGCTAAAGCAATCGCCACAGCAAAAAGAACTCTTGGCGATTTTGTGGCTGACGGTACTAAAGGACTTATTGATTTTACTAGGATTGCCGGCGGCATCGCAAAGGTATTCGATAAAGACATTAATGAGGTGATTGCCGGATCGAGGACATTCATAGCCAACTTCAAACTCGAAGGGCAGGAAGCCGGTGAGCTCGTGGCTTATGCCATGCAAAATGCTTCCGGTAAAATGGATGACGTCCTCGATACCCTGGATGAATATTCGCAGCTTATGGTAACTGCCGGTTATTCGGCTCAGGAATTTACCGATATTATAGTCCGTGGTATGCAGGCAGGAGCAAGGGACACAGACAAACTCGCTGATGCAATTAAAGAGACACAAATACGGATAAATGCCGGCGATACGGACAGGGCATTAGCAGGTATAACAGCGCCGATTGCAGCCAGGATTCAAAGCATAGTTGACCTCGGCAAAGCAGGTGTATATTCAATCAAAGATGTACTGGAGCAATCGTCAAAGGATATAGCTAAAGCTGTTGATTCCGGAGAAATAACCACAGCGATAAGAGACCAGCTTAACACAGCTATTTCAGGTACTATGTCCGAAGATCTCGGCGGCAAACTCTATACTAAAATGTTCTCAGCTGACATAGACACCGCACAGCTCGAAAAGAAAGCTGCTCAAGCTGCAAAATTAATGCAGGAAGCAATCGAGCCGAAGGGCGTATTTGAATCACTCGAAAAGCAGGCTTCCGTTGCTTTGGATAGTGTTGCAGCTTCATTCGCTCCCGTTATCTCCGCATCCAATTCCACATTGCAGGCAGTGTCCGGCATCGCTCCGGCTATGATAATGTTCGGGCAATTCGGCGGGCCTATTAAATCCGTGGCAACTGCGTTCACAGGCAAATTCATTCCCTCCATAGTTGCAAGTGTTGTAGCATTAAAAGGTGCTACGGCAGCACAAACACTTTTGAACGTTGCTATGAAAGCTGCTCCCTGGGGACTTGCCATCGCTGCTATCGGCGGGCTTGTCTATGCTATATCCGAACTCAGTGGTAGCTATGAGGATCGTTTAAAGTCTATAAAGGCTGTTAATGACGCCGAATTAGATATGGTTAAAACTCAAAAAGAGTTAAATGTCGCTCAACAAAAAGAAGAAATTACAACGATTAAGCTCGTTGATAACTATACAGAACTTGCATCAAAAAGCAAACTAACCGCCGAGGAACAGGATAAGCTCTCCGCTACTCAGGATCAGTTGAATGAAAAATATCCGGGTGTAATCACCAAAACAAAAACCTTTGACAAGGTGCTTTTGTCTTTGAGCAAAAAAGCCGGATTAAGCAAACAGAAACTAACTGAATTAAGAAATGAATTTACCCTCCTCACGCAACAGGATTACAATCTCCAGATTGGAGATGTTGACATCCAGCAGGAAATTATATTAGATAATATGAAGAAATTATTCGGTGAACTCGGGAGTGAAGCCGATAAATACACAGAAGAATTACTTAATGACTTGCAAGGATACACAAGAACCGCATTTAATGAATCAGAGCTAAATGAAGTAGCAACCACAGCAAATAAAAGGCTACAGGAATTGCGTAAAAATTTCAAACTTTCAGGTGAGGCATACTCAGGCACAAAGAATTTTATAAAAGAATACATAGACCTCCAGAGGCTCGCAAATAAAGCGTCATCTGATTTTCACGAGGGATTGGGCGCTGGCTCCCCAATTATGGATGAATGGGCAAAGGCGATAAAAAAAGTTACAGACGGGATGGAGAACCTTACAAAAAACGCTTACGTCACACGTTTAAAGGCTATCAAAGAAGATATTAATAACCTCCCTAAGGCTGCATTCGAGGAAGGTGAGATTGAACAATTAAATTCAATGATAGATAAAGGCATAGCATCTTGGAAGCGTTCTGCCGATAGTAAAGAAGTTATTGATAAAAAAGCTAATGATAAAAAGATAAAAGCTCAGGAAGCTTACGAGAAATTCATAGCTCAATCCAATGCGAACCAAATAGCTAATCAAAAAGCCTTGCAAAATTCGCTTACCAACGCCTCTATTGACGGGCTTGAGGATAGGAAGCAATTTCTACTGGATGCCAATAAACTTGCCGTTGCACAAATCGAGGAATTGCTTACACTCGAAGGACGCCTCCACGATCTGCACCTCGACGAAATCGGCGTGAAGCTGACAATCAAGGACGATCCTGTTCAGATGAATCGGTTAATAGCCGATAAGATGAATGCTGAAATAGCTGCAGTCAGGGAACGGGAAAAGGGAGCTCAAAAATTATACGAAAAAGGCTCTTTGGATTGGATAGCAATCCAAACCCACGCTAATAACGAAGTTGCCGGCATCGAACGAAAATGGATAGAAGTCAACAAACAACATCGGCTGAAAGTTACCCGGGAAACCCAGGCGGAGATGCAGTATCTCTGGGGATTGCATTACGATGCCATAGAATTGGAAGCAATCAACTCGATAACCGACATTGCCGAACAGGAAAAAGCAATCGCTGTGAGCGAAGCCCGTAAAGTATTTGAAGCCCGTCTCGATGTTGTGAAAGGTACGTACTCGCTCGAATATGAAGCATTCCTCAAGTATCAGCGTGATAAAATCGCAGCCGAGGAAGCATACCTGATTCAAACCCGGGGACTCGTTTATGCCGCTTCAAAGCAATTAGCTCTAACGCTCCAGGCTGCCTTCTCAGAGGGCTTGCAATTGCCGGATACATCCGAAAGGAAGGCTGCGCTCGATGAAGCTCTTGGCGATATAAATAACCAAAGAGATGCCCTTCTCGAATCATACCGCAATCAGGAAATTGACAGAGGTGAATTCCATTCCCGGATGAACGAACTGGATGCCCAGAGAGCTACATCGCAGAAAGAATATAATGATACCCAGATTTCATTGCAGGATGCGATTAATGAAAGCTTGCAGAAAACCTTTGGTCTGATGCAGGACACATATATTAATGTGTTCAAAACAGCAGCGGTTCACTACCAGGAATATGCCGCAATAATTGTTGCTGCTGAAGAAGAAAAAACAACCATTATTTTAGAAAGCGCCCAGGCAGCGATGACAGGGCAATTCGATAAAATTAATGCTCTAAAAGCTAAACATGATGAACTTACTACACATATAACAGCAACACAAAAGCAGGCTACGGACGCCACAAATCAAATGTGGATAGGTTTGGGGTTAAGTGTTGCCGCTTCATTGGGGCAATTGGCTGCAGCGGGTTTAAAGACACAGGAAGTTATAGCTCTGTCTTTACTCGGGGCTTTAAAGCAAGTTTCCGGTATATTTATAGCGTGGATTTGGGGCAAAGCTTTGGCTGACAGCGGACTAATTGCCGGGGCAATAGCAGCCACTATAGCTACCGGTATATTCTTAGGCTTTGTAGCCAAAGCTGAGGCGGATATTAAAAGTAAATGGACTGGCGGCTTAATCGAAGGGGATGAGCAAATCATCAGGGTTAATGAAAGAGGTCCCGAGTATGTCATGAATGCGCCTGTCACAGCAAAGAATTTGAAGGCATTTGAATACATCAATAAGCACGATGTGACTGTAGAAGAGTACGCCTTAAAGCATTCTTCATTTAAAGACCTGCTTTTTGTCCCGGATAAAAAAGACGCACAGCCGATTAACATTCGCTTTGATACCAGGGGACTTGAAGAGAAGCTCGACCGCATCGAAAAACAGCTTGGCTCTCGCAGGCTCGAAACTGAAAATTATGTCGATATCAAACTTGGCGTGAATGACCGTGAATTAATAGACAGGATAGATATTCAAAACGCAAGAGATATGATAGGAGTATAATGGCTCAAACATGGTATATATGGCTCTATTCAACAAACACAAAAGTAACGCTTGATGATAATAGTGAAGCTGCGTTGTCATCGTTGCCGGTAGAAGCGCAGACTGTTGAAGAGCCGGTATGGCTGAAAGTAGAAATCGAAGCTATGCATCCGGACGAAAAGCCTATCGGAAGCCCGACTGAACGCATGGGCGGATTTATGCTTCATCCGGTTTCTCAAGCGCAGACTTACGGTGTAAGAAGCGCTCCCTTTGGCTTCCCTGATGACATGGATGATCTGAGGAAGCTGAGGGCTATTCATAGAGGTAAACGCTATGTATGGGCTTGTATGGACGGCAACGGTCAGGCTGAGGCAACAAAGTATCCGGATAGGTTTCATGTTGAAGGCAAGGCGGTCTGCTGTTCCTTTCTTAATCCTAAAACCGGGCATGATGACAAAGCGGCATTGAAGGAATATGAATTCACACTGAGGCGGCTAAAACCGCTTCCGTAGCATTTATGATTTAGAACTTAAAATTTAAAACTTAAAATTGAGAACGAAATGAGCAATAAAATATACCGATACGAATGGAAAGGCGCTAAAACAGGCTGGGATTACCGCATGGATGTAATCCGGGCAGCTGGGACTCCGCTGTTATCGCCTGAAGTAATATACATCCCTGAAGGCGCCTTCGAGATAAAAAAACGTAATATCAAATACAACAAATATCCTTATGGCGCACTTTCATCACAGATGACGGTGTTCTGGGACTTGGATGTAATCCCCGACAATGCCGAATATTCCGACTTGCTCGATGCTTTGCTGAGTCCCCGAGTAGAACTGCCCCGGGTGTTTTGCACTTACAAAGATTTTACCGCAGGTACAATTTACCGCTATTACATTAAATTCAACGGGAATGACTCAAGCCCTCAATATCGTGAAGTCTTCACGGGCATTCAGAAGCATGGAATTGAGAAGGGATACACTTTTGAAACCAACCAATTAGAAACCCTCGTGGTTCACTCGATGATATACGGGCTGAATAATGTTCTGTTCGATAGAATATATCTACTCCTGAATAATGATCCGCAATTGCATACTGCCCGGTATAGTGCAGTGGAATACGTTGTAGATTTTCCTGAATCTGTAAAATTATTTATAGGGCATTATCTTGCCAAGCCTGCTTATATGTTCCCGGATTTAAAATACATGTGGTTTTTCAAACTGCAGGAAATATGGGACTACATTGATTCTGCGCTGACGGAAATTATGACCTATCTGTTGCGTGAAACACCTGTGGTTACTATTGGGCAGCCTTATCCTCAATATTACAAACAAACATATAATAGGGGAGGCGCTCTCGGCGGGCAGTTAGCTTTTAACCAATTGTATATCATCGGCGCAATAGCGGATACTGAGACGATAGATGGCAATACCAGGCTCGAAGATGGTCTGTTTATTCCCTGGTCACAGGATTATATAGGCGTTGACGGACGCAATGCCTGGGATTTCTTTTCTGATTTCTTTTCCGACAGCTTTTTTAAAATGGGTTTGGATACCGATTCTATGTGGTTTGCTCCCTTGTTTAATTCTGACAACACCCTGGAATTGATAAGAGAAGATTTAAATAAAGTGAATGTAAAATTTGAGAAAGATGTAGCTAACACCGTAACAGCATCTATCATCGAATCGCCTATTGGCGGCGATATACCTAAATACGAAGTCAATTCGGGTGAAGGCAGGAATACCGGCGGTGAAACATTACCTATTGTCTTTAACAATATGCCCGTTTCGGATTATTACAAGTCAACGGTTTTCAATATATTTAATGCAGCCGGTGAATACCTTTCCTATTATTTTAACATTCCTCATCTATGGAATTTATGGTATTTCGATGCGAGCATATTTCAATATGGTCAAGCCTGGCCGGTAAGAGTCCACGAACATATTAGAACGCCGTATGCTCCCGATGGTCTCGGCGGGCATTTATATATTGACGAATTACCGGATTGCGAATTCAAAGCTTTTCTTTGGGAGCCGACACAGGCTGCGGGTAGCGTTATTGAGGAGTTTTTTTTGGAAATGCAATTAGAAAGCTGCAAGCCCCGTGTCCAGGCAAAGGCATTCTTTGCTTTGTTTGGCGATAAAAAATTAACGCATCTTGTAATTGAAGTGGATTATAATGTGCTGACGCAGTTCGGTTCATTACAGCCGGGCTTCGTTTGGGATATGGACGGATTCTCCCAAGAGTTTGAGTTCGATTTATCTTTGGAGAATTCACACATCAAGGACATACCTGTTAAGTGGTTTATGATATCTACAGAACTCAATGACATTGATGAAACGGCTAAGGTGCTATTAATGCCGAGGATTGCCTAATGGATTTTAGCAAATTAAAGCAGCATGTT
>VAPB010134910.1_pt1 | contig 18441 bp, 16 predicted proteins | sample 3395101 | NCBI WGS metagenome assembly VAPB01 (sample SAMN08290433, study PRJNA428436) | hydrothermal vent metagenome | isolation source: Deep-sea hydrothermal vent chimney | place: Indian Ocean: Southwest Indian Ridge | reverse complement strand
TTGCTGAAAATTCCACCGAGAACTTGATTACACAAATCAGGTATAATGAGTATTATACCAAGAGAAGATTATGTTAATAAAAAACAAGTTTTTATATGTAATTACATTCCTGTTTGTTACCCTTTTAATGCATGGATGTGCGGGAATCGAAATAAGAAGCCTTATTAAGCCTCATATTGATATGGCTGAATACAGCACTTTTACCACAATAAATCAGGCAAAACCCGATAAGCAAAATCATCTGCGTGATGAGGTGCTTCTGGATTATGTATCTGAGGTAATGACCCAATCGGGCTATTCAAAGTCGCTGCCTCGCAAAGCAAAAACTCGCGTAACCCTTGTCTTTAACGAAGGATTTGAAAAAGTATTTGTTCCACCTTCAACTCAGCCGATTATTTCACACACTCCCGGAGAATTCACAACTGTCACTGGCACGATTAACGAAGAAACAGTCCGCTTGTTCGGGTACATCCCTCCGAGAAGAATTGAAAGCTACATTGAAAGACCCGGTCATAAAATAGATGTCTACAAACTCATGTTAAGAATAGACATCTATGATGCCAAAAACCTAAAGATGATATGGACAGGCACTGCATATATGGAATCATCTCAGGGTAATGCAATTAAAGACGCAAAAAAAATGATTAAAAAAATACTTGAAGAACGCCTGCCTATGTTAGAAGAAAGTAGCCAGCCTCGCCAGTACAGCTAGGCGGGCAAGCCTGCCTGCCGGCAGGCAGGTAGAGAGAAAACAAAATGTTTGAAAATCTTCAGTACAGACAGAAGATAATTCTCTTCATCACCGTAATCTTCCTTCTGACTGCCCTAAGCCTTGTCTTTATTTACAGCACGTCAAGAAAAAACCTCATTTCAGGACACAACAAAAGACTTGAAAAGACATCCCAGCTCACCATTAACATACTCAATCGCGACATAGCTACTATAAAAAAGATAATTCTTCTATTTGAAAAAAACAAAACACTCACTGAATATCTATACTCTACAAACAGATTCGGGCATAAAAAAGAACCGCTGGAAGAACTATCAAAAAATATCATGGAACCACTTAATTTCAGTCTCCTTGTGTTTTATGACAAAACGGGTAATGAGCTGGTACATGTTGATGTGGATAATCCAGGAAGAACACAAGAGCCTATAAAAAAGTTGCCTGACTTAGCCAAAAACAAAAACATATCCGGCTTTGCAATAGACAGCGGGAAATTAAGGATATTAGCCATGGGTCCTATGGCTTACAAACCATCTCCGCTTCCAACAGATGTCATAAGTTATGTCAAGATAGGCGCCAATATAGACACTAATTACTTAAATCTCTTAAAAGAAAACAGCGGGAATGAATTTTTTATTCTAAAAGGAAACGATATTCTCTTATCTACACAAAAGGAAGTATCACCTGCCAAGATTTCAGGGCAGGAAATGGACACAGGAGGGAACAAGTACTCCATTAAATCCATACCTCTTAAATCTATATATGGCGAGGAAATAGGCACATTTATAATCGCCCTGCCGCAAAAAGACCTTGCTTCTGCACTAAAAAAGCTCAAGTTTGCCTTTCTCTTTATGGCGTTAGGCAGCCTGTTAATATCAGGGCTTTTTGGAATCACACTTATAAGAACTCTTACTTCGCCACTTAACAGACTTGTGAGACTCACTGAACAAGTTGGAAGCGGTAAGTTTCCTGAGGAAAAGACATTTGAGGGAAGTGATGAGGTCTCTGTCCTGGGAAGACACTTCCTTGAAATGACAAAGAAATTAAAGGACCAGAAAAAGGCTTTGGACAGCTATACATCAGGCCTTGAAGATGCCGTTATGAACAGGACACAGGAATTATTTAATTCAAAAGAAGAATGGGTCAAGACATTCAATTCTATTACAGACTATGTCCTGATGTTAGATCACGACTATCGCATAGTAAGAGCCAACAAGGCGCTACTTAACAAGCTTGACCTCACCAATCAGGAGTTATCAGGCAAGAAGTGCTATGAGATTTTCTGCGGAAAAAGCAGTACGCCGGGGAAATGCCCTATCCGCGAAACCCTGACTACCGGGAAACCGTCCATTATGGAAATAAACTACGACAATATGGATGGACATTTTATGGCAACAGCCTCACCAATTATTTCAGAAGACGGAGATGTTACAGGTACGGTTTATGTCGTTAAGGATATAACTGAATACCGTAATATACAGCTTCAAATGATTAACGCAGAAAAGCTTGCATCAATGGGGCAGATGGCAGCGGGTTTTGCGCACGAGATAAATAATCCAATGTCATCAATAGCAGGTTGTGCCGAGCTTCTGATTGACCAGCTTGATTCAGATGAACTCAAGAAAATCTCACAGCATGATTATTTCCTTGAATACCTCAACATTATCTACAGGGAAGCTTTCAGATGCAGGGATATAATACGAGGAATGTTACGTTTTTCAAGAAAGGAGTTTGAGCGGGGTACAATAGATATCAATTCACTCCTTAAAGAAGTACTCTCACTGCTTGACCATACTATAAAAGTTCAGAAGATTCATTTAGTAGAGGAATACGGGAGCAGTACAAATTTACTGCAGGCTGATGAAGGAGAAATCAGGCAGATACTCCTTGCCCTGATAGTAAATGCTATAGATGTTATGCCAAACAGGGGAACGCTTACGATTAAAACACAGGACTTAAACGAAAACATACACATCACAATACAAGACACGGGTTCAGGAATCTCCCCTCAAATAAGAGACAAGGTATTTGACCCATTCTTTACAACAAAGTCAGTAGGAAAGGGAACTGGGCTGGGCCTTTTCATAGCATTTAACCTGCTGAAAAAATACCATGGGGAAATAGAACTCAGATCAACAGGCAGTACAGGATCCACTTTTACTGTAACTCTTCCAATAGGCACATATACACCTTCAGAACAACAGCAATAATCAGGTTTAAGCCGTTAAACAGTTCAAGCAGTTCAAGCCGTAACATTTAAACGGTTTATACAGTTTGAACCTGTACTTTTATTTAATTATTTCTGGATAATAAAGCTTATAACCCCGCCCTCTTCTTCCAACTCCAAAAGCCTGAAGCCGCCTCTCTCACAGAGTCCCGGCACGCTATGCTTGGTAGTGCTGTCATTGCAGATAACCTTCAACACCTGATTTTTTTCCATTGACTTCAACATGCTCATAGTCATAATCATAGGCCTTGGACAGATAAGACCTTTTAAATCAAGAACTTTATCGATCCTTATATCGATCATTAAGAGTGAGGCATCCCTTTCTTTAGAACATCTTTCATTTTATATCCTAAGGGCTATCCCATGATCTCTAATAGGGGATTATGAGATCATAATCAACCAGAGACTTTGCAATTTCCTCAGTGCTTTTTTGCTCAAACTGATTCTCAGGGTTGTTCGAAAACACTTTTACATCAAAATCCGTAAGAGACTCAAGACTTAGCGTTAATTTATCATCAGGCACAATTTTGCGATCCATAATAAATACGTTTATCTCATCATCCGCAAGTGTCGCACCAACCGCCATTCTCAATCCCTCATACTGCCTGTCCCTGACAAGTATTGCAATCTTCTTAACCATTTTATTCCCTTTTGTTGGGTTATAACTTAATAAGAAACAAAAAAAGGCTACCATCAAGATATATCAAAAACATGGCAAAAGTCAATAATTTCAAGTGATATGTCAAACCAATTTAGAATCGAAATATGAAATAATTATTAGCAGAAACCTCTGAATCTTAGGGGACGTCTTATCTTAGGGGACGTTGCCAATATAGTCAACATTTCAATTGCACCATCTTTCTACATCTTCTGATTTGATTGTATTGTCTCCTTCTATACGGCTTAAAGCTGCGTATATGGATTGCGGGCTCACCCTAAGCACCTTTGCCAACTCATGTCCGCTTTGTCCAAGATATCTCACCCAGACATATGCTAACACCGCACGGGCTCTTGTAACTCTTCTGTTTCTTCCACCGCCAAGCATTGACTCTGTGTTAATCCCTATTTCCTTTGAAATACTCCTCAAAAGCGTATCAAGATTTACACTTCTATTTTTTCTTTCCTCCTGTTTCTCTGCTTCTTCTAGTATTCCCTCAACAAATGATGATGAGCCTAAAATACGTTCGTCTGTTCGATATTTCTCTCGACCTCTTCTAAGCTCATTCACACCTCTCCATCCTCCGTAGCTACGCAGAAGCCCTCCCCCCTCAAATTCTCGCCTCTGTCCCTGCTCTACTCCTGCTGCTACAAACTCCCGATATAGCTGTATTGCGAGTCTGCGTTTTGGGCTGAACCGCCCCAGCACCTCCTCTGTATCCTGCCACGGCCTATCTGCTTTGCCCACTATGGCTGAATGCCCTGTGTATCTATAGCCTCCCAGCTCATTTATGTCCTTTACTATTTTTGCACGAAGCGGGTTTAAATGAAGATATCTCACTAATTCTAAAAAATACGCCTCTTCCTCGATTACTATCGACTTAAACCTGTTCTGGAATAAATGTCCATGTCTTTCATGACGACGATTGAAGTATCCGGCATATCCACTCATTATTGTTCTCATGTTTCTAGAAAGGGGCCTCTTTCCTGTTCGTACTAACAAATGAAAATGATTGGGCATCAATGCCCATGCATATATGTTCCACGCTTCTGTTGAAGCAATCCCGGAAAGTCGATCTATAAAGTCTTCACTATCACGAGTATCTCTATAAATCCAGCACTGCTCTATCCCTCTCGCCATTACGTGATGCAGTACCCCAGGCGCATCTAGTCTCGCATTTCTCGGCATGACAACATTGTACTATTTGTTGTCTATATTGGCAACGTCCCCTATTTTGTTCTATTCTGTTTGACCTGAAATCCCGCAATAATTACAATACTATAACAAACCTGGATTTTAGCCACCTTTTTTTATATGGAGCAGGTATGAGTTCGGAAAGGTTTATCTCAATCGTTATCGCAAACTACAATATGGCTTCAACAATCGGAAAATGCCTCGAGGCGGTATTCTCTTCGAAATACGAGAATTTCGAAGTTGTGGTGGTTGACGACAACTCTGAAGACAACTCTGTTGAAATTATAAAGCAATTTCCCTGTAAGCTTATCCGTCTTGATAAACATGTAGGCGCTTCAAAGGTCAGAAATATCGGCGCTTCTGACAGTAATGGCGATATTATCTTCTTTACGGATGCAGACTGCCTTCTTAAAGAAAATACGCTTTCGATCATAAACAAAACCCTTGCTGAAATATCAGCCAACGTTGTTCTGGGCGGTACGTATACAAAGATACCTGCTGATAAGGGTTTTTTCAGTTTATTTCAGTCTGTGTTTATTAATTATTCAGAGACCAAGAAGGTGAAAGACCCTGACTACATAGCAACTCATGCCATGGTTATCAATGCCCGGACATTCCGGAAAAGTAATGGTTTCTCTGAGAGCTGCCTGCCCATTCTGGAAGACGTTGAATTCAGTCACAGATTGCGGAAAACCGGACACAGGCTTGTTATAAACCCGTTAATAGAGGTTCGACATATTTTTAATTTTTCCCTATCAGGCTCGATGCGTAATGCAATAAAAAAATCAATGTACTGGACAATATACTCCTTAAAGAATAAGGACTTGCTTGTTGATTCCGGCACAGCCTCTGCAGAACTGAAGGTTAACATAGTTTCATATTTTTTATGCCTTCTCCTGCTGAGCCTGTGGCTGATTTTGCAAAAGCTGGCATTCCTGTACCCGCTGCCGCTGATATTTGTTTTTAACGGTTTTGTAAGCAGGGGTCTTTTCAGGGCTTTTTATGAGACAAAAGGGCTATTGTTTACAGGCCTGGCTTCAATGTATTATCTCATGCTTTATCCGCTCCCGGTGGGCACAGGGACAATCAGGGGGGTGGTCAACTTCCTGTCCCGAAAGGGGGCAAACTGATGGCGTATTCTCCTTTGCGCCATATAGACTCTGTATTCTGTAAGTGCACACCCTTACATCTTACCTTTTTCCTGACCAGACGCTGCAATGCGAGATGTCCTTTTTGTTTTTACCCCGTTAGAAAGGAGTCGTCACAAGTTGGACAAGATAAAAAACATACCGAACTTTCTAACGGGGTGAATCCCTCCTCTGAGTCAGCAAGAAATTCAGATGAACTTACACTGGATGAGATCGGGAAGATCTCTTCATCAATAGGGAACTTATTGTGGCTTGCATTTTCAGGGGGTGAGATATTCCTGAGAGATGACCTTGTTGAAATAACCAGGGTATTTTATGAAAGAAATAAACCTGCCATAATCCTTTTACCAACCAACGGGTTACTGACTAACATCATAAGGGAAAAAGTAGAGGAAATCCTGAAACACTGCAGAAAGAGCACCATTGTTGTAAAGCTCTCTCTTGAGGGAACAGAATATTTACATGATTCAATCAGGGAAGCAAAAGGTAGCTTTCAGAAAACCGTGCAGACTTACAATGCCCTTGGAGAATTGCTCGAGAAATACCCGAATTTTGAGCTTGGCATAAACACTGTGTTCTGTTCTGAAAATCAGGACAATATGGATGAACTCATTGAATTTGTCAATAAACTGGATAAGATTAAGACTCACACTGTATCCTTGATAAGGGGTAAGGTTTCTGATGAAAAATTGAAGGATATTGATGTCGGAAAATACCATGAGACAATTAAAACGTTGGAGTCAAACCTCAAAAAGAAGATATCCAGTATCTATCGTTTCAGAGGGGCAAAACTCAAGGCAGCCCAGGATATCCTACAGCGCCGCCTGATATATGAAACCGTAATACAGAACAGACAGTTAATACCGTGTTATGCAGGCAAACTAAATCTTGTTCTTACGGAAACCGGAGACGTTTATCCGTGCGAATCCTTTAAAATGAAACTCGGCAACGTAAGGAACAGCGGATATGACATAAAAAAAATACTAAAGTCTAAACACGCCAGAAAGTCTGTTCAATCAATCAAAAGTCACGGCTGCTACTGCACACACGAGTGTTATTTAATGACAAATATCCTTTTCAACCCGCGCATGTACCCTGCCCTGCTCAAGGAATACCTTTGGATATAAAAAGCCTGAATCTTAGTTTAACCCTTTTTTTCTGTTGAAAACATCTTTTTTTGCCCAGAGCCAGAAAAGACTTCTAAAACTTTTTAGGGCAGCCTTTACATCATGGAAATTCCTAAGCCCCACTATTCCCCTTAAGATAAACTGCGGTCTTGAATAAAATCTCCTGAGGGCTATCTGCCTGAGCATTGCAATATCCTGTCTTGTCATAGAATGTGGTATAAAGGCAGCACCCTGATAGGTAAAATCCGTAAGCTCATCAGACATTTCACCGTACCTGTCAATATTATCATAAAGCTCTGTCCCTGGGAACGGCGTAAGGGCATGGAAATTGGCAATGTCAGGGTTTATTTCACATGCAAACTCAATGGTTTTTAGTCCTTCTTTAAAAGTCTCGCCAGGTATGCCAAAAATAAAAGGAGTATAAACCTTTAAACCTGCCTCTTTAGCTGCCTTAACAGCACGACGTATCTGCTCAAGGGTAATACCCTTTCTAATGGCATTTAAGTTCTTCTGCACACCACTTTCCGCACCCAAGAGTATTGCCCAGCAGCCTGCATCCTTAAACGCCCTTAGCAGTGGTTTATCCACCTGATTAACACACGCAGAAGCAAACCATGTAAAATCAAGCCGGCGCCTCTTTATCTCCTGTGCTATCTGCATTGCCCTGTTATAATCTGCAGCAAGGGTGTCATCTATGAACTTTATCTCTCTGTATCCCTGTCTCATGCACAACTCTATCTCATGCATAACATTATCTACACTACGGTACCTTATGCCACTTCTTCTTTCTTTATCAATCTGGAAACAGAAGATACATCTCCTGTTACAGCCCCTTGCGGTCATAATAACAGCCACCGGCTTTCTCTTATACGTAGCAGGCGGGGGAATATAGTCTTTCGCATTACCTAAAAGCTCTCTGGCAGGAAACGGGAGGGAATCAAGATCTGTTATAAGAGGCCTGGGTGAATTTTTTATGATCTCCCCGCCCTTTCTGAATACAACACCAGCCACTCCCTGAAGATCTCTGCCATGAGACAACCTGTCAAGTATCTCAACCACGGTTATTTCACCTTCGCCGGTAATTACAGCATCAATGTCGTTTATATCCTTCAGACATCTCTCCTGCAAGGCAACCGGATAGGGTCCCCCAACAGTTATAAATCCCTCTGGATGTATGCCCTTGATATCAGACGCCGTACAAACAGCCCTGTCCCAGCCAAAAGTGGTCGAGTAAATGCCTATAAACTCCGGCTTAAAGTCTGATGTTTCACTCAGAATATCAGAATGGGTCATGAATGCGCCGTTAAGAAACCTTACTTCATGACCTGCTTTTAAAAGTGCGGAGGCAACGTAAAGAGTTCCCAGGGGCTGCCAGTAATTTATCTGGGAGCCCGCGGTCTTAGAGGGGAAAATATCTTCAGGAACCCATGTGGGTATAATTAATGAACATTTCATTTTATTTCAACCGAAAATTCCCATGCTAAATGCTAAATCCTAAATTCGAAATACGAAACAAATCCAAAATTCTAATTTTCAAATGTTCAAAACACTTTGTTCACAGCGCTATGTGCCTTACCCTTATGCGATTACTGTTTTGGTTATTTTAATTTTGGTCATTTGAAATTGTTTCGTGCTTCAAGATTCGGATTTCGAAATTATTCTTTCAGCCACTTCAATCCCTGACTCCATAGCATGGTCCATGTTGTAATACCTGAACATTCCGCTTCTGCCGACAATATTAAGGTTACTGAAGTTTTCCAGATACTTTATGATCTTCGCGTAATATTCCGTATATCCTACTTCAAAAAGCGGGTACGCCCTGGGTATCCTCATAACGTAACTGTTAATTACATCTTTTTCAACAATGAAACCCATGTCCTCCAGTTGTTTGACAGTAACTGATGCAAGTTCTTTATCCTCTGAATTCCATATGTCATCGCCTTCGAAACAGAAATATTCAGAGACAATATGCGTTTTGTCCGCAGGCGCCATATCAGGGCTCCAGTTTTTGGGTTCATGTATTCTTCCAATAGATATTTTCTTCTCTGGAAGGTACAACCACGTGAGGTCAGTAACCTTTTCACGATTGAGCATAGTAACTACTATTACGAGATCTCTATATTTCAACCTGGAAGCTGCCTCAAGAATATCATCAGGCGCAGGCGGTGTAAGCATCTGTATAAAAATTGTGAGGGGTATGCTGGAGACAAACTCACGGCCCGGTACATCATAAACCTGACTACAGTTTCTCGCTATTACGCTTTTTATAGTGAAGCCCTCATGGATTATCTGTGAGACCTTCGTATTTGTCAAAACAGAGTTTTCTCTCTCGATCTCCTCTTTTAACCTGTCGGAGATTCGTCCAATACCTGTTCTGGGATAGATAAACTCGTCAGCAAGGGTTTCAATGTCTTTACCGCTGAATTTAAAAAAGGCGTTTTTCATTGTTGTCCACATGGAAAGTCCCTTTATTCTCTGCGCCACCCATTCCTTGCTTATCCTCCTGCACTCTAGCCCCCATATCTTCTCACTGTATTCCTTGAAATAAAGATTAAACATGGTGCGCCCGAAATTACTCACAACCCAGTCTTCAAGTGAAATATTGTCACGATCGCCAAAGAGATTCCTAATCTTTTCTCTACTGTAGTCGCATATCACTCTCAGGGTTGTGTATATACCCAGTCCGAAAACAGCATTTGAGGGGTTTAACGGGTAATCAACAAACTTGTGCCGCATGTAGATTTTGCTCTTGCGGGAGACAGTTAAAAGTTCTCCATTTAACAGATCACTTACGAAATTCTCTATTCTCCGGCTCTTCGTTATAAACCTGTGGCCGCCCAGATCAAACCTGAATTCACCCTGTACTATTGTTTTTGAAAGGCCTCCTACAACAGGGTCGCTTTCAAATACCACGACCTGCTGGCCGCCTTTGGCCAGGACAAACCCGGCAGAAAGCCCGGCAAGACCGCCCCCAAGTATAACAGCCGTGCTTTCTTTATTAGCGGATAGGGACTTCAAAAGAAACCGTGGATTATCGGGGAGGGAACTCATACTTAATTATACAAAAATTTTCGGGGCATCTCAATGCTTGCCCCGAAAATAATAGTTTGATTAATTTTTAATTTTTTTTAGTCTCTTAATAGCCGGGAGCTGTTTCTTCTTCATAGCCGCCTGCTGCAGGGGGTGCTTCTTTTTTCTGAGTCGTCTCTTGTTTCTGGCAAGAGAACAACGAAAGGCATAGGATTATACCAATACTCATAACCAGCGTCATTGCTTTCTTCATACCCATATCCTCCTCCCTAAAATTTATAAGGGCTGATTACCCTTTTTAGTTGCTACTGCTTTTTATAAAGAACTATCCTTTTCATACGCAGCAAGGACAGCCTGTTACACGCAAAACATAATATCCCTTTTTTCCCTCTACCTTTGTCTGACATCCTGTCATAGAAACAAATGCCATGGTTCTTTTAGCAGCTTGATGAGTATCAAGTAAAACATCAATCGAAATATCCTTGTGTCTTTCAGAGGCAAGTATCTCTTTGAGTTTTATAAAAAGTTCCTCGGATTTGAGTTGCCGTGCATCGATAATCACAATATTAAGTTTAAATATATCGAAAAAAATTTCCAGCTGATGAAAAAATTAATCTTTCATGGGCTTAATGAACTTGAAATAGACCATTGTCCAGTTGCCCAAAATCATGAAGATTGTTGCAACGATACTTCCAATAGATAGTGTAGTAACCCCTGTAAGGGCCTGGCCCACAGTACATCCACCTCCAAGTATACCGCCAAAACCCATCATAAGCCCACCGCCAAAGACTGTAAGAAGTTCTTTTGCAGGGGGAACTTTCAACATAAACTCTTTTAATATCTTGGCGCTGATGTATGCCCCTAAGGGAACTCCTATAATATTAAAAAGTGACCATGTAACCGTATAAGGTCCTAATGCATACCCTTTAAAGAACAGCGAGTTTGAGTCTCCTGTGACCACTACATTAAGCAATTCAGCTGTTGGAGTTGTGAAATTAAGACCCCTTGCAAAGCCGCCCCAATATTCAGCTGCCCAGAAAGCAATTATACCCATAATCCCGATGAGCAAGCCCGTCACCGACCAGTAAAATCCCTTTGCTTTCCCTAAAGAGAACGGCTTGCCTTTATAGATGAAAATAGCAGCTATAAGAGCGAGCACACCGATTACTATCCATTTTTCTGTCATACCATCGCCAATAACCTCCCATAACCTGGCATTACGCTTGCCAGCAATAGGAATTGCAACACTCTTTAAGGCTCTATAAAGAGGGTGTAATATGCCATTAGTCGTAGCGCTGGCGCCAATAAGAAAACCTAAAGCTGCGACACCTGCCCCCAAATGTCCCTCACCAATTCTGTACCAGACACCACTTCCACATCCGCCTGCCACAACCATACCAAGCCCAAAGATAAAGCCTCCAAGAATATTAGCAAAGGGAAAGAATGTCTGAGGCACCAATTTGAAAAACCCAAAATCGCTAAGCAAGTTGGCACCAATAATCATGGTTATTAAGGCAAGTATAAAAGAACGGAAAAGAGTAAAATCATTCATGAATATTATGTCTCTGAAGCCGGTATTCGCACAGTATCTTCCGCGCTGGATGATATAGCCAAACAAAACTCCAACTAATAGTCCGGAAACAATATATCCTATGGTCACACTTTCCATATTCTCTCCTCCCCCCAAAATCTTTCTGCTAAAATATCATAGAACTTCTGTCTTGTCAATGACCTTTCCTTTGTTGTTCTGCCATTAACCTAAAGATTAACATTTTGGCATAGTAATAACACATGATTGATAAATATGTTTTCTGATTTCTTCAATGTAACCCCCTGATACATTGTCTGGATTAAGAAGAAAAATTTGGTTAATATAAAGATAAAATATTAGCTGCTGATATTGTTATTTTCATTGAAGTGGTTTCTGAGTTTAGAACACAGCTTAAAGCGCTTTTTGCTCAGGTTGATATATCATGACAATGGGTCTATAACGGAACACCCCTGTAGAGGTCTTAAAAACTCTAGTTTTTTTATAGCCCTTTATTTTCTGCTCAATATGGTTCGGCAGTAGTTCATCTATCTTGTTCGTTATTACCACCACCACTACATTCCCTTTTGGACCTTTATTATTGGCAATATAATACTCAGGGTTTTTATACTCCCATGTAAACCTCAGGGGTGACTCTCTAATCCTTTCAAAAGGTGGAGAAAAACTGGCATCATAATAATAGTAAATGTTTTTTTCAGTAAAAATATCAAGAATCGGCACAGAAACTGCCGGGTTGACAATAGAGTTTGTTGAGGGGAGAGTCAAGACTTCTATGTTTGTTACATCAACGGAGTTTAAAAACCTGCCGGCATCCTTCAGATTTACAGAACTCATCTTTTGCAAAAAGGGGAGGTATACAGAGATTGCTACAATAAGTGAAGAGATAACAATATATGAAGCAATAAATCTTCTGAGTTCTTTGTTTTTGACTACCTGTAACCCGTAGGAAGCCATTAGAGCAAGCATCGGAAATATTATCATTATATAGCGTATCCTTTTTATCTGGAGTAAAACTATAAGGAATATCAACCAGCTTATAATCAAGTATTTTAAATCTCTTTTCTTAAAAGCTACATAAAGGGAATATAATGCCGCAATTGTAATCAATGGATGTATCTGATAAAAAAAAGTAGAGACAAAACTCTCTCCCCATCGTCTTAACCCCGGTATTTGATAATCAAACAGCATTTTTATTTGTCCTGAAAAAACATCGAACCTAAATAAAATTACAAATCCGATAAAAAGGCCTGCAATCATAGCAACCAGTACGCTACGATAAATAATATGATATCTGGCCCCTGACCCCTGTCTTAAATAGACCAGAACTATGACAACCAATACTGAAAGCATCAGCCAAGTTGAATACTTGGAAAAGAAAGCAAGAAATATAGCAACGGATGAAATAGCAATCCATTTCTCTCCCCTCTCCAGTACTTTGATAAATGTAAAAATTAAAAGTGTGAGAAAGAACATCGTAGGAACATCAACAAGCATAAGAGGCACCTGTGTAAAGAGGTATGGAATTCCTAAAAGTAATACCCCTGCAAAAAACCCCACATTTTCATCCCAGAGCGTTTTCCCTATCAAGTAGGTAAGCACAACGGTCATTGAAAAAAGAGAGGTTGTAAAAATCTGGATATAGGTCCTGGATTCTCCAAAAAACTTAAAAATCAAGCCATACAGAAAAGGTACAAGTGGCAGGTCAGTCCATGCATTAATACCTCTGCCCCACTCTTCTATGAAATATTTTATTCCATATATTTTAAGATGCTTTGCCTGCGTGAAATATCTTGAGGCATCAACAATAACCTCTGGCTCTTTCCAAAAAATCACACCAACTGCAAAAGAGGAGAGAAAAAGGAATATGGCAGGGTTACGTTCGGGAAAGGAGACCTTTGACAATGTATAGGCAATAATTATCCCGAGAATGAGAATGAGAAAAATTCTGGCTACATCTACACCGGTAAATGTCCACTGCCAGCTTGTGAGTCTGTTGTCATCCAAAGAGCGAAAGATAAACAGTGTAAGAAATACAGATAAGGTGAGTAAGGAAATTATCAGGACATAGCCAATTTTATTCAGTGATGAGGAATTATCCGCCATTATTTAGTATTCTGCATTTCATGAGGCGTGATTTGATGCTTTTTATTTAATTCTACTTTGGAGGGCTTCAGATTTTTTAGTTCTCAGTTCTCACTTCCCAGTTGTTATTTTTTCTTACCATGAAATTACCCTGTCGTGAGAAAAAATATCATCGATAATAGTCTCATACGAAACCTCTTTTTTTGAAAGCTCAATAACTTTTACTTCATTGTCTTTGGACTGAGTATCTATCACCTTGCTTGATAAATCAGTTGGGCTGTCATTTAATATATGCAGAATCTTCATTATTATTGCCCTCCTTATCTATCTATCTGTAATCATCCCTGCTTTTTCATCTGTGTTCACCCCGTTAGATAAAATGTCAGGACTTATTCAACCTGACCTAAGCTAATTATCTAAAGGGGTTCATCTGTGTTTACAACACAATAACTCTATCGGCATCGCGGTTCATTGTGGCGTTGTCAAACTGGCTTCCACACACTATTTTATCTGGGACCCCTTCCTTTGAGACCCCAATTTTTCCGGCATTGTGGTCACAAAAACTCATATGGACACCCGGATTACTACAAAGACCTGTTACAGAAGGATTGCTGAGGAGCTTAACACCCGTATCCATCATAAAAATAATAACTCCATGCCCTTTCGTAATCGCAGCCTTTGTCAGACCTACTACATCTTCTGCATGTCGGTCTGTATTAACAAGAATACCGAGCTTCATAATGTAATCACTTCTTTATCGTTTTTATTTTTTGACTATTTCTCTAAAGGATATTTTGCAGGATCTAATCTATTTCCCCATTCACCCCATGAGCCCACATAATTCCTGACCTTTGGATAACCAAGGAAATGTTTAAGCACCAAATAAGTATGTGCGGCACGTACACCACCCTGACAGTATGTTATAACTTCCTTATCTTTTGTAACTCCTTTTGATTCATAAATAGCCTTTAACTCCTCGACTGATTTAAAAGTTCCGTCTTTGTTGAGATTAGTAGGGTGAAAATTAAGGTTGACAGCACCTGGTATGTGCCCTGTTCTTTTGTTGTATCCCACATTTTTTGTCCCATCATATTCACATGCATCGCGGGCATCCACTATTGCAACCTTTGGATTCTTAAGGTTCTGTAATACGTAATCTGCATCCGCCCTGATAGACTCATCAGGCACAGCATTATACTTTGTGGGTGTTATTTTTGCAGGCTTTCCTGTTGTCTCGCGATTTTCTTCATTCCATTTTGTAATTCCACCATTCAGGTAGCTTATATTTTTGTGACCAAAATATTTCATAAGCCAGAACGCATTAGTAATAAAAGGGTTTCCACCACCTACACCGAATAGTACTATATGAGTATTATTACTAATACCGAGTTCACTCATAAGAGCCTCAAATTTTGCCTTATCAGGCGGCGCACTGCCATTTCCCAATACCCCCATCAGACTGCCAATGCCAACATACGTGGAACCGGGGACGTGCTTGGCGTCAAAGTTTGCCTTATCATCTTTTGCCATACCGCCAATATAAATAATGCGCATACCCGACTGATCAAGGTTGTCTTTAAGCCATTGTGTTTCAACAAGTACAGGCGTACTGCCATTAGCAAAAACCGGTTGAAATGAAGCTACACAGAGCACAAAGAGCAGAGAAACAAAACCTGCTACAATCCTGGCACTAAAAATCGTCTTTCCTACTTTAAATCTGCGCATTGTAAGTCCTCCTTAAATAAAGATTAATTTTTACAAATATAAAATGAAGGTGCCGACGCCCGATTCCAGACCGCTAACACTAAATTATCACACAAATAATAATCCTGTGTCAAATAAATCATCAAAGATTTCCAGAAAAATCCAGATGCTTCAGATCGCCCGGATAAGACACGGATTATCCCAATGAGAAAAGCATCCTAAAGAGCGTTTTTCAGAGCTCTCTGCTAAAATAACAGAATGAAAAAAACAACTTACATAGTCGGGACAGAAACCAGGGCTGAAAGGCTTGACACGTTCATTTCTTTAAAAAGTGAGCTATCACGTTCATATATCCAAAAGATTATTAAACATGGGTTAGTCCTTGTCAATTCCAAGGCAGAAAAAGCCAGTTATAAGATAAAACCGGGAGACCTGATAGAACTGACTATCCCTGACGAGCCTGAGGTAACACTTATCCCTGAAGATATACCATTAGATGTTGTCTGGGAAGACGAATATATCATAGTTATTAATAAACCGCCCCGGATGGTGGTATATCCTGCAGCAGGACATAAAAGGGGTACGCTTTTAAATGCATTAATCTTAAAATGCAGAAAGCTCGCTTCGGCTGGTGCACCTTTAAGACCCGGCGTTGTACATCGTCTTGACAAAGACACCTCAGGATTAATACTTTTTGCCAAAGACAATAAGGCTTATTTAAACCTTATTAAACAATTCAAAGAACGGAAAGTTGAAAAAAATTATCTGGCACTATTATACGGCAATCTCAAAACAGACCGCGGGGAAATAAGCGCTGCTATCGGCAGGTCTGACTCGGACAGAAAAAAGATGTCTATAAAAACAAAAAGGGGGAAAGAAGCAGTCACCCTGTTCAAGGTGGTTAAAAGATTCAAGCCCGCTACACTGGCAAAAATCAGAATTATCACCGGAAGGACCCACCAGATACGGGTTCATTTTTCGGCTTCAGGTCATCCTGTACTGGGAGACAGCACATACGGCAAAAAGACTTTTATCAAAATCGCACAAAAAACCATAAATTTCAGCCGCCAGATGCTTCATGCCTACAGCTTGAAATTACAACATCCGGTAAACGGAAGACCTCTGGAGTTCACCGCGCCAATGCCGGAAGACATGAAAAAGGCAATTGAAGAAATAGTTCAATATAGTTCAAGCTAGTTTAAACTGTTTAAACAGCCTGCCCTGTAGCGAATCTTTACGGAGGCTTAATCGGTTTGAACAGCCTGCCCCGTAGCGAATTTTTACGGGGGCTTTAAGTTTTCACTGATGTCTGTTCTGCATGCTCTGTTTGAAGCTCTTCCTTATAGCCACAAGCCTTTTTAATGCATCCCAGGAACTCGCCTTTTTTTGTCCTCTTCTCAACCAGAATATCTGCCCCGCAATCAGGACAATTTTTCCCTACAGGTTTGTACCACGTTGCAAATTTACATTTGGGGTAATTACTGCAGCTGAAAAATATCTTGCCTCTTTTTGTCCTTCTCTCTACTATTTCTCCGCCGTCTTCAGGACATTTGACCCCTGTTCCTACCGGCTTTGTTGTTTTACATTTCGGATACTCGCTGCATGCGAGAAATTTCCCGAATCTGCCTGATTTCAACACCATAGGAGCGCCGCATTTCCCACATTTCTCATCCGTCTGTTCTATATCTGTACTCTGAGTCCCGGGTTCTGTGCTCTGTTGTTCAAGCGGCTTTGCATTCTTGCACTCAGGGAAACCAGAACAAGCCATAAATCTGCCGTGCCGGCCCCATTTTATAATCATAGGTTTGCCGCACTTCTCGCACTTCTCGTCAGTAGGTATGTCTTCGGGTTTTACTCTGCCGAGACTTTCAAGTGCTTCCTTAAGCTCCCTGTCAAAAGGAACATAGAAGTCCTTTACAACTTTAACCCACTTATAAACAGCATCTTCAATCTTATCAAGATTGTTCTCCATTTTCGCAGTAAAACCAACATCCATCAATTCAGGGAATCTCTCGATAAGAAGGTCGGTAACAACCACTCCAAGCTCTGTCGACTTAAACCTGCCTTCAGATTTTTCTGCATATTTTCTCAGCTGTATCGTTGAAATGATGGCAGCATACGTGCTTGGCCTTCCAATACCCTTTGCCTCCATATCTTTGACAAGGGTTGCTTCTGTATATCTTGCGGGCGGCTGGGTAAAATGCTGCTTTGGCAGTATAGATATTGTCTTTAAAATATCTCCTTCTTTTAAGGCAGGCAGCAGCCCTTCTTCCAAGGCTTCGGGACTATCATCAACACCTTCTGTATACAACGACATAAAACCGGGGAACTTAACGACAGTGCCGGTTGCCCTGAAAATACATTCCTCCGCCTTTATATCAACTGATGTCTGATCAAGAAGTGCAATGCTCATCTGGCTTGCAAGAAAACGGTTCCATATCAGGTTGTAAAGCTGATACTGGTCTTTTGTCAGATAACCTTTAATGCTCTCCGGAGTTCTGAAAACAGATGTAGGCCTTATTGCCTCATGTGCTTCCTGCGCTGTTTTCTTACTCTTATAAACAGGGGGCTTTGGGGGAGCATAGTCAGCGCCGAACTTCCCGATTATAAAGTCTTTGGCCTCCTTCTGTGCCTCAGCAGCAACTCTCACAGAGTCAGTCCTCATGTATGTTATAAGTCCAATCGAGCCTTCAGTCCCAAGATCAAGGCCCTCATAAAGCTGCTGCGCAATCAGCATTGCTTTTTTAGCAAAAAATCTGAGCTTTCTCGATGCTTCCTGCTGGAGCGTGCTTGTTATAAATGGAGGGGCAGGAGAGCGTTTTCTTTTCTTCTTTTCAATCTTTTCTACTGCAAAGGTTTTACCGCTGACCGTCTCTACAATATTTTTTGCTTCAGACTCATTCTTAATATCAACTTTTTGGTCATTTATCCTGAAAAGGCGGGCATTAAACGGCGGGGGTTCCTTCCCCTCAAGTGCGGCGGTTACACTCCAGTA
>VAPB010733139.1_pt1 | contig 18445 bp, 15 predicted proteins | sample 3395101 | NCBI WGS metagenome assembly VAPB01 (sample SAMN08290433, study PRJNA428436) | hydrothermal vent metagenome | isolation source: Deep-sea hydrothermal vent chimney | place: Indian Ocean: Southwest Indian Ridge | reverse complement strand
ACGTAAGAGACATTAAGCTTGACAGAGGAGCAAGTGAACTTAGATTCATGGATGTCGCGTCTAAGATCATTCCTGCCAGCGATTATATAAGATCACTTGTAAGCGCTGACAGCCTCAGTATTCTGGAGCAGAATTATGAGTATGACCTGCTGAATCCGCAAAAACTGCTGGATAAGTATGTTGGTAAAACGGTAAAGCTTTACAATATGAACCCATATACTGAAAGGGAGCAGGTTGTTGAAGCTACTCTTCTTTCAAATAACGGACAGCCCATATTTCAGATAGGTGATGAGATAACATATGGTTATCCCGGCCGCATAATATTTCCGGGCGTTCCTGATGACCTTATGGCGAAACCTACGCTTGTGTGGCTTCTCGAGAACGGCCTTTATGCAAAGCAGAAGGTAGAGGCATCTTATCTGACGAATGGAATTAACTGGCTGTCTGATTATGTTGTAACACTGAATGACAAGGACGACAGGGCCGACCTTTCAGGATGGGTTACCATTGATAATAGAAGCGGGGCCACTTATAAGAACGCCAGACTGAAACTTGTTGCCGGAGATGTGAACAGGGTAAGGGATGAATTTGAATTAAAAGGCAGAATGATGAAATACGCCATGGCAGATGTGGTTTCTGAACGTGCCCAGTTTACAGAAGACTCGTTCTTTGAATATCACATATACACACTGCAGAGACCCTCCACAATAAAGAACAACCAGACAAAACAGATCAGTCTTGTGACGGCCACAGATATCCCGGTCAATAAAGAGTTCCTCTATTATGGTGCGGCGCATTATTACCGCAGTCGGTACGGTGAAGTTGTATCCAACCAGAAGATAGGCGTATTTGTGGAGATCGACAACAGAGAAAAGAACAATCTCGGCATGCCTCTTCCAAAAGGTACGGTAAGGGTATACAAGAAGGATAAGGAGGAGAGCCTTCAGTTCATAGGTGAGGACTCTATTGACCATACTCCAAAGGATGAAAAGATAAGGATCAAGATCGGAGATGCGTTTGATGTGGTAGGAAGCAGGAAGCAGACAAGCTGGAAAAAGATAGCACATGATACGTATGAAGCCGGTTTTGAGGTGTCAATAAGGAATCACAAAAAAGAAAATGTTACGGTGAGAGTCGTTGAGCCGATACCCGGAGACTGGAAGATGCTAAGATCTAATTATCCGCACAAAAAAACAGAGGCATTTACCGCTGAATTCAATATCAATGTGCCTAAAGACAAAGAAGCCAAGCTGAAGTACAAAGTGAGAATGAGGTTCTAAATACAATGCAGGGGCCTGCCGTTAATTCCGGCAGCCCCTGTCTATTGTTACTCTTTAGAAATAGTTTCCCTTATGGTAATCGTTTTTGCAGTGTTCATGTCAGTAGATTCACTATACTTTGATGTAACTTTATCCCCTATGCTTATACTGCTTACGGCTGTTTCAGAGCATTGAATAACTTTTGTTTTATCTTCAATATTAAGTCTGACTTCCCTGTCTTTCTTTGTGACGGTGATCGTGTTTGCGCCGGTATCAATAGCGGTCACATTTCCTGTTATCTGCCTCGTTGTTTTGACGGCTGAAAATACAAGCGATGCCGAAGCAATGATCAAAACAAGAAATAATAACACTGCGAATGACTTCTTCATAATAGACCGCCTCCTTTTAATAAGGAATATCCGGTTAATGTATCACAAAGGATATTATCCGGTATCACTTAACTATCTCGGTGCCAATGCCTTTTTCAGTAAATATTTCCAGGAGAAGAGAATGAGGCACACGGCCGTCTATGATGTGAGTTTTATTCACTCCGCCATTGAGCGCGGTCTGGCATGCCTGGACTTTTGGTAGCATTCCGCCTGAGATAGTCTTGTTTGCGATCAGAGATTTGATCTTCTTCTTGTCCAGTGTCGGGATTAATTTATTTTTTTTGTCCATAATTCCTTTTGTATCGGTAAGGAGTATAAGTTTTTCCGCTTGTAAGGCTGAAGCCATCGAGCCGGCGACATAGTCAGCGTTTATATTCAGAGACTCGTTCTTTTGTCCAGAGCTGATGGGAGCGATCACAGGAATATAGCCGTCTTTTTCAACAGATAGAATGACCCGTGGATTGATTTTTTCGACTTCCCCAACCAGTCCCAGGTCTAAAATCTCGGGTGTTCCAATGTCAGCGGTCCGTTTTCTGATAATTTTCTTTCTGGCTTTTATCAGGTTGCCGTCTTTCCCGCTCAGGCCGATAGCACGTCCGCCATGACTGCTTATGAGTGACACGATCTGTTTATTAACAAGGCCTCCAAGGACCATTTCAACAATATCAATGGTCTCTTCGTCTGTATAGCGTTGTCCATGAACAAAGGTTGGTGTTTTGCCCATTTTGTCCAATATCTTATTTATCTGCGGCCCGCCTCCGTGAACTATTACCGGCTTGATGCCGATGAGATTCAGAAGGACTATGTCTTGAGCAAACGCGTCCTTAAGCTCATCTTTGACCATTGCCGCTCCGCCGTATTTGATGACGACGGTCTTGCCGTAGAAGTTTCTGATGTAGGGCAGGGCCTCGATCAATACGTGCGCTTTCTCGATCACGGTTTTCATAACAATAGAATTATACTATTTTCCTTATAACATTACAAAAGTAATGATATTAAGCTGGAAGATCATTAGTGTCATCGAATTATTAGTCAGTTTTGTGTTGACTGTAACAGTTGTTTCTGATATAACAAAAACTATATAATCACTTGTTACACCATTATTCTCAAAGGCGTTAAAATGAAAACATCGATAATAATCTTATTGGTATTGTCTGCTTTGACTCTTGGTTTGAATCCATATGCGGCCAATGCCGGGCCTGTTGTGGCAGAAATTGATGGCGTCACTGTTCAGGGTTTTAAGGGTTGGTTTGAAAACGGAATCCTGACTGTCTATACTGGAGAGGACCCCGCATGGGAATATGGTCAAAAGATTTCCTTTTGGCATATGCCCAAAAAGGCTGACGGGCAGTCTATTGAGTATCCCGCTCGAGATAATTCATTCCAGGCGGGCCAGATGACTTACTCAAAAAAAGATCCCAGCGTGAATTTAAGTACAGTCTGGCTAGAGGAGTTTAAGTACAAAGTGACATTTGGCAAGGAAAAGGACTTCAAAGTTCATGTAACCATTGAGGGAGAGGCAGCGAAACCGCATAAAGTGAAAATAAAGGGCAGTTTAGTTGCTGCGACAGCAGGAATAAAAATGAATAATGGAGTTATTGATCGCAGCTTTGATCACCTCGACAGTATTATGTGGCTAACAAAAGAGTGGACTAAGAAAAACAATAAAGTAAAGGAGTTTTTTAATACTGCAGATAGCTGTTCAATGGAGAATACGCCGAAGAAAAAGCGTAAGACGCCGTACAGGCAGGTAGCTGCATGTGCATTTCTCTATATGGATCAAGATGGAAAAATCAGGATAGCTAAATTGTGGCTGGAAAAGATAAATGGGAAATGGAAAGAAATTAAATTTTTGAAACCCACTCAAATGTTTAAGGCTCATCCAATTAAGCCTCCCTTTAGGAATAAACCTCCTTATATCTTTTCCCCGATGGCTGCTGTTAAATTCGAAAATGAAATTTATGCGCGTCAAGGCGGTTATAAGCGGGTAAAGGAACCAACAACGTTGAGATGTGGAGGCGGGCAAAGAGAGGACCAGCTTGGCTATTGTGAAATTAGGTATCAAGTTTATAAGGAAGATCGAACAAATGAGTCAGGCCAGAGTTTTGATTGTGAAGTGGTCACTTATATTTTCAAAAAAAATAATGATGGAAAATGGGGAGTATCACAAACCCTGAAAACAGATCAACAATTTGATCGCCGGGATCAGAAGGTACATCCGCGAAAAAAAGGAATTCAATTGTTTTGTGGTTAGTCTCTTAAGTGCCGCCCCCTGGTCTTCTTTATTGCTGTTCCCCTTATAGCATTACAAAAGTAATGATATTAAGTTAACAGACTATCCTGATTGCCTATCCTGAGCTTGCCTGTCCTGAGCCGGCCGAAGAGGCCGAAGGGTTTACTTCCACGCTGTTAATCTTCTCTTCAAACTCCTTTGTCTTGCTGTCCAACTCGATATGCAGGATTTCCAGTTCGGAGAAGAGTGATTCAATTTTCGGCTTATACACATGGATGGCTCTTGATAGTCTTTCGATAGTTTCTCCATCTCCTGCCTGAGATGCCTCTATAAGATCACTGTTACCCTGCGCGGTCTTTTCCTCAAGGCTTATTAGCTCACTTTCTTTCTCATCAATTTTAGCCTGAAGTGTTCTCAGCGTCCTTGATTTTTTATTAATCAATTCAGCCCGGATACGCTTGATGTGCTTTTTGTTTGCGGGTTGGGCCGTTGTACTGTTAACCGCTGATTCGGGTTTAGCAGTATCCTTTTCATTTTTCCATCCCACACGATCCAGGAAGTCATGGTATGTCCCTTCAAAAAGTGTCACTTTCCCGTCGTCAAAGACAATAAGGCGTGTTGCTATTGTGTGGAGTATCATTTCACTGTGTGTAACAATGATTATGCCGCCGCTGAATTCATCGATTGCCTCGACAAGAGATTCGGTCGATTCCATATCAAGATGATTGCTGGGCTCATCCAGCAGCAGCATATTGGACGGGCTGACAAGCAGTTTGCCCAGAAGGACACGGCTCCTCTCCCCTCCTGAAAGTACGCTGATCTTTTTTAACGCCTGGTCTTCGGGGAACATCATGGAACCGCATATACTGCGGGCCGTGCCCCTGCTATGATCTGGGTGAGCGGCCATAATCTCTGCTTCAACTGTATTCTGCAGGCTTAGCCGGTTAATATTTGTCTGTCCGAAGTAGGCCATTTCCAGAGATGAATGACGGCGGATTGTTCCGCCCAAAGGTGACAACTCTCCGGCCAGCAGATTTAAAAGTGTTGTTTTTCCCTTTCCGTTTTTTCCGACAATGGCAATGCGGTCCTTTTTCCCGATGTAAAGGCTTAACCCGCTGATCAACGGGGGTGCTCCGGCGTCAAAGCCGAAAGAAAGGCCTTTTACTTCCATAAGCTGTTTTCCGGTAAAAGGAGCTGATTTGAAGGTGAACTCAAGGTTTCTTGTTTCAGACAACTGCTCGAGTCTATCCTTTTTCTCCAGAGCCTTTATTCTTGACTGGACAGCCCTGGCTTTGGTCGCCTTTGCCCTGAAGCGGTTTATAAACTGCTCGACTTCCTTCCGTTTTTTCTCGTCATTTATCCTCGTCTGCTCGTACACTTCTTCTTCCAGCAGCAGCTGCTGATATACCTTTTCCGAAGTACCGGACACCTTTCGTATTCTGCAGCGATGTATTGCCATGGTATGAGTGGTAACGCTGTCCATGAAATCCCTGTCATGTGTGATCAGGATGAGTTCTTTTTTCCAGTTACGCAGGAATTGTGCAAGCCAGCGCAGGGAAACAATATCTATATAGTTTGTCGGTTCGTCCAGAAGAAGGAGATCAGGGTCTGAAACCAGCACCTTTGCAAGGTTCAGACGCACCTGATATCCGCCTGACAGATCCATGGGGTCAATGATAAAATCGTCGATGGAAAACCCGAGGCCCATCAGTATGGTTTCCGCCTTATACGTCTCATCTTTACCGTCCACTTCGCGGGGAAGGCTAAGGCATGCCTCTTTCAGCACTGTATCTCCTGTAAAACTGATGTGCTGTGAGAGATATCCCTTATTGTAGCCGGCCGGAATTCGTATTGTCCCTGAATCAGGCTGCTCCTGACCCAGGATCATTCTGATAAGGGTCGTCTTGCCGTAGCCGTTTCTTCCGACAAGACCCACCCGTTCACCTGGATTGAGTGTAAAACCGGTATTGTTAAAGACAACCTGCTGTCCGTATGATTTATCTAAGTTGCTTACCTGGACCATTTGGATAGTATTGTAAGATTTACAACAAAGTTAATTCCAGTCCAGGTTTGTTTTATACTCTCAGTTTTACGTTATGCAGGAAACAGAAATAGGGTCAGGCTGGTATTCAGGCATTCAGGAGAAAGTTTGTTTGCATGTTTGCAAGCCTGACCCCAATCGAAGAGGCCGAAGGAGTTTATCCTGAGCTTGTCGAAGGACTCCCCATTAATTCATCGATCTTACCGCCGATGTCTTCAGCCTTCATTATCGCAGTGCCGACAAGTACGGCATCCACATCCACTGCACCGAGACTCTCTACATGTTCTCTGGTATGTATGCCGCTTTCACTGACAATGACCTTACCCGCTGGAATATCCTTCAGCAGTTCAAAGGTAGTATTAATGCCTGTTTTTAAAGTGACAAGGTCTCTGTTGTTGATGCCGATAATGTCCGCTCCCGACCTGAGAGCCTGATCGAGTTCCTTATGGTTATGCACTTCCACCAGGCAGTCAAGGGAGAGTTCTTTTGATAATCCGAGCAGGTCATCCATGTGAGATCTGTCAAGGGCGGCTGTTATTAATAAGACAGCGTCCGCGCCATTGACCCTTGCTTCATATATCTGGTAGTTATCGACAATAAAGTCTTTTCTCAGAAGGGGTATTTTTGTTTTGCCCCTTGCGAGGTTCAGGTAATCAAGACTGCCCTCAAAATAGCGGCTTTCTGTTAAAACGGAAATTGCGGCAACCTGCTTTTCATCGTATGTTTTTATGATCTCATTGACATCAAAATTATCTCTTATCCTGCCTTCTGACGGAGAGGCTTTTTTAAGCTCAGCGATCAGTTTAAGAGCTTCACCCCGTCCGCGCGTGACTGATACTTTGAAAGGCCTTGTTTCTTTTACATCTGAAAGTCTTGCCTTCAGGCCTGATAACGGGACAGAGCTCTTGGTCAGTTTCAGCTCTTCTTTTTTATTTTTTAGTATTTCCTCTAGTGCGCTCATTATGCAGAATTCTAATGAATACAGAGGTTTTTTTCAAGGAACAGGGCTTTTCCTTCAACACCGGGATAAGACATGCATGATTCGCAGGACTTCAGGCAAATGGCTGTATTTTCTTCAGTATCGTCTACTTTTGGCATGTTCATACCTCTTTGTTAATGCCTGTATCAGGCAGAAGTGAAGCCGCGTCTTTATCAAGCAGGAAAAACAGGGTTCCTTTGGCCGGACTTATATTGGTGGCCGGCAGTGACCTGTCATTGCCGCTGATCTTATTTATCACTTTGGCTTTATTGGTCCCGCTGACAAGGAAAAAAACGTTTTTTGAGTTATTGATAACCGGAAAAGTTATGGTGATCCTTTCTTTTTTTGCAGGGTCTCCGGGTGAAACCGAAGCGGTAAGGTGTTCAGTTTCGTTTAACGCGGGGCTGTTGGGAAACAGTGATGCTGTATGTCCGTCTTCCCCGATACCCAGCAATATCAGATCAAATTCAGGATAGTTATTTTGTAAAAGATCGAAATGGGATATCATTTCCTGCTCATATGTTAATGCAGCTGCACGGGGTGAATCTTCCGATGTTGAAATCGGATGAATGTTCTCTTTCGGAATTTCAACAGCATCTAAAAGAGTACTAAGTATCATTTTGTAATTACTCTTATCGTCATTAAAAGGCACAAATCGCTCATCAACAATAAAGATATGTGTTTTATCCCACTGCAGTGCCTTTCCTATATCAGCAAGTTTCTGATACAGGGTTACAGGAGTTGTTCCGCCTGAAAGTGCCGCATCAAAACGACCCTTACGCTTGATCGCAATACGGGAAATTTCCTTCCATTTTTCAACAACAAAATCCGACATGTCTGAGACATTTTTAAAAATAACTACTCTTCTATTATTTTTTTTATTGCCTGTTATTTTCCGCACTTGCATGCTCCATGAGTCGTAGACCTGCTACCAGGTACGCCACTGCCGCCCGTCTTTTTTGATCAGGCTGTCGGCCTCTTCAGGCCCCCATGTGCCTGAGGAGTAATTTGGGAAATCAGATGAAGGCGTCTCTTCCCACTGTTTGATGATGGGGTCGACAACTGACCACATTGCCTCGATCCCGTCCTGCCGGGCAAACAGGGTCAGGTCGCTTTTCATACAGTCGATCAGCAGGCGTTCGTAAGCCGGATGAGGTTTTGTCTTAAAAGTATTCTCATAACCGAAATCCATTTTAACAGGATATATCTGGTTGCCGGCTCCAGGGTATTTGACACCGAAATGAATAGATATTCCCTCATGGGGCTGGATATTGAGAACAAGTATATTAGGTTCAGGCACATCACATGATGAGCTGAAGAGCCTGAGAGGGGGCTGTTTGAAGTGAATGCTGATCTCACTTATGCGTTTTGTCAGACGCTTTCCCGTACGGAGGTAGAAGGGAACACCAGCCCACCTCCAGTTGTCAATATGGAATTTGCCGGCAAAAAATGTCGGCACTATGGAACCAGGAGATATGTCTTTCTCTTCTCTATAGCCGGGCACCTGATTTTCGTTTATGCTGCCTCCGCCGTACTGGCCGCCGACTGTGAAGCTGTCAATATAATCAGCGTCCATTGACCTAATAGTACGCAGTGCCTTAACTTTCTCGTCACGGATCATGTCCGCATCAAACCCGATGGGCGGCTCCATGGCAACATAAGACAGAAGCTGCATCAAATGGTTCTGAACAATGTCCCTTACTACGCCTGTTTTTTCATAAAATTTAGCCCTGTTCTCAATGCCGAGGTCTTCCGCGACAGTGATCTGAATATGGTCTATATACCTGCGGTTCCACAAGGGCTCAAAAATGCTATTTGAAAACCGGAAGAAAATAATGTTCTGCACAGTCTCTTTGCCAAGATAATGGTCTATTCTGTAAACCTGTTCTTCGTCAAAAGCCCTGCCTATAATACTGTTCAGTTCTATTGCTGACGGCATATCTCTGCCGAACGGTTTTTCAATTATAAGCCTGGTGTTAAATGTACCTCTGCACAGGTCGCAGCCGGACAGATGATCTATGATCTTTGGAAAGAAATTGGGAGGAACAGCCATGTAATATATGATCTCTTTTTTGCCCCTGTCAGTCGGCCTGGAGATCTCTTTGAGCCGTGTGGAAAGTTTCCTGTAACTCTCAGCTTCTTCAAAATTACCTGACATATAAAAGATATGCCTGCTGAATTCATTCCATATCTTCTCGTCAAAAGATTCTTCACTGAATTCGAGGATCGAGTTTTTTATAAGGTCCCGGTATTCTTCGTCAGACCTGGCTGTTGAAGCAAACCCCAGGATTGAGAAATCGTCAGGCAGGTCATTGTTGTGAAAGATATGGTAAAGCGTAGGCAGAAGTTTTCTCTTGCTTAGATCGCCGCTGCCCCCGAATATCACCATTGTAAAAGGCTGAATTTCAAACTTATCCGATGGCGTTTCGCAAAATTGCGGCGAAGCAGCTATTGTTCCGACAGCGGCGGTATCTTCAGGCAAAATATATCCTCCCCAAAGAATGTATCGTCATTTATCAGGCATTTGCCTTTTTTTCTATTGTACTTAACAAAGAATCAAATGATTTTTCAAAAGATACGACTCCGTCAGCGAGAAGTTTCGCGCAGACGGCATCCACGTTTATTCCCAATTCGTTCAGCGCGGCGATTGTCTCTTCAGAACCCTTTACATCCTGTGTCAGAGACTCTTTTACAGCGCCGTGGTCCAGAAAGGCATCATATGTTTTCCGGGGTACTGTATTGACTGTAGGGCTGCCGATCAGTTCGGTTACATATTTGATATCACTGTATGAAGGTTCCTTTGTTCCTGTCGAGCCCCAGAGGACTCTCTGCACCCTTGCCCCATTGTCCTTTAATTTCCGGAAATCACTGCCGGAAAAAAATTCCTGATATTTTTTAAAAATGATCTTTGAATTTGCAACAGCGGCCTTTCCCCTGAGGGATTTGGCCTTTTCTGTCCCGGCGGATATTTTTTCGTCCAGTATTTTGTCTACAGCCGTATCAATCCGGCTCACGAACACACTTGCCACCGACGCCATCCGGCTAAGGTCGCCGCCTTTATCAAGAAACCTTTTCATTCCCTTTAGGAAAGATCGCGCGGTTTTGATATACTGCTCCAGAGAAAAGATCAGGGTGATATTAACATTTATTCCTTCAGCCAGCAGTGCTTCAACAGCTTCAAACCCTTCATCAGTAGCGGGTACTTTGAACATGACATTAGGCCGGTTTACTTTAGCATGCAGCCTTTTACCTTCCTGGATAGTTTCAGCGGTCATGGCAGCGAGCTTTGGATTGATCTCAAGGCTGACATAACCGTCAAGGCCGCTGGTTTTTTCATAGACAGGTTTAAAAAGGTCTGCCGCGTCCTGTATGTCTTTGACAGTAAGTTCATCATAAACCTCAAATGTTGTTTTGCCGGATCCATGCAGTTCCCGTATCTTCTCATCATAATCAGTCCCTGTGCTGATAGCCTGATCGAAGATCGTGGGGTTTGAAGTCATCCCCATTACACCCTGATCTATCATTTCCTGCAGTTTTCCTGTTTCGATCATCGACCTGCTTATGCTGTCCATCCATATGCTCTGCCCCAGTTCGCTCAGTTCCATAACTGTTGTCTTTGCCATTAATTAACTCCCTTTCGTATATGTTTTATCTGTTATTCAATGTCTGAATGTAGTGATTGATTTCATATAATGCATATGGCAGGTTAAATATCCCACCTGCGGGCCGGAACCTGTCTGCCACAGGTAGAGGCAGGTCGCATTATGAATTTTTTCACCTGCTATGTGTATTAGATTATATGGAAAACGCTATTTCTATTCTGTTTTTTTAACCCCGTGTCCTCCGAATTCATTACGCAATGCCGCAATGACCTTCGCGCTGAAGGACTCGTCCTGCCTTGAACGAAAACGTTCCAGAAGCGACAGTGTTATTATAGGTGCGGGCACGTCCTTTTCTATTGCCTCAGCAACTGTCCACCGGCCTTCTCCAGAGTCTTCCACATAACCGCGGATCGAATTCAGCTTGGCATCTTTTTTAAAAGCATTTTCAGCAAGTTCCAGCAGCCAGGACCGAATGACACTTCCGTGATTCCATAAATTGGATATCTTGTTCAAATCCAGATCAAACTCTTCCCTGGCATTTAGTATCTCAAAACCTTCCGCATATGCCTGAAGCATGGCATATTCTATGCCGTTGTGAACCATTTTAACAAAATGACCCGAGCCATGGGGTCCTACATGCGCGTATCCGTTTTCCGGAGCCAGCGCATTAAGTATAGGCTCTACCCTGTCAAAAACATCTTTTTTGCCGCCTATCATCATGCAGTAGCCTATTTTAAGGCCCCAGATGCCTCCGCTGGTACCTACGTCAAGGAAAGAAATGCCTTTTTCGCCAAGCTCACGAGCTCTTCGCATTGAGTCCTTAAAGAATGAATTGCCGCCGTCGATCAGAATATCGTTTTTATCTAACAAAGGTAATATATCGTTTATAGTCTGCTCTGTTATTTTCCCGGCTGGAACCATAAGCCATATAACGCGGGGATGATCAAGTTTGTTCACCATGTCCTGAAGAGAATCCGCTCCAATAGCGCCTTTTTCTTCAGCTTTTTTGACGGATTCTTTTGTTCGGGCAAAGGCCACAACTTCGTGTCCGCTGTTTACGAGGCGCTGGGCCATATTACCGCCCATTTTTCCCAGACCAACGAGGCCGATCTTCATTGCTTTGTCTCCAGTTTTACTCATAAAGGGTTTTTATATATATTAGTCGTTAAGCGGAGAACCTGCAACCTCTATGATGTGTTTGTAGGAAAAAGATTGTTCGGATTGCAATCTTCTGTCATTACGGTAAGTTGTTAATAATAACGACAGAACAGGAATAGTGAACAATAAGGAGGGGCAATGTTAAAGAAATTGTTATTTATGGTCAGTCAAAGCCCGTTTTAATGGATGGTGCCTCCTGTTCGGGTCAGAAACCGGTTGAAAAGGGAGGGTCCTATACTTAGGCACTGGTAAAGAGTTCCCGACCTGTATTAGTATGTTTAATGCAGGGTTTTAAATCATTATTCGTTATTTCTATCATTTTCATCGTCTGTTCGAACGCTTCCGGCAGTAATTTCGGGATCGGCTCACATGCCGGTTACGGCACTTTCCAGTTTAAAGAGAATGATCAATCCCTTAAATCAGAATCAACACAAAACATGGTCATCTTTGGAGTGTCAGGGGAATATTCTTTTAATAAACCGCGCAATTTCTTTGCCGGCATAACGACTGACTGGATAATAGGTTTTGATGACAGAGAGACATGGACCCGGAACAATACGCAGGCCGGTACAAATGATATGAGCGTGTCCGGCCAATTCTACGACCTCAGGTTCGGTTACAAAAACAGTATCAACAGGTTTTATTACAGGATTTATATATCAGGCGGATGGGACGGCCTGTATCTTGAAAGGGATAATTCTACGCAGTCCGGTGTTAATATTCCTGTCAATAAGGTCACCAGGGATTACAGCCTGTGGCGGGCAGGCATCGGCACGGGAATCGGTTACAGCATCGGCAAATGGGCATTGGACGGCAGGGCTGCTTATTCTTATTATCCCGCCGGTGATATAGATGACAGTTCCTTGCGGCTTTTTACATTTGATACTAATGGCACGTGTCTGGATGCCGGCCTGGGCGTTGCCCGCAGAATAACAGACAAAATGAGTGTTTACGCGGGTGTCAGCTATACATTCAGCACTCTGGATAAAAGCGAAACAATAAACGGATTCTTTGTCCCTGAAGCTGATTTCGAGATGCTGTTGGGAGTGGTTAACCTGACTTATGCTTTTTGACAGCGTATTTCTCGAACAGTCTCAGCCCTTCCATGTGCCTTTCTGTAAAATCATATGAGATGCCTTTCCAGAATTTCACAAGATCTTTTTCGCCCAGCCATTTACTTTGGGGTGCGAGTTTTGCCAATGAAGAGAAATTTTTTGATGTATATTTTTTTGCGGCGAGCAGATCGGCGGCAAGTTTTTTAATAAGTTCCATTTTATGCGGAAGGATGTCTTTCCTTACAATCCAGAGAGCAAACACAAATGGAAGTTCCGTGTGTTTTTCCCATAGTTCTCCGAGGTCATAGATAAAGAGTGACGATTGACCCGTAGGCTTCGCACGAGGCGAGCGATTGACGATTGACGATTGAGATCTGTTTGTTTTGCTCTTAACTTTCAACTCAGTGTCAGATGCGGCTTTTTTTGCTTCTTTCATGGCATTGTCGCCGATAAGCAGTGCCGCAGGAAAATGTGTGAGTACACTCCTGATGCCGGAACTGCTGAATGTCTTAAACCTGCAGTTAAGCGAAAGGAAATCATTAAGTATTATCTTCAGAAGTGAAACGGATGTTTCTGAATCAGAAGATACGGCAATGGTCTTGCCTCCCAGTTCCTCAATAGGGATTTTAGAAAAGAGCAATATGCTGTTTATAGGGCCTGAAGAACTGATGGTGAACCAGGGCAGAATAAAATATTTTTTTTTGTTTTTGAGATATTCAATTGATGATGAAGGACTGATATCGAGTTCGCCGTCCCGGAGCATTTTGTTTAAAGCTGAAGGAACACCCTTGATGAATTTATATTCCGACAGGTCGCATTCTTTTTCCAGGTAGTAAAATGTCGGAAAGAGATTCGCATACGGGATCCTGCCAATACGAAGTTTTGTTTTTCTCAACTTTTAGCTTTAAACTCCTGACTTTAAATTCTGTCTTATCATCCTTTTATAACTCCAAGGGGTTTGAGTCTGGCTACCTTTTGCGATAACCCCGCGTTATGAACTATATCTACAACATTTAACACGTTCTTATACGCCTCCGGCATTTCCTCCGCAAGAGTGGTCTTACCAGTATACCTGACTATAATGCCCATGTCTTCCATCTCTTTTCTGATCGACCTTCCTTTTGCTTTTTTTATTGACTGGCTCCTTGACATCACTCTTCCCGCGCCATGGCAAGTAGAACCGAACGTTTCCTTCATCCCGATTTCCGTTCCTTTAAGCACAAACGACGCCCTGCCCATGTCACCGGGAATTATAACAGGCTGGCCGATACGGCTGTAAGATGCGGGCAGTTCCGGATGTCCTGGAGGGAACGCCCTTGTTGACCCTTTTCTGTGAACGATCACTTTTATTCTTTTATTGTTAACGATGTGTTCCTCGATCTTCGCGATGTTGTGCGCGACATCATATACGAGGCTCATTCCCAGAGATGACGGCCCCTTGTTAAGTACTTTCATAAATGATTCTTCCGCCCGGTGCATTATACACTGCCTGTTTGCCCACGCGTAATTGGCAGCTCCCTTCATTGCTGAAAGGTAATCCCGCGCCTCAGGACTGTTGAAAGGCGCGCATGCAAGTTCCCTATCCGGAAGAAATATTTGATATTTGCTTGAAGCCCGCTGCATAACATTAAGAAAATCAGTGCATACCTGATGGCCGAAGCCGCGTGAACCTGTATGGATCATAACCGTGATCTGGCCTTTGAACAGACCAAAACTGCCGGCAGCTTCTTCATCAAATATCTCTTCAACATACTGTATTTCCACAAAATGGTTGCCTGAACCCAAAGTGCCCTGCTGGGACCTGCCGCGCTCGTAGGCTTTTCCGCTTATAAGGCCTGGATCGGCGCCTTCCATACAGCCTCCTGATTCTGTATGCTCAAGGTCATCACTGCTGCCAAAACCGTTCTCAACAGCCCATAGCGCGCCCTTTTGAATAATCTTTTTCTGGTCCTGAGAGTTAAGTCTGAGATTACCCTTTGATCCGACACCTGTCGGGATTTTACTGTAGAGCATTTCAATAAGTTCCCTTATTCTGGGAACAGTCTCGTCTCTGTTAAGTTCAGTCCGAAGAAGACGTACACCGCAGTTAATATCATAACCAACACCGCCCGGTGAAATGACTCCATCGTTCAGGTCAAACGCCGCTACTCCTCCTATGGTAAAACCATAACCCGCATGTATATCAGGCATTGCAAAGGATGAACTGACAATCCCCGGCAGGCTTGCTACGTTAGCGACTTGCTCTATCGCCCTTGTGTCGAGCTCTTTTTCCAGAGTCTCATCGACATAGATGATGCCGTTGGTCCTCATGCCGGGTTTGTAGTCCCTGGGTATTTCAACCTTTGTGTTGTCTATTCTGCGAAGTTTTTCAATGCCCATAATTGTGTCTCCATGTATAATAATTATACTTGATTCTATGCCCGTATATTTTTCGGGACGGCGATGAACAGAAATCTGTTGACATTTAATCCGGTTATGTCTAAATTTAGCGTTATATGCAGATATCCGGATCAAATGGATGCCAATATCTAATGCGTTCACAGTGATACATAGAAGAGGCAATTTATCGATATGAGCTCGACTTCTATAATACTGGGTATAATATTCGGCTCAATAGGCTTTGGATATTTTATCTACGGCAAAAAACAGCAGAGCTGGGTGGCGTATCTTTCGGGAGCCCTGTTGATGGTCTTCCCGTATTTTGTTGAGAATATCATATGGGCTGTTCTGATCGGACTACTGCTGATGGCATTGCCATTTTTTATGAGAGATTAAATAATAAGACATAAACATGAAGAACGTGCAAAAACACATAACACAGTGTCTCATGGCGGGGATCGTTGCCATGCTGCCGATAGGCGGTCTGATAATAACTGTAGGTTATATGGAGTCTATGATATCGGGTTCCGGCCTGTCTAAACTGCCGTTTTACTTTCCGGGACTTGGTCTGATCGCTGCCGCTCTTCTTATTTATCTTGTCGGCCTTGGTGTTACAACTTTTCTGGGCAAATGGATATGGTCAAGGATAGACAGAGTGCTTGATAAATTGCCGGCTCTGGGACGGTTGTACCAGACACTGAAGCAGATCCTGGGGTATGGCGAGGGAAAGGACGCGATCTTTCATGAGGTGGTGCTGATACCGAGCAGGGATTTTGATTCTCAGGAGATCGGCCTTGTAACAAATAAAATTACTGACGAAGAGGGAAGGCCCAAACTGATAATATTTGTGCCGGGGGTTCCAAATCCGACATCAGGACGTCTTGTAGTAATGGACCGGGATTCTGTTAAACAATTGAGTATGCCTGTAAATGAGTCCCTGAAGGCTCTCGTTTCAATGGGCAAGACTGATATCGATCTGAAGAGTTTAAAGTCTCCAGAATAAATCCTGAATCGCTGGATCAGTATTTGACATTCCGGCATCCGTTCAAAAAAACAGATATGAATTCTGACGAATTAATACTTAATGAATGATGCTGACGGCATATAGTAAATTATTACGGGAGAGTTAATGGACAACGTTGATCAAAACAACAGACTTTCATCTTACCACGGTGATATACCTGTAACACCTGAACATAAGATATACAAACTGAAGTTTACCGGAACGGCCGGTGAGTATTTCAGGATCTGGATCGTCAATACATTTCTGACGATTCTGACACTCGGCGTGTATGCCGCCTGGGCTAAAGTCCGGAACCGGCAGTATATTTATAAACATACCATTCTTGACAATCAGTCATTTGAATATACGGCAAACCCTATAGCGATCTTTAAGGGATATCTAATAGTAGGCCTGGGCGTGCTACTCTTAAATGTGACAGAGGTATTTAATCCTCTTCTTAATTTCATTGTACTTATCATGTGTTACGCGGCTATCCCGTTCCTTATTTATAAATCGATCAGGTTCTTTGCCCATAATACGGCTTTCAGAAATATCAGATTCCGTTTTCTCGGCTCTCTCGGAGAAAGTTATAAGACGTACCTTCTATATCCTTTCCTTATTCCATTCACACTGGGCCTGATCATACCTTATTGGGCGTATAAGAGAAGGGATTATTTTTTTAATAACATATCTTTTGGAACAACTCATAATACCTTTAACGGCCGGTCGGGGCCTTTTTATGAGAAATACATAATAACAGGTGTCATACTTGTTATTTCCATTTTTTCCCTGATATTTATTGTTTCTCTTCTTTCTGTACCGCTGTTTATGAGTACGTTTCCTCAGGATGCCGGTACACCCGCTTATCTGGATCACCCCGCGGATTCTGTTCCTGCTCCGAATCAGGACTCGATCTCTGATTTTGAGATGTCTTCTGATACTGAACCCTCATCAGAGCCTGAAGTGCCCTTTGAATCCGGTTTTCTTGTGGGTTTTATGATCTTCCTTATCGGAAGTTATATCCTGATCATCGTTATATATACCGCTGTTCAGCAATATTTATACGCGTGGTCAACCAATTATTGCTGTGAACATTCCAGTCTCGGCAGGCTGAGGGTAAAGTGCGCGCTTAAGGCGCGTACATTGATCTGGATACGCATTTCGAATATCGCGGCAATTATTTGTTCTCTTGGTCTTCTTATACCATGGGCGAAAGTGCGGCGTACACGTTATATCTTTGAAAATATCTCGGTAATTTCCGACAGCAGTCTTAATGAGTTTACATCTGCCGTCGAAGCGGACGAAAGTGCTTACGGTGACGCTGCCACTGATTTTTTTGACTTTGAAATAGGATTATGATCGAATTTCAGGCTACGTATTTTGACGGAAAAAGTTCAAGGGCTTATCCTGTAACTGTTGTTTTTACAGGGGAATTTTTGCGGATACGCGGTGAAGACAGGAATCTTTCACTGGATGTTCCGATCAGGGGCTGTAATATTGAACCTCCGCTGGGGAAAACCGCACGTACAATAAAATTACCTTACGGCGCGCAATGCGATAGCAATGATCTGGAGGCTATCAGGACATTGGAGCATTTAACGGGCCGGAATAGCGTAATGAGGCTCGTGCACTTTCTCGAAAGCCGCTGGAAAATGGCTTTGGCATCAATAGCGGGACTGATTCTTTGTGTCTGGGTATTTACGACGTACGGGATCCCTGTGCTGGCCGAGAAAGCGGCTTACGCGTTACCTCCTGAGGTAATAAATGAGATAAGCAGGCAGACCATGAAGATGGTTGATCTGAGTTTGGAACCGACAGCCCTCGATCAGGATAAGATTGAGGAGCTGCAGGGACTTTTTACCGGCATTCTTACAGAACTGGATACAACATTCAATTTCCGTCTGGAATTGCGAAAAAGTCCGGCAATAGGGCCAAATGCTTTTGCGCTGCCGTCCGGCCTTATTATAATGACGGATGAACTGGTCGAAATCGCCGATAATAACAGGGAACTGGAAGGAATCTTTATTCATGAGATAGCTCACGTAACAAACCGGCATGGGTTACGGAGCATTATCCAGAACACAGGTGTTTTTCTGCTGATATCCGCTCTGCTCGGTGATGTTACATCCATTACATCTGCGGCGGCGTCACTGCCGACAGTGCTGCTCAATTCAGATTATTCCCGCGGTTTTGAAAGGGAGGCAGACACGGCTGTTGCGCTTTATTTTTTTGATAAAGGTTGGAATGTGAAGCCGTTTCAGGACATTCTTCTGCGTATCACCGACAGAAGATCTGATTATCCCGGAGAATCAGTATGGTCATCTCATCCGGTGACAAGTGAGCGTGT
>VAPB010140577.1_pt1 | contig 18507 bp, 16 predicted proteins | sample 3395101 | NCBI WGS metagenome assembly VAPB01 (sample SAMN08290433, study PRJNA428436) | hydrothermal vent metagenome | isolation source: Deep-sea hydrothermal vent chimney | place: Indian Ocean: Southwest Indian Ridge | reverse complement strand
CCTCCCAAAGGCCCTGCCATTTCCGCTCAATCTCCAGATGTTTATATTTTTCTTCCAATTCCCGTCTCCCGTTAAATATTGAGAATACTTTAATTTAAAAACAAATATTTTACCATAATTATCCAATTTTGAATTTATGGCAGCGACAGCCGGCAGGCGGAATTGAAGCGGTTCCGATCACTGCCGTCCATGAAACGGCACAACCTCTTTCACTATCAGCCGCCAGACAATGTCTTAACAGGCAAACCTCCTGTATTTCAAAGAAAATATCCTGTTAAATCGATTTCAGCGCATCTCTGAGACTTCTTTATGCCGCATAATTGAAATAAAAATATTTAAATAGATTTAACTCTGATGTACATGCTATACTATCACGTAATTTTTCATGTTAAGGAGGTTTTTTGTGTTAAAAAATATTCTAAAGCCGCAAACATTAAGCATAAAGCGATGTGCTGCCTTATGCTTAGCATCTATCTTTGTGGTCATGCTTCCTCTTTCTGTTCCCTTATCCGCCGAAGATGCCCCTTTAGTCAAGCTTGTGGAGATTGCCGGCAACATCAAGATTGAAGAAGCGACAATAGAAGCTAACATACAGACAAAAGCGGGAGTTCCGTTCTCTCAAAAAATGGTTCAGGACGACATTAAGGCATTATACGGACTTGGTTACTTCGATGATGTCAGGGTAGAAATCGATTCTTTTGAGGGCGGAATCATGCTCGTCTTCATACTCAAAGAAAAACCCTCAATCATAAGCATAGTTTTTGACGGAAATGACGAAATTGAAACAGATGACCTTATGAATAAAATAACGATATCACCGGGTTCAATAGCGAATATCCCGCTGATAATGGGAAATGCCGACAGGATCACTACCTATTATCAGGAAGAAGGCTACTGGCACGCACAGGTTGTCCCCATAATCAGGGAAGCATCTGATTCAACCGTTGCTGTAACTTTTCAGATCGAAGAAGGCCCTGAGGTCATAATTGATAAAATCATCATTGAGGGTAATCATTTCATTTCTGCCCGTAAGATCAAAAAGGCAATGAGAACGCGTAAGCGCTGGCTTTTCTCTTTCCTGACCGGGTCCGGCATTTACAAAAAAGAGGAAATGAAAATTGATGTGGAAAGAATCAGAGAACTGTACCACAGCAAAGGATTCATTAATGTTGTCATCACCGAGCCTGTACTGACATTGAACGATGACCAAACTGAAATAACAATCAAAGTAAACCTTTCGGAGGGCGATCAGTTTCAAGTTGGACAGATCAAGTTTGCCGGCAATAAACTATTCGAAAGTTCTGTTTTCTTCGAGCAACTTGAAACAGCCACAGGGAAAATATTTAACAGAGCGGCCTTAAGAAACGATATCGACAAAATAATTTCCATGTATACGGAAAAAGGTTACGCAACTGCTGATATCAGCCCTTTGATCAATGTTAATGAGGAGCAAAAGCTTGTTGATATCGAATTTGTTGTTTCCGAAGGCGGTATCTTCAGAATTGGACGCATCAGCGTGTCCGGCAACCAGAAAACCCGCGATAAAATAATAAGAAGGGAAGTGCGTCTCGACGAGGGACAGATATATAACAGCAGGCTCATGAAAAGAAGTTACCAGAGAATCAATAATCTGGATTATTTTGAGACTGTAGAATTAATACCTAAACCGCGCATAGAAGATCAGCTTATCGATATAGATGTGAAGGTCAAGGAGAAATTAACAGGCATGTTGACGATCGGAGGCGGGTACAGTTCTGTGGATAACATAATTCTGATGGGAGAGATAACACAGCGAAATCTTTTCGGAAAAGGGCTTCAGCTCAAACTTAAAGCGGATGTCAGCGGACTGAGGTCTAATTACAACATAACACTCATTAACCCATGGTTTATGGATAAACCCGTCCTTGCGTCAATCAATCTGTTTAATGAGACTTTCGAATATCCCGACTATGAAAAAAGAAGCATCGGGGGCACTCTGGGTTTTGGTAAAGAACTGTCAGAGTATGTCAGGGGAAGTATCTCCTATAGTTTCCAGCAGACGGATTTAACCAAGATCGGCAATAATGCCGATGTGATAATGTCTGATCAGGAAGGAAAAAGCATCACCAGCAGCCTGCACCCTTCTATCTGGAGAGACTCCAGGGATAATTATCTCGATCCTACCACCGGCTCAAAGAATTCTTTAAAAACTACTTACGCAGGTGTCTGGGGTGACAATTATTTTGTAAAGGGAGTGTTTGACTCAGCCTGGTATTTCCCGGTTATCTGGAATACTACAATTGGACTCAGAGGGCGTGCCGGTTATGTGTCAGCCTTCAATGACAAGGCACTTCCTCTGTATGAAAGGTTCTATATAGGAGGCATTGATACCGTGAGAGGACTTGATTTCGGCGACGGCGGACCCAAAACCAGCTCAGGCGTACCTTACGGAGGAAGAAAGGAATTAATATTCAACGTGGAGTACATATTCCCAATTGAAAGCACTATACGTCTCAAAGGAGTTGCTTTTTTTGATGCCGGCAGGTCATCTGACGATTTCGAAGACCTTTTGTCTCTACGGACAACCGCCGGTTTCGGAGTAAGGTGGATATCCCCGTTTGGCCCCATAAGACTTGAATGGGGATATAATCTTGACAAGAAAGAGGACGAGAGCAGCAGCAAGATAGAGTTTGCAATGGGAGGAAGCTTTTAGGCTTCCGCTGCAGAGAGCTTGAAACCGCAGATGATCGGACATATTTTTCAGTCAATAAAAGGAGGAAACATGAACAAAATCGTAATAGCGGTACTGATATTACTGCTCGGAGCTTTCAGCGCTCATGCGGCAAGTCTGAAGATCGGCACACTAAACTACCACAAAGCCCTTAATGACTCGGAAGACGGCGTAAAGGCCTCCAAAGTTCTTGAAGACATGATAGCCGCAGAGAAATCTGTTTTTCTTGAAAAAGAGAACAAAATAAAGGCGCTTGATGAAGAGCTGAAAAAACAGGCATCTATCCTTACACCCGAAAAACTGAAAGAAAAAGAAAATGAACTGAACAAACTGTACAAGGAATATCAAAGACAAGGAAAAGACTTTCAGGAAGAGCTTCAGAAAAAGGAATCTGAACTCCGTGCCTTGATCCACAAAGACATCCTGGAGATCGTAAAGGAATACGGGGAAAAAGAAGGCTATTCTTATATCTTTGAGGAAGGAACCAGCGGAATTCTATATTCACAGGATAAATTTGACATAACCGACAAGGTAATCAGGATACTCAATAAAAAATCCAAATCTAAATAATGAAACTTCAAGAGATAGCGGACATTACCGGCGGTTTCATCTCCGGCAACCCTGAAGTCAACATTACAGGCGCTGCCGGTATAAATGATGCGACCGAGGGCAGCATTACCTATCTTGCGAATATTAAACATGCGAAAAGTGCCCGGGACACGAAAGCGTCCGCCATACTCCTAAAGGAAAAAATAGATGACGTCTCCGCCAGCATGATCATTGTTGATAATCCTCAACTTGCCTTCGCATTGACGCTTGAATTATTTCATAAAAAGACATCCGAACCAGCCGGAATCAGTAAAAACGCTTTCATCGGAAACAACGTCAGTCTGGGCAAAGACGTTTCTGTTTACGCAACTGCATATATAAGTGACGGTGTTTCTATAGGCGACAGGGTTGCTCTGCATCCCTCTGTTTATGTAGGAAACAATGTTTCTATAGGCGATGACACTGAAATATATCCCAATGTTACTATTAAAGAAAACATCAAAATAGGCAGAAATGTGCTGATTCATCCCGGCACTGTTATCGGCGCAGACGGTTTCGGATATGTCCGGGACAAAGACAGACATCATAAAATACCCCAGACAGGCGGTGTAATAATAGAAGATGATGTAGAAATCGGCGCAAATGTTACAATAGACAGGGCCGCGATGGGCAACACAATAATAGGCAGAGGCACAAAGATTGATAATTTAGTAATGATAGCCCACAATGTAAAAATCGGCAAAAACTGTCTTCTGATCGCCCAGTGCGGGATAGCGGGAAGCACTGAACTGGGCGATAACGTAATTTTAGGCGGGCAGGTAGGCGTGAGGGATCATATAAAAATTGCCGACGGAGTGATGATCGGTTCCAAATCAGCTGCCGGCCGTGATCTTAAACCCGGGAATTACTCTGGAATTCCAGCCTTTGCTCACAAACGGTGGCTGAGAGCTCAAAGTATTTATTCAAAACTCCCGGAACTGCTGAAACGTTTACGAGTACTTGAAAATAAAGTATCAAAGGAGGACAACCCTGATGATGGATAATCTTGAGATATGCAAGCTGTTACCGCACAGATATCCATTTCTGTTAATTGACCGGATCACTGAACTTGAGCCGAACAAAAAAGCTGTCGGATTGAAGAATGTAACTATTAATGAGCCGTTCTTCCAGGGTCATTTTCCTGAAAATCCAATCATGCCGGGCGTTCTCATAGTAGAAGCCATGGCACAGGTCGGAGGCATACTTGCTTTCCGCTCAGGAGTAGACGGAGACACTGTTTATTTCATGAGCATTGAAAGGGCAAAGTTCAGAAAGCCGGTTATTCCCGGTGACCAGTTAAGATTGGAAATTAATGTGCTTAAGCGCCGAAGCAGCGTCTGGAAATTCTCCGGTGAGGCCTATGTCGGTGACAAGCTCGTATCAGAAGCTGAGTTCACAGCCATGGTTTCATGGAAGGAATCATAAAAATGGGAAAACCAAAAATCCATCGTTCATCATCTGTAGCTGCCGGGGTTAAACTTTCTGACGGAGTTGTAATAGGCCCGAATTGTACAGTAGGCAAGGGTGTGAAACTCGGGAAAAACACGCATCTGGTTTCACACGTTGTTATTGAAGAAACAGAGACAGGCAGGGAGTGCGTGATAAATCCTTTCACAACCATTGGAGTACCGCCCCAGGACCTTAAATACCAGGGGGAAAAGACTCAGGTTAAAATTGGCGACAGAAATATTATCCGTGAATATGTTTCTATTCACCGCGCCTCCATCGGAGGAGACGGTGTTACTGAAATAGGCGACGATAATTTCCTTATGGCTTACGTGCACATTGCTCACGATTGCAAACTGGGCAACTCTATTGCAATAGCTAACGCGGCAATGCTTGCCGGCCATGTAATGATAGAGGATTTTGCCATTATCGGGGGGTTAACAGCAATTCATCAGTATACAATGATAGGAGCCTACTCCATGATCGGAGGCTTCAGCGGTGTCGGCCAGGACATTCCGCCCTACACAACAGCATCAGGGAGCAGAGCGAAACTCTACGGCCTTAACGTGCACGGCCTTAAAAGGCATGGGTTTAATGAGTCAACTGTCAAAGATCTCAAACAGGCCTACAAAATTCTCTTTCGAACCAGACTTACTCTCAAAGAAGCCATTGATCTTGTAAAGCGTGAGATCAAACAGTCAAAAGAGATCAAACATTTAATCAGTTTCCTCAGGCAGAACAAAAGGGGGATATGTCGTTAAGGTCGAAATCAACTCGTACCGAAACGAATGGCCGCCCTGCCCCATCCAAGAAAAATCTCGGCCTCATTTCCGGGAATGGGGATCTTCCCGGGGTCATCGCTTCTGAAGCCCAAAAAATGGGTTACAGGGTTCTGGCAATAGCCCTGCAGCCATGTGCTGACGATTCCCTCAAGGACCACGCAGATGACTTCTACAGGGCCCACGTCGGCCGGGTCGGCGAGATAGTCAGAATTCTCAAAAAAAACCACGTGTCTGAAGTTGTTATAGCCGGTAAGGTTCCAAAGAACCTTTTGTTCAGCAACAAAAAAAGTCTCATTCCGGACATTAGAGCGCTGAAAGTCCTGATGTCTCTTAAGAACTTTTCCGACGAAGCTTTGTTGAACGCTGTCAGCAATGAACTAAAAAAAGAAGGCATAAAATTACTTAAGACCACTGCTTTTACAAAAAATCTTTTGACTCCTGAAGGAAATCTGACAAAGAAAACCCCTAAGGCATACCATTGGAAGGATATAGAATTCGGCTGGAAGATAGCAAAAGAGATCGGCCGGCTGGATATCGGCCAGACCATTGTTGTTCGGGGAACTGCAGTTATGGCGGTTGAAGCCATAGAAGGAACAGACGAAGCTATTATGCGCGGGGGCGGTCTTGCCAAAGGAAAATCCGTGGTTATCAAAGTCAGCAGGCCCCGGCAGGACATGCGGCTTGATGTACCTGTGGTCGGCTTTGATACACTTGAGACAATGAAGAAGGCCAAAGCGGAGGTGCTGGCCGTCGAAGCCGGCATGAGCATTATTATTAACAGGGACAAATTTATATCTGAAGCGGACAGAGCCGGCATTGCCGTTGTAGGTATTGCCGGGGACAAAATAAAGTCTCGAAATTCTGAACGATGAACTATACAGGAATTACGTTTACTCGATAATCTGACAGCGCATATAGTGTGTGTGTTATGATTTGGATTTTTGAATGTTTCGGGCGTCTAATGCAGGGCAATCTGTCTTTTACGGGAAACTGATATACATGAAAGCAAAGAGCAGAATCGGTGTGATAGGCGTAGGCTCGATCGGAGCTCACCATGCCAGGATATTTTCGGGCATGAAAAATATTACTTTTTCAGGTGTTGTTGACATTGACATCAAAAAAGCCCGGAAGACCGCGGCAAAATATAATTGCAAAGCATACGACAAATATGCCGACATCCTTGATTCCGTTGATGCCGTCACTATAGCGGTGCCTACCTCAAACCACTTCCAAATAGCCATGGACTGCCTGAAGAATAACAAAGACATCCTTATCGAAAAACCCGTAACAACGACGGTCAGGGAAGCAGAAAAACTTATCCGGACAGCCAAAATAAATAATCTCATACTTCAGGTCGGGCATCTTGAGAGATTCAATGCCGGACTTTCTCTCATAAGCACAATGGTTAAAGAACCGCGTTTTATTGAGTCAATGCGCCTCTCTCCGTTTCAGGGCAGGGGTATCGATGTTGACGTAACCCTTGACTTAATGATACATGACATTGATATAATACTCAGCCTTGTTCAATCCGAGGTCTCTGATCTCAGGGCCACGGGCGAACGCGTATTAACTGCCAATATAGACATCGCGTACGCCTGGCTTGAGTTCAGAAACGGCTGTACGGCAGAGGTCGTCGCAAGCAGAATCGGGAAAGAAAAGGTCAGACAGCTTAAAATATTTCAGCATAATGCATATCTTAATCTGGATTATCTGACTCAGAAAGTAACATTTCACAAAAAGACCGGCGGTAAACTTAAGCAACAGGTTAAGAAACCTGTTGAAAAAGAGCCTCTTAAAGAACAACTGGTCTCGTTTGTTGAATGTATAAGAAAAAGGACTCAGCCTGTTGTTTCAGGCCTCGAAGGAAAAGAGGCGCTTAATATTGCTTTAAAAATATCGGAGCTTATAAATAATGACTGTGCGGCAAAAAAACGGCAAAAAAGAAAATCTAAATAAGCAGGATTCGCCGATCCCCATGCTTGATCTCAGGGCTCAATATGATGAGCTCAGACCTGAATTCGAAACTGTTCTGGGGGAGATCCTTGAAAGCGGCCATTTCGTACTCGGAAAGCATGTGGCAGCCCTTGAACAGGAAATAGCTGCGTATAATAACGTCAGGCACGCCATAAGCCTCGCGTCGGGCACAGACGCTCTGCATCTTAGTCTAAGGGCTCTTGGAATAAAGCCCGGTGATGAAGTAATAACCACTCCTTTCACATTCATTGCCGCGGCAGAGGCCATCGTTTATGTCGGCGCGACACCTGTCTTTGCAGACATTGACAGTGATTCTCTAAATATCGATCCTGCCGCGATACAGGCCAGAATAACTTCCAAAACAAAAGCTATAATACCCGTTCATTTATTCGGCCGGCCCGCAAATATGACTGAAATAATGGAACTTGCCCGGGAAAATGACCTTTTTGTCGTTGAAGACTGCGCGCAGGCATTCGGAGCGAAATATAAAAACTCCTTTGCGGGAACTTTCGGTAATACCGGCTGTTTCAGTTTCTACCCCAGCAAAAACCTTGGGGCATTCGGTGACGGCGGCATTGTGATTACAAACAACACGGACGTTTATAATACAATCAAAATGCTTCGCAACCATGGTTCATCAGCATCATATACGCACAGCTTCATAGGATACAACAGCAGGCTTGATGAAATACAGGCAGCAATACTAAGGCTGAAACTTAAACATATCGACACTTACAATCAGAAGAGGCGCGGCATTGCCGGGCTTTACACGTCAATACTGGGTGATTCTGTCCGGTGTCCCGCTGAAACGACTGACAGAACGCACGTATACCACCAATATACGATTTTATCTTCACACAGGGACAGGATCCAGTCGGCACTTAAGGAAAAATCGATATCATCGGTGGTCTACTACCCGGTTCCGCTCCATCTGCAGAAAGCTTTTGGCAACCTTGGCTATAAAATCGGTGACTTCCCGGTAAGTGAACAGGTAGCCAAAGAAGTTCTCTCCCTCCCAATGTACCCTGAACTGAAAAAAGGGCCTGCCGGGCTGGTTGCTGAAACTATAGTCAATGCATTGAAGTAATTCCCGGACGGGGTGATCAGGCGGCTGTGAAATTAATTCTCCCGTGAACTGCGGCCTAATTCGGGATCTTTATTATCTGTCCTACATACAGCATGGTTGAATTCATCTTGTTCAGACGCTGGATAGCCGTTGTTTTAGTATTGAACCGTTGTGCAAGAACAGACAGGGAATCTCCCTTCTTGATGCGATATTTTCCGCCTGGCAGCAGCTTCGGATTTGAGGCGTATACCCTTGCTCCTTTAAGAGGGATTTTAAGTTTTTGGCCGACACGGATCATATGTCTTTTTCTGATCTTGTTGGCCCTTACTATATCCCTGACTCTGGACCGGTATTTGGCTGCTATTGCCGAAAGTGTATCTCCTCTTCTCACCTTGTGATACGCGTATGTTTTCTGTGGAGGAGTCCATAATGGGACTTCATCTATTGTTGCAAGCAGAATGTCCCCTTTGCCCACAGGTACTTTTAACAGGTACTCCCTGTCAGGAGTCACTTTCTGCCTGAGTTCCGGATTCAGAGCAAACAGGTCTTCCCGTGCTACATTTACTTTATCCGCAACAGACTTTAACTGAACACGTTTATTGATTTTTACGATTTCATAACTAATAGGATCATCTGTGTCATCAAATGTAAAACCGTACTTTTCCGGGTCCTTCAGAATATGCAGGACTGCCAGAAATCGCGGAACATATCTCGCAGTCTCCCGGGGTAGTCTTTCATAAAGGTCCCAGAAATTATCCAGGTAATTGATCTTCTGCTCCTTTATTACTCTCAGCACCCTGCCCTCTCCGCAATTATAAGCTGCAAGGACCGTGATCCACTCTCCAAACATATGATGAAGCTCTGTCATATATTCAATGGCCGCGGCCGTTGCTTTTTCAGGATCCATCCGTTCATCTACCCAGGTATCTCTCTTCAGACCGAACTTGTATCCGGTCGAAGGTATAAACTGCCACAGTCCCAGCGCACGAGCACGCGATAACGCCCTCACCTTGAATCCGCTCTCAATAAGAGGCAGCCACGCGAGCTCTTCCGGCATACCTGCTTCCTTTAAAGCCTCAACTATTGCCGGCATATATTTTCCCGAACGCCCGTATGAAGCCATGAAGAATTTTCGTTCATTGGTCTGGAAACGTTTTATCTCAGCCTCTACATATTTGTTCATGGTCAAAGGTATGGCGTTATGTTTGCCGTTTACAACTGTATAACGGGAAGCGTAGATTTCCAGTATCCTCTTTGATATAACAAACCTGAGGTCGTCTTTCTGCTGGATAAGGTCAGGATACCTGTCTGTGTCCACTTTAAGTACAAGGGCATAAGCCTGGTCCAGAGTTTCAATGGCTTCATCGAGCTTGCCTTTAGACCAGAATTCCCGGGATGCCTTGGAAAGATCGAGTGCGGAATCCAGAAGGTCCTGGTCTGAAACACCGTTTCTCTCTTTCACATTGCCGGCGCTATACTTGTCTTCAAGACTGGTGTGAACATCAAGGTGTCCAGCAGGCCGGTAACCATTTCCATTGTCTGGATCAGAACTTCCGGAACTTCGACCTCCGGTAGTCACACATCCCGACAGCAGGGTAAACATCAGGAGGTATATAAATATATTATTTCTCATTCACCATTCCCTCCTTTATAATAATAAAACCGGGCATGAAATGGCAAACTCTGCCACTGCGCCATTTTGCGGTCAAACCTGCAAATCACGACAAATTTCAGTCACATTTTACGGATATTCAAAAACAGCACACGTTGAATAAAACATGGATTAATGATATTTTATCTACGTGTCGAAAAGAGTCATGATCAGCGCGGGAGAAGTATCAGGAGAACTTTACGGGGCATTACTAACCGGCGCCATAAGAAAAAAATGGCCTGACGCGGAAATAACGGGCATTGGCGGAGACCGGATGAAAAAAGAGGGCGTGGATCTTATTGCATCCATCTCAGGCACTATGGGGCTGACCGAGGCTATAATGCACCTTGGAAAGGCAATAAAGAACTTCAGGGCCGCCGCAAGAGCTATCGGCACTTTAAAGCCTGACGTTCTTGTTCTGATAGATTATCCTGATTTCAATCTGGCGCTGGCAAAAAAAGCTAAAAAAGCCGGGGTACCCATTCTGTACTATGTCAGTCCACAGGTCTGGGCCTGGCGTTCCGGTCGAATCAATAAAATTGCCTCGCTGGTGGACAGGATGGCCGTCCTTTTCCCTTTTGAAGTTGACCTGTACAAAAAAACAGGGCTTACATGCGAATTCGTCGGCCATCCGATTATGGAGACAATTAATACTGACAGGTCAAGAGAAGAGCTGAAAAGGTCTTTGGGACTTGAGCCGGATAAAAAAATAATCGCGCTTCTCCCGGGCAGCAGGACCGCTGAGATAAATAGACACGAGCCTCTGATAATTGAGATCGCAGGGAAGATCCATAATCAGTTCTCTGATGTTCAGATAGTCGTCCCCCTTGTTTCAGGCACAAACCTCTCGACTAATTTACCTGAGTATATTACAGTATTATACGACCGGACGAGAGAAGCGCTGGCCTGTGCAGAAGCCGCCGCTGTGGCTTCCGGGACCGTGACACTTGAAGCCGCCCTGCTCCGCACTCCCATGACTGTATTTTACAAGGTATCTTCGATAACATATTTTCTTGCGCAAATTCTTGTAAGCGCCGAATTCGTGTCTCTTGTCAATATCCTTTCTCAAAAGGAGGTTGTCAGGGAGTTCGTGCAGAAACAAGCCACTGCCGAGAATATTTATCAGGAAATGAAAAAGATCATTTCCGACAATAATTACAGACTTGCAATGAAGACAGAGCTTCAGAAGATAAGCGAAATAATGAAAAATAAAGCGGCCTCCCCCAGGGTGGCCTCGATAGTTGGAGAAATGGCTGGATGGAATCTTATAAACGTCTGAGTACGTATCTTAGACCTTACTGGTGGATCATCATAATAGCAACGCTGTTCAGCCTTGTCACCTCCGGGCTGACCGGTGCCATAGCGTGGTTTGTAAAACCAGTTCTGGACGGCACACTGAACAAGGATGCCGGAGCGATAAAAATATTCCTTCTGGTTTATATATCTTTTCTTCTGCTCAAATCTTTGTCTGCTTTTGCCGGGTCATACCTTATGCGCTCGGTCGGCGCCAAAGTAGTCAGGGATGTAAGAGATCAGCTGTTTAATAAACTTATATCCCTCCCCATGAACTTCTTCATTAACAGACCATCAGGAGACGTAATATCAAGAATAATTAATGACGCAAATGTCCTTCAGGGTGTTCTGGGCTATGTTGCAAAAGACCTTCTTGTTGAAATACCCACTTTCATCGCGCTTCTGACTGTCGCGTTTATCCGGGGATGGGACATAGCGCTAATGGCCTGCGTTGTGCTTCCGTTCTCGTTCTATGTTATAGGAAAATTCGGCAAGAAAATGAAAGTTATCGGCAGGAAGACGCAGGAACAGATATCGGGCCTTACTGTCAGGTTGACCGAAAGTATATCCGGCATCAAGATGATCAAGGCATTTGTCCGCCAGAAGCTTCATTTTGATAAGTTCGATAAGGAAAACAAAAAGTATTACTGGATAGCTCTGAAGGGCGCCCGCACGATTGAATATTCAAAGCTCGCGCAGGAGATCATCGGCGGCATCGGACTTACTATGATATTGTTCTACGGACTTACCCTGATCGTCAGCGGCACGATGTCCGAGGGCGATCTCATGTCATGTTTCACAGCTCTTGCGTTAATGTATACGCCAGTCCGCAGGCTCGGCAGTGCGAACAACAGTCTTCAGCAGGCACGTGCCGCAGCGGAAAGAATTTTTTATATACTCGACCAGGAGCCTGAAGAAGACGGTTCAAAGGAACTTCCGGCCATCCGTGATAATATGGAATTCAGCAATTTCAGTTTTATCTATCCCGGAACAGACAGGAAGGTTCTTGATAATATCAATCTGAAAATCAACAGGGGCGAGCTTACGGCCATAGTCGGCAAAAGCGGAGCTGGAAAAACCACCCTTGTTGACATGATCCCGAGGTTCTATCGTGCCACAGAAGGGAAACTCCTTATTGACGGCATAGACATAAATGAAGCCACTCACAAATCCCTCAGAGATAATATCGGCATCGTCAGCCAGGATGTAATACTGTTCAACGAGTCTGTCAGAGAAAATATCGCTCTTGGAAAACTTGACGCGTCCGAGGCGGATATAACAGAAGCAGCCCGGGCCGCATATGCACATGATTTCATAAAGGATATGCCGAACGGTTATGATACATTGATAGGAGAAAGGGGCGTGAGGCTGTCCGGGGGACAGAAACAGAGAATATCCATTGCCAGGGCACTGCTGAAAAATCCACCGATACTTATACTTGACGAAGCAACATCATCTCTTGATACCGCGTCGGAGGTTATTGTTCAGAAAGCGCTTGATAACCTCATGACAAACAGGACTACATTTGTCATAGCTCACAGGCTGTCTACCATTCAAAAAGCTGACAGGATACTGGTCATTGACGAAGGCAAAATAATTGAGACAGGTACTCACGAGGAACTGCTTAATAAAGGAGGCGCTTACAAAATGCTGTACCACTCGCAATTCGACAGAGATGCTTCTAATATATAATCTCCTTTCACTGATATGCCTTGTGCTGTATTCACCCCGGCTTCTGCTGAAAAAAGGGCCGGAAAGCCGGACAACATATCTGAAAGAGAGGCTCGGCACTGCTGATTACGAAAAAACCGACATCTGGATGCATGCTGTTTCAGTAGGCGAGGTAATGGCCGCCCTGCCCTTTTTAAGAGCGTTGAACAAGGAATTTCCTCAAGCTCACATTACGCTGTCAACTACAACGTATACCGGTCAAAAAATAGCGCGTGATAAATTCCCCTCTGCTGACAGGATAATGTATATGCCGTGGGATACAGGTGTCTGCATAAGAAAGGCCGTCAAATCACTTAACCCGTCAATCTTTATAACAGTTGAGACCGAACTCTGGCCGCTGCTGTTTAGTTCATTAAACAAATCAGGTTCCAAAGTTATCGTGCTTAACGGCCGTCTGTCACAGAAGTCTTTCAAAGGTTACAGTCTCATCCGTTCTTTCATGGCTAAGGCACTTTCAAATGTCGACCATTTCTATATGCAGGACAGCGGAGATATGGAGAGGATACTTTCTCTCGGCGCCGGTACTGACAGGGTCAGTGTAATGGGCAATTTCAAATTCGACATGGAATTTAAGGCAGTCACGGACTTGCCGTCATGGACAGGCAGTCTTAAAGGTCATGTAATGGTCGCTGGCAGTACTCATGAGGGCGAAGAGGAAATAATCCTTGACGCGTACAAATTAATCAAAGACGGCATCAATAACCTTAAACTTATACTTGTGCCCCGTCATCCGGAGCGGTTCAATGAAGTCGAAGGCATCCTCAGGAAAAGACAGCTTGATTACATCAGGCGCTCCAGGATCGAGGATACCGGTAAACTGCCTGATATCATACTGCTGGATACAATGGGAGAACTTTCGAAAATTTACTCCATAGCTGATATCGCTTTCATAGGAGGAAGTCTTCTTCCTTTTGGAGGGCATAATGTACTCGAACCCGCGTATTGGAGCAGGCCGATTGTATTCGGGCCGCATATGGATAATTTCCCGATCGCGAATGTCTTTTTGAAGGAAGGGGCGGCACTTATGGTGAATAACGCTCAGGACCTTGCCGGTTCTGTAAAACACCTTCTATTAGACGCTGAGGCAGCCGGAAGTACAGGACAGAAAGCTAAGGCTATTGTGGATCGAAACAGAGGTGCTGTAGCAAAAGCCGTAGATCTTGTAAGGAGCTGCCTGCCCAAAACCTGATAACAATTTTGGCCGGAATTGTAAATTGATAATTGTAAATTTAAAATATGAAATAACGGTCAGTCATATTTTATTGAAAATAATGCATAATTAATTCTTTCGAATTTTGCATTGAATTGCCTAAGGTTAACATGGGACTGCTTAGTTCAATATACAGCGCTGTGCTTTCAGGCAGAGATTTTCTGTACAGGTCAGGCCTGAAAAAGACAGGGAAGCTGTCCGAGAAAGTAATAAGTGTCGGCAACCTCACGCTTGGCGGTACCGGCAAGACTCCTGCTGTAATCGCGATAGCCTCTGAAGCAAAAAAAAGGGGGCTGCATCCCTGTATCCTGACGAGGGGATATAAAGGCAGGGCCAAAGGGCCCTGTGTTGTCAGCCTGGGTGAAGGGCCTGTACTAAACGTGACCCAGGCAGGAGACGAGCCTGTTCTGATGTCTGAACGCATGGATGGAGTCCCCATTATAATGGGTAAAAACAGATTTGAGGCAGGCCTGTTCGCTCTAAACAATACACCCCTTGAGTACATCAACCTGTTTATTCTTGATGACGGTTATCAGCACCTTGGGCTGTACAGAGACAAAAATATACTTCTTATTGACGTGTCCAATCCCTTTGGAAACGGAAAACTATTTCCTGAGGGTATACTTCGTGAACCTGTAAGCGCTGTCAGCCGCGCTAACGCGGTCGTAATAACAAAGACAGATACATCATGCAGTGCATCAATAGATGCATTAAAACTCGCGGTAAGAGAACACAATCCCGCGGTTCAGATATTTACGTCATTTCACAAACCAACAGGTTTTATTAACAGTTCCGGTGATATGAAAGACCTTGAGTCATTAACACAGAAACCGGTCCGGGCCTTTGCCGGAATTGCAAATCCGGCGCATTTTAAAAATTTATTGGCATCAAAAGGCCTTAGTATAGCCAATTTCCGGTCTTATCGGGACCACCATTATTACTCTCAACATGATATAGACAAAATAGTCAACGATGCCGGGGGCATGGATATAATAACCACGGAAAAAGACCTCGTAAAGCTAAGAAAGCTCAACCTGCCTGATAACATATACGCCCTGAGAATAGAGTTCTTGGTTGATGATGATTTTTTCGAATACATATTTAGTTGATCGGATTAACATGGGGGGCATATGGTAAAGAATATCTCCGTCAAAACAAAGTCACGGACAGAGTTTATCGACATAACTTTCAATGTTAAGCAGGCAGTAGATGAAGCCTGCATAAAAAGCGGTATCTGCTGTGTCTATGTCCCTCACACAACAGCGGGTGTTACGATAAATGAAGGCGCTGACCCCTCCGTAGCCGGTGATATTCTAAAAACATTCGACAAACTTATCCCTCACAAAGATAATTATTCGCACATGGAAGGCAATTCCGACTCTCATATAAAAACCGCCATAGTCGGATCATCACAGAACATTATCATAGAAAAAGGGAAGCTCCAGCTTGGAACCTGGCAGTCCATTTTCTTCTGCGAGTTTGACGGCCCGAGAAGCAGAAAGGTCATTATAAAGGTCATCCCCGACAATTAATTGCAAATTACGAAAGGGTCTTCATTCATCTATTCCCCCTGGTCCCCGCGTCTTGGATTTGCCCTGTAAACCTGCAGGGGATAATTCATATTTTTATTTCTTCTTCTTTGCTTTCTTCGAGTACTTCTTCTTTCTTTTCTTCCTGTTTGCTTCCCATTGCTCATGTTCATCGATCATCTCCTGAAGGCTGAGGTCCTCTCCGGATGAGCTGACGATGTTATCGTAATCTTTTTTGTAGGGCTTTGTGATCTCAATATCTTTATTAATGAGCCGCTGTATATCCTCAAGAAATCCTTTCTCCTTATTGCTGCAGAATGAGACCGCTTCACCAAGGTTGACTCCGCGCCCTGTCCTTCCAACTCTGTGCACGTAATTCTCGGGTTTGTCCGGAAGATCATAGTTGATTACGTAATTGACATCAGGCACGTCAATCCCGCGGGCACTAATGTCCGTGGCGATCATGATGCGGCAGCGATCCCCCTTAAACTTTTTCATGACCTCAGACCTGTCGTCCTGTTTCTTGTTTCCGTGGATAGTAACTGTATCTATATGCACTCTCTCCATGGCCTTTGCTACCCGTTCGGCACGGACCCGAGTCCTTACAAATACGATAATCCTGCTTCCCGGATTATCCTTGATAAACCTCTCCAGAAAAAACCGCTTGTCATCCATTTCCACAAACATAACAAAGTGCGAGACATTCTTTGAGACAGGATCCTCCGGTGCTATCTGGATGCGTATTGCAGAGCTCTTAACCTGCGAGAAGGCGAGCTTCTTTATCTCCTTGCTGATCGTGGCTGAGAAGAAGAGCGTCTGGTGTTTCTTTGTGAGCTTCTTCTTCACATACGTGATGTCATCAATAAACCCGAGGTCAAGCATATGGTCGGCCTCATCAAGTACAAGGGTCCTGATTCGTAAGAGATCAACGTGTCCCTGGTTGATAAGATCAAACATCCGCCCCGGAGTTGCAATAAGTACGTCGATTCCGTCCTGCAGCTTTTTAACCTGCGGGTCCTGCTCAACCCCGCCGTACAAAGCAAATGTCTTGACCTTCGTGTGCCGCGCAAGTTTTCCAAAGACCTCCCCGATCTGCATCGCCAGTTCACGCGTGGGGACCATGACAATGCACTTGATACCATAAGACCGCCGGCTGCTCTTCTCCCTGTGAATCATGTCAATGAGGGGAATCGCAAAAGCAGCCGTTTTCCCGGTTCCCGTCTGAGCAATTGCCAGTACGTCCTCGCCTTTCAGGATCGAGGGGATGGACTTGAACTGTATGTTAGTAGGCCTTTTGAAACCCATCAGGGCAAGGTTCTTCTTGATTGTGTCTGTTATATGGTACTTATCAAATTTCATGAATTCACCTTACTTCCCAACCGGGAAAGTACTTTTAATTATACTGGAATCAGAGGGCGAGTGCGTAGATTCGCGGTTAAGTCTTTGTGTAAAGAAACAAATACTAAACCCCTTTTGCCAAAGCCTGCTATTATATCAATGAGCTATTACCGGGAAAAAGATATTTATGAATTACATCAAAATTAAAAACAAAGCCGAACTTCGGTCGTACCTGAAGAAGTTCGAAGATAAAGAGCTTCATATTATCGCCCTGGATATAGAAGCGGAGTCTAATTTGCACGTTTACGGAGAAAAACTATGCCTGACGCAAATCTTCGATGGAGTGAACAATATCATCATTGATCCATTAAATATAGATAACGATGCACTAAAACTTCTCTTTGAAAATCCTAATACCCTGAAAGTAATGTATGACGCGGGAAGCGATTTATCTTTGCTTAAAAACTCTGCTGGTATAGAAATAAAATCAATACTGGATTTAAGGCCGGCTACTGAGCTCCTTAATTATGAAAAGAAAGACCTTCATTCGGTAATTGCATTTGAACTCGGAATATTTCTGGAAAAGAAAAGGAAATATCAGCAATATAACTGGACAAAAAGACCTGTATCCGGACAGGCCATTGATTATGCTCTCAATGATGTCATACATCTGCTTGCATTGAAAGATATTATTTTAGCAAAGCTGTATGCAAAGAAATTATTAGAGCCTTTTCTATTGAAGAATTTACAAATCCAGAACAAGGATTACACCAGAGACCCGGAAGATAAATACAGAAAGATAAACGGATACAGCAAACTTCGGAATGACAAAAAGACCGTTTTTCGAAAGGTTTTTGATACCAGGGAAAAGCATGCAAAGTTACATAACATGCCGCCTCATAATGTTATTCAAAAGGATGATTTAATCAATATAGTAGAAGATCCGGCATTCATTGATAAAATCCGGTTTACAAAAAGGATCAATGTGGATTTAATTCAAGACATATTGCAGGAACTAAGAACAGCTGCTAAGGCGAATAAATGAAGGCGAACCGAAGGTGAGCAATATTAATAATATATTATTCCTTTGGTATTGCTCATAAGGATAAAGGTTATTTAACAAGTCATGAAAAACTGTCTCAACAGGAGCTGCTCCAAAGAAAGAGCAGAAACGCAATGAGTTTATATT
>VAPB010533620.1_pt1 | contig 18523 bp, 19 predicted proteins | sample 3395101 | NCBI WGS metagenome assembly VAPB01 (sample SAMN08290433, study PRJNA428436) | hydrothermal vent metagenome | isolation source: Deep-sea hydrothermal vent chimney | place: Indian Ocean: Southwest Indian Ridge | reverse complement strand
GTTACCTGCGCATGACACAGCGAGAACTGGCAAAAAGAGCTAAGGTCACACAGCCTCATTTGGCAGAAATTGAATCGGGTAAGCGCGACCCCAGGTGGGGGACCCTAAAACGCATATTCGCCGCACTTTCATGTGAGCTATACATTGATCCCCAACCAAAGAAATCCATAAAAGAAGTACTCCGCGGACGCGCACGAAAACTTGCCTTGAAACGATTAAAGCAATCTATGGGATCCATGGCATTGGAAAACCAAGCGTCGGATAGGGAAATCTTCCTTAAACTCCTGGAAAAAAGAACAGACGAAATACTCGCCGATCGAAGCCAGCGATTATGGCAAAACGAAAATGACTGATAAGACAAAGCCTTCTGGCGAAACTGCGGGTAGCGACACATCGGGATTGCGTCTCACACAACTCACAACTCAGCGTGCTCGAGATGCAGCTGAATTGGAAACTATCGCAAATGCATACGACAAATATATTTTTAAAAATCAAAACAAAGTAAAAGGCGCCGACTGGCTTACAGATATATTTATACGCCAGCTTCATAATGACATGTTTGGCGAAATTTGGAATTGGGGTGGAAAATATCGGACTCACAATGTCAATATTGGCATAGATTGGCCACTAATTACGGAGCAGGTACAAGTTTTGTGTGATGATTTTCAGTTTTGGAATTCAACCGGATCCAAGATGTCACCAGTCGAAATTGTTGCACGTCTTCAGAACCGCCTTACTAGAATTCACCCATTTAACAACGGCAATGGTAGACACGCCCGACTTGTTACAGACATTTTTCTTAATTCAATTCAATACCCCATTCCCAAATGGCCCCAAATCCAACTCAAGTCAGAGGGGCACAAAATTCGAGAACAATATATCTCTGCCATGAAAAAGGCCGACAACGAAGATTACGATGATTTAACCAAATTCATCAATAACTGCATTTCACACGAAGAATGATTGTAGTAATTGAATTCCTCGGGGACACAATACTTAATTATTGATTGATTCTGCCCTGTTAATCTGATAGTAGAACCAATATCCATTAATTTCCTTATAAAACAGTATATTGCGCATATTTGCAGGGTTTATTGACAAATCATTATTAAGCATATATAATAATCATTAATGGTGATTATATGTTCTTAGTATGCGATACCTTGAGTTAAAAAAACTAAAAGAGAGATTGTATTTTACTGTTGAAGACCTTCAGGAACTGCTTGTAATAGCAACGGGGTCAGCGCGGAATCTATGTTCCCGATATACCCGGCAGGGGATCTTCATAAGGTTAAAAAAGAATCTCTATGTATTAGATGAGAAATGGGCAAATTACACCAGGGAAGACTTTTACAGGATTTCTAATGTCTTGCAGGTCCCTTCATATGTTTCTTTTATGACTGCCCTTTCATTTTACGAGGTTACCACCCAGGTCCAAAGAGATTTCTTTGAAAATGCGGCATTAAAACGCTCAGTCAGGTTTGATATTAAAGGAACAGCCTTTAATTTCTATAAACTTAAGAAAGAATACTATTTCGACTTTATTAGAGATAATGATATATTTATTGCAACTAAAGAAAAGGCGTTTATAGATTCAATTTATCTTTTTTCTTTTGGGAAATATAAGATCGACCTAAGCTCCCTTGATTTAGACAAATTGGACAACAAAAGAGTTGCAAAGATCATGAAATTATATCCATTGAAAACTAAAAACATTGTGAGCAGGCTATGCAGGATCTAATAAAACAGGAACAGTTCGAATTAGAAGTGCTGGACAGATTAAACAGCAAGAGATTATTGAATGATCTTGTCTTCGGCGGCGGAACTATGTTAAGGCTTTGTTATGGTTTAAACAGATTTTCAGTAGATCTGGATTTCTGGGTTATTAAAGATATTGATACGGATAAATTATTTAATAATTTAAAAGACTCCCTTTCCGAATTCTATGAATTAACAGACTCTGCCAATAAGTTCTTCACATTACTGTTTGAACTCAGGTCTAATGACTACCCGCGACGTCTAAAAATAGAAATAAGGAAAGAAACAAAACAAATTAAATCCGAACAGTCAATAGCTTACAGCAAGTATACAAATATGCAAGTTTTCTTAAAAACAATCTCTATCGAGGAAATGATGAAAGCAAAGATAGCCGCGTTCCTGGAAAGAAAAGAAATAAGAGATGTTTTTGATATGGAGTTTTTATTTAAAAAAGGGGTCAGCCTGGACGCGTCAGACGAAATCCTGACAAAAATACTTAAAGGAATTGACTCTTTCAATAAACAAGACTATACAGTCAAACTCGGATCTTTGCTGGAAGAAGAACAGAGAAAATATTATGCAAGTGAGAATTTCAAGATCCTTAAATCCGCTATAAAAGAAAAAATCACTTAACGTTATTTAGGCCACTTTAGCTTCAATAAAAGCTTTTTGTTCTCCATAAACCACCTGACCGTATTCTCAACTCCTTCTTCAAGAGAGGTCTCAGGTTTCCAGCCCAGGCGTTTTTTGGCCTTGCTGATATTCGCCCATGTCGCTGTCACATCAGCAGGGTGCCTCTTAAGTCTCCTGATCTTTGCTTTCTTTCCAAGATGCTTTTCAAGTAGACTGATCACGTACTTTAACTTTACAGGATGATCACTGCCGAGGTTGAACACTTCATAGCCAGTTGGTCTTAAAGCCCTGATCGTCCCGTCGGCAATATCATCTATATAAGTAAAATCTCTTGTCTGGTTTCCGTCGCCAAAGACAGGGATGGCCTTGCCGGCATCCATATTTTTTACAAACTTGAATATGCTCATATCAGGCCTGCCCGCCGGTCCGTACACAGTAAAGTATCTCAAAACACTTATATCAAGGTTATACAGATAGTGATAAGAGTAACTTAATGCCTCAGCGCCTTTTTTGGTAGCAGAGTATGGGGCAAGCGGTGAATCAGTCTTCTCATCCTCTGCAAAAGGCATTTTTCCGTGGCTGTAGACACTGGAAGTGGAAGCCAGAACAAATTTTTTGACTTTGAAATCTTTGCAGCACTCAAGAAGATTAAGGGTCCCTTTTGTATTTGTATCCAGATACGCCCATGGGTCCTCTACAGACGCCCTGACACCGGCCCTTGCCGCAAGATTAATAACTGCGTCGAATTTATCACTCTTAAAAAGGTTCCTGACCTTAGCATAGTTCCCGATATCAAACTTGTGGAAACTGAAATTTGGATATTTCTTCAATATCTTCAGCCGCCATCTCTTTAGTGCCGGGTCATAATAGTCATTTAAGTTATCAACCCCTATCACCCTTTTTTCTCTCTCAAGCAGAGTTTGTGAGACTTTCCATCCGATGAACCCTGCACAGCCAGTCACAAGAATTGTTTTCATTATAATCTCCAGTATTGAAATCCTGCTTTTACTGCTTTTTCTCTTTCAAAAAAAGCTTTAACATCAATAAGAACAGGGTTCCCCTTACAAAGCCTTCTTAAATATTTGAGAGAAAATTTATTGTACGCGCTATGGGCTACAGCAAGGACTATTCCGTCATAAGGTTTTTTGTCTTCGGGTTTCCGCAAAAGTGACAGCTTATGCTCTTTAAAAACATCTCCCCTGTCAGCATGCGGGTCATGTACCGATACTCTTACTCCATACTTTTTCAGTTCGCTGCAAATATCTACTACCCTTGTATTTCTGATATCTCCTATGTTCTCTTTAAAAGTAAGCCCCAGTACGAGAATTTTGCTGCCCTTTACAGGCCGGCCGGAACTGATAATCTGCTTAACTATATTATCTGCTATGTATTTGCCCATATTATCATTGATCCTTCTCCCGGAAAGAATGACTTCAGGATGATACCCGAGTGCCTGCGCCTTGAACGTAAGATAATAAGGGTCGACGCCGATACAATGGCCTCCCACAAGTCCCGGCCGGAATGGAATGAAATTCCATTTTGTCGCGGAAGCATCAAGGACCGCCTGAGTATCAATACCCATTTTATTAAAAATAATAGCAAGCTCGTTTACCAGTGCAATATTCAGGTCTCTCTGGATATTCTCTATTACTTTGGCAGCCTCTGCAGTCTTGATATCAGGCGCCTTATGGATCCCGGCCCTGACCACGGAACCATATATCTCTGCCAACAGGTCAGTAGTCTTTTTATCCTGTGCTGAGACCACCTTTTTAATATCAGGCAGTCTGTGCTTTTTATCCCCGGGGTTTATCCTTTCAGGCGAGTATCCCACTTTAAAGTCCCTGCCGCAGGTCATTCCTGAAGATCCCTCGATTATAGGAATACAGACATCCTCTGTGACACCGGGATAAACCGTTGATTCAAAAACAATCGTAGTCCCTTTCCGCACATTCTCACCGACAATCCGGGATGCCGATTCCAGAGGAGATAGATCGGGAATGTTATGCATGTCTATGGGTGTTGGAACAGCTACGATCATTAAAGAAGCATTGCTTAATCTGCCGGGATCACCGGTAAAATTAATTTTTACAGACTTAAGGTCCTTTTTTGACGCCTCACCGGTGCTGTCAAAACCTGAAGAAAGCTCATCTATACGGCTTTTTCTAATATCAAAGCCGATAACATGAAAGATCTTTGCCAGTTCAACAGCCAGGGGCAGCCCCACATATCCCAGGCCGATAACAGCAATTGATCTCTTCTTCTTTAAAAAGTCCTTAATCATTTTGTTTACCGCTTCGATACAATATACTGGAGAATCATTATTGTCAGTTTGTTATAATACAGCAAAAAATAAGTAAAAACAAATGCATAGAAGGCCGTTTCCCAACCTTTTTTTCAGGGTGTTCGGCTGAAAATACATAAAAAAACATTGAAGATCGCCCTTATACGAAAAAATTATACGCCCTATGGCGGAGCTGAAAAGTACATGGAGCTTGTATCGCGGGAACTGCATTCTCAGGGACACGAAATACATATCTTCACAGCTGACCAATGGCCGGACGCGCCTTTCAGCATTCACAGGATAAGCGTCTTGAAAAAACCTTCTTTCTGTTCGAACATGCTATTCGCCTCAAGGCTTAGAAAAAATCTGTTAAATAACAGGTTTGACTGTGTGCTTAGCTTCGAACGGACATTTCTGCAGGATATCTACAGAGCGGGTGACGGATGTCACAGAGAATGGCTGAAAAAACGGGGCACCATAGAATCATCAGTCAAAAGGTTCAGCTTTAAACTGAATCCGCACCATCGCATCCTGCTGTATCTTGAAAAAAAGTGTTTCGAGAATTCAAAGATAATAATAGCTAACTCAAATATGGTTAAACAGGATATTTTAAACCATTACCCTGTACGGGAAGATAAGATACAGGTGATACATAACGGTATCGACCTTGAGAGATACCGCCCTGTGGGAAAAGAAAAAAAAGAAGCCCTTAAAAGATCCTTGGGCGGATCCGATATAAAGGACAGCAGGATAATTCTATTCGCAGGAGGCGATTTTAGAAGAAAGGGACTGTCCACCCTTTTCAAGGCATTTTCCCTGATGGACAGAAAAGACCTGACACTCATGGTTGCCGGCCGGCCGGTGAATCAGCGGTATGCAGAGGAGGCAAAAAATCTCGGTATCGTCAAAGACATTATATTCCGGGGAGCTGAAAAAAAGATCGAGGACCTTTACGCCGTCTCTGACATCTTTGTGCTGCCGACCATATACGATCCTTTCAGCAATGCAGTACTTGAAGCTATGGCATCCGGTCTTCCGGTCGTAACAACGTCTTCCAACGGCGCGTCAGAACTCATTGAAAACGGTAAACAGGGGTTTGTAATTCAGGACCCTTTGGATTCAGAAATACTTGCGGAGAAGATCTCCGCCACCCTGCTGAATTCCGAAGACATGGGCAGGCTGGCTCAAATAAAGGCGTCAGGCTTTCCAATTGAAAAAGCAGTAGATAAAATTATAAACCTGATCTCTGCGAAAGGCGGTTAATTTGACCTCGAACGCTCCTGATTTTAATAACATAAAAAAAATTCTTGTGATCAAGTTAAGGCATATCGGAGATGTCCTTTTGTCTGTACCGACACTACGGGCATTAAAAGATACTTTTCCCGGAGCTGAAGTATCAGTCCTTGTCAATTCAGGCACTGAGGACGTCCTTGCCGGCAGTCCTCTCATTGACGAGTTAATAGTCTATGACAGAAAGCTCAAACAGCTGCCTCTGGCAACGAGATATATTAAAGAATTCCTGTTTCTTAAAGAGATTCGCGGAAAGCGATTCGATATGACAGTAGATCTGACGGGAGGAGACAGAGCCGCTGTTGTATCCTTTATATCCGGCGCAAAATACAGGCTGGTCAGTGACCCCGGCAGAAAAGGTTTTGCCGGAAAAAGATATCTCTACACTCATCTTGCCAAAGTGGACAAGAACAGGCACATGGCACTGCAAAACCTTGATATAGTAAGGCAATTCGGAATAACTACGGATAACACGGATGTTGATATGTTCATCCCCGAAGATGTCGGATCCTCAGTAAAAAGTATCTTTAAACAGAACGGCATAATGGACGGCGATACGGTAGTACATGTGCATCCGACATCGCGCTGGTTCTTTAAATGCTGGAAAGACGAATACATGGCAGAAGTTCTTGAATGGCTGACTGATAAGGGAATGAAAGTAATCGTCACATCAGCACCTGATAAGACTGAAAAAAACAGGACTGCCGGGATCATATCTTTAATCTCATCACGCGTTACGCATGACCCGACACGTTTGATCGACCTTAGCGGCAGGACTACAATCAAGGAGCTTGCCGCAATCTCAGCGGCGTCTTCTTTATTTATAGGCGTTGATTCCGCCCCAATGCACATTGCCGCAGCAGTCAAAACCCCGGTTATCGCTCTGTTCGGCCCGACATGGGACAACCTCTGGGGCCCTTATGGAAACACGAACACAGTTATTGTAAAACAGCTTCCATGCAAACCCTGCAAAAAAGGCAGCTGCGCTGATATCCCGCTTAGAGAGTGCATGACAGCTATTAAACCCGATGATGTCAAAGAGGCTGTCGGGAAGGTCCTGAAACTGTAGTTGCGGAATATTATACTTATTATGATAAAGTACAGGCTTAATTACGCACAGGAGACATAATGGCTGAAAAAGAAACAGAGATGTCAAAATTGTCTCTTGAAAAGATATATAAGACCCACCATGAAAAAGGAAAAAGATACGGATATCTGTACTGTCATGGTGAACGGGGTGAATATCTTTCGCAATGGATAGGAAAAAACAGAACTGTCCTGGACATCGGCTGCAGGGACGGCGAGCTCACCAAATATTTTGCCGAAGGCAACAAAGTAACCGGTGCTGACATAGACAGAAAGGCCCTGGAAATCGCAAAGAATAAATACGGTATTGATACCGTCTGGCTCGATATAAACACTGAATTCCCCTTTGAGCCGGGATCATTCGATGTTGTGGTGTCCTGCGAGATAATGGAACATATTTATTATACAGAGCACTTTCTTGAAAAAGTGTATTCCGCATTAAATACCGGGGGCATGTTCTTCGGCTCCGTGCCCAACAGTTTCAGGATGAGAAACAGGCTTAAATTTCTGGCTGGAAAAGAATTTGAGACGGATCCGACTCACGTTCATATGTTCTCGTTTGAAAAATTAAAGAGAATGCTGGAGCGGCATTTCAGGGAAGTGCATATCGTTCCTATCGGAGGGAAAATACTTCCCTTTCTAAAGGTGTCAAAACACATGCCCTGTTCACTGAACCGGTTATTCGCAAGGGACCTGTTATGGAAGGCCGTGAAATAAGCTGGACAAAACGTCACTGATGAAACTCCGGAAAGACTCAATAAAAAACATCCTCATAATAAGAAGGAACAATATAGGGGATATGATATGCGCCATTCCAATGTTCAGGACCCTGAAAAAGGAATTCTCAGGCGCCAGCATTACCGTGCTTGCCGAGGAGTCCAATGCCGGCATAATTGAGGGGGCATCTTTTATTGATGACATAATTATTTTTCAAAAAGGACACGGCCTGTCCGGCAACAAATACCTGGGCTATTTCAGGCTACTGAAAAAGACAGATAAGAAGTTCGATCTGGTCATTACCGCTAAAGCAGGTTTTTCATCCCTGCTCGCTTATATATCGTTAATCAGCGGCGCAGGGCTAAGAATGGGTTGTGTGCCTGATACCTGGCACCCGCTTAAGTATTGCTATAACCTGCCGGTTAAAAGATGCAGCCGCTGGAGGTCGCTTCATCAGGTCGACGGTCTTCTCGAGTTCATAAAAACCCTGGGAATAGAAAATACAGTCAATGACATGACTATTGATATTCGCGCTGACTCTAAAGACAGGGCTGGTACATTTCTGAAGAAAAACGGGATACGAAATAACATAGTTGTATTCAATATAAGCAATAACAAACCTGAAAACACCTGGCCTGTTGAACAGTTTAAAGAAACCGCTTCCCTGATATCAAAAGATCATGACGCGGCATTTATAATAACATCAGCCCCGGGTGACAAGGAAAAAGCGGTTGGACTGTCAAAAGAAATAACCAATGCTTTTTATTATGAAACACTTAAAGTCATGGATTTTGCAGCGCTTGTTGCAGACTCGGACCTTTTGATATGCGGCGAGGGCGGGGCAATGCATATAGGCTCAGGCGTCAAGACTCCCACCATTTCCCTGTGGGGGAAACTGCGACCTGTAAAATGGACTCCTTACGGTGAAAAACAGATCGTGCTTAAAAAAGGTGAACACGTTAATTCCATTTCAGCTGCTGAAGTTCAAAAAGCAGTTAAGGAAAACAAACTTTTAAAATAATTGGCAATTGGGATTTATCATAAATAATATGTCAACAAAAAGATTAACTATCCTCCATACAGAATCCTCAACCGGCTGGGCCGGTCAGGAAATGAGGATTATCCTGGAGTCACGGGAAATGAAAAAACTCGGCCACCGCATAATAATCGCGGCCCGGCCCGGAAGCGGGATATTACCGGCTGCAGACCGTGAGGGTTTTGAAAAGATAATTATGAACATGGAGAAAAGTAACCTTATACTGTCAATTGTTAAACTCATGAAGACAATTACTGTATTAGATGTGGATATAGTAAACACTCACAGTTCATGGGACAGCTGGATAGCTTCGATCGCAGCCCGGCTTTCCAGGCGTAAACCTCTTATCCTCAGAACCAGGCATCTTTCAACACCCGTAAGCCGGGGGTTTTTAAGCAGGATAGTTTATCAGTATCTGCCGCACCTTGTTATGACAACAGGAAGCGCGATCAGAGAGAATCTTATAAATGTTAACCGCTATCCGGAGAGAAAAATAATTTCCATACCAACAGGTGTTGACCCTGATATTTTTTATCCAAGGCCTCTTAATACCGAACTTCGCAGGGAACTGGGAATAGGGGACAAAGACAGGGCGATAGGCACCATAGCTGCCTTGAGAAGCTGGAAAGGGCACGACTACCTTCTGGATGCGGCAAAAATACTAATTGAACACAACAAAACCATTAAGTTTGTACTGGCTGGCGAAGGCCCGAGGCACGGGTATCTTGCTGAAAAGGTATCCTCACTTGGAATTAAGGACAATGTACTTTTTCTCGGTTACAGGAACGATGTCCATGATATACTATCCGCTCTCGATATTGTTGTTCTTCCGTCCTATGCGAATGAGGGAGTACCGCAGGCACTTCTCCAGGCAATGGCTATGGAAAAACCTGTTGTTGCGTGTTCCGCCGGTTCAATACCCGAGATAGTGCGGGACAGGGAAACCGGGATACTGGTCGAACCAAAAGACCCGGGGGCCCTTGCCGGGGCAATTACCGAAATTCTCGGCAACAGGGACCTTGCCTCAACTGTATCTGCCAGCGCGAAACAAATGGTAGATACCAGGTATTCTCTGAAAAATATGATCAGCAGCATAACTGACATTTATAATAAAATGTGCCGGCAGGAGACATAAATGGAAAAAAATCTTTTTCGTGACTTTTACGTTGAATTTCACAAAAGAAGGAATAAATACGGAAAGACCACGAGTGATAAAAGTGTCGACCTTATCAGGGAGATGATAGGCAGCGGAAAAAAAGTGCTGGACCTGGGCTGCAGGGACGGAAGCCTGACAAAAAATTATGTTGAAGGTAACGATGTAACCGGCGCTGATATCGATGATATCGCCCTTTCCATCTGCAGGGAAAACCTCGGTATCCCTACCCATCACATTGACCTCAATCAATCATTGCCCTTTGATGATTCATCATTCGATGTTGTTACCGCTTTTGAAATAATCGAACATCTTATATTCCCCGAACTCTTTATCCGGGAAATTCACCGAATTCTGAAACCGGGAGGTATATTCTGCGGATCGACGCCAAACGTCACACGGGTAAAGAACAGACTGCAGTTCCTCCTCGGCAATACACCCTTTTTTGACGACACAGCGCATCTCAGGTATTTTTCATACTATTCCCTGGCAGAACTTCTCAAATGCTGTTACCGTGACGTCCATATTACACCCTTTGGAGGCCACATAATCGGGAATAAGAAATTTGGTATACTAAATTTCGGTATATCCGTAACTCCGAAAACACCGTTATGGCTTGGAAAACTGTTTTCCGCGAATTATTTCTGGAAGGCAATCAGGGAGTGAATAAATGAAGATTGGCGTATTCGCTGATAAGGGTATAAGCAAGTGGCTTGCACAGTCCTTTGAACCTGTCAGGGGACAGGCAGACATAACTCTGTTCATTCCCGACAACAATAAACATGACCCGTCAATATTCAATCTCCCAAGACATATGCTCCTGCACAGGCATGAGACCCTTCTTTCCATCAGACAGCCGTTGAATTTCATTAAACGATGGCTGGAAAACGAACAAATGACGCATGTTGATTTTTATCCTTTTTCCCTGATCGAACACTTTTCTTCAATAAAATATGATGTTGTCCTGACAAAGGCTGAGCGCTCCCTGTACACACTGTCTTCCCTAAAGGACAGGTTCGGTTTTAAACTTGTATACCGCTATCCCCTGACACTGCCGTTCACTCATATCTTCAACAAAAGGAGCGAATTCACAAGGAGAAAAGCCTTTGAAAAAATAGATCATTTCATTTGTATATCTGAAACAGCACGAAAGAACCTGATATATGAGGGGATTGATCCCTCAAAGATAGATGTGGTGCTGAATTCAGTTAACCTGTCTTTTTTTACTCCGGGACCAAGGGATGCCGGGCTGTCCTCTGAACTGAATATAGATGAAGATGAACGGGTGATCATGTTCGTGGGTAAATTAACGTCATGGAAAAACCCTTTTACCCTGCTTTACGCTGCAAAGTCCCTCATCACTGCCGGACTTCGGGTAAAGGTCATTTTAATAGGCCAGGGCGCGCAGAAGGCCAATCTGGAAAAAATAGCTGATATTCTGAGTATCGGGGACCGAATTTTATTTCTACCGTTCATCGAAAACAACCTGCTGAACAAATATTACAATCTGGCCGATGTTTTTGTTATGCCAAGCCTCACAACATTAACAGTTAATGAGCAGTTCCCGTTTTCAGTAATTGAGGCCATGGCGTCAGGAGTACCTGTGGTAGTATCAAATGCCGGAGGAATGCCGGAGATGGTTGGTGACTCGGGAAGAATATATCCTCAGGGCAATTACACCGAGCTTGCGCGGCATTTATCCGATATTCTGACTGACGAAAGCCTGAGGAACAGAATGTCGGCTGACGTAAAGCAGCGGGCGGAAAAACTCTTTGACAATGAAAAGAACAGCCAAAAAATCCTGGATGTGTTTAATAAACTGGTTAAAAAATAAGAATGGAGAAAACATTAAAACTTCCTGATAGATTTAAAACCTTTTGGTATCTCTCCAAAGCACCCTCTCTTAATGACAAACTCTCGGTAATAGGATTTTTTCTCAAGCGGCTGTTCAGCATAAGCGCTGACGATGAACTAAAGGTAAAAATTGGCGGCGGCCTGATTGTCCGCTTTTTGCCGTCACAGGGTGAATTGCGGCCCTATAATGACATCTTTCTTAATGACGGGTTTGACCGATATACTGACTTTGCGCCTGAGAACTGCAAGGTGGTATTTGACTGCGGGGCAAATATTGGCCTTTTTACTCTGCGTGCCGCGTTGAACAGAAAAACAGAGGTCTATTCCTTTGAACCCAATCCAGCGGTCTTTAAAAGGTTGTCAATGAATATAGATGAGAACAGGCTTGATAAGGTCAGGCCATTGCAGGCCGCTGTGGGTTCAGCCTGCAAAAAAGCCGCTTTCAGCTCGGCCTCATCATCCCCAACCGGAAAGATACAGGAAGAAACAGGCGGCGCAGACAATGAATCTGTGGAGGTCGAGATCGTTACACTGGACAGCGTAACGGACGGGTTCAGCCTTTCATCCATAGACCTGATCAAACTTGACATAGAGGGCAATGAATATGAGGCCCTGCTCGGAGCCGAGAGGACATTAAAAATAACAGGCCGAATAGTACTTGAATATCACGGCGAGGAGCTGCGGCAAAAGTGCGCTTCTCTTCTTCAAGATAATGGGTTTGAACTGGTCTATGAAATACCGGGCTATCAATTCTATTTGAACCGTTCCAACATACATGACAATGAGTCAAGCGGCCTATCAGCATGATAAACAGTACAAAGGCAATAGTTAAAGCCAGGCTCAGGGCCTATAAGCGCAAAAAATTCCCGTCAGTGATCCAGATGCAGACCACATCCGCGTGCAACGCAAGATGCACCTGCTGTCCTTACAGCAAGATCCAGAAAAATTCGCCGGTAAATGTAATGCCAGACGATCTCTTTAAGAAAATAATTGATGAATGTTCAACTCATGGCATTGAAAAAATATCCATGTATCTTTTCAACGAGCCCCTTTTGGACAGGAACATCATAGAGCGCCTTAAATACGCCAAATTAAAAAACCCTGGTGCCCAAATACGGTTGTCAACAAACGCAAGCCTGCTGACAGAAAAAACGGCCCCTGCTGTTGCTGATTTTACCGACTTTATATATCTTAGCGTTCAGGGCGGCATTACAAGCAGAGAAAAATACGAAAAAGCCATGGGACTCAATTATGATAAAACACATAAGAACATCCTGAATTTCATAAATATGGTCCGGTCCGGCAATCACAATCTGAAGATTTCCAATGTCGCCATTAATAATGCCATATCTTTTGACAGCGACAGCGAGCTTGCTGAGGAAAAGGAGTTCTGGATCAGTCTGGGAATCAGTACCCTGAATTTCGGGGTTTTTTCAACCTGGGCGAACCAGATCGAATCTGACTCAGAGAATTATTCCAGTAAAATCAGGGGATGCTCATTAAAGCACAGGCCGCTGACCCATGTTCATGTTGTTGAAAACGGGGATGTTATTCTCTGCTGCCGCGACTGGGAAAGAGAGATCGTCATTGGGAACCTGGCCCGCTCTTCGATCTCTGAAATATGGAACAGTGCTATATATAAAGAATTAATTAAGAAAATATATTTCGGCAAATCAGCTCCGGCTGATTTTATCTGTTACAGGTGTGAAGACGCTATCAGGATTTAATATAAACATAAGGATCGGCACTTTAAATAAATCAATGGATACGATCTCTCAGCCTCCGAAACACAGAAAAGTACTCTGGTATTTTGCAAAGGCCCCGAATATTTCGGCAAAGCTGTCAGTAATCAAATTTTTCTTCAAGAGGATATTGAAAGATATCGGCCTGCCAGTGAGGACTGATGACGAACTCACGGTGAATATCGGAGAGCTTACGATCAGCTTTATTCCGTTCTGGGGCGAACTGATACATTACCAGGAGATCTTTATTGACAAGGTGTATGAGCAGCATCCTTCTTTCCTGCCGGCAGAGTGTAAGATTATCTTTGACTGCGGAGCAAATATCGGGCTTTACACAATGCACGCCGCGCATAACCATGATACAAAAATTTACGCTTTTGAACCTAACCCGTCGGTTTATGAAAGACTCAAAAAGAATATCGAAATAAACGGCCTGTCCAATGTCTCGGCGTATCAGCAGGCAATTGGAGCTGTGCGCGGTAAATCAAAGTTATATTGGGACTCTTCCACTTTAAGCGGTAAGGTATCTGAAAAGGACAGTACAGGGACTAATTTTGCTGAGATCGAGATTACGACCCTGGACCATGTCTGCTCCGAGCTTAAGGTCCCCTTCATAGACCTGTTAAAACTGGATGTAGAGGGAAAGGAATATGAAGCATTAAAGGGCGGCAGGCAAACCCTGAAAACAACTAAAAGACTGGTGATGGAATATCATAATGACAAGGTCAGGAAAGAATGTGAGTCTTTCCTGAAAGACATTGGTTTCAATAAAATAATCGAAATACCCGGGCATCAATATTATGTGAACTCTAACATCGGTGTCTGAACAATAGTTATTATGCCAAAAAAAATACTGGTACTTGATACAGGCAGAGAATGGGGGGGAGGGACTAACAGCCTCCTTGAATTCCTGCGCAGATCAGACAGTGATAAATATCAGTTTATCGTCCTCTTCTATAATAACGTCATTAAATCTGATACATCCGATATAAGGACTGAAGTGGAAAAGCTTGGCATGCAGTTTATGACTTTAGAAAGAAGAGACCAGCCCGCTGCAGCAAAGGTGCTAAAGGAACTCGGGCGGACTATATTATTTTTCAACAGAAAGCTGAAAAAAAAGTTTATTTTCTATATCGACTACTTATTCAGAATAAAAAATGATGCCGATAAAATAACAAAAATCCTGAAAGATCTTAACATTGATCTTCTTTATATGAACAATCAGCCTTCCAGCGATCTCGAAGGAATAATAGCGGCACAAGAGGCGGGCATCAGGTCCCTCCTGCACAGCAGGATCGAGACTGACCTGAATCACTATGAGGTCAACGCTGTTAACAGGTGGCTGACAAAAATGATCTGCGTTTCCGAAGGTGTAAGAAAAGGCTTTATTGATCAGGGCGTTGAAAACTCAAAATGTACTGTAGTCCATAACGGCATTGACAGCAAAACAACACCGGCCGTTACGGCTGAAAAGATAAGGCATGGCCTGAAGATCAAAGATGATGAGATCTTAATTGGTTCAGCAGGTTCTCTTGTTCAAAGAAAGCGTTTCAATGACCTTATCGAAGTTGTTTCCCGCCTGATCAGAAGCCGTCCCTCCCTGCAGATAAAATGCCTGATACTTGGAGACGGACCTGAACAAGAAAATCTTCAAAAAATGATAGATCGGAACGGCCTGAACGGAAATATCATATTGGGCGGTTTCAAGCCTGATGCCGTATCCTATATTAACGCCATGGATATCTTTGTCCTGCCTTCTGAAAGAGAGGGTCTTCCAAGGGTACTACTTGAAGCAATGCTAATGAAAAAACCGGTTGTAGCGACACAAATACCCGGGCCGTCTGAACTGGTCATTAACGAAAAGACAGGATTCCTGTATCAGCCGGGTAATGTCGGGGAACTCTACGGCCGTATCTCAAGTCTTCTGTCCTCAGCAATCCTCAGGGAAGATATGGGAGAGTCGGGCAGAAAGCGTGTTGTGGATCATTTTTCAATCGAGCAATATGTAAATGGGGTCAGACGCATACTTGATGAGGTGACTTCGTGATATATATATTACTCAGTTATATCCTGTATCCGTTTTTGTTCATCATGTCATCACTTAAGAGAAAACAGTCCGTCAGAAAGATCCTTGTTATACAAATGGCCAAAATAGGAGACATGGTCTGCAGCACCCCGGTATTCAGGGAAATTAAAATGAAATACCCCAAAGCCTACCTGAGTGTAATGCTGGATCCCGCAAGCATGCCTGTCCTGAGCAATAATCCCTATATTGATGAGTTTATTCCAGTCAGGAACACAGACTTAAAAGGCTTTTCAGGTAAATTAAGAACTGCAAAAGACCTGCGGCGGAAAAAAATCGATACATCCATTTGCCTCCAGCCTAATGCGGCAAATGCTGTTGTTCCTCTATGGGCTCTTATACAGAGGCGATATTCTGTTTATCCGCATTTTTGCGGAATTACATTCAAATTGGCTTCAGGGCTTAACACCCGAAACATGCGCCACACGCTAAACAAAAGCATTGTTGAGACGTACATCAGGCTCCTTAACCAGTCCATGGGGATTCATATCAGGCAGGACAGCACCAGGCTGGAGCTTTATGCATCAAATGAAGCTGATATCAAAGTTGATGAGTTCCTTAAGAGATTGAACACACAAAACATCAGACTTGTCGGCATTGCGCCTGCCGCCAGAAACAAGCTCAAAGAACTCACTCCAGCGACCTTCAGCAGAATAGCCGATACGATTCAGGAAGAATTAAACTGCAAGGTTATTTTAACAGGCGGAGTCGGTGACAGGGAAATTATAGACGAGGTCAAATCACAAATGAAGACCAGGCCAATTGACACCTGCGGAGAGTTCAGCCTTGAGGAACTGTCTGTTCTATTGAAGAAACTGTCTCTTTTTATAAGCGTCGACAGCGGACCTGTTTATATGGCTGTAGCAGCCGGGATACCGATCATAAATATAGCAGGGCCATGCGCCATGAGCGAAAGGCCGCTGGGAGACAGATATGCCGTTGTCCAGGAAAGCCTTGAATGCGTTCCATGCTCTTACACATTCGCCACGGCGAAAAAATGTACGAGGATCCCTCCAACAAGGGACTGTATTACATCTGTTTCGGCAGAAGAAGTTATTACTGCAGTTAACACTCTCTTAAAACGGGACATCTGAGATATGGACATAAGAGAAAGATCCAGGTCAGATTCGCTTTTTAAAATAATGCACACATCGCTATTTGCTTACCTTGTCCTTTTGCCTTTCCCGCATGTGACTACCATAAAGGAAATAACTTTCTGGCTGGCTGTTCTGTTCTGGCTGATGCTGATGCCCTCTCGATCACAGCGATTGATTCCTGTAAATCCGGCGACTCTTTCTCTTGCTTTATTTATGGCAGTAGCGCTTATTGCTTCTATTGCAGGTGTAGAACCGGTAGAAAATCTAAAACGGTTCAAGGGAGAGCTCCTGGTTCCCTTCCTGCTGTTCTCTATCTCTGCAACAGAATATAACAACATGACGAAGATCAAACGACTGCTGACTCCTCTTGTTATTGCTTTTGCCGTATATACAATCTTCGTAATTGCTGAATCTTTTGCCTGGGGATTGTCCTATTTCTGGGATGAGAACCTCCGCCAACAGGTCAGGTGGCTAAGCGGCTATGCGGAAATGAGCATTACACTCCTGCCTCTCACATTCGGGTATCTCCTTATTACAGGCACCCGCCTGAGGTTTCTCGTATTGATCTTTCTATTCCTGGAATTTTTTATCACGGCGGCATACAGAAACATATCCTCCTTCGGGGGCTCTGTCTTCGTAATATTGATGGGGGCTTTATTTGTTCAGCCCCGGATATACAGGCTTTGTTTAAGAGTTCTTATTGTCATTGCTATTCTTATCTCTTCGGTTATGTTTTATACTCACAGAGACAATCCTGCCATAGCCGAGTACAGGCTGAAGCTCTACCAGATCACCCACCCTCTTGAAGAGCTAAAAAAGTCTGGCGGCTTTACGAATCGGGTTCCGCTGTGGAAAGCGGCGGTAGATGTTATCAAAGACCGGCCCGTCCTGGGATACGGTTGGGGAATGAAAAAATATCCCAGGATCATCTCTGATGGCAAATATTTATCCAGGTGGAAAACTGACGAACCGGAAGTATATAAAATTTATTCAAAATACAGGGGCAAATATGTCCCGCCCCACAACCTTATTCTGGAACTGACCTTTCAAAGCGGAATTGTCGGCCTCATCTCTTTTACTGTGTTTTTTGTTGTATATCTTATCTTCATTATCAAAACATCCATAAGATCCAGATCTGATGAGGACCGCAATTTCTCTGTCATGATCGTCATGGGAATCATCTTCAGTTTCATGATAGCGAATATCATGAGCAATGAACTGGGAAGGTTAAGCGGAAAGGTCCTGTTTGTTGTAATGGGAGCGGGCACGGCCTGGATTCAGAGCAAAAAGATGAAAACCCGGCTTTAGTCTTCTGCTCAGAACAGGAAGCCTGATTCTTAAAAGGACTGCGGTGAATAAACAGGGCAACTGCCTCCTGATTCCCATAATCGACGTAAATTACATTTTGCTTAAGCTTTCAGTTTAGAAGTTTAAATGAAGCTCCTCGACGTCTCTTTTTAAATGTGTCGGATGGGCATCAATCGCCAGCAGTCCTGTTTATTTAACATAACATATTGAACAATCTTGAACGGTTTTCTATATTTGCTCAGCCGTCCTGCACATCAACTAAGCTGGCTGTTTTTATTCCTAAAAACTACCAAAATGAACAGGAAGGTTGATGATAAATCTCCGTGCGACTCCTTTAAAAGAAAACGCAGGGGAATTAACCGTAATAGCTTATAACTTCATTGCTCATACAGAATCTAATCAATTGTCGATTGCGGCAAATGACGAAGTGAGTTTAAGCGAACGAATATAATGCAAAGCGAGCAAACAGCTCGTGAATAAAATAT
>VAPB010258270.1_pt1 | contig 18530 bp, 14 predicted proteins | sample 3395101 | NCBI WGS metagenome assembly VAPB01 (sample SAMN08290433, study PRJNA428436) | hydrothermal vent metagenome | isolation source: Deep-sea hydrothermal vent chimney | place: Indian Ocean: Southwest Indian Ridge | reverse complement strand
GAGGACCGTAAAGGGAAAGACTGATATATTCTGATCCGGCAGATGAAAGATGAACAATATAATCGAAAAGATAAGGTGTGTTCTGGCAGATTACTCACCCTTGCGGGCTGACCCCGAGGGCAGGATCGAGGCGGCGGTCGCGCTGATCCTTGTGGAGGGTGAAGGGGATCTGGAAATACTGCTTATAAAGAGAACCGAACGTGAGGATGATCCCTGGTCGGGACAGATCGCACTGCCGGGAGGGCGGATCGAGGGGCAGGATGCATCTCTTCTGGATACGGCAATCCGTGAAACATTGGAAGAGACGACCGTCGACCTGTCCGGGGGGCAGTTGCTGGGTGAGCTGGATGATTTGTGTACAGCCAATCCTCTCCTCCCTCCGATGCTGGTTCGTCCATTCGTATTCAGCCTGGAATCGAGGCATCCTGTAATCCATAGTGACGAGGTCGCAGAGCACTTCTGGAGATCTCTTCCAGACCTTCTCGACTCCGGAGTGACAGAAGATATTGAGGTGCAGGGATATTCCCTGACCGTCGACGGCTTCAGGTTTGGTGATCACTTTCTCTGGGGCATGACCAGCAGGATCCTGACCCATTTTCAGAAGCTGGTCTGGTAGCCGGATCATGGTGAATCACCGGTCCGATACTTCTATTCGATACATAACCATAATCGCGGAGCAGTGCACATAGCAGTCAGGGTATCCAGTTCGGATGGGAGAGAAGAGCATCGCAGATCGTGAGTCGCATCTGAACTTCAGTGCCGCCATCGACGGCCATGGTGACGATGCGATCATCCCCTCTATCTCTTTCTTTTTCTGCACAGCATCGGTCGGCTTCTGTCGGGATGTCTCTGCCGCGCGATTTAATAGAACCGCAACATATATGCCAAAGAGGGCGTTCCGGGCAGAACAGCGGACGACTTAATCGTAAGTAATTGTCTGATAATATATTAAGGTGTTCTATCCAGAAGGCTGACAGGCGGCAGCATTCTCCATATGCCGCAAAACACTCACATAATTAGCGGATTTTTTCCGCATCTGCGGTTATTACCATCCTCTGAGAACACCTGAGCTGTAAACCGGTATACCTCGGTTTCCCGATCCTTCCAGGCGTCGGGTGGAAGTCCTGCTTTTAAGCAGGTCTGTGCGAGGAATTCCTCCCTGTCCCAGCGCTGTTCTACAGGAACCTGCGGCAGCAGGAGTCCGGACATCTGGCCCTGAACCATCATGAGACCATCCCTGCTCACTTCCACTTTCTCCGCGTCGAGCAGTCTGCGCATCGGGCTCAGCACTGAGACTTCAACTGTCAGTTCAGGCAGTTCAGCGACGGTTACGGGGATTGATGTGAATCTGGGATCACGACACGCCTGGATCGCGTTGTGTGCAACTGACTGGTAGAGTGGAACCATCGCGACAACATGACCGATGCACCCGCGAAGCTGTTCCTTGTTGTGAAGTGTTACGAAGGCCGCTCCCGGGGCCAGAAGGCGTGGGCTCAGTTCGTACCTGCTTTCGTCGATTTCGAGTTCTGTACCGTCGGTAAGGTAAGCAGCGGCAGTATCCCTTGCTATGCGGAGCAGGGTCTGCCGTTCATCCTCTGTGAGGCCGGCTCCTTCGCGCCAGAATGCTATCGAGGCATATGTTACAGAATTGGACCAGTCACCGGTCATCCTGCCGCTTGTGTCACAGGCAATCCTCAAACCGCGGGCGTCATCCCATGGCTGCAGGACTGCAAGCAGGAGGCCGACTGCATTGCGGCCGCAGATAGTATCCCCGGTCTTTGACAGGTATTCCTCCCAGCCGGGCTGGTCGATCTGGAGTATCTCCTGTACAGCCATATCGTTCAGCGTCTGAAGGTTCGTGCTTACCGGTTCTCCAAAGGGCACATACAAGAAATTCGGACCGTAATGAGTGAAATCCGTGCTGACAATCAGCACCGTTTCACCATCCATCAGATCGCGCAGTACAGAGGCGAGTTCATCCCTTTCTCTCGCTGACAGCTCTCCGATCAGTACTTCGACCATCGAGAAGTCATCCAGAGTTCTCTGAAGGAAGGGCAGCTGGTTCTCCACGGAATGCTCGCCCTGGTGAGCTGTTTCCTGTTCCTTTACGACGGAACAATCGAGCAGGGCATCACGCGCCACGGGATCAACGGGAATCTGCCCCAGGGGAGTCTCGTAGGCATCCACTCTGAGTACGGAGGCTCCTCTCAGCAGTGCTCTATGGCTCAGACCCAGCAGGATCACACGCCTGATGCCCGAGTCCCTGAGCGTCGCATAAGCGGTTCCCGCCACCGGGCCCGAAAAGGTGTACCCGGCATGCGGTACGATCAGGGCCACGGGGTGTTCGGGCAGATCTGGAGTATCTGAGGATAGATAACGATCGACCTCATCACAGAGAGCTCCCGCAGTGGCGGGGAACCAGCTCCCAGCACCGCTGCACGGTTTGACCGATTTTCCATCCTGAGGAATCTGTGGCATTGTTTACCCCCCGTACAATTTTTCTCTTCGATTCAGCCGGCCGAAGTCCTGATCTTGATCTCGCTGGTCAGAGTCCGGTGAGCCGGGCGGTGACCGGCGATCTCGGCTGTATGGAAATACTATCACCCGGCCTGGCTGATCCCCCCCTGAGAACCCGTGCAAAGACGCCTTCAATCGGCATTATGCAGGCTCCCGTTGATATCCCGATCTCACATGCTTCGTGACATTCCTTTCCGAGTTGTGTGACCTCCAGGATTACATCACTGCCGATCCGTACGATATCTCCGATCCTGATCTGAGCCAGGTCAAGGCCTCTGGTAATAATGTTCTCAGCAAAAGCTCCTTCCGACAGACCGGGTATACTTTCTCTCATCCTGTCGATGCTTTCAGCTGACAGCATCGAGACCTGCCGGTGCCATCTGCCGGCGTGAGCATCTTCAGCTATGCCCCGTTCAGCAATGAATTCAGCCTCCGGTACGGGACTCTTCGTGACACCCTTCTCACTACTGATGCAGATCGCTTCAACAATGCTCATGACATTTAAATCCAGGGAAAGAGGTGAATTTCGACTTCCTCTCCGATCTCCACGACTTCACCCGATTCGAGCAGCAGGAAACCGTCGGCCATTGCCATCGAAGAGAGCATGTGCGAGCCCTGTTTCTTCAACGGTTTAACAGTTAAGGATCCCCCTTCATTTCTTGTATGCTGAGTCCGGATAAAGAGGGTCCTGTCACCGGGATTCTCGATCCTCTCGCCGGCGTTGCCTGAAACCATCCTCCATCCATATTCTCTGCCCGTCAATTCCCGAAGGAGGGGATCGATATAGTAGATATAGCAGATGATCGCAGATACGGGATTGCCGGGCAATCCGAAGAGAAGTGTATCTCCTCTCCGTGAAAAAAATAGGGGTTTGCCGGGTTTCTGCCGGACTTTCCAGAAGATCCGTTTGAACCCTTCCTCTTCGGCCGCCTCCTTCACCAGATCGTGGGGCCCGACAGAGACCCCGCCGGATACCAGGATGATGCGTGCTGCTTCAGACGCCTTTCTGATCGAGTTCCTCGTATCCTCGAAGCTGTCACCGCAGCGGCCGGTGAAGGTCACCTCTCCTCCAGCGAGTAGAACTGAAGTTGACAGCATCGCTCTGTTCGAATCCCTTATCTGCCATGGCTGGATACTCTCGCCGGAGTCCACCAGTTCGTGACCGGTGACGAGGACGGCGACCTCCGGTTTTTCATATACGGTCACCGATTCAACGCCTGCAGAGGTGAGAAGTCCGAGGGCAGGCGGTGTGATCAGACTTCCCCGCTCAAGAAGCACATCGCCCGGCATCACTTCTTCACCTTCGTAGCGGATGTACTGCCGGTACTCCAGGGATGACGGAATCGAAATGATCCCTGCTTCTTCTGTTACATCCTCAACGGCAACAACGTGGTCGGTTCCATCGGGCAGCATGGCACCCGTATTGATGCGTACGGCCTCACCCGGACCTGCTTCCGAGCCGAATGGTGCTCCCGCCCGGCTTTCACCGATAACAGTGAAGGTGATTGAAGGGCCTTCCTCGGCTCGCTCGATATCACTCCACCGGATCGCGAATCCGTCCATGGCACTGTTGGTGAAGCGGGGGAGGGGTTCCGGCGACAGAATGTCCTTCGCGACCACTCTCCCCGGTGCATTTGAGAGATCTGTTGAAGTTGTGCCGGACGGGATCTGATTCCCTCGGATTATCTCGGTCGCCTCTGTGATCGAAATCATGGTGAACAGGTCTTATTTGCCGTGATCATGACCGCCACCTACCATCATGGGAAACGCATGAAGCAGACCGGGGAATAATGCCTGCAGGCTTTCGATCGCACCCCTTGTACTGCCGGGCAGGTTGATTATCAGTGAATTTCCCCTCACACCTGAGATTCCCCTGGAAAGCATCGCGAAGGGTGTCCGGTCCTGGCCGTACTTGCGGATCGCTTCGGCAATACCGGGCACTTCGTGTTCGATAACAGCATGAGTCACTTCCGGTGTAAGATCGGATGGACCCAGCCCGGTTCCGCCTGTAGTCAGTATCAGCTTCACATCTCTGGTATCTGCCAGCTCTATGAGTTTGCTCTCTATCTGATCCCTGTCATCGGGCACGACCTCGTACGATACGATTTCAACAGGCTGGTTCTGCAGGAACTCCTGAATGGCCTGACCCGACCTGTCCTGGCGATCGCCGGCATGCGTAGAGGTGGATATAACAACCACAGCGGTAGTGAGAGGCTCGTCCATCATTCCGGCATAGTCGCTTTTGCCGCCTTTTTTTTCGACCAGCTCAACCTCGCCGATCCTCAACCGGTCGTCCAGCGGCTTGAGCATGTCATAGATGTTCAGCAGTGCTGCTGAGACAGCGGTCAGTGCCTCCATTTCTACTCCGGTTCTCCAGATCGCTCTGACTTCACCGGTTACCTGCAGGTAACCATCTCCGACAGATATGGTCACTTCCACCCAGTCGAGGGGTATCGGATGGCAGAAGACCATCCACTCCGATGTTCTCTTTGCAGCGGCGATACCGGCGGCGCGTGCAACCTCCAGCACATCCCCCTTCGGTACATCACGAGAATTTACACGCTCCAGGGTTTCGGGCCGGCAGTAGAGTTTCCCTTCAGCGCGTGCATAGCGGAGGGTGTTGAATTTCGAGCTGACGTCAATCACGGATTCTCGCCTTTGAAAGCGACACGCTGTTTGTGGAGCATGCCGAGAAGGTATTCGATCGCGATTCCTGAAAGAACCGCTATGGTCAGGTTCCGGGTGATCAGTGAAATGAGCCCGATGATTATCGCTGTGGATGTCTGAGCCGTATTCTCCAGATCTCTCACCAGGATTATCAGGCCCCAGCTTGCGATGGCCAGCAGTGCTCCGAGCAGGGGTATCGGGATATAGAAAAGAAGATCCGCTGCAGGTCTTATGAGAGCTGATACGATCAGGATCGAACCGATAATGACGGTAGTACCACCTGTTCTGCCACCGAACTTTGCATATGCGGCAATGCCGCCAGCACCGTGACAGACGGGGAAACCCCCTGTGGTCCCGATGAGAAGATTGCTGATGCCTATCGACATGCCCAGACTGGTGGGGCTTACCCTGCCCGAACGCCCGGGCCAGAATGTATGACAGGCATCGCTCGCGGCATAAACAGCGTTTCCCAGCGTGAGTGGAAGCTGCGGGATCATGAGCAGCATGAGGGCTGACCAGAAGAAACCTGTCTCCGGCAGCTGGAGCCTGACTATCGATTCGCTGCTCAACGGTTCCGGGAACCGGACTCCGGACAGGAGGGAGAATCCTATTCCCAGAAATAGAAGGACGATAGAAACAGGCAGCTTCATCCTGAGCTGGAATATCCCCAGGATCACGATAACAATGACTGTCAGAGCAAGGTTGAGAAGGGTGGTGCCTTCAGAACCGAGGTGGAGACCTGTATCCCGTACCAGTATAAAGGCTTTCTGAAGAAGTATGAGTCCGATGCCCAGCTGTATCCCTCTGACCAGAGCCTGAGTGAACCAGCGCTGCAGCACCCGGATGAAACCGGTGACGGAGAGCAGCAGGATCAGCAGACCGAAGAAGAAGGCTGTGGATGCAAGCTCGGCCGTTCCGAATCCTGCCGCGATGGCGATCACGACCATTACCTTGAGTGGTTGAACGGCTACTGGGATCCGGAAGTACAACCCGGTTGCCACGAACACCAGGCCCCACTGGAAGAAGAGCCTGTGAGGGGAAAAGCCGTTGAATATCACGAGTGCGAAGGCAAGGGGCAGGATGGTGCCGAGATCACCGGCAGCACCGGCCCATTCTGAAATTGAGTATCTGTTCCCCGACTTTATTTCGAGCTGCTGCGGGTCAGCCACCGATGCTTACCATGCTTTCTGCGGGAATGTGTCCACGGTTCCTGTATGCCACAAAACCGTCGGCTGCCCTTTCTCTGATGCGTTTGCGGATCAGCTGGATCAGCTGGTCATCCGATGCTCCTGAACGTATCAACCTCTTCAAGTTCAGTTCTCCCTGGCTGTAGAGACAGGTCTGCAGGAATCCCGATGCGGTTACGCGTGTCCTGTTGCATTCAGAGCAGAATGTGCGGGAATGACCCGCAATAATCCCGATCCTGCCGGCAAATCCCCGGACGGCGAATCGTTTTGCAGTGGAGCTGGACCGGGGCAGGGGCATCAGTTCTGTGAGGCCGGTGCGCAAAAGTGCCATGATCTTCCCTGAATCCCATTGAGGGTATTCAGACTCTCCCGTTCCGATGAGAGGCATCTCCTCGATAAATCTTACTTCTACCGGGTGGGATTCGGCCAGACGTGCTATATCGAGCAGTTCGTCGGTATTGAAGCCGGCCTTGACCACCGTGTTGATCTTCAGGGGGATCCCATATTCGAGCAGAGTGTTGAAAGTGGTCAGAACCTCTTTGAGACGGTCAGAGCCGGTGATCTCTTCGAACTTCGAACGACTCAGTGTGTCTAGACTCAGATTGATCCCCGAAATGCCGATCTCGTGCAGTTGCTGTATATGTGGTGCAGCAGCTACCCCATTGGTGGTCAGATGAAGTTCCTGGAGTGTCTTAAACCGGCGAATGGTGTCCAGGAAATCGAGCAGGCCTTTCCTCATGAAGGGTTCGCCGCCCGTGATCCTCACCTTTTTTATCCCGAGATCCAGAAATATCCGGGTAAGCCGGATCAGCTCTTCCCAGGTGAGCAGCTCTTTGCTGGACTTTCTTGGAATACCGGTTGCGGGCATGCAGTAGCGGCAGTGCAGATTGCAGCGGTCGGTAACCGATAGTCTGAGGTAGGTGATCTGACGCCCGAATGCGTCGGTAAGCATGCGGAACACTCCTTTCCAAACACGGGAGGCAAAACCGTTTCCAGCCTTACCCTGTCGGCCTCGAACCTTATCCCGCTCTCTGCAGACTTAGGTTTCTCGGCTCGGAGTATTGAATATTGTATACGAACAATCCCTTTCCCGCACGAAGAAATTAAGCGGTTTCTTCTACGCTGTCTCTCTGGCTCTGGACGGTATCCCTGATTCTCTTTAATCCCTGAAGGATCTTCTCAGGCGTGATCGGCAGTTCGGTCACGCGGACTCCGCACGCATCGTAGATCGCGTTGGCGATGGCTCCCGGCACGGGCAGCAGGCACCCTTCGCCGATCTCCTTGGCACCGAAGGGACCTCTCGGCTCGAAGCTCTCCACCGCGACCGAGGTGATATCGGGAGTCTCACCGATTGTCGGGACCAGATAGGCCCGCAAATCGGGATTGACCAGCACACCTTTGCCATCGTGAACCGTATCCTCCATCAGGGTCTCCCCCAGACCCATGATGATCCCCCCCTCCACCTGTCCGTGGAAAGTAACAGGATTTATGACCGTACCCGAATCGCTGAAGTCTGTGAACCTCTCAACCCTGACCCTGCCTGTTTCGAGATCGACCTCCACCTCGCAGACCGCAGTGGCGAAACTGAAAGCGGGGGAGGTACCCACGGTGCTTCCCTTGAATCCGCCTCCCAGATCTTCCGGCGGCCTGTAGTGGCCGGTGCTAACTAAAGGTCCCGACTCTTCGAATGCAAGTCTGGCCGCCTCATCCCAGTCGATTCCGATATCGGGCTTTATCGAATTGAAGATCCAGCCATCGACCGCATCCAGTACAGCTGCTTCACACTCAAGTCGGGCGCCTGCCACTTCGAACAGCCTGGCCTTGATCTCTTCGGCAGCTGCCTTTACGGCACTGCCCGCCATCAGGGTTACCCGACTTGAATAGGAGCCCAGGTCGAGGGGGCTGATAACTGAGTCGCATTCGGCCATCCACACCCGGTCGTAGGGGATCCCCAGGGCTTCGGCGGCGATCTGAACCAGTACCGTGTCGCTGCCCTGGCCTATTTCAGCGGCTGCTATATGCAGTGAGGCGGCCCGGCCATCTTCGTGAATCCGGATGACTGCATTGGAATGAGGGAAGCTGGATCGGTAGATCGGGTAACCTGCACCCGATACAAATCCCCCGCAGCCGACTCCAATACCGCGGCCAGGCGGCAGTTTGCCCCTCTTTTCTTTCCATCCCGATTCTTCTCTGGCCCGTTCGAGAGTCGTTTTGAATTCACACGAGGAGATATCGAGGGCGTTGCAGGTCCGCGTGTCCGGTTCCATCGCGTTTCGCAGCCGGATCTCGATCGGATCTATTCCGAGATCTTCTGCGATCATGTCGAGCAGGGATTCGAATGCAAAGCGGGGCTGCGGAACTCCGTGCCCGCGCATGGCGCCGCTGGCCGGCAGGTTGGTATAGACCCGCAGGCCTTCGAAAGAATAGTTGGAGAATTTGTAAAGGGTGGGGAGCATCGCCCCTGCATAGTAGGCGGTGATCACCCCGAAAGAGGTGTATGCGCCGCCGTCGAGGATCGCCTTCGATCTGACGGCGGTGATCGTCCCATCCTTCTTTACACCGATCTTCAGATCGAGATACTGCTTGTGACGGCCCCGGAAGTGGTAGAACATCTCCTCCCGCGTGTACTTCATCATTACCGGTCTGCCCGTCATCCGGGCCAGGATAACAGCGCAGAATTCCAGCGGCGTGGTCTCAGCCTTGGCTCCAAAGCCACCCCCGACCGCCGGACGTATCATCCGGATGTCTCCCATCGGTATGTCGAAAACTCTCGATATCATATGCTGCATGTAGTGGGGAACCTGGGAGGAGGACCACATGGTAAGCTTCCGGCCGTGATGTTCCCAGCGGGCTATGGCGGCGTGCGGTTCGATGGGTGACTGGTAGGTGCGGTTGCCCACAAATCGCTCTTCCCGAATGTGATCCGCTTCTTCAAATCCCTTTTCGACATCGCCGAAATCCCATTCAACCCTGGTGTTGATGTTCTCCGCGTACCTGGGCTTCTCCGGATGGATCAACGGAGCATCGGGTGCCATTGCCTCTTCCGGATCGAAAACCGCGGGCAGCTCCTCGTACTCGACTTCGATGAGTTCCAGTGCCCGGAGGGCCGTATCCTCATCGAGAGCGGCCACCGCTGCGACCTCATCGCCCAGGTAGCGTACCCGTTCTTTGGCCAGGACCTGCTCGTCGTAGCGGGCGGGGCTGACACCGTACCAGGTGTCGGGCACATCTTCACCCGTGATGACGGCCAGAACACCGGGCAGCCGGCGCGCACGGCTGGTATCCACGCTGCGTATCAGGCCGTGAGGGATCGGGCTCCGCAGGATCTTCCCGTAGATCATGCCGGGCAGTTTTATGTCCGCAGTGTAAAAGGCACGTCCCGACACTTTGTCAGGCGCATCGTACCGGGTGACACCGTGTCCGACTACGCTGTGATCGCGTTCCTGGTCCCGCTCGTCACCGGCATGGGGCTCGGTGTCGATCTCCACGTTCTCGAATTCCTTCCAGTGCTGTATCGCGCTGATGATCCTGCTGTAAGAACCGCACCGGCACAGGTTTCCGCCAAGAGCGGCCACGATCGCATCTCTTGAGGGATCGGGATTCTGCTCGATCAGGGCCAGGGCGGACATGATCTGACCAGGTGTGCAGAATCCGCACTGCAGGGCACCGTGCTTTATGAACGATTTCTGCAGGGGATGGAGGTCACCGTTCTGAGAAAGGCCTTCGATGGTCGTGATCCGGCTTCCCTCCGCCTCGACAGCCAGCACAAGACATGAGGCTGCAGCTCTACCATCCATCAACACGGTGCATGCCCCGCAGTCGCCCGCCTCACAGCCGTTCTTGGTTCCAGTCAATCCCAGCTCATCCCGCAGTACCTTCTGCAGGGTCCTTCCAGGTTTCACACCGACGACATGCCGTTGGTCGTTTACGTGCAGGGTGACCAGCAGTTCGGTACTCATCGGCTCCCTCCACCGGCCGTATCTGCTGCCTCTTTCAGTGCCCTGACGGTCAGTACCTCTACAAGGTTCCTGCGGTACTCCTCACTTCCTCTTATATCTGTGATCGGTCTTGCCTCCTCGGCAGCGATCCTGCCCGCGCTTCTGAAGATTTCGTCGGAAGATGATTCACCCACCAGCAGGTCGATGCAGCGTGCTGCCGCCAGTGGTATCGGTGCCACCGCTCCCAGCACGACAGCCGCTTCTTCTATCTTCTTCTCCTTCAGAACGAGCCGTGCAGCGACCGAAGCAACCGCCAGGGCCGAACCGTGTCGCAGGGAGAAACGCTGATAGCTGGTTCCTGAGGATTCGGGCTGTTCGGGGATCTCGATCGCCGTCAGAAGCTCTCCCGGTTCCAGTGCCGACTTTCTTGGAGCCAGGATGAAGTCAGCTGCCGGCAGGAGTCGCTGTGATACGGTTCCTGAAATCCGAACTCTCGCTCCTGCGGCAATGCATACGGGGGGTGTGTCGGCACACGGAACAGCTCCGCAGAAATTGCCGCCGATCGTGCCCTGGTTCCTGATCTGTTCAGATCCGAGGTTTGAAATCGCATCGCAGAGGGCGGGCAGGAAATGCCTGACGGTCTCCGACCTGTAGATATCAGCCAGTGTTGTCAGTGCTCCGATTACCAGGAATCCCTCATCCAGGCTGATCGTATCGAGTCCGGGGATTTTCTGCAGTGCAATCAGGTGATCTGCCGAGTCGCGTTCTTCCTTCAGATCAACGAGAAGTTCAGTGCCACCGGCCAGAAATCGGGCCTTCTCACCCAGGTTGAGACCCAGTTCACATGCTTCTTCCACTGAAGCGGGTTGATGGTATTTGAATTCTGGAATGTCTCTCACTTAGTACACCGTTCCGCAATTACGCCGGTATTCGAGCGCCGATGCATTCCGGCCTGCAGCGTTGCTCGTCGTCGCGATAGTTACCACTATCCCTTCTCCTCGTGCCTTGCCGGCCCGACACCTCGGCACTCTCGATACATCACCGTAATTACAGAGCGGTGCACCTGGTACACCGTTCCGCAATTACGCCGGTATTCAAGCGCCGATGCATTCCGGCCGGCAGCGTTGCTCGTCGTCGCAAAAGTTACCATTTCAAAGATGGGATCTGACGACCTTCGAAAGTCTCCTGATCCCCTCGGTAATCGCGTCCGTCTCGAGGTTGGCGAAATTCAACCGCATCGTGTTGTGATAGCCATCACTCCCGGAGAAGACTGAACCTGGAATGTATGCGACCTTCTCTTCCACTGCATCCCGGAACATATCGGCCGTGTCGATCTGCTCGGGCAGGGTTACCCACAGGAATATACCTCCTTCGGGCTCCATCCATGTGGCGATGTCCCCGAGATTCTCTTCCAGAGCGGCGTTCATCGCCCGGCACCGGCTGCGGTAGGCGGGGATCAGGTTCTCGAAGTGCGTATCCATCAGGTCCCTGCTCAGGAACTCAACTACCGCACGCTGAATAAGAGTCGAGGATTCCAGATCGAATGATTCCCGCAGTGCCGTGATCTTCGGCATCAGTTCAGCAGGTGCCACGATCCAGCCCAGTCTTACAGCCGGGGCCAGCATCTTGGAGAAAGAACCGAGATAGAAGACGCAGCCGGCTTCGTCGAACGACTTGATCGCCGGCAGATCTTCGCCTTTGAACCGTACAGGTGCATAGGGATCGTCCTCGATCAGGGGAACGCCGTATTCAGCAGCCAGTTCAGCCATGCTGCTGCGCTTTTCCAGAGGCAGGCATACTCCCAGTGGATTGTGGAAATTGGGAATTACGACGGCCAGGTGCGGAGCGGGGGGCTTCTGGAACGCCTGTTCGACCGCGTCGATATCTATTCCTTCAACGGGATCTATGTGCACCGCCCGGATATCTGCTCCGCGGCCGCATGTGATCTGCTGGATCCCTGTAAAAGTCAGATCTTCGATGACAGCCGGCTGACCTGGCTCAAGAAAGAGACGTGAAACCAGGGCGAGACCCTGCTGGGCCCCGTTGGTGATGGTGATCTCATCGAGCGTGCTCGAGACACCCCTTGCCTCCATGTACCGGATGATCCATTCCTTCAATTCCGCGCTGGGAGGGCTGTACTGCAGGGCCAGCGGGCCATCCCGTGTTATAACGGTGTTCACACAGTCGAGGAATGCACTGACCGGAAGCAGGTCACCGGCGGGCAATCCTCCAGCCATGGAGATGATGTCGGGATCAACTGCTATGTGCAGGAGATCGCGCATGACCGAGCGCTTCAGATTCACGATTTCAGCGCTCAGAGGAAGAGAGATAACAGACATGGCCAGATCATATATAAATGAGACCATCACGACAAGGATATGGTTCGATATAAGACAGCATCACTCAAATCGGCCGGGGATTACCTGTCATCTCATTATTAAAGTACTCGAAACACCTATCGTTGCCTCCTGGCTATGCATGACCTGATCTGCGCTGGCCGGTTCCGGTTCATCACACTTCCCGGATCAGTGGCTTCCACTGTGGAGGATATAGACACACCTGAGAATCTCAAAACTCGCAGTTCTTTGCAAAAAGAATTGGGTCTCTCCACTAAAACTGAATAGATATCACTGAGTGACTGTCATTAAGCACTATTTTTCACTTATTATAAGGTCGCGGTTTCCTATGTAGTCACACGGCGCCTCCGACCTGAAGGGGCGGGAGATAGTCCAGGACATACTGACGGAGTGAGCGATAGTCCGGAACCAAACGGATAATAGCTTGATGAGGAGCTTGTTATGAAGGTACGCAGGAGAGACTTCCTCAAGGCTGGAGCGGCGGCAACTACAATGGCTGCTATAGGCTTTCCGCCCTTGAACGCTCTGACCAGGAACGGCCGCAGGTCATGGATGAAGATGATTCCCGGTAGCTGGATATCCACTACCTGCCAGGGCTGTACGACCTGGTGCCCCCAGGAGATCTTCGTTCAGGATGGCAGGGCCGTGAAGGTCAGAGGTAACCAACACTCAAAACAGAATGACGGTACCTGTTGTCCCCGGGCGCACCTCGGGCTCCAGCTGGTCTATGATCCCGACCGTGTGAAGGTGCCGATGAAGCGCACAAATCCCAGAAAGGGGAGGGGTGAGGACCCCGGATTCGTTCCTATCACCTGGGATGAGGCTCTCGATACGATTGCTGACAAGATCATGGAATTGCGCCAGAACGGAGAGATCCACAAGTACATGCTCATGCGCGGCAGGTATACCTATATGCGCGACATGATCTACGATGCCATGACAAAAATCATAGGCTCTCCAAACAACATCTCGCACAGCGCGATCTGCGCCGAGGCTGAGAAGTTCGGGTCCTACTATACCGAGGGTCTCTGGGACTACCGCGACTACGATCTTGCAAACACAAAGTACCTTCTGGTCTGGGGGTGCGATCCCCTTAACTCCAACAGAATGGTCCCCGCCACCATCAGGCGCTTCGGCGGCGTTCTGGATCGCGGAACAGTCGCCGTCGTAGATCCCAAACTCCAGACTTCGGCCTCCAAAGCCCATGAATGGCTTCCGGTCAAGCCGGGTGAGGACGGAGCGCTGGCGACGGCCATAGCCCACGTCATCCTCACCGAGGGTCTGTGGAGCAAGGAGTTCGTTGGGGACTTCAAGGATGGCAGAAACCACTTCGAGGCTGGCAGGGAAGTAGAGGCAGAGCAGTTCGAAGAGGTGCAGACGCACGGTCTTGTGAACTGGTGGAATATCGCCCTCAAGGATGCCACTCCGGAGTGGGCGGAACCAGTAACCGGAGTCTCCAGCGAGCAGATTGTCCGGGTAGCCCGCGGCATCGGCAGTGCGGCACCCAATGTTGCCGTCTGGCTGGGGCCCGGCGCCGCGATGCAGGTGCGCGGTGCTTACGCGGCTATGGCGGTCCATGCCCTTAACGGCCTCCTGGGTTCGGTGGACAACGTTGGCGGTCCGATGGCGAAAATGAGCCCGCCGGTCGCCAAGATTCCTGTTCTGGATCCGTATTTTGATGATATCGCCAAGCGCCATAAGGGCATGAAGAAGATCGACCAGCGGGGGACCAAGGAATTCCCTTCACTCAACGCGGGCAAGTCGGGTGGAGGGGTGGTCACCAACAATGCGGCAACAGGAATCCTGGATGAGGATCCGAACGAGATCAAGATGACTCTCGGCTACATGAATAACTTTGTCTTCTCATGCACAGGTGCGGAGCGCTGGGAGCGGGCGATGGCGAAGATCCCCTTCAACGTGCACCTGACCACCCACGCGGCTGAGATGACACAGTTTGCAGATATCGTACTCCCGGCAGCCATCACCACGTTTGAGAAGTGGGGCTACGTGAAAGGCAAGGCGAATCGGTATGGCTACGCTTCGCTGCTCCAGCCGGTAATTGAGCCACTCTGGGATGTGAGAATCGACGAAACCGAGATCCCGTTCATGATCGCGGAAAAGCTTGCGGATAGAGGGTTTTCGAACCTGCTCGATTACTACCGGAACGAGCTCAAAGATCCCGAAACGGGACGATCGGCGCAAAACGGAGCGGAATTTGCTGAATTCTCGGTCAAGTATTACACCGCACCCCTGTGGGATGGCCAGAAAGATGTCGGCGGAGATACGATCCGTGGATGGGAGGCGTTCAGGGAGCGCGGCATGTGGAACTCCGATCCCTACCCCTACAAGAAGCGCTGGGGAAACTTCAAGACCCAGACGGGGAGATTCGAGTTCTACAGCGAAACGCTGAAGACAGCTCTCAGCCTCCATGCCGAGAAGCACAACACAACCGTCGATGACATCCTTGAAACCTGCAAGTATGAGGCACGTGGTGAACTGGCTTTCGTTCCCCATTATGAGAGCCCTTACCGCTGGGGCAACGAACGCGAGTACCCGTTCACCTTCATCGATTACAAATCCCGTCTCAACCGGGAAGGGCGCAGCGCCAACAGCCCATGGTACCACGAATTCAAGAAGGTCGATGTCGGCGACGAGAGCTGGGAGGATCTGCTCAAGATCAATCCGGCAGATGCAGCCAGGCTCGACATCGCTGATGGCGACACGGTGCGCGTGACCTCCGTCGTTGGCAGCTTTGTCATTACCGCGAAGCTGTGGGAGGGTGTGAGACCAGGCACCGTAACTAAATGCTACGGCCAGGGACACTGGGCGTACGGCGCTGTTGCCGCAGGAGACTATGCTGGAGCTGTGCCCCGTGGTGGGAACAATAACGAGCTCATGCCCGCCGACTATGACCGGCTTTCAGGCAGTACGGCCCGCAACGGCGGATTCACTGGTGTAAGGATCACCAGGGCTTAGACCTTTCAGGAAAGGAGTAAAAAGCCATGGCCAAGTACGCAATGGTGATTGACCTGTGGAAATGTGTGGGCTGCGGTGCCTGTGCCCTGGCCTGCAAGACCGAAAACAACACCAGCGATCGGGCAGCGGGCCAGACCTTCAACTGGGCGGACTTCATCTTCACGATCGAAGGAAAATTCCCAAACACAAGGGCCACGACCATTCCGGTTCTCTGCAACCACTGCTCCAATGCAGCCTGCGTCGCGGCATGCCCTGTAACTCCGAAGGCGATGTTCAAGACCGCTGACGGCATCACGATGCACAACGACGAACGATGCATCGGGTGTCAATCCTGCCAGGAAGCATGTCCCTACAGTGCAATGAACGTGGACATAGAAGGTGCTGCCTACAGCGTGATCAGCTTCAATGAGTCTGCCGGGATTCAGTATGCGCACTACAAGGGGACTTCCGAGGTCATTACAGACGGCACGGCTTCCGGGGCAGAGATCGCCCGGCTAAGCGGGGAAACCCCTCCCTATCGGACCGTCTATGAACACCCGGAATACGAGGATGTCCGGCGCGAACTGGTGGTCGAGAAGTGCTACTTCTGCGATCACCGGCTAAAGGAAGGGGAACTACCTTACTGTGTCGTCTCATGCCCGGCCAGGGCGCGAATCTTCGGGGACCTGGACGATGCAAACAGCGATGTAAGTAGGCTCCTGAAGCAGTTTGAGCATTTCCGTCTGAAGGAGGAGGCTGGAACTGAGCCGAACGTGTACTACATCCGCAGCTTCAAAGCGGATTAGGAGTCAGCACACTGGCGCGGATTGATTCCGCACCCGATCTCTGGCACCGATCTCAGTGAGGAGCCCTGAAGAGAATCGACCGATGATGAATGACATGATCGCCAGGAAGCAGGCACACAGCGACACCTATCGATTGCTTTCGGCGTGCTTCTGTCTTCCCGACAAACAGGCTTTTCTGGAGGAGAATGTATTCGTTGAGTTGGCTCATGCCCTGGAACAGGCCTGTCCTCAAGCGATCCCTTACGCTGACGAGATGAATCTGGCAGTAAAAGGCGCTGACGAGGAAGAGCTGCACAAGGAATACGCCCGGCTCTTTGTCGGACCGCACCAACTCCTAGCACCGCCTTATGGCTCTGTCTACCTTGAAAAGGGCCGGAGTGTTATGGGCAAGAGCACTTTGGAATTGCTGGCCTTTCTTAACGAGGAAGGACTGTGGATCGACGATGAGTTCCATGAACTTCCGGACCACATCTCGGCGGAGCTCGAATTCATGTACTATCTGATCACTCAAGAATTGGTATCGTACAGGGAGGGGCGATCGGACGATTCTCAACATTACGTGCTCAAGCAGAGTCGTTTCCTGGTCGACTATCTGTATCCGTGGGTAGATCCCTTCTGCCGGAATATTCTGGACAACACCAGTCACATCTATTTTCAGTCACTCGCCCACTGTCTGAGAACCTTTATTCAGGAATCGGAAGCATCCCTCGATGAAACTGGAATCTCAGATCATATCGCGGATGGCCGGACAATTAGAAGTGACAGGTGAAGGTCGTGCCAGCATGGATCACCACAGAAAAAAAATTGAACAATAACATCAGAGTAAAGAACTGAATATACGAAAGGCGGGATGGAAGCTCTGTCCCCCTGCTAACCAGGATACAAATTCAGCAAGGAGTACATCGATGTCCAGACGCCTGATTGCAGCATCCATGGCAGTAGCATTGATTGCTACGTTTTCAACTCAGGCCCGGGCCCAGGTCGGGGGGAACGGAACTCTCAAAGGTTGGGCCTATTTCGATCTGACGAAAGGGTTGAGTGACACCAACGACGATGTCCTGACTTACAGGTTCCGTCGTATCTATTTCACGTACGACATGCAGTTCTCCGACGACATCAAAGGCCGCTTTCGCACCGATGTATCACAGATGGCGGACGGCAAATACACACCTTTCATGAAACATGCATATGTCGACTGGAGGTCCTCCGATATGCTGAGCCTGCGGTTCGGACAGCAGGGCACCCTCCTCTTCGGCGATATCGAAGGTGTCTGGGGATACCGGGCCGTCGCCAAAACCATGCAGGACCAGTTCAAGGTCCGTTCCTCGGCCGACTTCGGGATGTCAGGCGCGTTCACGTTGACTGATATGATCACAGTCAAGGCCATGTTCAGCAATGGAAATGGATACAATAAGAAGGACGACGACACCTACGGTAAGGCATACGAAGTCCAGGGCCTTTTCACGCCCATTAATGGTCTTCTGGTCACTGCACATTACGGTATAAATGGATTCGATCCCGATAATGACACCTCAACCGATAACAATGAGAACACCACTACCATGGACCTCTCGGTGGGGTACACCGGTGAAGGACTCGCGGTTGGTGGTTCCTACACCACTCAGTCCAACTTCAGTTTCACTGATGGTGTGAATGGCTCTGGCTACTGGGTTTTCGGCCGCTACTCGCTCTCGGATTCCCCCATATCTTTTATGGCAACCTACCAGAGCTGGGACCCCGATACAGATACCGACGACGACACCATGACCAAATTACTGGCCGGGGTCGACTTCACTCCGGGCAAGGGTCTCAGCATCATCCCCAACTTCGTTCAGACCAAGTCGGGGAATGACGATGCGGTAAACAGTGTCAATCTGACGTTCTACTGGAAGTGGTAGCAGGGAATACCCACACTACCGGTCAGGTTGTAATAGCGCAGGCTCCGGTGGCCATTCTGTATGGCAGCCGGAGCCTGTTTCGCTGTGTGGTAGTGACAGATCGCTAGTGCCCTGTCACGCGACAACCGTCGCATTCGAGCGGCGCCGAATCCCGACCGGCTGCGTTCCGCCTCCTCGCCATAGCCACCGCTATGCCTCGTCGCCG
>VAPB010616553.1_pt1 | contig 18593 bp, 13 predicted proteins | sample 3395101 | NCBI WGS metagenome assembly VAPB01 (sample SAMN08290433, study PRJNA428436) | hydrothermal vent metagenome | isolation source: Deep-sea hydrothermal vent chimney | place: Indian Ocean: Southwest Indian Ridge | reverse complement strand
GCCCATGTACAAACTTACAAAGAATGGGCATCTAAAGCCGGGTCTCTCGGGAAGCCGGAACTGTCTGAGATATTAAAGCATATAGCTGAAGAAACAAAAAAGCAGGAAGAATTGTTTAAAAAAGCATTAAAGAGTATTTAGAATATGATCGCTAAAAAGAACGTTCTCGATTAAAAGTTTTGTGTCTTTAATAAATTCGAATATCGAAATTCTAAACAGCCTGTTTTGAACATTTAATGTTTGAATTTATAATTTGTTTAGAATTTTGTGCTTTGGTCATTAGAGATTGTTTCGGATTTCGTATTTTTTTGGCATCTTCACTAAAGTCCATATCTTTGTTAAACGCACTTATGCCTTTATCCTTATATATTCATATCCCGTTCTGCTTAAAAAGATGTATTTACTGTGACTTTGTATCTGGAATTCACGACCCTCAAAAAGAAGACGCTTATATATCAGCCATTAAAAAAGAAATGCTGGGCATACAGGAGAAAACCTCATTTAATACTCTTTATATAGGAGGCGGAACACCTACTGCGCTGTCTGTAGGATCACTGACGGATTTAATAGTTATTATATTTGAGCATTTTCGATTTGTTAAAAACTACGAAGCAACTATTGAGGCAAATCCCGGCACTATAGACAGTGATAAGCTTGAATCGGTCCGCTCATCAGGAATAAACAGGATAAGTATAGGCATCCAGTCATTTAATGATGACGAGCTAAAAACTCTTGGCAGACTGCATACTGCAAAGGATGCTGAAAAGGCGGTTGTTCTTGCAAAAGAAACAGGTTTTAAAAACATAAGCATTGATCTTATATACGGTATTCCCGGTCAGGATATTAACAGCTGGAAAAGTACTCTGGAAAAGGCAGCAAGTCTTAATCCAGAGCATATTTCAACATATGAGTTGACAATAGAGCAGGGCACATTACTTTACAATTATGTAGAGGCTGGTAAACTTGAAATGCTGAAAGATGAAAGCATAGTTGAAATATATAACCATACAATTGATTATTTAGGAGCCAGAGAATTTATGCATTATGAGATCTCAAATTTTTCAAAGCCCGGATATCAATGCAGGCATAATATGCATTACTGGAACAGAGGAGAATATTACGGTGTTGGCCTGGGAGCACATTCATTTATAAAAGGCGAGAGGTTTTTTAATACCGATGATCTTGAAAATTATACAGGCCTTCTCTCCGAAAACAAAACTCCTGTTAAAGAGACTGAGAATATAACTCAGGATAAGGCTCTTGCAGAGGCAGTCTTTCTTGGCTTAAGGAGAACAGATGGAATAAGTCTTAAAATTTTTTCTGAAACCTATGGCAGAAATATATCAGAGCTTTATAAGAAAGAGATAAAGGAACTTCAGGAAGCAGGGCTTATAGAATATAATGAGGTTGGGGCATGTATCAGGCTTACAAGGAAAGGCTTCCTTCTTTCAAATGAAGTGTTTACAAAGCTTATGTAGTTAATAGTAAAATACCAAATAAATCAATATGTTATATTTTACAATATAAGGTGTAACTTTAAGTAAGAACTCCTGCTGTATAACCCGCCGGTGCCGTAAATAAATTTTTATTTAAAGTTTGTGATTTTTTCTTTTTTATTATGGTTATTATTATCACAAAAGATGCTGCTTTTTATCGCATAACAGTCTTGAATTTAAAATTATAAGTACCTGTTTATCTTGTGTTTTTCACTCTGTTATGTAAAAATTATAAAATGCCTTTAAAATTTGAGCCAAGATGGATTGCGTGGGAAATAACCAGAAGATGTAATCTTAACTGCATACATTGCCGGTCCTCTTCAGAAATGGTTGTTAATCAGCATCCCGATTTCTCCACTCAAGAAGCTTTCAGGATTATTGATGACATATCAGGCTTTGCAAAGCCTGTAATTGTACTTTCCGGAGGTGAACCTCTGCTAAGAAAAGATGTCTTTGATATTGCGAAATATGGCACGGAAAAAGGCCTAAGAATGTGTCTTGCTACAAACGGCATACTTGTTAATGATGAAATATGTGAGAAATTAAAGGATTCCGGCATACGTATTGTATCATTAAGTCTTGACGGCGCTACTGCTGAAGTGCATGATGATTTTCGAAAACAGAAAGGGGCATTTGAAGCAACCATAAACGCGGCAAAACTATTAAAAAAACATGGGATTGAATTTATTATAAATTCATCTTTTACAAAACGAAATCAGGAAAAAATTCAGGAAGTATATAGATTTGCCAAGAAATTAGGTGCCACTGCCTGGTATATGTTTATGATAGTTCCAACAGGCAGAGGAGAAGAGATAATGAGTGAGCTTATTTCCAAAGAAGACTACGAGGAAATTCTTGAATGGCATTATGAAATGGAAAATGATGAGAAGGATATTCTTGTAAGACCTACGTGCGCACCTCACTATTACAGGATCATATTGCAGAAGTCAAAGGAAAAAGGAGAGAAGTTTGAACGCCGGTCTTTAAAATTCTCCACCGGGGGCGCTAAAGGGTGCATTGCAGGCCAGCTTATTACTTTGATCGATGTTGACGGGAATGTTTTGCCGTGCAGTTACTTTCCCAAGTCTGCCGGCAATATAAAAGAAAAGTCTTTTAAGGAGATATGGGAAAATTCAGAGCTCTTTAAGGACTTGAGGGATTTTAAAAAATATAAAGGCAAATGCGGTTCATGTGAATTTATAAATGTGTGCGGAGGCTGCAGGGCAAGGTCTTATTCTGTGTATGGTGATTATCTTGAAGAAGAGCCGTTCTGCGGATATATTCCTAAAAAACTACAAAAGGCGAGGATAAAATGAACGATACATTTCTAAAAGCATGTCGGGGTGAGGAAGTTCCTTACACACCTGTCTGGATAATGCGTCAGGCCGGCCGTTACTTAAAACAATATCAGAAGATAAGGAAGAAGGTTGATTTCCTGACTCTTTGCAAGACACCGGAGCTTGCTGCAGAAGTTACAATACAGCCTGTAGATGCCCTGGGCGTGGACGCTGCCATTCTTTTCTCGGACATTCTTATACCTGTTGAGGCGATGGGTATGAATGTCAAATTCCTGGAAAAGAAGGGCCCTGTATTGAGTCCTACGGCACGTGATGAGGCTTCAATAGAAAGGCTTTCTATTCCAAGGCCGGAAACAGATATAAGTTTTGTAATGGAAACTATAAAAATACTGAGAAAAGAGCTTAGTACAAGAGTACCTTTAATAGGATTTTCCGGCGCACCGTTTACTACGGCAACTTATATGATAGAAGGCGGATCGTCAAAGAATTTCCTTCAAACAAAAAAAATGATCTTTCAGAAGCGTGATTTGTTTGCGCTATTAATGGATAAGGTAAGCACTACGGTTACTGAATATCTCAAGGCGCAGATAAGGGCTGGAGCACAGGCTGTTCAGCTTTTTGATACCTGGGCTGGTATATTTTCACCTGTTGATTACAGAGATTATATCTTCCCTTATGTTAGCAGAGTCATTGATGAACTTAGAAACTGGCAGAAATCCGAAAATATGGAACAGGTGCCGGTTATTTATTTTGTCGGTGAATCGGCCGGTCTGATCGAAGAGATCAGAAAATGCAATGCAGATGTAATAGGGATTGATTGGAGAATTAATATAGAGGATGCAATCAGAAGACTTGGAGATGGGTTTTCAGTGCAGGGCAACTTTGATCCTTGTGCACTTTTTCTGCCAAAAGAAGATATACAGATTCGCATTGAGAATATAATAGACAATGCGTCTTCTGCACGCGGACATATTTTCAACCTGGGTCACGGTGTTCTTCCGGAAACACCGGTTGAAAGTGTTGTCTCAATGGTAGATATGGTTCACAGATATGGAATGAAAAAACAAAAAAAATGTTAAAATATAATTTTTAGTAAGCTGAGAGCTTTGAAGATTATCTTTAACCTAAAACAAACAAGGTAATAAATGAAAGAGCTCGGAAAAATTATAAAAGATACCCTTGATAATATAATCGATGGTATCCTGTTTATCGATAAAGATTATAAGGTAGTTTTTGTAAATAAGTCAGCGCTTCAATTATTTGGACAAAAAGAAGAAGATATTCTAGGACAGGGTTGTTATGAATTGTTTCGTCTTGCCCCTGTGCAACCCGGGGGGAAAGCCTCTCCTTTTAGCTGTGCCTGTACCGAAGTATTTAAAACAGGCAAATCGGCTTCTGCTGTTTTCTCATACTTAATGGCTGATGGTAAAGTAAAAACTTTTGATATTGTAGCCTCGCCTATCTTGAGTGAAAATGATGATGTTATTCAGGTGCTGGAAGTCCTTAGAGATGTGACAGAGAAAAAAATAGCTGAGGAAGCACTGCGCGCGAGTGAGGATATGTTCAAGAATTTAGCTGAAAAATCTCCTAATATGATTTTCATAAATAAAAAAGGACGCATTGTCTATGTTAATAATAAGTGTGTAGAGGTAATGGGTTACACAAAAGAGGAGTTATATTCTAAGGATTTCGATTTTATCACTCTTACTGCTCCGGAATTCATCGATATAATTAAAGAAAACTTCAGGAAGCACATGGAGGGAAGGGAGGTCCCACCCTATGATTACGAGCTCTTAACAAAAAATGGAAGGAAATTAACTGTGATACTTACCAGCAAGCTGATTGACTTTGAAGGTGAAAGGTCAATTTTAGGTATTGTGACAGACGTTACTGAACGCAAGCAGGCAGAAGAGGCATTGCAGAAGACCGAGGAAGAATTCAGACTAACATTTGAAAATGCAAAAGATGCAATCTTTTGGGCAGATGCTGAGACAGGATTGATTATAAAATGCAATAAGGCAGCAGAAACCCTTATAGAGAAAAAGAGAGAAGAGATTGTAGGAAGCTATCCAAAGACGCTCCATCCACCGAAAAAATCAAAATATTACACTGATATGTTCAAAGAGCATATAAAAAAGAAAGGGGTTGTTGATGTGGAGGCAGAGGTAATAACCAAATCAGGAAAAATAAAACCTATCCACATAACTGCCTCAGTAACTACAATTGGGGAAAAACAAATAATTCAGGGGATATTCCGTGACATAACCGCCCGCAAGAAATCCGATGAAGACATTAGGAAGGCTTTACTAAATACTCAGGATGAAAAGGCCAAATCTGAAGCGGTTATTGAAAGCATTGGAGATGCTGTAGGTATTGTAGATACTGACTTTAAGATCATATACCAGAATCATGTCAGTAAGGAAATGTTTGGTGACCATATTGGCGAATACTGTTACAAGGCTTATCGCCAAAAGGAAGAGATCTGTGAAGGATGCCCTGTGTATAAGACTCTAAAAGACGGGAAGGTTTACACGATTGATAGAGAGGTGAAATATGAGAGCGGAATTAAGAACCTTGAAATAACAGTATCGCCTTTAATGGATTCATCAGGAAAAATTACAGGGGGCATTGAGGTAGTTAGGGATGTTACGAATCGCAGGCAGGCTGAAAAGGATATATTTTCTTATGGAGAGCGCTTAAGGATTTTGCGGGATATTGATCACGCTATACTTACAACCCGTTCGATCGAGAAAATTGCTCAGGTTACATTAGGGAGTGCTAATGAAATTATGTCTTCTAAATGTGCTGTCCTATCATTATATGATGATAGTGACGGACTTAATATATTTATCAGCCGGGCTGGACAGAATAAAATAGAGATCAAGGGGCCTGTTTTGTTAAAGGATTTTGTAATAAGCGAAAAGCTTAAAAAAGGAGAGACACTTCTGGTTAAAGATATCCTTGAGATTAATGAACCCAACAATTTTGAAAAGGACCTGCAGACTGAGGGCCTGCGCTCTTATATTAGCATCCCATTAATTTCTCTTGGGATACTTACCGGATCACTAACTGTGGGGAAGGACGTCCCGGACGCCTTTTCTTCTGAAGATGTAACAGTAGCCGGTGAAATTGCCGATATACTGGCAGTAGCTATTCAACAGATAAAGAGTTATGAGGATCTGAAAAGGTCAGAGGAAAAATACCGCGACCTTTATGATAATGCCCCTGACATGTATCACTCTCTTGATAAAGACGGGATTATAATCGATTGTAATAAAACATGGACGAAAATGCTCGGTTATGAAACAGAAGAAATTGTTGGCAGACATATTACTGATTTCTTCACTGAGAGATCCAGAGAGCTCTTTGAGAAAATATTCCCTGATCTGGTCAGGGAAAAAGTTGTTTTAAACGCGGAAAGGGAATTTGTCCGGAAAGACGGTACTATTTTCCCCGCTGTTTTAAATATATTTGCTGAAATAGATGAAAACGGAGAACTGCTTAGAACAAGAGCAATTACAAGGGATATGACAGAGATCAAGCATATGCAGGACTCTCTTACTCGTACTGTGTTCAGGCTGGGAATCCTTCATAGAATAGGCAAGGCCCTTTTATCTGCTCGTCCAATGAAAGAGACGGTACAGAATGCCCTCGAAGAGATACGGCAACTTGCGTCATGTCTTTGTGCAGTAGTGTTTTTATATGATGAGAAAGCCGGTCAGAGAGAGGTGTATGCTTTTAGTGCCGACTGCAGAACTAAAATTACAGAAGGAGTAAAACTCCCATTAGATGATGTTGATACGGTTATATCACTTAACTGCGGTGAAGCTAGAGTTGTAGGCGATATTAGTGCACTTTCTACTCGTTCGGAACTGGATAAATTAATGTTAGCTGACAACATGTTTTCCTATATAGATATTCCCATTATGTATCTTGACGAACTGATTGGTACACTTTGCCTTGTATCTGACAAACCTGATGCTTTTTCCGGTGAATATATTGAGATTGCACAGGAAATAGCTAATCTGCTGGGTGTTGTTATTGAGAGGAAGCACAGTGATGATGTACTAAAAGAGTCGGAAAGGAATTATCGTGATCTTGTAGACCATTCACTTGTTGGAGTATACAAAACAAATCTCAAGGGTGATATTATTTATGTAAACAGTGCCCTGTCAGATATGCTTGAATTTGAATCTTCTGAGGAACTAAGGGAGAGCGGAGTAATAGCAAGGTACAAAAACATAAAGGATCGGGATATTTTAATTGATAAGCTCAGGGATACACGCACAGTTGACAATTTTGAAGTTAAACTGCTTACAAAGACAGGGAAGGTCAAAAATGTGCTTTTAAGTGCCAGACTTGATGATGGACTTATTTCAGGCATGATAATGGATATTACCAAACAAAGAAGTGCAGAGGAGGCCACAAAAGCTTCTGAAATGTTTCTTGCTTCAGTACTTGAGAGTATCCAGGACGGAGTTGTTGTTCTGGACAAGGATTATAAAATACTATATACAAACAAGAGCTATATACAGCAGACTCTGAGTTCTTTGGATGACATAAGAGATAAGTATTGCTATGAGGTATCATATGACCGTGATGAGCCCTGCTTTCATGACGGCATAGACTGCAGTGTAAAGGAAGTATTTGAGACAGGGATAAGCAGGAGGGAGATCCGGAAAAAATCAGATAAATATATGGAAATGGCAGTGTACCCTCTGAAAAATATTTCAGACGAGGTTATATCTGTTGTAGAGATCAGAAGGGATGTTACCAGTCAGGTTACGCTTGATGAAGAACTGAAAAAAAGGATAAGAGAGCTTGAAGATTTCTATGAGATGGCAGTTGGCAGAGAATTGAGGATGAAGCAGCTTAAAGAAGAGATAGAAGAACTAAAAGAAGAATCAAAAAAAGACAGGGTCTGATACCCGGTTACTTGTATTTATTTAAAATCCTGCTTGCTTTTAAAATGTTCTGAAAAACTACTGAAAAGAAATGGACAGACATTTAAAATCCACACTCCCGGTTCTTACAGCTCTTTTTGGCTGGGCAGTCTTCTTTATCTATATACTATATGATTATGACGAGTATAAAGGTAATGTATTAAATCATTTCTTTCATAATAAAGATATTATAGAAAACATATTTCATTTCCTGATATTAACGGCCCCTTTAGGTTCGACGATCACTGCTTACCTGATAAATGAAAGAAATAAGCTTTTTACTATGACCAAAATATCCGAGGAAAAACTGAAAAATGCAGCAAATGATTGGATAGAAACATTTGATGCAATGCCTTACGGTATTATCCTTACTGATAAGCATTGTAAAATTATCAGGGCAAATCAGTATTTTGCAGATTTAATAGGGGTATCTGCCGAGGAACTGGTTCACATGAAATGCGGCAAGTCCATTGATAAAGAAGGCGAACCACACTACGGCTGCCCATTAAAGGAAGCAGTGGAAAGCAAAAGTGTGAAGACCGTTAAATATTACAGTAAAACCCTTGATAGATATTTTGAGGAGATAGTAAAACCTATATATGAAAAGGAAGGAGATCCTGTTATTTTTATACATTTGATACAGGATATTACAGACAGCAAGCATCATGAAAATAAGGTTGTTAACAGCAGAGATGCTTTTTTTAATATGCTTAAGGATATTGATGTTGCCCATAAAGACTTAAAAGGTCTTTATAATAACCTTATTATTGCTTTTGCAAATGTTATAGACACAAAGAGTGAGTGGACAAGAGGTCATTCAACCGGTGTTACAAACTATGCCCTGACTATTGCCAGGGAAATGAGGCTGGAGGATCAGGATATCGAGATTTTAAGCACAGCTGCACTTTTACACGATATAGGCAAGATAGGAACATATGATGAAATACTTGATAAACCATCGAGACTTACCAGTGACGAGTTTGCAATTGTTAAGATGCATCCCGCAAAGGGAGAGAAAATATTAAAGCCCATTAAAGGGTTTGAAAGTATGCTTGTTGTTATAAGGGCACACCATGAAAGGATTGACGGTACAGGCTATCCCGACGGGCTTAAAGGTGATGATATACCGCTGCTTGCCAGGATACTCTGTGTTGCTGATGCTTATGATTCAATGGTATCAAACAGGCCTTATCGCCCTTCACTGGGTAAAGAATATGCTATATCAGAGCTCAGGCGATGTTCAGGTGCGCAATTTGATCCGGATGTTGTAGAAGTTTTCATAAAACTCATGCAAAGAAAAGATTCATGAAAAATGCTATAAATTGATGCAAAATAATTCTTAACTGATAAAACAGCATGAAGTCAAGTATATATCAGGTGCTCAAGTTTGGGACATAAAGGAAAAGATAAAACCGGTGTTATTTTATTAAATCTTGGCGGCCCTGATTCTTTAAATGCGGTAAGACCTTTCCTGTACAACCTCTTCTCTGATAGAGAGATACTCCGGCTTGGCCCGTCCTTTATGCAAAAGCCCGCTGCATGGTTTTTGTCAGGTCTGCGTTCAAAAAAAACAGAAGAGATGTATCGCCTTATAGGAGGGAAATCACCGATTAAGGATATTACAATGGAACAGGCATCTGCCCTTGAGAAAGCACTAAATGCAGAAGTTGAGAAGATAAGAAGTTTGGAAGATGAAAAATCCTCAGCCTCTCAGCCTCTCAATTTCTTAACTTCGTCTTTTAAGGTCTACGTAGGTATGCGTTACTGGCATCCTTTTATAGATGAAACTTTGAAGGATATGTTTAAAGACGGAATAAGGCACATTATTGTCCTTAGTCTTTATCCGCATTATTCAAGGGCAACAACAGGCTCGTCTATTGCTGAATTCAAAAGAGTAGTTGAACGCCTCACGGTTCACGCTTCACGGTTCACGGTTAATTATATTGAGCAATGGTATGATTTCCCTTCATATACGGATTGCCTGGCTGATTTTATAAGCAGCGGCATATCAGAATTTAAAGGAGATAATTTTGAAATTCTTTACAGTGCTCACAGTCTTCCTGAAAGTTTTATCAGCCAGGGAGACCCGTATCTCGAACACATCAAAGCAACTGTAGCAGCGGTTAACGCGTCACTCGTCACACGTTACTCGTTACACGTAAAATGGCATCTTTCATTTCAGAGCAAGAGCGGCCCTGTCAGGTGGCTGCAGCCGTCAACAGATGAGATTATAATAGATCTGGCAAAAACAGGCTGTAAAAATTTGTTTGTCGTGCCTATAAGCTTTGTATCAGACCATGTAGAAACACTTTATGAGATAGATATACTCTATAAGGATCTTGCAATGAAGCATGGCATGAACCTTATAAGATGCCAGTCTATGAATGCAACAGAGAAATTCATAGATGTTCTTAAAGAACTTGTGATAAGAGAAATACAGATTAGTACAGATAAGAAAAACGCAGATTAGCGCAGATAGAAAGAGAGAAAAAGTAAAGGTAAGGGTCAGGAAGCCGGTATGGTAGATGGGTTTAGGATTAGGTCAACACTAACTACTTAACCTTTTGACCAGACTGGCATCTTAACCTTAACCTGATAACCTAAAATACAATGTACACAGATAAAGTAACACAGATGAACATAGATGAGAGATAACGTTTGAGGAGATGGGATGATTAAAGTAGCTATAATAGGCGGTGGAATATCCGGATTAACTGTTGCTTATGCACTTATCAGCCGTGATGCGTCATTAGATGTTACGGTATTTGAATCGGAGCCAAGACCCGGCGGCAAAATATGGAGTGACAGCACGGACGGTTTCATGTGTGAAAGGGGCGCAAACGGGTTTCTGGACAACAGGCCGCTTACTCTTGAACTGTGCAGGGAGATCGGCATTGAGCCGCTGAAAAGCAGTGATAATGCAAGGAAACGCTATATATATTCCAATGGAAGACTCAATCTGCTTTCTGAATCTCCAATGTCTTTTTTAAAATCAGGGCTTATATCATGGCATGGTAAATTGAGGATGCTCTATGAGCTTTTTGCACCCAAGGGACCTGAAGAAGAAACAGTAGCTGATTTTATAATACGTCGTCTGGGAAAAGAAGGACTGGAGAAACTGATAGACCCTATGTCTTCAGGTATTTTTGCAGGGGACCCTTACAGAATGAGCATAAGGAGCTGTTTTCCCAGAATTAAGGAGCTTGAACAGGAGTACGGCAGTCTTATAAAAGCACTGATAAAGATACAGAGAGAACGCAGGAAAACAGGTGGCCCCAAAGCAGGCCCCGGCATGGGGGGCAATCTTACATCTTTTTATAACGGGGCCCAGGTTATCACCGATGCCCTTGGCAGAATACTTGGAGAAAGGATAAAGCTTGGGGTTCCTGTGAATGGCCTTGCCCGCCTCGGTCGAAGACTCGCCGGGGAGAGCGGGTCCGCCCGTGGCGGAAGAAAGGGAAATTCGTATCAGCTCCAGACAGCTGAAGGCGCTGTAAATGCAGACATTGTTGTTATTGCATCACCTGCACATGTGTCAGCAGAGATACTTAAAGAATTTGACCCTAAGCTTTCCAAAACGCTTTCCGGAATACCGTATGCGTCTGTATCAGTAGTCTGTCTTGGTTTTAAAAAAGAAAAAGTACGGCATTCTTTACAGGGGTTTGGTTTTTTAGTTCCGTATACTGAGGGCAGAAAAATTCTCGGTACGCTCTGGGATTCCAGTATCTTTCCCAACAGGGCTCCTGAAGGTCATGTACTTTTACGATCAATGGTTGGTGGTGCACGTTCTCCAAAGCTGGCAATGTTAAAGGACGACGACCTCGTCAGCACAGTGTTTGATGAACTCAAGCCAATAGTGTCCTTAAAAGCAGATCCTGATATGGTCAGGGTTTACAGGTGGGAGAGGGCGATCCCCCAGTATGTATTAGGACACGGGGAAAAGCTGCAGTTTATTGATAAACGTCTTGAGTCTTATCCTGGTCTGTATATTACCGGCAATGCTTACAAGGGGATAGGCATGAATGACTGTGTGGAAAACGGTTATAAAACCGCTGATGAAATCTTCTTTAAAATCCAGAATTCTTAACCCCTCTTTTTTCCTGTCATTATTCACTGCATTTCTATAACATTATGGAGGTTTACCCGCCTCGCGAGGGTTGAACCTCCTTAATGTTATGATTTATTTAATGTGTAACGTTAGATAATCTAGTCTAACCATTTATTAATAAAAGATAAACCCCGTTAGAAAAGTTTCGCCTCTCTAAATTTACCTGACCTGTTTGCATACTTACGACATATAAAGCGGCGGCCAGGCGGTAGACAGGAAACAGGGTTTTCTAACGGGGTAAATACCCTCACTTTTCTAGCCATATAAAATTTTATGTTGACAAACTAAAAATGACTCAGTATAGTAAAGTATAACATTTGTACACCTTTTAAGAAGGGCTTTTTATGAAAGAAAACCTTACCCAAAAACAGGAAAGAGTTTTTTTATTTCTCAGGGAATACCTCGAGAAAAAAGGTTATCCGCCTACTGTAAGGGAGATAGCAGAACACCTGACACTGGCAGGGCCTAGCGCAGCTAAAAAGTTTCTGGATATACTCGAGCGAAAAAGATATATACGAAGAACCCATGGTAACTCAAGGGCCATTGAAATCATAAAACATTCCCTTCCTGCAGTTAAGACAAGGATGCTGCCTGTTGTGGGCAGAATAGCTGCGGGCAGGCCTATTCTGGCTGTTGAAAATATTGAGGACAACATTGTTCTGGATAAGTCCATTGCCAGGTGGAAGGACGCCTTTATCCTTCGGGTACAGGGTGACAGCATGATAGATGCTCACATCCAGGATAATGACCTTGTTCTGATCAAACCCCAGCCAGTTGTGGAAAATGGAGAGATTGCAGCTGTTGTTATAGGAGAAGAAGCAACCATTAAAAGGTTTATCAAAAGGAAAGATCATATTGTGCTGAAGCCTGCCAATTCTGCTATGGAGCCTGTTGTTCTCAAAAAAGATAATGTCAGAATAATAGGAAAGGTGGTTGGGGTTATAAGGCAATACGGGAAGTAATAAAATATTAGAGAATTAGGATTCAAGGATTCCAGGGGTCAAGTGGCCAAGTGAAAAGAATCAAAAATCAACACTAAGGAATAAAAAATATTTTAAATACAAAACTCCTTAAAATTTTGCATCCTGTATTTTCTTAACAGCTCGAACCCTTGGAGTTCACATGATCACTAACATTGAAGAACCCATTAAAGTAGGAGCTGTTTTTGGAAGTGAAAAAAAGATAAAGCCGGTGTGGTTCACCTGGAACAGAACCCGGTATAACATCAAAAGTGTTACGTATTCATGGGTGAGTAAAGAGGGGAGTGCAGCGATCTACAATTTTTCTGTTACAGACGGAAAGACCCTCTATGAGATCTGCTATAACACTGAAACCCTCTCATGGAAACTGCTGGCAGCGGAGACAGAATAAAATGGAAAGAACCATAATGCATGTAGACATCAATGCATTTTTTGCCTCTGTTGAACAGCAGGGCAATCCTGTTTTAAGAGGTAAGCCTGTGGCAGTTATAGGTTCCCAAAAAAGGACAGTCATAACCACTGCTTCTTACGAAGCCAGAAAACATGGAGTAAAAACAGGCATGAATGTATATGAAGGCAGGAAACTGTGTCCGGATCTTATCTTTGTTGTTGGCAACAATCGCAAGTATATTGATGCTTCAACCAGGATGGTTTCTATTATGAGAGATTATACCCCGCAGATGGAAGTGTTCTCTATAGACGAGGCTTTTATGGATATTACCCGCTCACTGGTTCTTTTTAAAGGGGGGGGCCGGATAGCACTATCAATAAAAAAGCGGATAAAAGATGCAATGGGGCTTACCTGTTCTGTAGGTATAGCCCCTAATAAACTGCTGGCAAAGCTTGCCAGTAATATGGAGAAGCCTGACGGTCTTGTGATAATAAAAAAACAGGATATTTCCAGTACTCTTGAAAATATTTCAGTTGGTGAGTTATGCGGTATAGGCAGAAAGCTTGAGACTTATCTTAATGCGATGGGGATAAGAACATGCGGAGAACTGGGCAGATATCCGAAGGGTCTGTTAAAGGAAAAATTCGGGATCATAGGAGAGAAGCTGCATGATATGGGGTTAGGAATTGATAACAATCCGGTAGTTGTCCCGGAAGCAGAGGAGGAGGTTAAGTCTGTAGGTCACAGCATGACTTTACAGAGAGATATTTCTGATAAAAGCAGTATACAAAGATATATTTTACAGCTTTCTGAAATGGTTGGAAGGCGGGTAAGAAGATACGGCTACTCTGGAAGGACCATTGTCCTGACTGTCAGGTATAAGGACTTTACCACTTTCTCCAGACGGTCATCCTTTCAGAAATATATAAATAAGGGCCTGGATATATATCAGGCAGCCCTGGGGATTCTCAATTCTCTCAGGCTTAGACAGGCGGTAAGACTTCTTGGAATAAGCCTTACAAACCTTGCAAGGTCTTCTCAACTTTCCCTGTTTGCTGAGGATGAGAAAAATAATGAACTTGTGGATGCTATGGACATGATCAATGACCGATACGGCGAGTTTACTGTAACATACGGCAGCCTGTTATCAAGATCAAGAGAGCCGGGGGTTATATCCCCGTCCTGGCGGCCTGCAGGCCCCAGGAGAGTGGAGGTAGAATAAAAAAATACAACACCTACATCTGGTATACTAGCTTTCAATCACTAGGACATGATCAAACCCGTTTTTTAGGAAACTTCAATGCAGGGAATTAATAACATAGATCTGGGCGCAGTTCTTCCGATATGGAGCACGATACCGTTTATTGGCATGCTGTTTTCAATTGCTCTGTTCCCTCTTTTTGCTCCCAAGTTCTGGCATGATCATTTTGGCAAGATTTCGGTCTTTTGGGCGTTTGTCGTAATCATTCCGTTTTTATTTGTCTATAAATGGCTTGCTGTGCATGAGTTTCTTCATATAATTTTTGCTGACTATATACCGTTTATTATCATTCTTGCTGCCCTGTATACTGTCTCAGGCGGTATTTTGATAAAAGGAACCCCGCGAGGCACTCCTCTGGTCAATACCTGCATACTCGCTATTGGGGCTGTTCTTGCCTCGTGGATGGGAACAACCGGCGCTTCAATGCTCCTTATACGTCCTTTTCTGAGGGCAAACAGGCACCGGACAAACAGAACATTTATGGTGGTTTTTTTTATTTTTCTTGTTGCTAATGTCGGAGGTTCACTTACACCTCTTGGTGACCCGCCTCTGTTTCTTGGTTTTTTGAGAGGTGTGCCGTTCTTCTGGACATTCAAGCTTCTGCCTCAAATGCTCATAGTAACGGCTGTGCTTTTAGTTATGTATTACTATATGGATATATATTTTTATAGGAAAGAGCCGGTTAAGCCTGTGTCAGACGATGAAGTTAAAGAGCCTTTTAGAATACAAGGCAGCCATAATTTTCTTTTTCTGGCAGGCATAATCGGAGCTGTTTTAATGAGCGGTGTCTTAAAATTGGGAGAGATTAGTATCATGGGAGTTCACCGTGCGGTTCAGGATGTGCTGAGGGATGCGGTTTTAGTATTCATGGCAGTTCTGTCAATTCTGACAACCAGAAAGGAGATACGTGAAGACAACGAGTTTACCTGGTTTCCCATGAAAGAAGTGGCGATTCTTTTTGTGGGCATATTTTTAACAATGGTTCCATGTCTTAAAATACTGCAGGCGGGTACGAAAGGCGAGCTTGCTTTTCTGGTAGAATCGGTGCAGGAGCCTATCCATTATTTCTGGGTTACCGGATCATTATCTGCTTTTCTTGATAATGCCCCCACGTACCTTACATTTTTAAGTACACTCCTTGGGAAATTTTATCCAGGAGTTGAGGGACAGGAGGCAGTGTCGCTCCTGATCAAAGAGAATGTAATTTATCTTAAGGCAATATCAGCTTCAGCAGTGTTCTTCGGAGCAAGTACGTATATAGGTAATGCTCCGAACTTTATGGTTCGTTCCATTGCTGAGGAAACAGGCACCGAGATGCCGAGTTTTTTAGGTTATCTGTTTAAATATGCTTTACCTATACTATTTCCTGTTTTTATACTAATCACTTTGCTATTCTATTTATAATAAAAAACATCAGGCATGCGGATAAAAAAATAGAACATAAATTTAACCGGAGAATATTATGCCAGTAGAAAAAATACTTTTTCCAACAAAATTCAGAGAGCTTGCTTTTGATGCCCTTGAGTCATTGCTGGTGCTTAAGAAAGCAGGTCTCAGGGAGATTATTTTCCTTAATGTGATAATACGGGAAGAGGTGGGTTTTGTCCCGTTTGGAGGATACCTCAAGAAAGAGGAGAATAAGCGAAGGGAAGAGGCGAAAATACGGTTTGAGGATTGGCAGAAGACATTGTCCGATAACGGGATAGGCTCAAAGATCAGCATTGTAGTGGGAGAACCGATCCATGAAATACTGAAGCATGCAGAAGAGGAAAAGGTGGACATGATCGTTGTTGGGAGAAAAAAGAGAATAGGGGCTGAATCACTTATGGGCTCTTATACACATAAGATCATTACGCGCGCCAAAATACCTACCCTTGTAAGTAAGCATATGGTTCAGTTCCAATGGGATAATGCCACGCTCACCAGAGTAAATGATAAACTGTTTGAAATGCCGATGGTTGCTGTTGACCTGACAGAGAAATCCGAGAGTATTCTTAAACTTCTTTCATCTCTAAGCGGGGCTGTTAAAAAAGCATTTATCTTTTATAACATTGATGTAAAGATATCCAAAGAAAAGGATAACCCTGAAGTTGCAGTGAGGAAGATAGAGAGCTCTGCAAAGCTTGAAAAATATTGTGATGAACTAAAGTCAGCCGGTATTGAGGCAGAAGCGCACCTTGGCGCCGGAGGAATGCTTGATGAAATAATTCGTGTTTCACGTGAGAGAAAAGCCAGCATGATAATGATAGGGAATACATCAGAGCACCGGTTTTTAAATAATATGCTGGATAAAAGTCTGTCGTATCAGGTAGCAAAACATTCTGAACTGCCTACCTTGCTGGTGCCTTAATAATAGCAGTAACGCATCCCTCTTTTTCAATCAGCCGTTTAAGTCTTTTCCCGATGATCGGCTCGTCATCCATGACCATGACATTTAATCTGTCTTCCATTAACCTGTTTTTTCCTGTTCCGGAGTTGGTACTTCATCTGACGCGGCGGTCCGGCCTGTCTCGCTATAAAGCGGAAATTTTACCGTAAAGGTAGTGCCAATTCCTTCCTCGCTTTCAACTTCTATTTCTCCATCATGTTCTTTTATGAGGCTCTGGCTGACAGATAATCCGAGGCCAGTGCCCTGGCCAACAGGCTTTGTGGTAAAAAAGGGTTCAAATATATTCTTCAGTTTATCAGAAGAGATGCCTGGTCCCGTGTCGCAGATGTTTATATGCGCATTTTTATTTTCCTCGTCTGTTTCAATGCTTACGGTCAGAGTGCCTCTGTCTTTCATTGCCTGTATGGCGTTAATAAATATGTTAACAAAAATCTGTTCCAGCTTGCTGAGATTACCTCTGACAAAAATTTCCTTTTCAGGGAGATCAAGGTGCAGATTTATATTATTGACCCTTAGCTGATTGGCTATAAGATTTACCGACCCTTTTACAATACCAGCTATGTCCTGCTTTTCCATGACTGTAGAACGTCTTGCCCTGGCAAAGTCAAGCAGGTTTTCCACAATGTGGTGGGCACGCTCACTCTGGGCGAATATATCCTGTACATAGCTTTTTAGCTCATCAGGATTAAGTTCATCCAGGTCTTCCAGCATTGTCTCGGCGGTTAAAGAAATATTATTTAAAGGATTGTTTAATTCATGAGCAACTCCGGATACAAGGAGTCCCATTGAGGCGCGTTTTTCCGACTCAACAAGCTGAGCCTGTTTTTCGCGCAGAAGTCCCAGGCTTTTTTCCAGCGACTCATGGGTCAGTTGAAGATGATCCAGCATTGTATTAAAAGATATGGCCAGAGAATAAGTTTCGTCATGTTCTTTAAGAGGCGCTCTCAAAGTTATATCTCCCTCAGAGATTCTCTTTGTGATCGCAGAGAGTCTTTTGATAGGAGTGACAATATAGGTAGCGGTTTTATAGACAAGCAAAGGGCCTAATGTGCAAAGCAGGGCGAGGGCTATGAGCAGATAGCGTTTTGTAAGGTTTAAGAATGAACTGATCTTTTCTCTTTCACGGACAGCTATTTCCTTTGTGGACTTTTCAAATTTATCGCCTATGATCTGCATATCGTCTTCCATCGAACTGTTTTGTCTGTTAACCTTAAAAAGGTTATTCATGGCCTGAATGTAAGGAGAGCATTCGTTACAGAAGGGAATTATGGATGTTAATTGAGAGAGCCCTCTGCTCAGTTCAAGAAAGGATTTTCTATCATGAAACAGCATATAATTTTTTTCCAGAAGCCTGAGATGCAGAATAAAGCTTGTTGTGAGTTCTTTGGCATGACTGCCTTTTGACACAAATGTTTCCAGTTTTCTTCCCTCAGCCCTTACTTTTTCAGTAAACTCTTTTGCCCCCAGGTAATTGTCATAAAGACTGTCAATAAGATTAGAATATTTACCGATAGAATTCTGGAATTCCAGGAAATCTGTTTTACCTATTTCTTCAGCGGTTTTTGGACTTATGGATGTTGTTGCATCAGACAGGTTGGAAATTGCATTGTGGAGGTTTTTGAGAGCGTCTTCATTTTTATGATAAAGAAAATTTCTTTCATTTCGCCGGACTTCAAGTACAAGTTCTTTAAGGTCATCTCCTATTTGAACATAGCCCTGCCTGTTTT
>VAPB011181902.1_pt1 | contig 18627 bp, 14 predicted proteins | sample 3395101 | NCBI WGS metagenome assembly VAPB01 (sample SAMN08290433, study PRJNA428436) | hydrothermal vent metagenome | isolation source: Deep-sea hydrothermal vent chimney | place: Indian Ocean: Southwest Indian Ridge | reverse complement strand
GCCCGGCTGCGGTTTTGAAATACATGATCACTAACAAGTCGGTCAAGTTCTTCAATTAATTCTTCATCCAAAGTTATTGCAATTTTGGTTTTACTCATAGACACCTCCTGGTATTACATTATATCATACCAGGAGAATTTTTAAAACATAATGCGGCAGTTGAGCAGTGGGCCGGAGGCCCATCTGTCTCCAACTCCTTGTTCTCCCTCGCGGAGCGTATTTACACTGTTGGCCGCTTAACTGCCGCATTCTCCCGGACGCGAAGCGTTCGGGAGAACGATTGCATCACCTATGCAGACCTGTAAAATATTATCATGCTTGAAACCGTTTAAAAAACTAAAACCATCGAAAACCGAAACGATACCTGTGGTCTGCATTAGGTGCATGCTGTGGTTAGGTCATACTCTGTTTAAGATTTAATTTTCAGTTTCTCTTTTCGTGGCTGGAGATACTATACGAAAGCCCAGGTCAGAACACCGCTCCCAAGGAACAATCCATCCGCGGGAAAATACTCTAATGTCCCATGGTACATAATCCTGTAAGTAGGCAAAAGAACCTCCGCGAACCACGCGGGATTCACCATGTGACAGCCCCTTAGGATTATTTCTCGGACTGTTCTTATAGTAGTCACGCGCATACCAATCCTGCACCCACTCCCAAACATTCCCTGTCATATCATATAATTTAACTTCATTTGCTCTAAAACTTCCTACTGGCGCAGAATAAACATATCCGTCATTGTATCCTTCCCATATTTTCCAACCAGAAAACATTATCTTTGCAGACTCATCCATGATATTGCCCGATGGCTCTCCATTCCCCCAGCTATATTTAAATTTCTTTCCTCTGCTTCTTGCCGCATACTCCCACTCAGCTTCTGTGGGCAGACGATATTTCCTGCCTGTTTTTTTTGACAGCCATTCTGCAAAAGAATTGGCATCATTCCATGAAACGCAAACAACAGGATATCTGTCACTTTGCAAAAATCCGGGTTCTCTCCAAGTCTTATCGTTGTCCTTTATCCATCCATTACCTGTTAAATAATAGCACCCACCCTCTCTATCCGCATCTGTCTTGTAATCTGTATCATTTATAAAACTTCTAAATTCACCCACTGTGATTTCATGTTTTCCCATATAAAAATCATCCACACAGACTTCATGAACAGGTTTTTCATCTGATCCTCCGTCACCAAATGTATCCCCCATGTCAAAACATCCCCCTTTGATAAAAACCATACCTTCACTAAACCATTCTTTTGAATTTAACACAATGTCATGAATAAGCGCGCGTGTATCACTTTTTTCACTACTCAGAGAGATTGCCGGAAATAAAAGAATAACCAGAAGAAAAAAATAGATAACTTTAGACATAACTGCTTTCCTTTAAAAAAGAAGTTAATTATTTCAAAATGCGTAAGTTAGACTGACCACACCAGCTAAAATCTCAAACTTGCTTTTCCATGAGATAGATTCGGCATCGGCCTTAAGTTTTTGTGTAGTATAGCTTCCCCCTAAAAAGAGCCATAGATTCTCTCCAACATTGCGGGATGCTCCAAGGCTCATATCCAAACAGTATCCATCGGTATCAAATGTTCGTTGAGAAATAGCGCTGTTCTCCGTTTTACCATCAGGATAGTAAAAATAGGTTAATCTTCCATCAAAAACCCAGTTGCCGGCTGTGAAACCAATGTTTGTACCTATTCCTGTTCTCCAAAGTTTAATATTTTCATTGCCACTATCAGGCACAATACTTCCACTTGAAGTTACTTTCTCTCTTTCAAAATGCAATCCATCCCAACCGCCTACGGCATAAATTTTGTAATGATAAATATCATAAGTATTTTTATAACCGAACACAATATCGTAGAACTGCGAAAATGACCTTACATCGTTTGTTCTGAATTGAGCATTATTCCCTTTCGACTTCTCTTCGTTTTCTAATCCGAACCCGAATTCAGTTACACCAGCCAAAAAGAAATTCCTGGGTCTTTGAAATAAATACTCACCTGTAAAACCAAGCAGTATTACTTTCTGCTTAAACTTCGATTCATAGTCTGTTCCAAGATAATTTTCTTTCTCTTTATATTTCAAAATGCCATAGCCAGTATACGTAGTAAAACTAAAATCCCCAGCATGTGCATAGCTTATAGAAATAAGTATTAATATTGCGGAAGCAATGAATAAGGATAATTTTTTTGGTGCCTTCATATCATTCAATATTGGTTATTGCTATTATTCACTTTGATGCTAACGCAGAGTTGAGTGACGAGTACCATGTAGGACAACAACTTGGTAAAAACTAATTTGCACTCTTTGAAATATTAATAGCAAAAAAGGTCACGCTGGTACTCGTTCAATCTCCAACGCCTTGTTATCTATTCTTTTGTTTGTTGGATTAATCTTCTTACATCGCCTTGTACAAGAGCAAACAATTCAGACAAATCTTTTCCTGTGCTATCGGAGAACTTCTTCTCAAATGCTAAAGCCCTTTTGAGAGTTTTTTTGAGATCGTGGACATCACCTTCTTTTCCTACTGCAATTTGTCCATAAATATCATTGAAACAGGCTTTATGTGTCGTCTCGCAAATCTCCTTTAATGTCTGGAGAAAAGACTCTTCTTCTCCTTCCGTAAATCCTCCTAAGACCTTATCTGTAAGGTATACTTCTTTATCCATATGCGCTAATAACTTATGTCTTGCCTCAAGAATATAGTCTCTAAATTTCTTCGTCTTATCATTTAATGATATTAAAGTGTTCCGAACGTCCTCTGGCCAATCAATGCTTTCAATTAGATTATCTATTGTGAAGTTTTCATGCCCGCTTGTTTTTGCTGGATCAGTAATTTTTGCAAATTCCAGCAGTATATAGTGTTGTAATATTGTGTTGAGACCACTGAAGAAAGAGTTAGCCGTATTTTCCATAAGAATCTGGGCGTCCTCATCCTCGAAAAGCTCTTTATACATATGATGCAAGACATGGAATCGAAAAACTATATTACAGAACTTTTTGATAAGTTCAGCGGCTTCTTTACCTGTATAATTTACTTTCTGTATCATTATATTTTATAGATAACGTTTAGCTCAGGGGAGCGAACCTGAATAATAGTAACATGCAAAAAGACATTTTGAAAACACGAAAATGATTAAAACCAAAACGATATTGCTGGTTCGCTTCCCTTGCAGCTGATTGTTATATTCTGATTTAATTGCTTAGTATCAAGAGTCAATTTCCCATGAGTTTAGAAAGTCCTCAACATGTTCAGCATTAACAATAAAAATTGTCCTTTCAGATTCGCTATAAATGTCCTTTATTGTCTCTGCCTTCGTATCAGGGCGTACTATGCTTGTGAAACTTTTACGAAATCTAATATACGGAACAGTTGTAAATTCAGTACCTTCTGGAAGCTCTCCGTCTGATAGATTAATAATACTAGGATCAAAGCAAGATACCTTTAGCTCCGCAGTTGTAATTATGACAGGTATATATATCCTCATAAAATAACGCATTTCCGGAGGATATTTATCAGCTAATTCTTTCTCCTGAAAAGCCAACGACTCTGTAGCTTCTATCAACTCTGCCCCAGTTCGTTCAATTAAATTTTGCCGACCATGTTCTTGGCCTGGAATAGCACAAAACATAGATTCATATGATGGTATAGCTTGCAAGTTTATCCATCCAAAACTAGGCCAATCACTTCCTGATTGATCTGTTATCCACAACCTTACATGTGTTCTCTCCTTGCAATTTATATTAGGTATTAAAAATACCCATGAAGCCTGACGAACACGTTTACATTCAACCACCATAGCTTGAGTTTTATTATCATCAATAAGCACGAGATCTATAAAACCTTCGTTGTTTGTATCTATTGATCGCCAAGGATGTTCTTGAACAAACAGATTCCAAGATTTAGATGATTTTGCAACATGGCCAACTCTAATTTGTAATGGAAAGCCTGATGAATTTGCTATGGATTTAGGATTCATTTTATTTATTTGTAGTAATCCTTGTATTTACTTCTATATAAAACCAGTGATTATATAGTTTTTCTCTGTTATAGCAGAATCCACTGACGTAATCAATATAAATTGGGCAATATCGCGTGATTAAGGTAGTTTTCTAACTCAATAACATTACAATTGTAATGTTATTGAGAAAAAGGGGATAAATCTTCAAAATAGTTATCCTGTCTAGTGATTAACAAGGCATAATCGATCAATAATTAATTATTGCGTCCCAGTTGACCTTGAAATATCAGTTGACATAACCGAGATATCAAGGTAATATATTTAATATGATAGAACGTAGTAAGGAATTCGGCAGGCTCCGCGGCCTTATTAAACGTTTTCCAGTAGTTGGTATTATAGGCGCACGCCAGGTTGGAAAGACCACTCTTGCCCGTTTCATAATGAAAAAACTGCCCGGCTTTGCGACATTCTTCGATCTTGAAAACCCGGAAGATATGGCCAAACTCAGTGAGCCTATGTTGGCGTTAAAGGATTTGAGAGGCACAGTTGTTCTGGATGAGATACAGAGGATGCCGGATCTCTTCCGGATTCTGCGCGTGCTTGCCGACCGGAAGGGAACTCCTGCACGCTTCCTGGTACTGGGCAGTGCCTCCCCCGACCTTTTGCGCCAGAGTTCAGAAACTCTTGCGGGCCGTATTTATTACCATGAACTGGGAGGTTTCTCAATAGAAGAAGTCGGCATTGATAACTCATTACATCTTTGGTTGAGAGGCGGGTTTCCTCGGTCATATCTTGCTCGTTCGCACATGGAAAGCGATGAATGGCGGCGCGGGTTTATCCGTACTTTTTTAGAGAGAGATCTGCCGCAGCTGGGTATTACAATCCGCTCAACAACTCTGAGACGATTCTGGACAATGCTTGCGCACTATCATGGACAAATCTGGAACGCGTCGGAATTTGGCAGATCATTTGGAGTTGCCGACACAACCGTACGAAACTATCTTGACCTTCTGACTTCTGCACTTGTTGTTCGCCAGTTAATGCCTTGGCATGAGAACATATCTAAGCGGCAGGTTAAATCGCCCAAAATATTCATATCTGACAGCGGTATTCTGCATGCACTGTTAGGACTTAAAACTATGGCAGATATTGAGGGGCATCCAAAACTGGGCGCGTCATGGGAAGGTTATATTATTGAACAGGTAATACGCCGTTTAAACGTGTCAGCAAATGAATGTTATTTCTGGGCTACTCACGGAGGGGCGGAACTGGATATGCTGATAATAAAGGGACGTCAACGGTACGGATTTGAGATCAAGAGAACCGCCTCACCCGGATTAACGCCTTCGATCAGGAGCGCCCTGTCTGATCTGAACCTGAAACAGCTGTATTATATACATGCGGGAGATGAATCATTTCAGCTTAGCAGGAAAGTAAGGGCTGTTGCCGCATCAAGAATATTGGAAGATATCAGGCCTCTTTGATAGATCTCCTGCTCCATAATATGAGAGAAGAATAACAGGGTATAATCAATAATTAAGTATTGTGTCCCCGGAATCTAATCTAATTATCCCACTCTACAGGGTTTACTTTATAAAAGCCCTGCAGTTCATGATAAAGTTCAGGATGCTTTTTCTTCAGTTGCGCCGGTTTTTCGAAAAAGGTCTCGGTCGCGACAGCAAAAAATTCTGCAGGGTCTGTGGCCCCGTACTTATTCATTACGCTTTTTCTTCCTTTTAATGTTTTATCCTGGAGCAATTCATATTCTTCTGAAAAAGTCCGGGACCAGGCCGAGTATGCTGAACGCATATTAAGGATAGGGGCTCCGTCGGCCCTGCCGTCCTCCTGATCAAGCTGATGGGCAAATTCATGCATCACTACATTATGGCCGTCCTGAAAATTCAGAGCGCCGCTTTTTACACTGTCCCAGGCCAGAACAACTGTGCCGTGTTTCCATGATTCTCCAAGACGAACAGATGAGTCAGTTTGATGTGAGCCGTAAGTGTTACGGGTGCCGGTCATATAACTACTTGGATAAACCAGTACAGAATAAAGCTTTGGATAGCAGTCGCACTTTCGATTGAGCATGAGCATGCAGGCCTGGGCGGCAATGGTAACCCTGATCTCGTCGGTCAAGGTGAGCCCGCCGCAGCCTTCAAAAGATTTTTCCGAAATAAATATTCTGATATAGTCATGGAGCTGTTGTTGTAACTGAGGAGAGATCTTTTGATAAGCGGGAAGATTTTCTTTCAGTATCGTGGACCATTCCGGAGGAAAGGGTGTGCTCAGCAAAGCCCGCCTTCTTTGCTGTCGGCGGGCCGAAGCAAAAAACTTAATGGCCCACACTACACCCCCGGCAATTAAGAAAAAAATAAAAAGTTTTATCGCATTCAAGTTATTAGTCCATCAAAACAAATATATATTTATTGCATAACGTTGCGGATCATCAGCGAGACCGGAAGCAAACTTGTTTGCTGACGGACTCGTCTGCTGCAGCCGCTTGTTGTGAGGCGCTTTGCGCCGAGCTCAAGCGGTTGGTAATCCGCAGCATTGTAGAGGGCGCGAATCGTCCTCTACAACAAGTGATTATATAGTTTTTCTCTGTTATATCAGAAATAACGGTTAGAATCAACAGAACACGTTATGACGCCCTTCTGAAAGAGAATAAAATCCCTACAACCCATCAATATCATTACAAAAAATGGTTTCGATACTATCTGGATTTCTGCAATAAATATCATTTCAACCCCTCGGAAGTGTCAAATTTGCCTCAATTTATCAGTAAGTTAGAGGGAAAGCGGCAAACTGCTCAGCAGCAGAAACAAGCTTCTCAGGCGGTATCTCTTTATCACCAGATGCTGAGATCCGGTGCTCAGGCTTTAATGCCGGTCAGGAAACAGGGGTATGAGATTGCCGGCCCAATTTGGAAAAAAGCCCGCTTGATTTTTAACTTTTTTAGAACTCTATCCCTTTTCTTGCTTTTAAGCCTTTACTAAATGGATGTTTGATCATGCGCATCTCTGTTACATAATCAGCGATTTTTATTAATTCCTTTGGCGCGCCCCTGCCTGTAAAAACGATCTCAAGCCTTTCCGGTTTTGCTTTTATGATTTTTCTGGCATCTGCCATGGTTGCATATTCAGTGCTTATAAGATTGATGAACTCGTCCATTATAATGAGGTCATAATCATTGCTTTTGATTTTTTCCAGTGAGACAGAGATGGATTCCTTAACAGCTTTTTTCAGCATGGAGAGAGTTACTTCAGGATTAAAAAAAGGTGATGTTTGCCCCTTGAACTTTATTACGGTTATCCCGCATTTTTTTGCAACAGCAATTTCTCCTCTATCACGGGTCCTGCTTTTAAGAAACTGCAGTATCAGAACATTTTTATTGTGTCCTGCGGCTCTTACAGCCAGACCAATAGCTGAGGTGGTCTTGCCCTTGCCGTCTCCTGTATATACGTGTATTAAACCTTTAGCCATAAAAAACCTGTTACTCGTAACCCGTTACAGTCTTTAATGGAGCGGGCGACGGGATTTGAACCCGCGACCTTCAGCTTGGGAAGCTGACACTCTACCGCTGAGTTACGCCCGCAAACAGCTTATTCTATATTGACTATAATACCTATTGCAAGCACCTGCTTGAGATGCGGGTATAATCACATTATTTTAATTAATTGTAGAGGGTTCCAGCGGTTTTTTAAAGTATGTATATCTTTTAAAGACAATTTCAAATACAGTTTTTTTTGCTATAATAAGTCATGTTTGGAATTTTAACAAAAATAATAGGCACAAAAAACGAAAGAGAGATCAAAAAACTCTTGGTTGTTGTTGAGCGGATTAATTCACTTGAGGACTTAATGATGTCGCTTGATGATGCGGGACTTCAGGCAAAAACTGCTGAATTCCGCAGCAAACTGGAGGATGGAGAAAGCAGGGATGATATTCTCCCTGAGGCATTTGCTGTTGTGAGAGAGGCTTCGCGCAGGATTCTTAACATGCGTCATTTTGATGTTCAGCTGATTGGCGGCATGGTTCTTCATAAAGGGTCAATAGCTGAGATGAAAACCGGTGAGGGCAAGACTCTTGCGGCAACCCTTGCCGTATACCTTAATGCGCTGGATGGTGCTGGAGTACATGTAATTACTGTAAATGATTATCTTGCCAAGAGAGACTTGCAGTGGATGGGGCCGCTATATCATTTTTTCGGTCTTTCCGTCGGTGTTGTTCAGCATGATTCCTCATTTATTTACGATCCATCCTATTATTCTGATGACATGAGACTGCAGAAATTAAGACCCGCTGAAAGACAGAAAGCTTACAACGCTGATATAACTTACGGTACTAATAATGAATTTGGTTTTGATTATCTAAGGGATAATATGAGGTATGACATAAATGATTATGTGCAAAGGGAACTAAACTATGCAATCGTGGATGAGGTGGACAGCATTCTTATTGATGAGGCCAGAACGCCTCTTATAATCTCAGGCCCGGCAGAGGAATCAACGGACAAGTATTACAAAATTGACAAAATAGCGCCCAAGCTGGAAAAGGATGCAGATTATTCTATTGATGAAAAGGCGCATACAGTAACTTTAACTGAGGAAGGCAGTGTTAAGGTAGAAAAAATGCTTGGCTTGGGCAACCTGTATGACCCGGCCAACATCGAACTTGTCCACCATGTTAATCAGGCCCTCAGAGCCCGTGGATTGTTTAAACGTGATGTAGATTATATTGTTAAGGATAACGAAGTTATCATTGTTGATGAATTTACGGGCCGTCTGATGCCGGGAAGGCGCTGGTCTGATGGGCTTCATCAGGCGATTGAGGCCAAGGAAGGGGTTAAGATCGCCAGTGAAAACCAGACTCTTGCAACGATAACATTTCAAAATTATTTCAGGATGTATAACAAACTTTCCGGCATGACGGGAACTGCTGACACTGAGGCGGCTGAATTTGCCAAGATATACAATCTTGACGTACTTGTAATCCCCACGAATAAACCGATGGTAAGGATCGATTATTCTGACGTTATATTCAAAAATGAGAGAGCTAAGTTTAAGGCTGTAGTTGATGAAATTGAAGATTGTTATAAAAGAGGACAGCCTGTGCTTGTAGGCACTATTTCTATAGAAAAATCAGAACTGCTTGGTTCAATGTTGAAAAAGAAAAAGGTTCCGCATTCTGTTTTAAACGCAAAATATCATGAAAAAGAGGCTGAAATTATAGCCCAGGCAGGTGTCAGCCAGTCCGTAACATTAGCTACTAATATGGCTGGCAGGGGTACAGATATAGTCTTGGGGGGCAATCCTGAGATGTCTGTAAAGAACCTTCCAAAAGATAAGAAAGAATACTCCGGGCAGGAATATAATGATGTCCTGAATAAGGCGGTAGAGAACTGTACAAAAGACCGTGAAAAGGTTATATCCGCCGGAGGTCTCCATATCCTCGGCACTGAAAGACATGACGCCAGAAGAATTGATAATCAGTTAAGGGGCCGTTCCGGCCGTCAGGGAGATAACGGCACATCAAGATTTTATCTGTCACTGGAAGATGATCTTATGAGAATATTCGGCTCTGAGAAGATATCCGGACTTATGGGAAAACTCGGTATGGATGAATCTCAGCCTATTGAACACAGGTGGGTTTCAAAGGCGATCGAAAACGCACAGAAAAAGGTTGAGGCGCATAACTTTGATATAAGGAAGCATCTGCTTGAGTATGATGATGTTATGAATAACCAGAGAATTGAAATCTATTCGTTCAGGAAAGAAATACTGGCAGGTGAAAGCCTGCAAGGCAGAGTGCTGGAAATGTCTGATGACGTTCTGGATGAACTCCTGTCTGTGTATTGCCATGAGGATAAGCATATGGAGGAATGGGATATAGACGGATTACGGGAGGGGCTTTTCAGGCAGTTTTCTATTTATCCTGATATTAAGGAGGTAAAAGATTTAAATGAGCTTCACCGTCAACTCTCAGAAGACGTAAAAAGAGCCTATGCAATTAAAGAAGACGAAATCAGTACCGAGGCTTTGAGATACCTGGAAAAAGTGGTAATGCTTCAGGTTGTTGATTCACAGTGGAAAGACCATCTTCTTGGCATGGACCATTTAAAGGAAGGAATAGGACTGAGAGGCTACGGACAAAGAGACCCGCTTGTTGAATATAAAAAAGAAGCTTTTGACGCATTTTCTGCGATGGGCGGGAGAATAGCGTTTGAGGTGATAAACAGACTATTCAAGATACAGATCTCAAAAGGAGAGGATGCACAGAAAAAAGTGGTTTTAAAACCTTCAAAGATGCAGTACAATGAAAGAAGTGGGGACAAACCTCAAACAGTTGTCAAAGGCAGAAAGGTTGGCAGAAATGATCCCTGTATCTGTGGAAGCGGTAAAAAATATAAAAAATGCTGTGGGTTAAAACAATAGCAATAAGCCGGGAAAATTAGCAGTCAGGACCTGCAATGCACACTATACTTCTTGTAGACAAGAGCAATTCATCAATCAGCAATTTCAAAAAGACCCTTCAGGCAAAAGGTTTTTTACTTCTGAAAACACATAACCTGAGAGAGGCTATCTCCTGTCTGAAGGATAAAGATGTTGATTTGATAGTGGTTGATAAAACGTTCTCGAATGACTCTAAAAATTTCAAAAAATTCAAGGAGCTTTCAGTAGAAATCTCAAAGATCGTTCTTTTAAAAGATCTCTCCTTCAGAGGCATGGGTATCTGGCTTAAAGACAGGCTCGCCGTTCCTGTAAGGGAACCGGTTTCATTACAGGAGTTTGAGTACCATATAAAACGGATTTTAAACACTAAAGTTATAACAGATAAGAATCAGGATTTGCAGGCCGCTTTAAAATCAAGAACAAAGGAACTCGGGTTTTTTGAGGATATCACCAAAATTCTGGTTTCAACATTAAACCTCAATAAAATCCTTACTACAATTATGAAGAAGACAAAAACCATGATTGGAGTAGAAGCCTGGTCAATCCTGCTCGTTGATGAAGAGACGAAAGAACTGTTTTTTGAAAGGACAGAGGGGAAAGAAAGCAAAAAAATAAAAAAATGCAGGATTAAAATTGGGGAGGGGATTGCTGGCTGGGTTGCGAAAGAAGGAGTTCCTGTAATAGTGCCCGATGTTTCCAAGGACGCGCGTTTTTCCGGAAAAATAGATAAAATGCTTCAATTTAAAACAAAGTCGCTAATGTGTATACCTATAAAGATTAAGGATAAAGTTATAGGTGTTTTAGAGATTGTTAATAAGTCTACAGGAGAACCTTTTACAAAGGAAGACCTTGATTTACTCCTGAAATTTGTAAATCATGCTGCTATGGCTATTGAACGATCATTACTGTATCAAAAAATGGAGGAACTTACCCTTACTGATGATGTTACCAATTTATTTAACACCCGTTATTTAAACCGAGCGATAGAACTGGAGATAGACCGTTCCGACAGGTACGGACCGCCGTTTACCCTTATATTTATGGATATCGATTCCTTCAAGGTGGTAAATGATCAGTATGGACATCTTGTAGGCGGCAAGGTACTTGTTGAAGTAGCACAGCTTTTGTTAAATGGCCTGAGAACTATTGATATAGTTGCCAGGTACGGAGGAGATGAGTTTGTAATCGTTTTACCGCAAACTCCCACAAAAGCCGGTTTTCATGTGGCTGAAAGACTGAGAATTGAGGTAGATAAACATGTTTTTTTAAAGCACGATGGTTATTCCCTTAGAATAACAGCCAGTTTTGGAGTGGCGGCTTATCCTGAAAATGCTAAAAGCAAAGAAGAGCTTTTTCGTATCGCTGATGAGGCTATGTACAGAGGAAAGTTTTCAACAAAGAATATCGTCTACGCTGCTGCACAATAATTTCCTGCGTTATCATTTCTTTTTACATATGCAAGATTATATTAATTTTGAGTACAATAAGTATAGCTGTCTGCCTGAAAGGATTATTTAACAAAATATGATTGATTTTGGATTTAAGATCTATCGTAAGATTCTGGACAATATAAAGTGCGGAGTTTATATGGTAGATCCCGAAAGGAAAATTAAGTACTGGAATAAAGAGGCTGAATCTCTGACAGGATTTACAGCAGAGGAGATAGTTGGTAAGCCATTTGATCAGTCCCCTGTTGAATATGAAGACTCCGGTGGAAATGTTCTGCAGCAATACGAGTATCCGGTAACACTCTGTTTTCAGGACAGAAAACCTGTAAGCAGGAATTTTTCCATTAAAACAAAAGACAACCGGATAATCCCTGTTGAAGAAAATGCAACAACATTATACAAAGGAGGCAGGTTTGCCGGCGTAATATCAATATTCAGGGATATTACCGTATGTATACAGACGGTTGAGTCGCAATTAAAGGCTGAAAAGAAGGAAAGATTAATTCCGATATGCGGCTGGTGCAAAAAAATAAGAAAAGACGAGACATATTGGGAACAGCTGGAAACCTATCTTACCAATGAGGGGTTTGGTGTATTTACACATGGTATGTGCCCCTCATGTGCCGATAAGATTTTTGAGAAAAAGATATATCTTGAAAGTTATCAGAATATATGTAAGGCCATAAGCGCCAGTATAGCAATTGATGAAGTATTACAGCTGATTGTTGCCAATGTTGTTAAGGTGATGAATGTAAAGGCCAGCTCACTTCGATTGCTCAATCAGGCCACGCAGCAGCTGGAGCTTGCGGCATATCACGGGCTTAGTGAAAAATATGCCAATAAAGGGCCTGTAAGCTATGATGCCAGTATTGATGATGCATTGGCTGGTAAACCTGTGTCAGTGTACGATATTACGGAACATAAGGGTTCAGAATATTACAAAGAGGCGCGGGAGGAAGGTATCCGCAGTATTCTCTCTATTCCCATGAGGGTTGAGAATGAAATGATCGGGATACTGAGAATGTACACTATCGAGCCGGTAAAATATACTGAAGAGGATCTGAAGTTTATATCAGCGATAGCAGAACAGGGTGCTATTGCTATAAGTAATGCCAGACGTTTTGAAAAAGCGGTCTCCAGAGAGAAAGAATATCTGAGGGTTTTTGAGGAAATAACCAAAGCTGTAAGCTCGACTCTGAATGTTGATGAAGTGCTCAATATGATCGCACGGAAGATACCTGAAGTAATGTCTTTAAAAGGGAGTTCTTTACGGCTTCTTAATAAAGCCACGCAGCAGCTGGAGCTTGCGGCATATTACGGGCTTAGTGAGAAATATGCCAATAAAGGCCCTGTAAGCTATGATGCCAGTATTGATGATGCACTGGACGGTAAGCCTGTATCAGAGTATGACATTACAGAACATAAGGATTCGAAATATTACAATGAGGCGCTTGAGGAAGGAATAAGGAGCATTCTGTCCATCCCTATGCGTTTTCAAAACGAGGTTATAGGTGTACTCCGGTTGTATACAATCGAACCTATTAAATATACTGAAGAGGACCTTAGATTTATGGCGGCAATTGCAGAGCAAACTGCTGTTGCCATTGTAAACGCAAAACGCTTTGAAAAAGAGATATCAAAGGAAAGGGAATATCTTAAAGTTTTCGGGGAAATTACGAAAACTGTAAGCTCCACACTGCGTGCAAATGAGGTTATGGATATGATAGTGAAGAAAATTCCTGAGGTAATGGGATTGAAAGCCGCTACTATACGACTGCTGGACAATACCGGTAAAAAACTTAAACTTGTTGCGGCTTATGGCCTGAGTGAAAAATATCTTAGCAGAGGGCCTGTTGATACTGAAGAAAATATAATCAATGCACTGAATGAGAAGCCCGTAGCTATTTACGATGTTACAACTGACGATAAGGTGCATTATAAAAAAGAAGCTGCGGAAGAAGGGATCAAAAGCATGCTGTCTCTCCCTATAGTTGCCAAGAGTAAGGTTTTAGGGGTGTTAAGGCTTCTTACCGGTGAGTCCAGGCAATTTTCACAGCAGGAGATAGATTTTGCAGTATCACTGGCGGAGCAATGCGGTACGTCAATTGAGAATGCGATAATGTACGAAAAAATAAAGAAAGATTATGATGATATGATGACATACCTTGACGGGGCAGTGCTGGAAAAGGAGTAAACCTTCGACGAAGCCAGATAGGCCCGCCTTCGTCCTGCTTTGCAGAACTTCGGCGAGGCTCGTCCTGCCATTCATCCCCGCCATAAATGGCGGGACTTTCTGGCAAAGGCGAGGAAAACTTGAAGAGAAGGACATTTTATAGTATCCTAAAAGGCGATGGCGCTTTTCAATTATACAGCAAAAGAGATTACCCTTAAAATAGTTTACTATGGACCGGGTTTTTCCGGTAAGACAACCAACCTTCAGAATCTCCATTCCATTTTACCGAATAATTCCAGGGGTAAACTTATCTCTTTAACTACTGAGGCTGACAGAACGCTGTTCTTTGATTTTCTTCCTATAGATGTGGGTAAGATTAAAGAGTTTAATATAAGGTTTCAGCTTTATACTGTTCCGGGCCAGGTGCGCTATAACGCGACCAGGCGTCTTGTGCTGAAAGGTGCCGACGCGATAGTATTTGTGGCCGATTCTCAACAGGAGATGAAAGATCAAAATATTGAAAGCTATGACAACATGAAGGAGAATCTTACCGTTAATAATATAGACCCTGATGATACGCCTATTATATTCCAATATAACAAGAGAGACGTTAAAAATATCATGAGCATAGGAGACCTTAATAACATTTTAAATAAAGAAAACGCTCCCTTTTTTGAGGCTGTTGCTGTTGAAGGCAGAGGAGTTAAAGAGACCTTTAAAGAGATTACAGATAATCTTATCAAACACATAGCAAAAAAACATAAGGTTGATATTGAAGCACCAATTGAAATTCTGTCATCCGGCTATAAGCCGCCTGCCAAAGAGGCATTAGATTCCAGGCCTCATGCAGCGCAGAAACCTGCGCCGGAGCTGGCTGTGCCTAAACCGCCTCCGTCAAGGCCTGGTGCTGTTCCCACTGCTCATCCGCAAGCGGTTAGACCTGCTGTTGTTGAGAGAGCAGGAGTACAGCAGCCCCCTGTTAATCTGGACGTGTCAGAACTTGTATCAGCAATAGGTGAGCTGGGTGAGGTTATCAGAGAAATCAGCAACAGCCTGAAGGAAATGCAGAAAAAACATACTAAAATTTCCAATGAGCTTTATGAGATCAGACAGATTTTTTCAGGGGCAAAAAAAGATAAGGGTTTTAAAAAGTTTTTCAGGTAGTAAGTCTTTATCCCAAAATTAGTATAAGTGTAAGAAGAAAAAAATGTTGCGAGTTGCGGGTTTCGTGTTTCGAGTTAAACCCTTCACCAGTCACTGTCTTTTGCCTTATAACCCGTAACCCGCCTGCCCCGTTGCGGAGCTTTACGGGGTATCTCGTAACCCGTCACGGCCTTTAAAGCATTTCAAGTGTTTTTATAAGTGCCTCTGCTTTTTTAAGAGTCTCAAGATATTCCTTTTCCGGTTCCGAGTCTGCTACAATCCCGGCCCCGGCCTGTACATAGGCAATACCATCCTTGATAACAAACGTTCTGATGATAATGTTTAAATCCATATTGCCTGAAAAACCTATATACCCGAGAGAACCTGTATAGGGCCCTCGCGTTACACTTTCGAGTTCGTCAATAATTTCCATGCACCTTACTTTAGGAACACCTGTTATTGTGCCTCCGGGAAAAGCAGCTTTTATGGCGTCAAAACAGTCCTTATTATTTGCAGGGGTGCCTTTAACGTTTGACACTATATGAATAACATGAGAATAATCCTCGGTTATCATAAACTCATCGACTGCTACAGATCCGTAATCAGAAATTTTACCCAGGTCATTCCGTTCAAGGTCTATTAGCATCAGATGTTCAGCGCGTTCTTTTTCATTTATCAGAAGGTCATTTCTCATCTTCTGGTCATCTTTATCGTCAGCGCCTCTTGGCCTTGTCCCTGCTATCGGTCTTGTTTCTACACTACTGGCGGAAAATTGAAGCAGTCTTTCAGGAGAGGAACTGACAATCTGATAGTCACCCATATCAAGATATGCTGCGAACGGAGAAGGATTGATCCTGCTCAGTATTTTGTATATTTCCCAAGGATCGGTATTACCGATACCGGCTGATACCCTTTGAGAAAGGTTTGCCTGAAATATATCGCCTGCTTTTATATATTCCTTTGTTTTTTTTACTATATTAACGTAATCGTTTTTATCCATTTCATGTTTTAATTTAACCGGCTTTGTCGATTTTCCGGAACTCTTTAAATCCGGTTTTTCCCGGGAAGATATTTTTTCATAAAGATTGTTTATCTTTTCACAGGCAATGTCATAGTAAAGACCGCTATCTTTTTCTGGTAATACAAAGGCAAACCCTGTTTTACTTATACCGGGACAGGAAATGATGAATGTTTTTTTGTATTTATGGTCAAATGCAAGAAGCGTATCAATTAGAAGAAAATGCGCGTCAGGTATTTTAAGATCGTCAACAGATGTTCTTGGCAGGTGCTCAAAATAATGGACAAAATCATAACTGATTAAACCTGCCGCTCCACCGAAGAAAGGGGGAAAATCTGTCTGTGACTGATTGCCGGATGATGTGAAGGCAGGTGCTTTTATAGTGTAAGAACTGAGCAGTTCCTTTAATTTTTTTAAGGGCGGTTTTGTGGACAGAGCTTTTTGACCATTGGTTTCTATTTCAACAGTGCCGTTTTTTGCCTTAAAAATCAGGAAAGGGTTTTCCCCTGCAAATGAATATCTTGCGATTTTCTCAGGACCTTTTATGCTTTCAAAAAGAAAACTGTAAGGGCTCCTGATTGATTCATATGCCTGTTGAGGGGGCATAAAGGGCAGTTCCAGATAAACAGGGAATATTTCCCCTTTTTTTACGTTTTCTATGAAATCATATTTTGAAGGCAGGATATTCATAAGAAGCAAAATATAATGAGAAGAATTTGTTACCTTTTTATTTCAGATCTTTGGTTTTATTTCATTTAGAATGCGCTGAATGGCTTTTACCGGATCCGGCTGGGACATTACTGCCCTGCCCAATATAATATAATCAGCGCCTCTTGCCAGGGCTTTTTTTGGAGGCATGGTTCTTTGCTGGTCATCCTGTTTTGTCCATATTGGTCTAATACCCGGGGTTACTATCAGAAATCCTTTTTCGCAGGAATTTCTTATTGTCTCTATTTCCTGAGGCGATGCGATTACGCCGTCAAGGCCCGCTTTTAAAGCCAGCTTTGCCAGGTGCTTCACCTGAGTATTAATTCTCTGCTCTATTCCCAGTTCGTGTGTAAGGGCAGACTGATTTAAACTGGTAAGTATAGTTACCCCCAGAAGCTTGGGTTTTTCAATATTCTGTTTTAAGGAAACAGAAACTATTTCCTGAACAGTCTTTTTCATCATCTCAAGCCCGCCAAAAGTATGTACATTCAACATAAATACTCCGAGATTCGCCGCGACTCTGGCAGATTTAGCTACTGTGCTGGGAATATCATGAAATTTAAGGTCGAGAAAGACTTTTTTGCCCATTGAATTGATGCCTTCTATAATTTTAGGACCAACAGCAGTGAAAAGTTCTGAACCGACCTTGAATATGTTGACGTAATCTTTAAAGACATTGACGATTTCTATAGCCTCTTCATAATCGGCTACATCAAGAGCAAGTATTATGTGTTCTTTTGGATCCATGACTTTAAATTAAAGATTAAATATCAAAAATCAAAATAAAGGAAATTATTTTTAAATTTTAGGTAATGTTATATCCTTCTGAGCCTGGTATTTTCCTTTTTTGTCAGCATATGATCTTTCACAAATATCATCGGCATCCAGAAACACAAGCTGTGCTATACCTTCATTTGCATATATTCTGACAGGAGAAGGAGATGTATTGGATATTGATATTGTTACGTAACCTTCCCATTCAGGCTCAAGAGGGGTTACATTAACTACTATTCCGCATCTTGCGTATGTTGATTTTCCAAAACAGATAACAACCACATCTCTCGGTAGTTTAAAATATTCCAGCGAAGTCGCGAGAACAAAGGAATTAGGAGGTATTACACATGAATCACCTTTAAAATCAACGAGACAGTCGGGATCAAAATTTTTCGGATCAACTATGTTGTTATTTTTATTGCGGAAAATTTTAAATTTATCAGATATCCTCATGTCATAGCCATATGAACCTACTCCATAAGAGATAGAACCCTCTCTTGCCTGATTTTCAGCAAATGGAGTTATCATGCCTTTTTCAGCCATTTCCCGGATCCAGCAGTCATTTTTTGCCATGTATATCCTCTTGATAAATAAGGGGTGTGCGGTATTTGAAAGGTTAACATAAAATTTTACTCCTTTACAACAATTTGTGGGATTTTGCCTGTCCCGTGGTTCAAGTTTTACTTAGCCCCCACGTCTAGTTTTGCTAACACAAAACTGTGGGTGTAGAACTTTACGGGAATCCCACAAATTGTTCATTGTTCACTGACAACTGATAACTATGAACCATGAACCTATCAAACCCTCGGCCTGAGCTCGGGTCAAAGGCTATGAACGGTCTTTATGCCCTTTGTCCGGGATATTGACTATACATTCTGCCGGGCGTTATACTTAAATACCCTGGGGGAGGCAAAACCCGTGGATTTTACGGGCCAGACCTG
>VAPB010450079.1_pt1 | contig 18739 bp, 17 predicted proteins | sample 3395101 | NCBI WGS metagenome assembly VAPB01 (sample SAMN08290433, study PRJNA428436) | hydrothermal vent metagenome | isolation source: Deep-sea hydrothermal vent chimney | place: Indian Ocean: Southwest Indian Ridge | reverse complement strand
TAGAGAGACTGGAGGGTACTGTTGCCGGACTTAAAAAAACCCTGAAACAGACAGAGGAAAAGTATAACGGGCTCAGCGGCGAGCTTTCAAAAGAAAGAAACGCTTCAAAGGTGTTGGATGATATGGTTGCCGATCTCAGAGACAGGCTGAAGCAGGCTGAAGAGAAATCAAAGAAGCTCAACGTTGAGCTTCTAAGCAGAACAGATGACGTCAGTTCATCGGATAACATTATCGCGGATCTCCGGGACAAACTGAAGAAGGCTGAAGATGCCGGGAGCAGGAACAGGGAAATGATCGAAAAATTATTAACAAAGACCATACCTGAGGTATTGGAAGAAGTTGAGGAAGTACTTAAAAAGTCAATTGATGATACAATACCCACCGTCAAAAAGATATTAGCGGAGAAAATAGAAAACATAAATAAAGAGAAAAGCGAATAGAAAAGTTGCGCGTCAGGAGAACCTGAAGAATGATAGACAAGAGTTATAACCCGAAGGGAATTGAAGACAAGTGGTACAGTTACTGGCTGGAGAAAGGCTATTTCAAAGCCGACTCTGTCAGTGACAGGCCTCCGTTCAGCATAGTGATCCCTCCTCCCAATGTTACCGGCTCGCTTCATCTCGGCCATGCCCTGGACGTAACGCTGCAGGACATAGTAATAAGATGGAAAAGGATGTGCGGCTTTAATACTCTCTGGCTTCCTGGAACAGACCATGCCGGCATAGCGACACAAAACGTTGTTGAAAGAGAACTTAAGAAAGAGGGGCGGGACAGGCACAAGCTCGGACGCGAGGCTTTTATTGAAAAAGTCTGGGAATGGAAGGAACAGTATGGAGGCAGAATAATACATCAGCTCAAGCGTCTGGGAGCATCGTGCGACTGGGATCGTGAAAGGTTTACACTTGATAAAGGCCTGTCGAGGGCGGTAAGGGAAGTATTTGTAAGATTATACAGCGAGGGACTGATATACAGGGGTGATTACATTATTAACTGGTGTCCCAGGTGTCATACAGCATTGTCTGACCTTGAGGTTGACCATGAAGAAAGGGAGGGTAGTCTTTATTACATCAGGTATAAGTTCGTAGATGGGGAAGGACATATAGTTGTTGCGACTACCAGGCCTGAGACGCTTCTGGGTGACACTGCTGTAGCTGTTAATCCGGAGGATGACAGGTATAAGGATCTTGTCGGAAAAACATTGAGATTGCCTCTGCTGGGCAGGGAGATCCCTGTGATCCCGGACGAATTTGTTGATACGTCATTTGGTACAGGCGCGGTTAAGGTGACGCCGGCGCATGATCCCAATGACTTCGAAATAGCGCAAAGACACAACCTGCCCTTTATAAAGATTATGACAGGTGAAGGTGAAATGTCTGACGAAGCCGGGCCGTACAAAGGACTGGACAGGTTCGAATGCAGAAAAAATATTTTAAAGGACCTCGAGTCAGATGGTCTTCTTGCAGAAGTTAAACCCCATACGATTGGATTGGGGCATTGCTACAGGTGTAAGACAGTTGTTGAGCCGTATCTTTCCAAACAATGGTTTGTTAAGACCAGGCCGCTTGCGGATGAGGCTATCAAGGCGGTCAAGGAAGGCAGAGTCAGGATCATACCTCAGGGATGGGAAAACAGTTACTTCGACTGGATGAAAAACATAAAGGACTGGTGCATCTCGAGGCAGATATGGTGGGGACACAGGATACCTGTCTGGTACTGCGGTGCCATGACAAATCAGGCATGTAAAGACAAGGACGGCATTATTGTATCACTTGAAACGCCCGGGGAATGTCCCTACTGCGGAGATACCGGACTTGTTCAGGACGAGGATGTTCTTGATACATGGTTTTCGTCTGCTCTCTGGCCTTTTTCTACTCTGGGCTGGCCTGACGATACTGATGATCTCAGGACTTTTTACCCTACAAGCGTGCTTATCACCGGGTTTGATATACTTTTCTTCTGGGTGGCCAGGATGGTAATGATGGGACTGAAGTTTATGGACAAAGAGCCTTTTCATCATACATATATTCATGCCCTTATCAGAGACGCGAAGGGGCAGAAGATGAGTAAGTCCAAGGGTAATGTAGTCGATCCTCTGGAAATGACGGAGCTGTACGGCACCGATTCTTTCAGGTTCACACTTGCGGCTTTCGCGGCCCAGGGGAGGGACATTAAGTTTTCAGAAAACAGAGTTGAGGGATACAGGCACTTTATAAATAAAATATGGAATGCCGCGAGGTTTATTTTTGTCAATCTGAAAAAAGAGGACAAAATAGAACCCGTTGCCGGGTTATCCGGCTTAAGCCTTGCGGACAAGTGGATCTTAAGCAGGCTGTCCTCTGTTGCCGCGGAAGTAAACAGGACGCTTGAAGAATACAGGTTTAATGATTCCGCGAACATAGTTTACCAGTTTGTATGGCATGAGCTGTGCGACTGGTATCTGGAAATGATAAAGCCGGCACTTTTCGGGGATGACGCTGTGGCAAGAGGGGCGGCGCTAAGCACACTAGTGCATGTGTTTGAAACGTGCCTCGGTATCCTCCATCCTTTTGTACCGTTTGTGACTGAAGAGCTGTGGCAGGCGCTTCCAGTCGATAAAAAGGCGGAGAGCCTGTGTGTCCGTGAGTATCCCACAGAGAAAGACGGCATACCGGACCGGGAGGCCGAAGATAAAATGCGCCTGGTTATGGAGGCAGTGTCCGGGATCAGGAACATCAGGGGCGAACTGAACCTGTCGCCTTCTCTTGAATTAAGGGCAATTATAAGGACATCAAACGGAACCGGCGACGTGCTGAGTGAGAATATTTCATACATATCAAAACTGGCAAGGGCCAGCAGTATTGAAATAGGACAGGATGTAGATAAACCGGAGGATGCCGCGGTTTCTGTTAATCCCGCAATGGAGATATTCGTTCCTTTGAAAGGATTGTTTGATGTTGACGCTGAGATAAACAGGCTTAACAAAGAAATCAATAAGATAGAAGACAATCTTTTATTTATTCAGAAGAAACTCAGCAATGAAGATTTTATGAGTAAAGCACCTAAGGCAGTAGTTGATGAAAGTAAGGATAAGCAGGCGGATTATAACGATAAATTAAGTGCTCTTATGGGCAATATAGAAAAGCTCAGGCAATGGGGGAAACAGGATGGGTAAGAAAACTCTTGAACTGAAACATGGAGAAGCACAGGTAGTGGAAGGCGAATTTGTCAATGTAAAGCACAGCTCTGTTCGTACAGTGGAAGGGGGCCATATCGAACTCCAGCAGGTAGGGGCACTGACAATTGACGGAGACAGGATAGATGTCACACAGGGCGCGGTATCTGTTCTGCGGGGTGATGATATAAGTATGAACCAGAGTGTAAGCCTCCTGACCGTATCAGATAAATCTTCACTGAATTTTTCATTGTCTCCTGTATCTATCGCCAGGAATAAAATTGATATAAATAAAAGTGCTGTGGGAATGATGGTATCAAAGGAAATAAAAACCAAGAACTCTTCATCTTTGATAACTATCGCGCAAAAAGTAGAAGGAAATGTAAATACCCTGCTTGACTGGAGGTCGGCAGTTGCTATGGGTGTCGTAATTGGCGGAGTCCTCGGGTTGGCAAGACTCTTTATAAGAAAATGAAGAACATGGACTGCTTCGAATCATTCCTTCTCAATGCCCTTTCGGAAGATATTGGAATCGGCGATATTACATCAGATGCGATTGTGCCTGAAGCGCACAGGTCTGAGGCGGTCTTTATAGCTGAAGAGAATTTCATTCTGGCCGGCATACCTTTTGCTGAAAAGATATTCAGGCTGGTTAACCCGGAACTGAAGTTCACTGTATCAGTAAAGGATGGGAAGCCGGTAAAGAAGGGAACTGTCATTGCGCGGATCAGCGGAAACACCAGAGGACTGTTGACAGGCGAAAGGACTGCCCTGAACATTGTTCAGAGACTTTCCGGGATAGCGACGCTTACACGTAAATTTGTAACTTCCGTCAAAGGGACGTCAGTAAAAATTACCGATACCAGAAAAACAACTCCAGGTTTCAGGTTTTTTGAGAAATACGCGGTGAGGGCAGGAGGCGGCACGAACCACAGGTTCGGCCTCTATGACGGCATTCTCATAAAAGACAATCATATAAGAGCGGCTGGTAATATCAGGAACGCGGTAAAACTGGCAAGGAATAATTCACAACATATGCTCAAAATAGAAGTGGAAGCCGGCAGTATAAAAGAAGTGAGGGAATCCCTGTCCTCAGGCGTTGATGTAATTATGCTTGATAACATGACCCTCAGGGATATCAGAAAAGCTGTAGAGATAATTCATGGAAAAAGCCCCCATCCACTGATAGAGGTTTCGGGCGGCATAACCCTGGATAATGTAAGGAAGATTGCTGAATCGGAGGTTGACCTGATTTCTATAGGAGCGCTTACGCATTCATCAGCTGCCGCAGATATTAGTATGGACATTACAGAGCTGTCCGGTTAATTGACAAAGAGTCAATATAATCTTTATAATTCATCTGTTATAAAGCTCCAGGGGCATCATAATAATCCAAAGAGCTGAATTCCTTTAATGATACCGGACGGGAATTTGTGGGTTCTTTGGTTTTAATTTATTATGCAAATTGCAGTATCCGATATTCTTGAGGATGGTATTGAAGAAGACTTTGAGATACCGTTGACTGTCGAGGGAATAGGGTTTCAGGATAAGGTCAGGGTTTCTTTAAAGCTCTCAAGTACTCCTGGCCATTCCCATGAAGACTTTGTGTGAAAAGGGCTGCCGGGGTATATGTAAGATATGCGGTCAGGATATGAATAAAGTGAACTGCGGCTGTACTGCCGTGGAAACGGATCCCCGTTTGGAGCCGTTAAGAAAATTCAAAGAATCATTTAATAAGAGAAAGGAGTGAAAAATGGCTAATCCTACAAGCAGGCACACGAGGTCCAGAAGGGACAAGAGAAGGGCCAACTGGAAGCTTAGTGCGCCTAACATAATTGAGTGTAAAGACTGCAATGAACCTTCGCTGTCCCACAGGGTATGTCCCAGCTGTGGAACCTACAACGGCAAAAAGATAATCGAGGTTATCGAAAAAGAAACTGTATGAGGATTGCTCTTGACGCAATGGGGGGAGATTATGCCCCGGCTGTAACCGTAGAGGGGGCAATTGAAGCTGTCAATCAGTTCAAGGACCTTTCCGTAATACTTGTGGGTAATGAGGCAGAACTGATCAACGCCCTGAAAGACAGAAGGTACCCCTCAGATTCTATTACGATCAGGCATGCCTCACAGGTTGTAGGAATGGATGAGGCAACCCTGTCCGCGCTGAGGCGGAAAAAAGATTCATCAATTAAGGTCGCGGTTGAGCTTGTCAAGTCGGGTGAGGCTGACGCGATCGTAAGCGCCGGCAACTCAGGAGTGGTTATGGCAAAAGCGCTCTTAACCCTTGGCAAACTTCCGGGTGTGGACAGGCCCGCGATCGCCGCTGTGATGCCCACTCTCAAAGGCCTTTTTGTGCTTATAGACGCCGGAGCTAACGTTGACTGCAAGGCAAATAACCTGTATCAGTTCGCGATCATGGGTGAAGCATACGCAAAGAGCATATTCAACATTGATGCGCCTAAAGTCGGCCTTCTGGGAATAGGTGAAGAAGACGCCAAAGGTAATATGCTGTCAAAGGAGACCTTTAAACTTCTGAAAGATTCCGGGGTAGACTTTATCGGCAATATTGAAGGTAAGAACATATTTATGGGTGACGTTGACGTTATAGTGTGCGATGGATTTGTAGGGAACATCGCATTGAAGATCAGTGAGGGTCTTGCTGAAGCAATACCGAAAATGCTCAGAAGGGAGATATCCGGCAGGGCGTCGGGAAGGATAGGATATTTCTTTTTCAAAGACGCTCTGAGGAGTTTCAAGAAGAAAACAGATTACTCGGAATATGGCGGCGCGCCTTTGCTGGGTATCGGCAAACCATGCATAGTCGGCCATGGGCGGTCTACCGCCAAGGCCATAAAGAACGCATTAAATCTCGCTGGAGAGTTCTGCAGAAAAGGAGTCATTGATATTATAGCGTCTGAATTTCGTTCAAAGGACCGGAATAAGGGGAAAGTTTGCAATTAAGAAGCATTATAACCGGGACCGGTTCTTACGTGCCGAAAAGGGTCATGAAGAATGTTGATCTGGAGAAGATGGTTGATACTTCAGACGAATGGATCACGGAGAGGACCGGGATCAAGGAAAGAAGGATAGCGGGAAGCAAACAGGCGGCTTCAGACCTGGGTATCGAGGCCGCTAAAAAGGCTCTTGAAAGTGCAGGCGTAAGGCCAAGAAAAATCGATATGATCATGGTCGCCACCGTAAGTGGTGATATGCCTGTTCCGTCTACAGCGTCTTTTATACAGGATAAGCTTGGGGCAAAGAATGCCGCCGCGTTTGACCTCAATGCCGCGTGCAGTGGTTTTTTATACGGCCTTGCAATGGCTGACAGTTTTATAAGAGCCGGAAGTTTTAAAAAGATCCTGCTTGTAGGAACTGAAGTTCTGTCCCGGTTTACTGACTGGGAGGACAGGTCTACATGCATATTGTTCGGTGATGCCGCCGGAGCAGTGGTTGTCGAACCTTCCATGGGAGACAGCGGTATTCTGTCAACACAACTCCATTCAAATGGAAGCATGTGGGACCTTCTTTATCTTCCGGGGGGCGGTTCAAGGTATCCGGTATCCAGGGACACAATTAAAGAAGGCGTTCATTATCTGAAAATGAAAGGGAACGAAACCTTTAAGGTTGCAGTAAGGACCCTTGAAAAACTGGTTGTGGATACATTAAAGGCAAACAAGATCAAGCCGTCGGAACTGTCGCTTCTTATTCCGCATCAGGCGAATTTAAGGATAATCATGGCGACTGCCAAAAGACTTAAAATACCAATGGACAAAGTTGTTGTGAATCTTGACAGATACGGTAATACATCAAGCGCGTCAATACCCATGGCCCTTGACGAAGCGGTAAGGACCGGGAGAGTGCGCAAGAATGATTACATACTTCTTGAAGCATTCGGGGGCGGACTTACGTGGGCATCTGTTCTTATAAAATGGTAACGCTATGAAAATGAATATAATGTATAATACACTCTATATCGGAGGTTTGAATGGATTATTTTCTTAATGAAGAGCAGGTAATGATACGAGATCTGGCCAGACAGATAGCTGACGATAAGATAATGCCTGTCAGGGCGGAACTTGATGAAAAAGAAGAGTTTCCCTGGGATATTTTGAAGGAACTGGCCCAGTCGGATTTCTTCGGCCTGTTCATCCCTGAGGAATATGGAGGACTTGGAAAGGGCGCGTTTGAGCTGGCAATAGCGGTTGAAGAGTTAAGCAGGGCATGTCTTGGTGTATCAACGACATTTGCTGCGAATGCCCTTGGAACATATCCTCTTATTCTTTTCGGAACGGATGATCAGAAAAAGAAATATCTGCCTGATATTGCTTCCGGGAAAAAACTGGTTGCTTTCGCGCTTACCGAGGCAAACGCCGGAAGTGACGCGGCAGGAGTTCAGACAACCGCCAGGCTTGATGGCGATGAATATGTTCTTAACGGAACAAAACAGTGGATAACAAACGGCGGAGAGGCTGAGATCTACACTGTAATAGCAATGACTGACAAAAGCAAGGGGCCAAGAGGTTTTTCAGCTTTTGTAGTGGAAAAGGGGACTCCTGGATTCAGCTTTGGTAAAAAAGAAAACAAGATGGGGATAAGGGCTTCGGTTACAAGGGAACTGGTATTTGATAACTGCCGTATTCCTAAAGAAAATATTATAGGTAAACCTGGAATGGGGTTTATTGTCGCTATGAAGACCCTTGACAGTTCCAGGACAGGAGTCGGCGCTCAGGGTGTCGGAGTCGCTCAAGGTGCGTTTGACGCCGCTGTAAAATACGCAAGCGAAAGACACCAGTTCGGTCAGCCGGTGATCAGCTTTCAGGCTGTCCAACACCTGCTTGCCGACATGGTGACCCAGATAGAAGCCGCGAGGGCCCTTGTTTATTCTGTTTCAAAATTCATTGACAGCGGAGCAAAGGATGTTACCAAAGAATCTGCAATGGCAAAGGTCTATGCTACCGACGTGGCTATGAAGGTGACAGTAGATGCGGTCCAGGTCATGGGCGGTGCCGGCTATATGAGGGAATACCCGGTTGAAAAGATGATGCGTGATGCCAAGATCCTTCAGATATTTGAAGGGACCAACCAGATACAGAGGAACGTAATAGGTCAGGCGCTAATAAAAGAAGCGATCAAGATGAAGCAATAAATTACCCCGGGACTAAAAAGGAAGCCATTTCTTCCAGGTGCTTACCGGATAGTCCGCTTTTTTCCATTCAGTTATCCCCTTTTTCATTACGATCGCGTTTTTGTATCCCATATCGATAAAACAAAGAACTGTGCAGTCTCAAAAAGACGGCCGTTTTCCCGACGATACAGGGTTTACCTGCGATAATCTAATATCGTATAATAATCAGCCGACTTTCCGAATAAATAAATAATTCAGGAGGAAGATAAGCGTTGAACATTGTCGTATGTATAAAGCAGGTTCCTGATACAGCGGAAATAAAGATCGATCCACAGACAAATACTCTTATGCGTGAGGGAGTACCCAGCATAATAAATCCATTTGACCTTAACGCTCTTGAGGCGGGACTGCAGATCAGGGACAATATTGGAGACTCCAGGGTAACTGTTCTGACAATGGGGCCCCCGCAGGCCGAGGCGTCGCTCAGGGAGGCGGTGTCGATGGGTGCGGATGAGGCGGTGCTTCTTTCAGACAGGGCATTTGCCGGCTCTGATACATGGGCAACGTCGTACACTCTTGCACTGGCCATAAAAAAGACAGGCGCTGATATTGTTATTTGCGGTAAACAGGCAATAGACGGAGATACGGCACAGGTCGGCCCTGAAACAGCTGAATTTCTGGATATCCCCCACATAGCGTATGTCAAAAAAATCGAAGAAGTTAAGGATGGCCGGATAAGAGTCCAGAGAATGATGGACGAGGGTTATGATATTGTTGAGTCTTCTCTGCCGGTACTGCTTACCGTTGTAAAAGAACTGAATGTTCCCCGTATGCCGTCATTAAAAGGCAAGATAGCCGCCAAAAAGGCTGAGATAAAAAAAATGGATGCCAGGGATATTGGAGCTGATGAGGGTTCCCTTGGACTGAAAGGGTCTCCGACACAGGTAAAGAATATTTTCGCGCCGAAAGTAAAATCTGAAAGAAGAATGATCGAAGGCTCTCCTGAAGAACAGGTCAATGAACTGGAAAAAGAACTAAAGAGGTTGCGATGTCTATAGTGGTTGATAAAGATAAATGCAATGCCTGTGAGACCTGTGTCAGCTCGTGTCCTTTTGACGCTATTGAGATGAAGGATGAGAATGCTTATATTAACGAATATTGCAACGAATGCAAAGCATGCCTTGAGGTCTGCCCGGAAGGAGCCATAAAGGAAATAAAAGATACAGAACACAGAGTCCAGAGCACAGAACACAGACAAAAGCTGGAGGATTATAAGGGAGTTATGGTTTTTGCGGAGCAGAGAGAAGGTGAATTAGCTTCGGTTTCTCTTGAACTTCTCGGCATTGGCAGAAGGCTCGCTGATGACCTTGACGCTGAACTGTCAGCTGTTCTTCTTGGCGTTGATGAGACTAAGGCACAGGAGCTTATTAAGTGGGGAGCTGACAGAGTGTATCTGTGCAGTGATCCGGAACTGCGAAAATTTAATGATGATTCATACGCACAGATATTGTCAAAACTGATTGAAGAGTGCAAGCCTTCCATAGTTTTGTCCGGCGCGACACCTATCGGGCGGTCGTTTATACCAAGGGTAGCGGCACGGCTCAGGACAGGGTTGACCGCTGACTGTACTACGCTTGAAATTGATAAGGAAACAAAGAACCTGGTCCAGATAAGGCCGGCTTTCGGCGGAAACATAATGGCTGCGATATTATGTCCTGACTACAGGCCCCAGATGGCGACGGTTCGTCCGCGGGTTATGAAGAAAGGTGAATATAACGAATCAGCAGACGGCGAGATTGTGAAAGTTAAGTCAGACGGTCTTACTTCAAGGACAAAAGTACTCAGTACTGTTAAGGAAGTGTCTGACGTTGTGGTAAACCTGCATGAAGCGGATGTAATAGTTGCCGGAGGCAGGGGAGTTGGAAATGCCGAAGGCTTTAAACTGCTTGAGGAACTTGCCGGCGTACTGGATGGGGCAGTCGGGGCCTCAAGGGCAGCCATTGATGAGGGCTGGATAGCTTACAGTCATCAAGTCGGCCAAACAGGGAAGACGGTATGCCCCAGACTCTATATAGCATGCGGAATCTCAGGTGCTGTCCAGCATCTTGTCGGAATGCAGTCATCAGATATTATAATCGCCATAAACAGGAATCCCGAAGCTCCCATATTTGCTGTCGCGACGTACGGGCTTGTCGGCGACCTCTTTGAGATCTTGCCTCTGCTGATAAAGAAGATTAAAGAGGCAAAGGGCCAGGCGAATTAGCCGTGCCAGAGGCGGGTAAACTCATGGCTGATAGCTAATTAACTAAATAATGAAAAATGTCCGCCTTTACAGACCTCGGCGAGACGGGCAAAATTAACAATTATCAATATAAATTGAACTGCTTGAACAGCCTGCCCCGTGGTTCAAGTTCTTCTTGTGCTGTTCTACGGCATAGAACTTTACGGGGGTTTGAACATTTATGCCTTGCTCGTCACTGTTTTTGAGATATACTCGCACCGTGATCCCGTAGGGATTTTACGGGCTGGCTGAGGCGGGAGATCAGCAGATAACTTTTGCGACAAGTCCTGTACAGTCACAGGATGCGTTCTTTGATTCCTCTTTTGTACACGTTTTTAAATCAAGGGTCTGGTTTGCGCCGCTTCCGCAGCTGCAGGTACATGTAACCGTATTGTTGACGACTTGTCCATTGCGGTCCAGGATATAGTGCAGGATTACTTCTCCTCCCTTATCATCCTTCTTCAATTCAGCAACAAACTTGACGCCGCCTCTTAATTTAACTTCGAACATACACATAACTCCCGAATGTCAGCAAATTAAGTGATTAGATACCGGTATCAGATGATACATTGATACAAGGGATATAAAATTATATTACAATTGACGCTAATAATCTACGCTCGATATTGTTAATATTGTACCTGTATAGTGTTATTTTCTAAGTTTTGAGGTGTTTTTTGTGATTTATGCAGAAACAATTTATATGTTTCCGGTAGATATCAAATATCTCTGATGATCGGGTGCTGCTATTTACCGTCGCCTGCATTCGGCTTGTTGGATGACTAATCGTCTTTATCGGATTTTTAATTCATATGTTTTATAGATTGCCGTATTTTATTATTTCTGCTGAAAAAGATATAATATCTGAACGATTAACAAATGATCCCCTTAGAAATTGCGAATTTCCGGACAAGGGGACTGGCCCCGTAAGGTCATAGCGTACCTGGGCAACGGGGCAGGCGGGAGGCATGATGAAAATAGCTTTTGTATTTCCGGGGCAGGGTTCCCAGTTTGTCGGAATGGGGAAGGACCTGTATGACAATTTCGAAGAAGTAAGAGAAATCTATAATCAAGCGTCTAAATCACTTGGCTATGATGTCGCTGAAATGAGCTTTAGCGGGCCTAAGGATGAATTAAACAAGACAGTCAGAACTCAGCCGTGCCTGTTGACTGCAAGCTATGCGGTTTATAAAGTGCTGACTTCAAAAGGCGTAAAGCCTTTCTGTGTTGCCGGCCACAGCCTGGGAGAATTCACAGCTGTGACTGCGGCAGGGGTCATAAGTTTCAGTGAAGCTTTAAAACTTACTGAGAAAAGAGGGCAGTTCATGCAGAAGGCCGTGCCCGAAGGTAAGGGTCATATGGCCGCGATATTGGGCCTTGAAAAAGAAGAGATGATTCAGATCTGTGAATCAGTGAAATCAGGATATGTCGCGCCTGCCAATTACAACTGTCCGGGTCAGATAGTTATTTCCGGTGAAACAAAGGCAGTTGAGGAAGCAATTGCACTTGCCCAGGAGGCCGGTGCAAAAAGGGCTATTCCCCTTGCAGTATCTGTGCCGTCGCACTGCGGCCTTATGACCGATGCCTCGAACAGGCTTTTTAAACTTCTTGAAAATATCAATTTCCAGGCACCTGAAATCCCTGTTGTTAACAATGCTGATGCCGCATTCCTGGATAACGCGGATGACATTAAAAAGTCCCTGATCAAACAGCTTAACAACCCTCTTTTGTGGGAAGACACTATACTTAACATTGCGGCAAAGGGTGTTGATACTGTTATTGAAGCCGGCCCCAGAAAAGTCCTTACAGGCCTTATTAAAAGGATAGACAGCGGTTTAAAGACATATAATGTTGAAGATACAGAAAGTCTTGAGGATACACTCGAGGCCCTGACTTAAAGAAGACTGTTTCGCTTCTTTTAGTACTGAGCCCGCACATAGCAGGAAATAATGAATAACAGCATTAAACCGACTGTCAAGAACATGATGAATGCTGCCTTACGCGGAACAAGGGTCTTGTTTTGAAGAAGGAAGTCTCTGTTTCTCAGTTTGCCCGGTGAGATAGCGTCTCTGATATCGTGAAATGACAGACTGCCTGTCTGGCATGAAATCACGCACCTGCCGCACCCTATGCAGTCCGCAACATTGACCTTGCCATATTTTTTACCTGTCTCCATTACGGGAATTCCCATGTCGCAGACTTTATTGCATATCTTGCAGTCTTTACACGTAGCACTGTCATGGTTAATTCCGTAAAATCCAGCTTTGTTCAGAAGCCCGAATGTCGCGCCGAACGGACAGAAAAAACGGCAGTAATTTCGATTACCCAGAACCGGCGAAACAAACAGTGCACCATAATAGATAATGCCAATAAGTCCGGCAAACAGGCCGTAATACATGGAAGATGATTTGTTTATCGGAAAGAACGTTAATACCAGAAAGATCATATACAGCACAAAGAATATCCACTTTGTGTAGCGGAATTTCCAGGCAGTTTCGCCCCTGACAGTATCAGAGCGGAATGGAAAAGCCACGATCTCCCTGAGACCTGCGCACGGACAGCACCAGCCGCAAATGAACCTTCTGCCGAATAAAAACACGGCAATCAGAACCAGAAAAAAGGTCAGCGTCCCTGCCACATGTATACTTGGGAATACAGGGTTTCCGGGGACATGCGTTACAAGAGGCTCCGGGATCCTGAAATTGGGTATGATCGTCCAGATGATAAGGATCATAAGAGCAAGAATGGTAAGTCTTCTCTTAACATAAGGGTCTTTCTCATATCTGATCCGCCAGAATGCAAAACCTATGATAATGAAATATTCAGTGTATCTGCTGATGAGAATACCGTATTTGAACTGCGGAAACTGCACCTCAACCAGCCAGCCTGCAGTGGCAACAGTAAATGCGATAAAAACGATAAGTTTAATTTTAAGGGAGAATTTGCCTGGGCCGGTGGTTTTTTTCTGTGTTGCCTCGTCGTTCATGATAAAGTTCAGGAAACCCTGATCTTATCACGCCAGGACAGTGCCTTATTCAGGATCTCTTTTTCGTCGCCGGTAGTCAGTGAGCCATGGTCAACAACTATCCTGCCGTTAACCATAACTGTTTCAATATCAGAGGCCCTCAAGGCATAAGCAATATGAGAATAAATATCATATATAGGAGTTAAGTGAGGCTTGTTAAGACCGGCTACTACAATATCAGCCAGTTTACCTTTTTTTATAGAGCCGGTCCTGCTTCCGATTCCAAGTATATCGGCGCCGTTTTTCGTCGCCATTAAAAGGGCTGTTCTGCTGTCTACAACAGTGGGGTCTCCGGCTACTGCTTTATGAACTTTCGCGGCGGTTGACATTTCATCCAGTATGCTGAGATCGTTGTTGCTTGCGGCTCCGTCAGTACCGAGTCCAACTTTTACGCCTGCCTTTAACATGCTCGGAACAGGAGCGAAACCGGATGCGAGTTTAAGGTTGCTTTCAATGCAATGTGCTACTCCCACGTTTCTTTCGGCAAGTATCTCGATCTCTTTGTCAGTGACCCATACGCAGTGTGCAGCGAATAAACGTTCGCTGAGAAAACCGATGCTGTCCATGTATTCAACCGGTGTCTTGCCGTGATTTTTCTGAATTTCAGATACTTCCCATTGTGTCTCTGCAAGGTGTGTATGTAAAGGTATGTCATATTTATCAGCCACCTGGGCCGCCCGCTTGTATGTATCCGGACCACAGGTGTATGTCGCATGCGGAGCGATACACGGAGTTATCAGTTCGCTGTTTTTCCAGTCGGTAATAAACCTTTCAGCGTTGCTGAAATATTCATCTGTGTTTGCCGCGAACTTTGTCGGGAAGTCGAGAAGTCCTGCCCCAAGTACGGCACGCATGCCGAGCCTTTCTGAAGTCCTGCCTGCCGCGTCCTCATAAAAGTACATATCAGCATATGTAGTCACTCCGGCCTTTAGCATTTCAAGGCAGGCAAGTTCAGTAGCGTCACCGACAAATTCATCGCCGATCCATTTTCCTTCAGCAGGCCATATATGCTCTTCAAGCCATTCTTTTAAGGGCAGGTCATCAGCCAGTCCCCTGAAATACACCATTGCAGCGTGAGTGTGAGAATTAATAAGGCCGGGGAATACAACTTTGCCCTGTCCGTCTGATATATTGTCTGACGAGTACTTTTTTGAAATGTCGGCGTATGGGCCGGCGTCTGCAATGATATTGCCTTTAACAGCAACAGCCCCGTCATTGATAACAGCGAGGTCGTCCTCCATTGTCAGCAGGTAATCTGCCCTTATGATGTAGTCAACCTCTTGCATTAGCCCGTCCACATTTAGGTTGTTAATGATTTATTGCATTAAGTGCACTAAATTAATACTGTCTAATCCCGAATATCGAAATACGAAATCCGAAACAAATTCTAAATTCAAATGACCGAAATTCAAAACATAAAAACCGACATCTGTTGCCGGAATATTTGTCATTTGGATTTTTGTGATTCGTGTTTGTTTCGAATTTCGTGTTTCGGATTTCTATTTTAAGTTTTTATTAATTGTTCCGCTATCTGGACTGCGTTAAGCGCGGCGCCTTTTCTCAGATTATCAGATACTATCCATATGTTGATACCGTTAGTGATTGACTGGTCTTCCCTGATCCTGCCGACATAGACGTCGTCCTTACCGGCGGCATCAGTGGGAAGAGGGTACAGGTTTTTATCAGGCGCGTCGTAAACAACCACACCCGGAGCCTTTGAAAGAATGGCCCTGGCCTCGTTAGCCGATAGATACTCCTCGGTCTCAATATTAACTGACTCTGAATGGCACCTGAACACAGGCACTCTGACGGTGGTAGCGGTAATTCCTATTGTGTTGTCGCCCATGATCTTTTTCGTTTCTTCTACCATTTTAATCTCTTCTTTGGTGTATCCGTCTTCCATGAATTTATCAATGTGAGGCAGACAACTGAATGCTATCTGGTGAGGATATACGTTAGGTTTGGCGTCCTTGAAATTAAGAATGTCAGCGGTCTGATGCATTAACTCATCCATGGCCTGTTTACCGGTTCCTGATACAGACTGAAAAGTAGATACAACGACCCGTATAATGCGGGCGGCATCATGGATCGGTTTCAGGGCAACTACCATCTGTATGGTTGAACAGTTTGGATTCGCGATTATGCCTTTGTGCCACTTGAGGTCATCGGGGTTTACCTCTGGAACTACAAGCGGAACTTTCGGGTCCATTCTCCAGGCGCTTGAATTGTCCACAACGACACAGCCGGCGCTGACCGCAAATGGTGCGTATTGAATACTGCGCTCACCTCCCGCTGAGAACAGGGCGATATCTATACCCTTGAAAACGTTTTCACCCAGGATCTCTACAGGGATATCTTTGCCGTTAAATTCCATGGTCTTGCCTTCAGACCGTTCCGACGCAAAGAGACGCAATTTATCAATAGGGAATCCCCTCTCCTCTAAAATCGCGACCATTTCATTTCCAACAGCCCCGGTCGCCCCCACTACAGCGACTACATATTTATTTTTTTTCTTAAGCATCTCTTCCCCTTCAGTGAAAAACGCGGATGATCACTGATTTATTACAGATCGTCACAGATATAGTCTGTTACGTCTTTAATCTGCGCTAGTCTGTTTTCTTTATTTTGCGATCATCTGTGTTACTTTAAAGATATTTAACGACCAGGTCGCCTACTTCAGTAGTTGAATGCCCCATTTTTCCGGCAGCAAGGCTCTTGATGTCTTTTTCAGTTACACGCATGACAGCCTGTTCAATTGCTTTGCCGGCTTTTTCTTCTCCGAGATACTCAAGCATCATGCCCGCGGCGCAGACAGCGGCAAGAGGGTTAATAATATTCTTGCCCTTGTATTTGGGCGCAGAGCCGCCGATGGGTTCGAACATTGAGACACCTTCGGGATTAATATTACCGCCTGCCGCAATGCCCATGCCGCCCTGGATCATTGCCCCAAGGTCAGTGATGATGTCGCCGAACATGTTGTCAGTTACAATTACGTCAAACCACTCGGGGTTCTTTACAAACCACATTGTGATAGCATCAACATGCGCGTAATCAACCTCTATATCCGGATATTCCACAGCTACTTCATGGAAAGTCCTTTCCCACAGGTCAAATGCAAATGTAAGAACATTTGTCTTGCCGCAGAGCGTAAGCTTCTTTCTCTTGTTCCTCTTTCTGCAGTATTCGAACGCAAAGCGTATACACCGCTCAACGCCCTTTCTGGTATTGATCGATTCCTGCACAGCGACTTCATCAGGCGTGCCTTTTTTTAGCACTCCTCCGGCACCCGCATAAAGTCCCTCTGTATTTTCCCTTACAACAACAAGATCAATGTCTTCAGGTCCTTTATCTTTGAGAGGACACTCAATTCCGGGATAGAGCCTGACAGGTCTCAGATTAATGTACTGGTCAAGTTCAAACCTTAGTTTGAGCAGAATTCCCTTTTCAAGGATTCCCGGTTTTACATCAGGGTGCCCGATTGCTCCCAGGTAAATGGAATCATATTTGCCAAGCACTTCAACAGCATTTTCAGGAAGCACCTCTCCTGTTTTAAGGTACCTGTCTCCGCCGTAATCGAAATGGTCCATGTTAAGTGAGAACCCGTATTTCGAAGACGCAGCCTGAAGCACCTTTATCCCCTCTGCAACAACTTCAGGGCCGGTCCCGTCACCGGGAACAACCGCGATCTTATAATTCTTTGACATTCTCTTCTCCCGATAGTCCCCTTGTCCGGAAATTCGCAATTTCCAGGGGGATCATTTATTAATACTTATTTCTATATTACTGTAGTCTACTTTGTTAAATTATGGTTAATTAACTTTCAACTGTATTTATTCTGGTGATCCCAACGCGCCTAAGGCGCACAAGCGCGGTTCGAATGCGCCCCAGGCGCACAAGCCCGTTAGGGCGTTGCTTTACCCGCTACTCCTGAGGCGTACAAGCTCAGGCGGGCCGTGTTTATCAATGTTGTCTTTGATCCATTGTCTACCTTTACCACTTTTAAAGAATTTTTCACGCTCTCTTGCATTTGAGTAGTCAAGAAAATCTTCAGTATAGATCAACGTGAAATCTCCAATAATCTGTCCACTTTTTGTATGATTATGTTTATGTTCCTGTAATCTTCTCTGTAAGTCATTAGTTATTCCAACATATCTTTTACAAGTCGCGATGCCTTCAATAATGTATAAAACCACTTTCATTGTTAAATAAAACAACTGGTGATCCCAACGGGGTTCGAACCCGTGTTTCCGGCGTGAGAGGCCAGCGTCCTGGGCCACTAGACGATGGGACCAATATATAACTAAGTTGAAAATTAAAAGTTAACAATTTCAACAACTTAACACTTCTAACTTAATACAGCCTGATATGAATATATAACCTGATAATTGTAACAAATAAAGTGTGTGAATGTAAAAGAGGACCACAGTGCAAAGTTGCAGCGCAGTTTATTCCGCAATCCGAATTCAGCAATCCGGATTCTCATCGCTGATTACCAATTGCTGACTACCTCTTATTCAGAGGAACATAAGTGAGAGTGTCTTCCAGCGAAGATATATATGACGGCCTGATGAGTTTCCCCTGAATTATTTCTTCTATCCTGTGTGCGGACCATCCTGTGACACGGGACATCGCGAAAATAGGTGTGTATAGCTCTTTGGGAATGCCAAGCATGTCATAGACAAAACCGGAGTAAAAGTCCACATTGGGGCAGGCTTTTTTCTTTTTTCTTTCTTTTATTACTTTCACAGCCAGTGCGCCCACTTTTTCATAAAGATGAAATTCATCGAGTCTTCCGGCTTCACTGGCAAGACGCATGGCACTCTGTTTTAAAACAGGTTCTCTCGGGTCTGAAACGGTATAGACTGCGTGGCCCAGTCCATATATTTTACCTGAGCGGTCATAGCATTTTTTGTCCATAATGTTGTTAAGATAAGAGTATATTTCACCCTCGTCTTTCCAGTCGCGCACATTTTTCTTTATATCTTCCATCATGCTGAAGGCTGCATCACTCGCTCCTCCATGCAGGTGTCCCGAGAGAGATGCAATCCCGGAGCAGATAGCCATATAGGTGTCAGTAAGCGTTGATGAGACTGTCCTGACCGTAAATGTTGAATTATTACCGCCGCCGTGCTCAGCGTGCAGGATCAGGGCGATATC